>ENA-UPTJ01000470-UPTJ01000470.1-marine-metagenome-genome-assembly--contig:-NODE-470-length-25400-cov-7.118367_pt1 | contig 25400 bp, 12 predicted proteins | sample MGYA00238168_ERZ767080 | MGnify/ENA primary metagenome ERZ767080 (study PRJEB28935, sample SAMN06266237) | marine metagenome | isolation source: Columbia River Estuary | place: USA:Columbia River Estuary... | reverse complement strand
TTTAGAAGCTGCTAAGTCTAAAGTAGAGTTTTGTCATGAGCCTCAGAAAGGAATGACACTTTATAATTATGCTTTGAAGCTACTTAATAAAATGGATTGTATTAATTGTTAAACTTTTAAAAACCAACTAATTATGGCAATGTGTTCTAATTGCAAATCAAACCTTTCATGTGGATGTCAGAAAAGAACAGCATCAGATGGAAAATCAGTTTGTAATAAATGTCAAGCTTCATATGAAGCAAAAATAAAACAAACTAAAGCAACAACAGCAAATGCTCAAACAACTAATGTTTGGGGAAAAGATAGATACAAATAAAAATAAGTAATGTCATATCCACCACCACCTCCTCCACCACCACCACCATTTTCACTTTCATGGTTTGGTTTTGAACCATGCTGTGGAGGAAATATTTTATATTTTAGATTTGATGGTACTACTATTAATCCTAATGAAGGGATCAATATTTATGACGGCCCGGCTGCAATTGGATATGATGTGATTACTGATTCATTTGTACCATTAACAAATCAATGTTATAGGATATTTAGAGGGAATGCTGTAGATCCTATGAGTCCAATTAATGCTGGAAACTATAACAACTTACAAGTTGTTCCCACAAACTTTGGATCAAACTATACATGGGATTCTACAACAACATATGAAACTCCTTGTGGTGATGAAGTTATTACTTGCCCTTCTTGTCAACCGGTAACATATGATTTATGGCCTTGTGATGGAACATTGCTTCCTGTTACAACTGACACAGATTTATCTGCATATTTAAATGAATTTGCTACAATACAAGTAGATGCTGACGGTAGCTTTAACTGTTACTATGTAAGTTTATCTACTGATTCTACAAATGTAGTTACAGTTGTGGTAGATGGTGATGTACCATGTAGTTGTAATTGTACATGTTATGAGATCATTGGTTCAGCTAAATTAAGATATGTAGATTGTGATGGTAATCCTCAGTCTATAATTGTTGCTGGATATTGGAAAGATTGTTCATTAGTTTATCCTGTAACAACTCCTGCACCTGGCCCAAATCTTATTATCACAGATGGAGGACTTTGTGTAAATGGTGAGTGTCCTAGTCAGTGTTTTGAACTTGTTGATTGTAATGGTGTCTTAGATCCTATTTATTCTACTGCTCAATCATTAGCTCCTTTTGCAACTCTTGGACAAATAGTTCAGATTCAAGGATATGATAACTGCTGGATAGTAGATAGTGTTGTAGATTGTGACTGTGCTATTGATGTAGTTGTATTACAAGCATATGATACATGTGAAGAATGTAATCCTGCACCAAATTACTTACTTAGTAATTGTGATGACTTAGGTACAATTATTTACACCTCATCAGATCTTAGTGCTTATGTAGGACAGGTTGTTGAACTAAATCCGGATTGTCCAGGATGTTGGATTGTAGAAGAATATCCTAATCCAATTCCATCAGATGTTCCTACTTCAGTTTCAGTAGCATATGATGATTGTGAAGCATGTAAAACAACTTACTATGTACTTAGTGATTGTACAGAAACTGAAGCTGACATAATTACATCAACAGATTTATCAGCTTATGTTGGGCAGACAATTACTCTTGAGTGGTGTCCTACTACATGTTGGAGTGTTGCTGTATCACAAACTAGTTTAAATGCTGGTGTCCTTGGTGATATTTCACAAGAGTTTGATACTTGTTTAGAATGTCTTACAAGTTTTCCTTGTGTATGTTCAAGAATTAAAAATCATGATACTATAGCTCATAATTATGATTACTTAGATTGTGAGGGAACTGTACAAACTATTACTTTACTTTCAGGAGAAAGATCTGAAAGAATATGTATGGCGCATTGGCTTACATCATATCCTACAGATTATGTTGAGTATTTTGGGAATTGTACATTGGATGGAGATGTTCATACATGCCCTCCTCCTATTTATCCAAGAAGATCATTAAAGCCAGGATACAATACACCATATTGTTCTACTTGGAAGTATGAAGAAATTTCATGCAAGTCTGCAGAAGCATTATATAAACAAGTGTTAGAACTTAGATATGGAATAACTAACTGTTGTCCTGAAGAGGATCAACAATATATTATTCAAAAACAACTGATTGATTTAAAAGCATTAGTTAATCCAGACTATACATGTGCAACCCCAAGTTGTGGATGTAATACTGGATGTAACTGTGGTGGTTCTTGCGGTGGAGGTTCCGGATGTGGATGTTCCTCAGGCACTTGCCATTCTTAATAAATTTTTGTATATTATAGTAATAGAAAAGATATGAAGCCACTTAATTATGATAACTCACCTTGTAGTCCAATCTCCAGTAATTGTGTGATTTGGCAAGGACCAGATATTCCTTGTATCAAGTTATGTGCAGGGGATACAATTTCTGATGTTGTATTTAAACTTGCAACAGAATTGTGTACTGTGTTAGATACTTTAAATGTAACTAACTATGACCTGTCATGTTTCAATCTTGTTGCTTGTGGTCCAAATGATTTTCAAGCTCTTATTCAATTTTTAATTGAAAGAATTTGTGCATTACAAACTGAAGTAGATGCCATTGGTGATCCTGTTAATAATACAACAAACACAACAAAATCTGATCCATTAGTAACTATAGCAGATTGTTTTGTAGTAGGTGGGGTAACAGTAATGACTGTATCACAATATGCACAAGCTATTGGTACAAAAGTATGTTCATTGGTTACTGAGATCAGTATTTTACAAAATCAAATATCTACACTTGACGCAAGAGTAACAGCTTTAGAAAGTGTCCCTGCACCAACTTTTACTGTACCAAGTATTACAGTTAACTGTACACTTGAGGATGGTGTGATTGTAGGCGGCAATACATATCAAATTGATCAAGTTCTAGATGCTCTAGTAAATGATTCAAAGTATGGATACTGTGCATTAACAGGTGCAACAGGACTAGCTTCAAATTTATTGGCTGCTGTTGCAACTCAATGTATTTCTAATACTGATGATTCATTAGTTAATCCAGGAACATCAATGAGTACTGAATATTTTGGTACTTGGATTGATTCACCGGTTACTATTGCAGATGCAGTAACTAACTTATGGGTTTCTGTTTGTGATATTAGAAACTATGTTGCTACAATTGCTATATCAGTAGATAATACTGCTACAGTAAATTTATCTAATAATGCTAATGTAATTACAGCAAATATTACTGATACAGGTTGGGTAGATCTTAATGGATTTGCTTACTATTCAGGTGTAACAAAACCACAATGTAGAAGAATTGGTAATCAAATTCATTTTAGAGGAACTGTATTTGTTCCGTTAGAAAATCCTTCTTCTCCTGGAAATGTTGTTACCTTATCTTCTACTACTGCATATAATTCAGTTGGTGGTTGTGGAACATGGAGTGGTGCAGGTGGTTGTACTATTGATTCAAATGGAGCAATTCATTTTAATAACGGTGGATCAGTAATACCTTCATCAGTAACAACAAGTACATTAGATAGTGTATATTCATTAGGTTGGATAGTTGCTACAAGAGGTATTGATGTTGATGCTACATATGGTACATCATTATCATCAATGATGAATATATATGTTACAAGTACAAATGGTTTAACTGCAGCCATGGTTCATGATATTGAAATTACTTCAACAAGAGGTTCTGGTGTTCAGGGTAACTCACCTTTAAGATTACTTACAAGTAATGTAAGATCAGGTGAGTATTTACCTAATTATATTGCAAGTGGATCAGATATTCATAATGCACCATCAAATGCAAACTTTCCATTAGTATCTGATACATTTAATCTTACATGGCCTTTTAGTTGTGATGCAGGTAATGAAAATCAAGTAGGGGGGTTTGCATTTAAATTAGATGGACTGATTGCATATTTAGATCCATGCAATACAGAAAAAGATTTTTCAGCAACTTGTTAAATAAAAAATTATGACAACAACAAAATGTTCTAATTGCGGATGTGAAGATAGTTTCTTAACTAGTCCAGCACCATGTCCAACACCAGCAGGATGCCCTACCCCAGAACCATGTTATACAGTTACTGATGCTCAGTGTACTGTGTATACCGGACCAAATATTGTTTGTAATACTTCAACAGTTATTAGTTCAAATACAACAATTGCAGATGGTTTAAATCAGATTGTAAGTTTCTTTTGTTCATATGAATCTACTTATGATGGACCTGATATTACATGTAATGGTGAGACCGTTGTTGAATCAGGAGTAACTGTAGACCAAGCAATTCAAGACCTTTCACAGTTTTATTGTTCATATGAACCATTATATACAGGTGATGATATTACTTGTATAAATGCAGTAACAGGAGATACAATAAGTTCTGTTGTTGAAAAACTTGGTACTAATTATTGTGAGCAAATACAGGAAACTCCAAAGGCAGTACATATGACATTAGGATATAGTCCTATTGTTTCTGTATTTCCATGGAAGAATAATACTTTAGCAGAAGCATGGTATAGAAACTCTGCTCTATTTATCCCTATTGAATTATTTCCAACAGGAAAAGCACTTATAAGACTTATGATAACCAGTGAGCATAATGCTGGATCTAATTTAAGAATAAACCTTTATGAAGTAAATTCTGCTACATATTTATTTAATACATGGCAATCAGTTATTGGAACCGCACTTGATGAATCTGCTTTTTCAAATATATATGTAGATTTTAATTTACTTGCTGGAGGGGCATCCGCAAATAGGTGGATAGAATTACAAGCATATATTGAAAACTCAGCACAGTATTATCATATAGATAAGATTGATATAACCCTTACTCCAGTAGTTTAAAAGAAGTTACAGTTTGTTGGTTTCTGTGACAACAAGGCAAAGCCCCTGCACTCGCGGGGGTTTTGTTTTATTAGTATATTTGTTAAACTCATTTATTTTTAGTATATTATTATGAAGGAATTTAATTATCCCGATGTAAAAGCACCAAGGTTTAGACCAGACGTGTATAATGTAATGAACAAGAAGTTCTTTGATAGTTTTAGAGAAAAATATCCAAAGTATAAAGACTTTGATAATACTGAATTAAGAAAGATTGGAAAGACTTTTAATCAGACAATATATCAAAGTGTAATAGATACAAGAGATGGAATTGAACTTCCAGAACAAATTGGATGGCTTTTTATTGGCACGTGTCAACAAAGTAAAAAACAAAATATTGATTTTGCTAAGTCAAAGCAATATGGAGTAAAGGTAAGTAATAAGAATTGGGCAACAGATGGAAAGCTTGCAAAAATCTTTTTTTCAAACTTTGCTCCTAAACACAAAATAAAAAATAGAGAGTATTGGAAATTTGTAGGATGCAGAGAATTTAAAAGATCAGTAGCAAAAGCATATCCAGAAAATTGGAATATGTATGTTGAAGTTGAACCAACAAAACAAGCTCAAACAGTTTACTCTAAAGCTTATTATAAAGACATAAAACAAAAAGAAACTGCTGAAGCATTAAAGACTTATAAAGACTTTGATATATGACAACAATTGGTGAAGCAATATCAAGAGTAAGAAATACACTTAAAGCTGTTAAAGAAGATCCTTTTTTAACAGACAGGATGATTTATTATTCTTTACTAAAATATGCACAAACATTAATTAAGAGAGAAGACAATCAGTTCAGACTTATGAAGATGAGTCAGATCTTTAAAGTTCTCCCTTATGTAGAACTTATTGATGTAGATAAGGTAGAAGCTGGATGTGTTGGTGTATATTCAGGATGTTACTTCAAAAGATCTAAAGATAAATTACCAAACATTTTAAATGGAATGTTTGGACCTATTATACGTACAGTATCTTCAATTGATAGTAGTATAGAAATGTTTAGAACTGATCCGGGTACTTGGACATCAATTACTAGATCAACTACATATAAATACAATAACAGAAAATACTTTTGGTATTTAAATGGCTACTTATATTGTCCTAACATTGATTGGGATGCAATCAGAATTGAAGCAATTTTTGATGGACAATTAGATACATGTGATACTGATCCTTGTGCTATTAGGCAAGATGACCCATTTGTACTTCCAGAATATTTATTTTCTGAAGCTGAGCAATATGTTATAAAAGAATTAACTATGGCTATGTCAATACCAACAGATGGTCCTGATGATAGTCAAAATTCACTTAGATAATGGATTTCAATTATACACTTAAATATAGAACATTTGACCAGTTGCTGGAAGATGTTACTATTGACCTAAACACATTTGCTTTAGAGAATATGATTGAGCCACAACAGCTTATCAAATTAGCTAGAAAGTTAAACTATGAGTTAGGTCTTAGAATCAATCAGCAAAAAGAAGCTGTGCTAGATGTATGTCATGGTAAGGTAAAATTACCAGATGATTTTTATACATGGAACTATGGTCTTATCTGTAGTGAATTTAGAGATGTGGTAGGCTATGATGGTTGGGCTTCTGGAACAAACATTCAAGAAATTCCATATGTAGAAACACCATCTACTGTAGATATATGTGCACCTGAAACAGTTAATTGTTCTGTGTGTAATTCAAATCCATGTAATCATACTGCAGCATGTCCTGCTAATGGTTGCCCATCTACTTGTACACCTGCTCCTATTCCAAATCATTATGATCCTCTTGCACCTTATGGAGATACATGTGTAAGACCAAGAGTATTCATGAATTGTAAAGGAGAGAAATGGGAACTTGTACAAGTTATTAATCCATCTACTACAAGAATATTTAGTTCACTTACTCCTCTTAGAATGAAGAGAAGTCAAGAGATTCAATGTGACTGTCCTAACTTATACTACAATACACTTAATGAGGGTTGGTTAAAAGGTGGTTACCTTTTTACAACCTTTGAAACCGGAAAAGTATATATTAACTATATGGGTGAAATGGAAGATGAGGATGGTCAGTTATTAGTTCCAGATCATGCCTTGTTAAATGATTACTATGAGTATGCACTTAAAAAAAGAATCATTGAAAACTTAGCATTAAACGGTGAAGATGTTGCTCAAAGATTACAGCTAATTATTCCAGAATACAAAGCTGCAAGAAATAATGCAATAAGCTTGGTTAATACACCTAACTTCAGAGAGATGGAAGAATTATGGTGGACAAACAGAAAAGCTCAATACGCTAAGTATTATGATATGTTTAAATCATATCAGTTTGGTAACTATGCAAGAAACTGGAATAATAGAGTAATCTAATGGCTAAGAATAATTTACAGAATACTACTGAAACTCAAACTAAGTCATTTGTAAAAGGGCTTAATAAAGATTCAGAACCATCATTTCTAACAGATGGAATGTGGACGCATGCTGTAAATGCAATGAACAATACAGCAGAAGGTGACGTAGGTACATTATCAAATGAAACCTCAAACTTTTTATGTGCTACATCTGGTCAAACAATGCCTGCTGCAGTTACAGAAAAATATATCATTGGAGCAATTCAAGTTTTTTCTGACAAATGGTTAATATTTACTGCAGGACATAATGCACTTGGACAACCTTTAATGTCTGAGATTGGATTGTTTGAAGATGACCGTTGTAGATATAGACCAATTGTTCAAGATGCTTGTTTAGGTTTTGATAAAAGATTTCTTATTTCAGGATCTTCAAGACAAAAAGAAGATTGTACATGGCAAGTATACTGGGCAGATGGATTAAATCCAGATAGATATCTAAATATTGGTGATCCTAAAACATGGCCTGATTCATCATTTACTTGGTTAGGAGGAGGTCCTAATAGTATTAACTATTATTCAAACGGTATAGATAATATACTATGGCCTGGAGTTGCATGGAATAAAATACCTACAACAATAAATAACTGTACAACTTATACAGAAGTAAATACACTAGACTGTCCTCATACAAGATTAGCAAGACTAATGGAGACACCTTGTCTTGATTTAACTATTGGACAGCAAGGAGGAACATTAGCTAACGGAACATACTTTGCAGTTATTGCGTATACAATTGATGGTCAAAAAGTAACTGATTACTTTGCTCAAAGTAATAATCAATTTATTTTTACTCCTAATGATCTTGAGGGATCTTTAATTGTAAATATATCAGCTGATACTGAAAACTTTGATGAGTTTGTTTTAGTGTTAGTTCAAAGCATTAACCAGGGAACAGTTGCAAAACAAATTGGTTTTTACTCAACAAAAACTACTACAGTTGCAATTGATCAAATTGACCCTAGTTTAGTAACCGTACCAATTGAGCAAATTCCATTACAGACCCCTGTATATGAAACATCTGATCAAATGACAGATGTAAATAATTATCTCATTAGAGTAGGTCCTAGATCTAAATTTGATTTTAACTATCAACCTTTAGCTAACTTAATTAAAACTAAGTGGGCTTCAGTTGAATACCCAGCTGATTATTATGTACAGGGTGGGAATAAAACTAACTACCTTAGAGATGAAGTATATGCATTCTTTATCCGTTGGGTATATGATACAGGAGATAAGTCTGCTTCTTATCATATTCCAGGTAGAGCTGCAATTAATTTTACAATCCCAGGAACAACAACAAGTATTATTGAAAGTGGAACTATGCCATTGGCTAATAGTCTTGCAACTGATGATAAAGTATTTGAGGTATACAATACAGCATTTTCAACTGGTGGACCATTAGTAGGAACAACATTAAGTGATGGTGGAAAAGTTATTGATACTGGAGAGATGGGATACTGGGAATCTACAGAATCCTATCCTGATGATAGACCAGATATTTGGAATTCAAGTTCATACTGTTGGACAACACCAGCTGGTCAAAATTCACAATATGATCTTTGTGGTAAAAGAATAAGACATCACAAATTTCCTGAAAACTTTTTAAATAATAGCCCTAGCACAACTACTGTACATTTTAGAAATAATCCAAACCCATCTACATTTGGTAATGAATACTTTATTAGATTGATGGGTGTATATTTTGAAAACATCATTCTACCAAAAGATCAAGATGGAAATGACATTCCTGGTATTGTTGGATATGAGATTTTAAGAGGTTCTAGAGAAGGCAATAAGACCATTATAGCAAAAGGTATGGTCAACAACTTTAGAACGTATACAATCAAAGGAAATGTGGCAAGAGGAAGAACTGGTTTATATGCTAATTATCCTTTTAATACAATTAAACCAATTAGTCCTAACTCAGGATCAATGCAAGGATTTGATGATCCATACATCTATGATTCAAAACATCAATCTGTACCTTCAGACATTATATCATTTCATTCACCAGATACAATGTTTAGAACTCCGTTCCTTTCAACTACGGAGTTAAAGTTATATGGTACTTTATCCGGGTTTTCATCACAAAGGTTTGTTGAACCAGATAAGCATCCCAAATTTAAATTGCTTGCTGATGCAGCATTGATTCCAATATTTGTAGTTGGAATTGCAGAAGCTATTATAGCATTAGTAGGTAAAAAGGTACAGAATCAACCTGTTATTAATTCTTATACAACAAACTTAGCAGGTACAGTACTTGCAAGTGGTAGTGGGACATTAACACAAGCTCCTGCTCAAGCTACGGCATTAACAACAATTGGCACATCCGTCTCTACATATAATAACTTCTTTGATAATTATTATAATGGAGTTGCATTTGCCGATGCACTTGTTATGATCAGTCCAGTCAATGGTGGTTATGAGAATACAGCATATGCGCAAGCTATAGATTCACTTATGACTAGTTTTAATGCTCAAGCTAATTCTGCTAAAATATCTAAGATGGTTTTAGGAGGTACTATTGAGATGCCGGCATTTGCTTATTTACCTACACCATTAAGAATTGCTCAAGGTTTAAACCAAGCATTGTTTTATTTTTCTGAAGGAGCGGACGCAACACTTCAGTTAATTTATGCTATGTTGCCATATAGACAATATGCTTTACAACAGTTAGCTCATGGTTTTTATGGTAGTCTAAATAAATTAAATACTACGTTTAGATTTAAGATTGAGGAAAGTTTCTATATGAGAGACAATATCCAAGAAGTCTCAAGATATCAAACTAACACGGGTGCTTGGAAATCATATAGCATTAACAACTTAAAAAGACCTGACTCAGTTGTAGTAAGAACTAAGTCTGGACCTTATTATGATGCAACCTATCCTAATGGTGTAAATGTTGGACCAGCATTATTAAATGGAGATAAATCTTTAGTTACCCTTGGTTCTCTTATACAAGGACCAAGCTGGGCTGGTACTCCAACGTATCCTACAGGTGCATTACCTAATTTTGAAAATTTTGATACTCCATTTAGTTTACCAATTCAAAGTTACTATGCAGGTTTAAAAGGTAGAGTAAGAAATCAATATGGTCAGCTTAATGGAATTAAGCAAATTACTATTACTCCTTGTGAGCAAAAGTTTAATCCAAGTACAATAACTCCACAGGGACCTTATTCATTACCAAATTGCTTGGGTACATACACCTACAAGAAAATCAATAGTTCACCAATTTTATTTAATGGTGATACATACATCAATAGATACACAGAAAAAAATAGCATGTGTTTCTATTTTAACTGGCTATACGGACAACCAGATGGTTTTGAGTATAATTACTACAACTATCAAATGATTCCCACAGCTAGATTTAATGTCAATAGTATTAAGTATGATGTATCTGATTTAAGAGAGCTTCTTAATTTTGCTGCTCCAGTTGTACCAGGTACTGGTGCTAGTCCTACTAGATTCTATAACTTAGATTACTATAAAAGTAATAATAGAAAATATAATTACATAAGCAATCAGCCTGAAGGTTTTCCTGATAAGTATCCTGGAATATTTGGTGTTAGACAGTCTAAGTTCTATTTAGCTAATTCATCAATTAGAGATTTCTTTGTTGAGTCAGATGTATTAGTTGACTTTAGAAAACAAGGAGACTATGACTGGGAAAAACATTATGATCCTTATAGATATACATTCTATGATGCAATGTTTAATGCTGACCCTAATATTTTAGGTAGAGGTAATGTATATATCTATGACTACTCATTAAGCGTATCTAAACTCTATAACCAATACTTCTCACAAGGTATTGTACAAAGTAAATACTATGATCCTAATGTAGCTGAGTTGTGTTATACATACTATCCAGATAGATTGATCTATTCATTGCCGCAGCAAATTGAAGCAGTAAAAGATAGTTGGTTTATATTCTTAATTAATAACTATTCTCAGTTTAGATCACAGATCAGCGGTGTTAAGTCTATTAATAAAAGTGGTTTGTTTATTACTTTTAAAAATGACAACCCGTTAATGTACCAAGGTGTTGATACATTACAAACAGACTTAGGAACTAAGATTACAATTGGTGATGGTGGTTTATTTAGTCAACCAGGTCAAGCAGTTTCTAATGCAGATAAGGCTTATGAATATGGTTCATCACAAAATAGATTGTCTGTTATATCTACTCCTGCAGGATTATTCTATGCATCACAAAATCAAGGTAAGATATTCTCTTACTCTGGAAATTTAGATGAGATTTCACAGAATGGTTTGAAATGGTGGTTTATATTATTTATGCCATACAAGTTAACTGAAGAGTTTCCTGATTATCCATATCAAGACAACCCAGTAGCTGGTATTGGTATTCAAGGTGTATATGATAATAATAATGCTATTCTTTACTACTCTAAAAAAGACTATGCAGTTAAAGAAGCTTACAAAGGTAAATTAAAATATGTACCTCTTAATTCACAAAAATTAGGTGACTACTTTGAAATCATAGGTCAACCTGGCACACAATATAGATTAGGTGACCCAATTGTTTTTGATAATGCTTCTTGGACTTTAAGTTACGATCCAAAAAATAAATACTGGATTAGCTTCCATGACTGGCATCCACAGTTAATGATTCCAACTAAAGATGTTTTCTTAACAACTCAGAGTGGAAGTATTTGGAGACATAACCTTATCTGTGACAGCTACTGTAACTACTATGGTAAAGATTATCCATTTGAAATTGAAATACCAATTCCAACTGCACAAACAGTTACAACATTGAGATCACTAGAATATGTTCTAGAATCATACAGAAGGTCATCAATAAATTGTGTAGATCAATTCCATGTATTGGATTATAACTTTGACCATGCAGTTGTTTATAATACAGAACAAGTTTCTGGATTACTTAATTTAAATCTGTTTCCTAAGAATAATATAACTCTAAGTATGGACTATCCTAAACTTGGAGCTAATCAAGTATCTTTTGATATTTTGTTTACTAAGGAAGAACAAAAATATAGAATCAATCAGTTCTGGGATATTACAAAAGATAGAGCTGAGTTCCCAATTAATTCGGATTACCCACCTACAGGTCCAGTAATTCCAGGCACTACAATCTTGCAAGGTAACTATGCAAGCAATTTTATTTGGAATACAGCACCGGATGGATATAATAGAGTATTGAATCAAGCAAACCTTGATTACAATAAATCAATATTGCAAAGAAAGAAGTTCAGACATTACATTAATTATTTATCATTAAGAAAATCTGTTTCTGGAAATGTAAATATGATCTTTAAATTGACCAATAGTAAAAATCAGATTTCACTTAGATAATGAATAATAAGAGAGTACTTCAGACAGCTGTTAATGAGCTTGACAAAAGAAAAGCTCCTAAAGCACCTAAAGATATTATTGTTGATCCAAAAGGGCAATGGAGACATCCTGGTGAAATCACAAGAATACCTTCTAACACAATCACCATGCAGGGTGTACCATATCCTGTATTAGGAGTACCAAATACTGGTGAACCAAAAATGATGATGCCTGGTCAATACTATGATTTTCCTGAAGCAGACTATGTAGATGAGTATCCACAGATGAGAAAAGGTGGTGGACTTAATTCTAAAAAATACACTAGAAGTTTAGAAGGTATAGGATCATTATTTAGAGAATCTGATTTATTTAAAAAACCTAAGTCTAAGAAGAAAAAATATTTTCATCCTAATGCCAAGTATTTTCAAGACGGTGGCGCATATTATGATGACTCAAGAGATGCATGGGTATATGCAGATGGAACAGTAGGTCCTAATGGACCAGCTTATCAAGATGGCGGTGAACCAGGAGATAAGTTTAAGAAAAGACTTATGAAACGATATCCTGGTATGCAGGGTGTCTATGGTCCAGAAGGTGAAAACTTAAACATTGTCAAAGACCCTAACTATGATGCTAGAAGTGTTGGTTATGGAGATATAGAATTTTCTTTTCCAGGAGATCCATATTTAAGGTATGATAATATTATACCTAAAGATGATCCAAACTATATTGATGTTGAAGAATACATTTATTCAAACATAGCACCGGATAAATATAATAGTGTCTATAATCCTAGAGGAGCAAATAGAAGGGATGTATTTTTAGATATGATGCATGGAATGAGAGATGATCCAAACTTTCAACCTCTCTTACAGAATTTTGAAAAAGCTGTAAAAGATACAAGAGGTGAGGATATGGATTGGCAATATGAAGGAGAAGTAGAAAATGGTAGTACTCAAAGTAAAGAAAGATTTGATGAAAACTATGTGGATGGTCAATTAAGAGCTGAACTTGCTCCAAAAACTATTGGAAGATTCTCCAAAGGACGTAAAGATTATAGAATGGAGAGAAAATATGATTCTCCTGAAATGAGAGCTGCAGCTAAAGATATTAAGAACTATTTAAAAACTCCAAAAGAAGAATATATAGAAGCTGACCTTACTCCAGAAGAAATTCAAGAATATGCTAAAGGAGGTTATGTAATTGAAGACATGGCAGAGTATGCTGAAGGTGGTGATCCTGGAGATATAACGTGTCCTCCAGGATATGTGTATAATCCAGAAACAAAATACTGTGAACAAAAATCAGGATGTCCTGATGGATATACCTTTGATGCTAAGTCAGGTAGATGTGTTTCTAAGTATCAAAAAGAATCAATTAAGGTGATGGCTACTCCTTATAAATATCGTAAGGACGGTAGTGTAATAGATTTTCCAAATGAGTATGAAGATTCTGAGTTTAAACCAATTTCAGAAGACCAATTAGTTTATAAGAAGTCTGCACAAAATTCAACTTGGCCAAAAGATTTTTATGTAAAAGATGTTAGCAATCCAGTTTATTTTAAAAATTCAGGTGTAGTACAGATCAGCACTCCCGAATTTGTTCCTGAATTTGAAGGAGACAGTGAATATTATATTAGCACATATCCGGATTTAAATTATAAAGTTGTTGTTGATCCTAAAAAGCCAGAAGGTTTTAATAAAGATGAAAACATTTATTATGTTAAATCAGAAAATACGCACCAGTTTAAAAAGTACAAAGAGTGGGAAAAGTTAAAAGCATTAGAAAAAGAAAATCTTGAAAATGCTAAAAAACATGGTTTTATTCTACATGCAGATCCACCTAGTTATTCTCAAAAATATCCAGATGAATATTATAAAACTAGTTTGAATAAGTATGATGAGAACGGAGAAAAAATATGGGCTTATGATGAAGGCAACTATGAATATAAACCAGGTTGGGATGAAAAAAAGTATAGAGCGGATCATAAAACAGTTCAAGAATTATACAATGATCCAGAGTATTTAGGTTGGGATGCATATGATAAATCTTTTGATGAAATCTTTAAAGATAGAGGTAAAAAAAATATAGAGACATACAAAGAAAGATGTCCAGACTGTACCTATTTTCATGGTCAAAGAATGACTGTAGATCCTGATTATATGTATGATTCATACAATCCATTTCAAAATAAAGTTGCAGAAGGTCAAATGACCAGAGCATTTAAAACATTAGAACCTGACTACTTAGATCCTACAGCAGTTAGGCAAATGCCAACTATGGAAGAGTATGAATATTCTGATATGCCAAATTATAATCCTGTAGATTATGAAGGAACAGGTATTCACCCTGTATGGAGTTATGGGCATAAAACAAGAAAAACTATTACAAAGTTTCAACCAGGACGTAGAAATAGTATAGATAATTGGATAGTTACCGGTTTTAAATCAAAACCTACAAGACATCTCAGAGGTTTTGGAATACATGATAGAACAAAACTTATGCCCTATATTGTTCAAAAAACTACAGGATACAATCCTCAGGTAATGGAAGGATATCAGAATGAAGAGGGTGACTGGGTTCCAGGAGAATATGAAAAAGCTGCAGAAGAAGGAAGAAAAATTAATTTCCAAGGTGCAGCTAGTCTTAGAGATCTTAGAAGACAAAAAGATTATCTTGCAAGATATGATGAGTATTTGCAAGAGAAAAGTAAGATTGATGAGATGAATAAAGAGTTAAGACAACAATGGTTACCTGCAGAAGACTTTGCTGAAAAGCAAGCTGAAGGTGGAACACCATGTCCTCCAGGACATATTAAAGTAGGAAATAAGTGTGTGCCTGTAGGAAACCAACCTACATTCCAAGATAGTCTAGATGTTTATAATATGCAAATGAAACAAAATGCATATTACAATAAGCACAAGAAATTTTTTAACAATACAACAATTCACAAAAACCCTACTGCAATAAATATTTATGCAGGTAATTTATCTTCTGGAAAAAATAGAAAAGAAAGTATAGAAGCATTAAGAAAAGAATATAATTTACAAAAAGATAGATATAGTTTTTATGTAACTAATGGTAGAGTTCCTGCCCACATGCGTGGAAAACAAAAAGAAAAGTGGGAAAAAGAAGTAAAGAAAAACATAGCAGAGAGCAAGAAAAAAATGCAACAAATTAGATCTGCTATTGCTGAACACTATCCATCAAGTAATCACAAACACTATTATAAAGATCTAGTAACTGGTGCAATAGACCCAAATGCACCAACATCATATTATCATGATCAAATACAACCTCAAGGGTTAATAGAAAGAGATGCTAATATGAACCTTCCTATACATTTTGATGGTATAGATGTTGTTACTTTATATTATGATCCATTAGCAATTAAGCCTGCAAAATTACTTTCAGATGAAGAGATTAAAAAAAGATATGAAAAATATGGAGAATCTGGGATTCCTCAAAGCAGACTAAAGAGATTAAAACTAACAGAAGATCCTAAAAAAGAAACTAAACCGCAAAACAAAAATGTTGTAAATAAACCAACAGAACATCAATATCCAACATCATATAAACCAGTTGTGGATAATACTCATCAGAAACCACCAGAAGGTAAACTAATGGTTGGTCAAGAAGAAGTTCAACAACTAGATCCAAAGACAGGTACTGTAACTACAGTAATTAATCCTATATATGAGGAGTCTATGAAGCCAATACCAACTCTTCATCCTACTCATGTTGATAATACTTTAAGAAAGTTTGTAGGACCTCCACCTGAAATATCTGAAGAAGAAGTCATTGAAGATGATGAAGATACAACGTATGAAGAAGATCTTGGAGAACCAGGGCCTGGTGGTCATTGGGAAGATAATGTTTCAAGATACATTGACTGGAATGGTAATTCTGTAGGATATAACTTACCTAGATTTAGAAAACCAGGACATGGTGGAGACTTGATTAGAAAAGGTAAAAGACGTTATATACATTTCCCTAGTATTGAAAAAAGATATGACGCTTGGATTGAACCAGATGAAGAATATGCAACTGGTGGTGAATACAATCTTGGAGATGAAGTTGAGCTTACAGAAGCTGAAGTAAAAAGATTAAGAAGTTTAGGTTACACTATTGAACAAATATAATTATGGCAAAGTATAAAATTGTTGCTCTTCCAAAAGATGCAGATGATTATTTAGAATTAGATCTTACTCCGGAACAAATTCAGGAGTATGCTAAAGGTGGATACATTATAGAAGATGTTTCTATACCATCATTAAATAAATTTCCTGATGGAGGTTTGGTTCAACTTGATAGAGCTCCTGGTGCCAAATTTAAGAAAAATTCATCTGGCACATGGGTGTATGAATCTGGCGCGCCAATCACAGATCAGTTTATATTACAAGAGCTTAATTATGGTAAAGGTAAACCTGTAGGTAGTCCAGTCGTATATGGTGCACCAAAGCCAAAAATAAATATAGCAAGAGAAGAAGAGCTAAAAGTTATAAAGAATTCTCCACGTATAGAAGATCAAAAAAAAGCTACACAAATAAAAGCCGAACTAGAAGAAGAACGTAGAAGAGCTCAAGCAGCATATGAAGCTAAACTTTATAATGATATGCATTATGAACAACCATTAGACATGATGGATTGGACATGGCAGGCTGCTGCAGGGTTACCTGTTCTTGCAGCAGAAGCTCCAGCTATATGGGGATTAGCTGAAGGTGCACTCAGCACATCATTACCCGGTATGACATCTATTCCAGGAGCAACTTTTGGTAATGCATTAGGATCAGCTTTTGCTGTAACTAGCGGTAAGAATCTTTTAGAAGTTCCTAGTCAAATTCAAAAAGGTGAGTATGCAGATGCGGCAGCAAATGTTTTAACAGGAGCTTTAGATATAGGTGCAGCAGGAATAGTATCACCAATATATAAGGGAACTAAATCTGCATTATCCGAACTTGGAAAATTCGTTGGCACTGAAGAAGGTTTATTATCTAATACTTACAAATTGAATCCTTGGGCTAATAAAACATATACCTTCCCTAAACCTCAAGTTGGGGAACTTATAAATAATCCTTTCCGTAATGAAATTACACCAATAGAAAATCTTTCTAATAAAATAGATTATTTTCATCTTAAAGCTGATCCAAAAAATATGCCGTATGCAGCAGCAAGAGATACTGATTTTTGGCATCAACTAAATAGTGATCCAAGATTTGTAATAAAAGGTACAGATACTAAACCTAATGCTGTTATAGATTTTCCTGTACCTTTTGGATCTGATTTAATTGATGCAAGAAAGTTACCTATACCAATAAGTGAGCTTGATCAATTTAGAATAAAACCAAAGCCTAATTGGCTAAAAGGATATCCAACAGAATTACCTGGTTCTCCTAATAATAGCTTTAGTATATTTCCTAAAGACCCTGTTCCACTTCCAGGAAGAGACTTATGGTTTGCTCAAGCATCTAAAACAGTTGGTGCTGATCAAATTCCTGAACATCAGTGGTTTAATGAAAAAAATAAAGCGCTTTATGAAAAATTACAGCAAGAGCTTGCACAGCAAAAAGCGGTATCTGAAGAATTATCAGGGTTTGGTGGAAAAGAAGCTCTAGATAAAATTGATAAGTCTAAAGTAAGTAATGAAGCTTTTAAAAGACTTATTATGGGTGATGATCTTAAATTTAAAATGGATGATTATCCAGATACTCCAAGAGTACCTTTTACAAAAGAAGAACTAGGAAGAGAAGGTAATAAGTTTTTTCCAAAAGCTGAATATCAACCTATGGATGCAGCTACTAGAGAAGAAATAAATGTTTTAAATAATATTGAACGTAGCACCAATAGATTACCGGAAGCATATCAAGCTCTTCTTGATATACAAGCTCTTAGAACTGAAATGGATGCAAGAGATTTTGTTAGGCAGTTTAGATATGAACTAAAAAATCCTAGAACAGGTAAGCCTTATTCACTTACAGAAATTAAAATAGCTTCTCCAAACCAAATAAAAACTTGGAGAAATGAAATTGAAAGAAGCTTGATTAGACCAATTCTTACAGAAATGGACTTACAAAACGCACAACCAAAAGTTAATGCTAGGGATTTCAAGTTTTATTCTAACAAAGAAGGTGGATCAATTAACAGTAAACTTTCTAAGTTTATTAGTTAAATTAAAAATTAGTATATTTAATTATATTGACAATTATGGCAAGAGTAAGAATACGTAAGGCTAGAGCAAATGAAACACCAGGCTATTATAATAAAGCTGCAATGTTTCTTAAAAAAGCTCAGGATGGTACAGAAGTACAATCAGAGTCTACTGATCCAGGTATGATGCAGGATCAAGGGCAAGCTATGCTTCAAGCATATTATGCATATGCATATGACCAATTAACAAATGATGTACCTGTTGATGATGTATATGGTGAATTAGTACGCAAAGGTTTACCAAATCAACTTGCCTATAAATTAGTTAACACATTGGTTGAAGAGCTTGTAGATAGAGGAATGATGAATCCTGATTACAAGAGAGCTAAAGAACAAGAAGGTTCACAAGAACAACAACCACAAGCTGAAGGAAACCAAACAATTACAGACGATTGGAAAGAAAATTATGGACCTAATGCATCATCTGATCAGCAAGAAGAAGATCAGTCAATGTATGAGGAGGATGAGGATGCTGCAGCTGCAGAAGAAGAATACATAGCCAATGATGATCACATCATGGCAATGGGTGGTTATTATGAAGAAGGTGGTGAAGAAGAATTTGTAAGAGACGACACTGCCACTGAAGAAAATCCTGTTCTTAATCAGTATACACAAGTTAGAGATGGTAAGCCTGAAAAATTTGATTTTGAAGAACTGATTGAAAACACACCAGGTATTCAAAAAAGTTTAAATTTTCCAAGTTTAGATGAATACATTCCACAATATTCTGGGGCTAGTTGGAATAATATGGATGCATTAGGATCATCTGATGCTTATGCAAAGAAAGGTGGGTTTGTTAAGAAAAAAGATTTTGTTAAAAATGTAATGGGTCTTCTCAAAAAACAAGATGGTGGAGAAGGTCAGGAACAAACAAAAGATAAATCTCAAGCACTTGGTAAAGGTAATCCGATGGACACCCTTACTGAAGATGTACAAAAACATAAGAATAACTTTCTTTCAGCACTTAAAGAAAAAGCAACAACGGTTAAGACAGAAGAGATGTATGACAAGCTCATGAAGTCTAATGATCCGGAGTTACAAAAAATTGCAATGCAAGGTAATCAACAACCTATGCAACCTAATGCATTTCAAGTAGGCGGTTATACAGGAGGAGAAAATCCTTTGTCTAAATTTATTGGTGGTGGTATGGAAGAAGATCCACCATACTATGAAGCTGACTTTTTACCTGAAGCAAAATATGGTTATTCAACTGGAAATTTAATTAGAGCTGCTAGAGGTTTATCTGGTCCTGGTGGAATGAATCCAGATGAATTTCCACAAGATAAAAAAGAAGAAGAACAACCAACACCAGAAGTAAAAGTTACTCCTCAAGTAGTAGTTCAAACACCTGAGCCAATGCAATATGCTAAACCAAGCTATTATCCACAGTATGGAGGATATAGTGGTACTTGGCTTAGAAATCTTACTCCATGGAATCCATTAATCTCTAGAGGGGTTCAACAAGTGGGAATGAATCCATATGTTGATCCTTTACGTGGTAGAACACCAATTGCAAGAGAAGTTAAAAAGAGAGGACTTTTTGGTAGACCAAAACAATGGACAGATTATTATTCTATACTTGGAGCAAGTAATTCTTCTAATGGTACTAAAATGTTAGTTGCTGATGGTAATACATTAACTTTTGTTGATGCAAAAACCGGTTTACCTGCCCTTCCAACAGGAGACTTTACATATAGTAATACAGATGGTTTATCACTTAAATCTAAATATGCTATACGCAAAGGTGAGATTGAACAAAGATTAAATGAAGAGAGATTAAAAAGACATCCTGAATTACTTGAAGGTCTAAATACAAGTTACATCCTTGAAGAAGATCCAATTGGTGATCAAGCACGTGAAACTGAAAGACAAAAATACTATAGTAGATTTTTAGAAAATCAACAAGCACCATTTGATCCTTATGAAGGTCCCTTAAATCCAGATGTATTTCCAGAAGGAAGCGCTATGACTGGGTTTGCAAGAGGCGGTGCTTTAAGTAGATTTATTCCACAAGCTGGACCTGGTATTGTAGTTGATGATCCTAATTTACCCAGGCCTGCTCCAGGTAATCCGGACTTAGCAATGGGAGCACAACCAGGAATGCTTGGTCAAGTTCAACAAGGACCAAATTCTTTTTGGAGTCAGCAAGCTTCATTTAATCAGCCTACACCTATGGATCCTGCGGTACAAAAGTATAATAATGATCCTGCAAACAATATGGTAGTAGAACCAGAAGATAATGAATTGTCAAGTTGTACGCCAGAACAAAAAAGAGATACAACAAGTAAATGTTATTGTTCTCCAGCTGCAAGAAAAGATCCGAATGATAAAAGATGTTTTGAAAGTTTTAGTGTAGATTATCAAACAACCAAAACAATTGATCCAGAGGCAATGGTAAATGTTGCAAATGCAGGCATAAGAGGTGTCACAGGAATACTAAACAGAAGAGACCAAAAAAGACAAGAACGTCAAATGTATGATAATCTTTCTTCTGATAACCTATATGCAAGTCAAGGCACTAAGCATAGAGGAGATTGGGTTGATTTAGGTTCTATGGCAGGACAATATAGATTTGATCAACAAGGTCAAGACAGAAGTGGTTTTTCATCTTATGGAAAGTACGGAGGTTATATGGAATTTGGCGGTGAGCTGGATTACCTAGACTCTGATGATTTTCCTGATGAAGATTAATATATACTTACAATAATATACAATGTTAAAGAAAGTAAAAATCAAAAAAATTCCACACGCAAGAACTGGATACCAAGTTCGTGGTTCACTTATTAATGATGTACCAGCATTTGGTGGAGCAGACTATAATGCATATATTGGAAAGCCAAAATTAGAAGCTAGTAAATATATAACTGCTGTACCAAGAGAAGAGGCTAACTTAGAAGCTGAAGGTGGAGAAACTGTATACGGTGATATTAATGGTGATGGAATGCCGGAGCATAAAACCATTAAAGGCCCAAGACACTCTGCAGGTGGTGTTCCATTAAAACTTCCAGATGATACTTTTATTTTCAGTGATACTAAATCAATGAGAGTAAAAGAACCAAGCATGCTTGCTATGTTTGGTAAGTCAAGTGGTTCATATACACCAGCTCAACTTGCTAAGCAATATGATATTGAAAAGTATAGAAAAATTCTACAAGACCCTAACTCAGATGTATTAGCAAGAAAGACTGCTGAGTTAATGTTGAGAAACTATACTCTTAAGTTGGGAGCTCTTGCACTTGCTCAAGAATCTAAAAAAGGTTTCCCACAAGGTATTCCAGCGGTGGCTATGCCATACATGGAAGCAATGGGAATCAAACCTGAAGACATTTTACCTGATCAACAGATTACTAATACAATAGAGCAATTAGATAAGCAACAAAGCAATGATCAAAGAAGTGCCGCTACAATGGCATCTCCTACTGAAGAACAAGATGAACAGTATGGTGATGCAGCTGAAGAAGCACAAATGATGAATAGCGGTAGACCAGTTGCACAACCTGAACCAGAAGTAGATGAGGCTGCAGGTATGACACCTGAAGAAACTCAAATGCAATATGGTGGTATGTCACAGTATGCTCATGGTGGATGGTTGCCAGAAGAGATTGCTGTATTTACAGGTAGTGTACCATATGCGGAATATGGGATGCCTATGGGTGCTAATCCTAATAACTATGAAGGACGTACTAGAAGAATACCTCCTAGTGCACCCCCTATGTTTTATGCAAGAGGTGGAGATTTACCAAAAGCTCAAGATGGGATTGAGATTGATGCATCTAAAATGAGCAATGAGGAACTTCAAAGAGCTATTTGGGATGCTAAACAAAAAGATCCTAATGTAAAAATTACAATAGTTAAAACAGATGCTAGTGGAAAAGTAACAAAACAAAACTTAAAGAAAGAAGGCTTTAGAGTTCCAACAGGATCTAATTTAACTGAAGAAGAGTTACAAGGGTTTCCAAATACTCCAGATGGAAAAGTTGCCGCAGCTCAGTATGCTTTAATTAAAAAGAATTTAGATAACCCTACTGTTAGAGCAGAAATTATTAAAGATACAAAATTAGTTATTGATGATCCAAATGCATGGAAAGGTAAAACTGAAACAACAGTTAATCCTGACAAGAACTGGACAAAAAAATATGGTGCATTACCAACTGATGATGAAATTGTAAATGCAGCTCTTGCACATCAAAAAAGAAATTTGATGTTTAGAGCTAATGGTGTTGACCCACAGTTATTTACTGATATTGGAGATAAGTTAGATAATGTAGATAAAGTACTTTCTGAAAAATATGTAAACCCAGCTACTGGTAAACCATATACACGAGAAGAAGCTGAAAAGGCATTAAAAAATTTATCAGATAAAGGCTTTACAAGTATTGCCAAAATGGCAACATCATTAAATGTACCTCTAGATCCAAAAGGAAAAGATAGAGTTCTTCAGCAGTCTACAATGCATGCTTATGCTAAATCCTATAAGGATTTTTCTGATGGTAAATACAAAGACAATCCTGATGCTCAGTACGCAATGAATAACTTCTTAGGTAATGTAAGTTTGATTCATAATGGTGCAGCAGATGAAAAGTCAATGGGAGCACTATACGGACCAATAGGTAATAAAATTTCACCCCTTGATGATGCCTATGATTTAAAAAATAACAATTGGTATGGTACTGGTCGAGGCAATTTTACTACATACGGAGATACAACAGCTGGTCATCAATATATGGTTGGTGAATACTATACTGAATTAGAAGATATTGCTGAAGGACCATGTCAATGTGATTTTCCAGATAAACCAAACTATAAAGCAAAAGCACCAGATGGATCTTGTCCTTGTAAACCACCGGCAACTAAACCATGCCCATGTACAAAAGCAGACGGTACCGTAATTGCTGATGTAGGTAGAGACCCTAATACTGGAGAATGTTTACCGTGTGAAGAAAAGATACCTGTACCTCAACCTGCGGAATGGTGGCTACAAGATACTATTAAAACTACAGGAGCTTTTGGAGATTTGATGGGAATTAAGAAACAAATGCCTTGGGCACCAAGAGTTGATCTTGAAACACCAAGACCTACTTTCTTAGATCCTACTAGAGAACTTGCAGCTAATGCTGAGCAAGCAAATATCCAAACTCAAGGTATGGCTCAGTTTGCAGGACCTCAAGCAGCTTCTGCAAGAGCTTCTAGTATTCAAGGAACTGCTGCTAAAAATGCTGCAGACATTCTTTCTAAATATAACAATGCTAATGTTAATGTGGCTAATCAATTTGAGATGCAGTCAACTAACATTAGAAACCAAGAACAACTTGCTAACCAAGGGGCTACTCAAAGAATGTATGATCAAAATGTGATTGCTAATCAACAGTTTGATAATGCAAAACTTGCAATGAGAAATAACTTGAGAAACCAGTATACTAATGCAATGACTAATAGAGCTAAGACAGATGCTCTTAATCAAATGTATCCTCAGTATGCTGTAAGTCCTGGTACTGGTGGCTTTATGCACTTTACACAAGGTAAAGACTTTGATAAAAGTAAAGCATCTAAGTCAGGAAGTTATGATCAATGGGTACAGTATTACAAGTCTCAAGGAATGGGTGATACTGATGCTATTAATGCTGCTAAAGGTGCTATGGCTAATACACCTCAAGGTGGTGGTACAGATAGATCAGGGGTTATTAATACAATGTACGGCAAACTTGGTGGACAACTTAAAGATGAGATCATTAAAAAAGCATATGCAAAACTTGGTGGTCAAATGAAAAAAGGTGGTTATGTGTATGCAGATGTTACATTCCCATTTGTTATGTAAACTTTTACGGTTTACTAAACTTTAAAAATTTTAATAGATTTACAAGAAATATAAATTATGGCAACGTACCTACAAGGAGTCACAGATTATATTCCAGATTATCAGCCGTTTCAGCCTGATCTGAACTTTTATAATAATGTTCTTCAGACAAAGCAAACACAGTATGATTCAAACTGGAAAGCTGTAAACAATCTTTATGCAGAATTGCATAATGCTGACCTTACGCATGACCAAAATGTTCAGAAAAAAGATAACTTGCTCAAGCAAATTGACTTTAATTTAAAAAGAGTTAGTGGACTTGATTTGTCTCTTGAACAAAATGTAGATCAAGCTACTCAAGTTTTTAGACCATTCTATGAGGATAAGTACCTTATGAAAGATATGGCATGGACTAAAAATTATAACAACACAGTTTCCCGTGCATTAAATTTAAAGAATGCTCAAGATGAGAAGACAAGAGCACAATACTGGGATACTGGAGTTAAAGAACTAACTTTCCGTAAGAAAGAATTTAAGGATGCTACACTAGATGAAACATTGAATATGGGTAATGTAACGTACACCCCATATGTCAATGCAATGGAAAAGTATCTTAAAATTGCTAAAGATGCTGGTCTGTCTATTGATATTAAAGATGTAGATGAAAGTGGCTTATACTTTATTCATGAAAAAAATGGTAAGGCTCTTACTCCATCTTTACAAAATTTATTTTTAAGTGCTTATGCAAATGATCCGGCATTACAAGCTGTATATGCTACACAGTCATATGTAAAAAGAAAAGAATATGT
>ENA-UPTJ01000462-UPTJ01000462.1-marine-metagenome-genome-assembly--contig:-NODE-462-length-25669-cov-11.564691_pt1 | contig 25669 bp, 15 predicted proteins | sample MGYA00238168_ERZ767080 | MGnify/ENA primary metagenome ERZ767080 (study PRJEB28935, sample SAMN06266237) | marine metagenome | isolation source: Columbia River Estuary | place: USA:Columbia River... | reverse complement strand
AGGCTTTAGGTACCAGTCTTGGTGATTTGGCAGAAGAACAGATAAAAAAAGTTTTTTCAAAAATGAAAGAAATTTTGTTGGTAGAAGGTGCATCGACTACAAATTTAGTACCTCTATTAGCACCGACACCTAATACACTACCGTTTGATAATATGAGTCCAAACACAAATACTACTGCATCCGTTAATGTTGAAAACATGGAGGTAGTTCATAAAGGTACTGTAGAAATTAAAGGATTACAGGAAACATTTAACTTAGCATCCTTAAGTCAATCACAACTACAAGAGTTGGGTACAAAAATTAAATCAGCCATGGGAAGTCAATTCCTTGCTACGGGTTAATAAAAAATCCGTTTAAATCTATTTATTGATAAATAACCATAGATGAATAGTCCATTATCGTTTGGAGCCACAGAAAAATTTAGAAAAGACTTACTTGTAAAGAATCTTCCACCTTACAAGAACCAAAACTTTTCGGCAAATGGTAGTGCGGGAGAAACTGAATTTAAATCAAGAGAATTTAGTGTTGTTGATAGTCCAAGTTTGGACCAAGTTGGTGAACAAAAAGAACAAGAACTTTACGCTAAAAACGCATATGGACCTGGTAATAGTACCGCTTATGGTTCCATGGTTGACATCAATAAAGACTATGGTACAAAATCAAATTTAGGTCCGTACAGTAATAGTGGTGGTGAACCCGGTAAAACAACACAACAATCACAAAAAGATGCTTACATTCAAAATACATTTGGTCCTGAAGATGGTTATATTTATTCACCAACAATACAAAATGTACATAAAGTAATTGCTGAAAAAGATGGATATTTTAATTACATATCATCTGTTTATCCATTATCTTCTTTATTTTTAAACGAAAACCCAAGAGGTAGTAATGGTTCATTGGCTCAAGATACTCCAATGATACAAATAGCAGCTCAGTCCCTAAGGGCTGAACTTCAATACAGAATAGCCCAAGAAACGTATGAAAATACATTTGGTAGAGTTAACCTATTAGACGCTCTAAAAGACCCATTCCAAGCGGCTGAAATATTATCAGGTAGAGCTCCCTTAATTGAAAGAGACTGGCAAATTTCAGTACCGGGTAGTTTAGCCGGTAAAGGCTTAGATTTTTTAAGTAGAATTACGGGGGTATATTCACCGTATTCTTGGATACCTGGTGATTATTTTGCGGTTGACGGTAAAAAAAGTTTTATAAATCAAACAATTAATCTTGTTGGAAGTTTTCTTGGAAGACCACAATTATTACCCACAACCAAAAATGGTTCTGATATTTTCTTAGCCAATACAGGACAAGGTTCTGTTTCTGCATTATTTTCGGCTTTAGAATACAACAATTTTAGGCCCGATTATAAAGCCAATTTTATTGGTGACTTAAATTTAGGTGCACCAAAAGGAAATTATTATGTTGGAAGTCGTACACAAGACCCCGACAACATGGTATTTCCAAATGACGAATTACCTGTTGACCCATTAGGAAGAAGAGTAAAAGTTGCTGTTAGAGGTTATTCTGAGGTTGCTAAAATTTACGAAAATAATCAAAATTTCGCATTTGGTCCTGGTGAGGCGGAACCTTCTGAAGGTGCAGGTCAACAAGGTGGGTTTACATGGATATCACCAAAAACTAAAGGACGAGCGGGTAAAAGAGTTGGTCAAGGTGGTAGAATAGAAGGTGAAGACCCAAATTGGCCATCAATAAGTTCTCAGTTTGATAAAAGTGAGTCTACAGATTTTTCTCTTAGGGATGGGTCCATTATGGACGACACTCAAAGACTTATTAACGCCGCTGATGGATTACCAGGTAATGCAAGATTAGGTCACGTAGGTAATGCAATTAATCAAACCTCAAAAGTATTTTGGGATGGAACAAGAGAAATAACAAAGGGTTCAAGGGTTAAAAGATATGTTAATCAAAATGGTGCTGAGGTTGGTAGAGAATATTGTAGAGTATTCACTAAAGATACACCTTACATGGCGTTTAACGACCTTCAAAAAACTGATGGAAACATTCGTAAGTTTACGTACTCGGTTTTAGATAACACTTATAACTTAAACATTGCGCCAATTAATGGTGACGAGTCAACAAACATTGTTGATGGACAAGTTAAAAAATATATGTTCTCACTTGAGAACTTAGCTTGGAGAACTACTGATTTACAACAAGACTTACCACCTTGTGAAAAGGGACCTAACGGTGGTAGAATTATGTGGTTTCCACCATACGATTTAAGTGTTGATGAAAGTGTATCTGTTGCGTGGAATGAAAACGTATTTTTAGGAAGACCTGAACCAATTTACACTTATAACAATACAAGAAGAACGGGAAGTATTAGGTTTAAAATAATTGTTGACCACCCGTCAATCCTTAATATGTTGGTGAATTATGAACTACAAAATGTAACACCTGAATCTCAGGTAACTAAAATTATTGATTCATTTTTTGCTGGTTGTAAGGACTATGATATATACGAATTAGCTCAAAAGTTTACAACATTAACATTTAATGAAATTTTTGATGTTGTTGAAAAAACAAAAAACATTGAAGACTTCAAGAAAGCGGTTAAAGAAATACCTGCAACTAACCCACAAAAAGCGGATGAAGGTGAAAGTATTCCAACATTTGATATTAGTGATTTAAAACTTTATTTTGCTAATGATACACCGGACCCAAAAAGTTATTCGGTTACTTCATCAGTAGATTATACAGATACATTTATTGCTTACAGTGGAGCTCAATCTGACTATCAAACAAATGCGTCCGATTCTCAAAAACAACCTGTTCAAACGTTTTTTGACTCAGAAATTATCCCAAGTTACGAAGTGTTTCAAACATTCTTAGCGAAACTTGAAGAAGTAACACAACAAGGGTATCCCGTACAATTTACAATTGCGGGTTCCGCTTCATCACCAAATAGTTCTGAATATAATACAAGTCTTTCGGCGAGAAGAGTTGATTCAGTAATTAAATCAATTAGGGGTTATGAAGGATTAAATCAAATGGTTGATAATGGTATGATAAGAATTAACCAAGTCGCTCAAGGTGAGACAAGTGTTGGACAAACAGGTGAGGATTGTCAAAATACACCAACGACTGCGCCGGATAATGAATACTCAGTTTCTGCTATGGGATGTAGAAGAGTTCAAATTACAGGAATTCAAACACTACCAAAAGTACAAGGCGAAACACAGATTCAATCTGATGAGATTACTAACACACCAACATCGGGAGATGAAAACGCAAATACAAATGCCAGCCCAAGACAACAAACTTCTCAGGAATTAGAAATTAAAGAAGGGTTGTCTAAAAAAGTATTGAGAAGATTACTGACTGAATGTAACTATTTCAATCTTATTAAAGAACAAGACCCATTCCTATACGATGGAATTAAACAACAAATTGCGTTCTTTAATCCATCATTCCACTCAATCACACCTGAGGGACTAAACTCAAGACTAACGTTCTTACAACAATGTCTAAGACCTGGTAACACAATACCTGTAATAGGTCCTGACGGTAAACCATTACAGAATGATGCGCTAAATACATCATTCGGAGCACCCCCAATTTGTATTTTAAGAGTTGGAGACTTTTTCAATACAAAAATTGCCATTAGTCAAATGTCAATTAATTATGAACCACTATTATTGGATATAAACCCTGAAGGTATTGGGGTTCAACCAATGTTAGCTGATGTTAATTTGTCATTTAATTTTATTGGTGGTCATGGATTAAAAGAACCAGTATCTCAGTTACAAAACGCCTTAACATTCAATTACTACGCAAATACTGAAATGTATGATGAAAGAGCGGTAGCAACTGAAGATACAACAACATTTGATTTACAATTAATTGAAGAGGTCCTTAAAACAGTACCGCTTCAAAATGTTGATTTCGGACAACAATCTCAAAATGAGGCGGGGACTACCATTGGTGTAACTCAAACAAAAATATTAAGTAACTCAGGAACCACAATTACTGGTACTACATCAATGACACAAATCATGAATGATTTGATAGATGCAACTAAAGTTTATACTGATACAACAGTTTCAGTTTTGGAAAATATTAATAGTTCATATTTGATTGGTGGGTTAAGAATGTTCACAAAAGATAGAAAGTATATTACAGGTCAGTTTGGGGAATACGCTAGTAACATGTCAGACAACGTTCAAACAAGTATATTTGGTAAATCAGACTCACTTCAAAGTAAAATAGACCAAGTATTTGCGGATGCATTATCAGATGTCGATAATGGCTCATCCCCATTACTTGTTGGTTTTACGGGTAACACAAGAAATGTTAACAACAGGGATTTAAGAGCGTATAAGAAAAATTTAAAATCTCTTATTACAGCCAAAAAAACAAACTTTTCAGCCATAATGGAAACTAAATTAAATGATTTAGTAACCAAGGAACAACTATTAATTAGAGTTGTTGACAAAATAAATTTTGTACAAACTGAGACAGATGGGTTTAAAAGAGGTGGAACACCTATTTTATACGGATTGAGTGCAACAACTCAAGTTAATGAAACATCAACGGGAGCTGCCGATACACTGGCTGAGTTGGTTAATGACTACAAGACGGTGGCAAATAATTTGAATACTTTCTATACTAATTTAGGGACGTATAACATTATGAATGCTGATTGGGATAATAGTCAGTCATTTAGTTTCTTGTTCCCTTCAATTAGTACACCCGCACAAAAAAGATGGTGTATTATTTTTAGTAAAGAAATTATAGAAAATAAAACACAATTTGTTTTAGATTGTTTGGGACCTGAATTACAAAAGGAACCCGTATGGTTTGATGGTGTAACTGCGGATGTTAATATTTTAAATGTTGATTACGTAAAAAGTTTAGAAGCGTCAACAAAACTATTCACCGATTTTAAAAACAACTACTACAACAGTGTATTTAACTTGTATCAACCTTACATTAGAACTAAGACTAGAATATTTGATTTTAGTAACATAACCTCACCAAGTGCTGCACAAACTGAAAACTTCAATTTATTGTATTCAGGAGTGAACAGTAAGGGACCTAATTGGAATAATAAATTGAAATTAGACTAATGCAATACTACGATAGATACCAACAGTTTTTAATCAATGGAGAACAAACTATTGTTCCTAATGTAACAATTCCATTTAAGTCTACAGACAAGAGATACATTTACTTTCAAGGTAAAAGTAGACTTGATAAGATATCCTATGAATTTTATAAAACGCCATATTTTGGTTGGTTAATTCAGATGGCGAATCCTCAATACGGAAGTATGGAAACGAACATCGAAGATGGTGCAGTATTGATTATTCCGTATCCTTTAATAGCATCATTACAGGACTATAAAAACGCACTAGACAACCAATTCTTCTATTATGGCAGATAACAAAAGATTTACAGACGGAAATGTTGCTTGGGAAGAAAGTTGTGATAATATTATTTTAGTCGACCCCAACAAAATATATGACAAAAACGGTCAGTTCCAAGAAAGATTAGTTCCCCACGAAAATTTGGTAATGTATGCCAATTTAGAGGCGAGAATTATTCCAAGAACAAAACTATCTGTTGGTGAAAATTTTGGTGAGTTAGCAAATAATAGAGCCATTGCTAACTTTGGAGGGTCTCCCGATGGTAAGATTAATTTTCTTAAACCACAAGGTGATTCACAATATTTTGATTCTAGTTGGTCTGACCAAATAACCGGTCAAGGGTCTTTAGAAGGTAGAGGTATTAATCAACAACAAGAAAATAGAGTTGTTGATGGTAATGTAGTTAGATTCCCAAGACAGGTATTGAATAAGTTAGATACCCAACTTTTGGGTATTACAAATATTAAGATTGAAAACAACACTTCCTTTATTCCCGTTGTAAAAATTGATATGGTTGACGTACAAGGAAGAACCTTATTTGAACAAGGTGAAAATTCACCATACTCAGCCTTTTTACAATTACCTTATCCTTTATTTTATTTAACAGTCAAGGGGTATTTTGGTAAAGCCGTTCGTTATGAATTGATGTTAAAAAGTTTCAATGCAAGGTTTGACCCAACTAAAGGTGATTACATTGTTAGTGTTGAGTTTATTGGTAGAACCGCAGCAATATTAAGTGATGTCCCAATGGGGGCATTGTATGCACTTCCACACATGTATAATACTACTTTGGAAGTTCAAAACGCTGAAGATTCGTTAACACAATCTACATCAGAAGGAATTTTACAAAATGCTAATAACGCTGACGAAACTACGGGTGCATTGGCAAGACAACAACAATCAGGTCAAAACGTAACTGTACCAGTAACTTCAATATCTTTAACAAAAGGATATCAAAAAATATCACAAGCGTATCAATACTATAAAAGTAAGGGACTAATTAGTCCTGATTTTCCTGAGTTAACTTTAGCTCAGTTAAAATTAAAATTAGATGGTTTAGAAAAATACATTACACAAAGTTTTTCAAAACAGGATTTGAGTGTATTAAATGATATTGATGACTATAGAGAAACCGTAACATTTTACCGTGAAAACATATATGGACAAAACGGACGTGCTTGGTTTATCAAGTATATGGATGGAAAAAATGTATTAGTATCAAAAACAACTGGTGAAATTTATTACAAATTCCAAAAAAAATATAGTTCGGATTTACAGACAAGAAAAGATGCGTTAGTTGAACTTGATAACTTAGTCAAAAAATATAACGAAAAATTATTAACTAACTCAACATTTGGTAGTGATGGAACATATCAAATAAATAACAAAAAACAAAGTTCGGCTTTGGCTTTTGATGTTAGTATTGATGATTTTGTCATCTCTTTAAATCCTGAAAATATTGAAGAACAAATTGATGTAAGAAAATCGGTTATTTTATCTAAAGGAATTTCACAACCAACATCTGCAGATACTCTTTCATTTTTGACCAGTCTAAAATTAGACCTAACAACAGCATCATATAAATTTGATTGGCAAACTAAAAAAATAGTTCCCGACCCGAGTGCCGAGTATTATAAGTTTGGAACAATAGCCCAAAGTAGTAAATTAGTGAAGGATTCATTCTTGAACACTTTAGCGGATTTAGAATCACGTTTTGGTAAATTACAAGAAAAAATTGAACGTGAACTTTCTGAAGCTTTATTGGAAAAAATAGAAAGTTCGGAAACAGGTCTTGGATTTAAACCAACTATAAGAAATGTTATGGCTGTTATTATGGCAAGTGTTGATGGTTTTTATTCACTTATGGATGATGTTCACTCAAACGCTTGGTCACTAAGAGCGGACCCGATAAGATTGGATGCCATTTTGAGTAACAATGAAGCTAACGGTGTTGACAGTAAAGATTCCGTACCGGGAACACAAACTGGTGAAGAAAACTTTATTTATCCATGGCCGCAGTATTTTGAATCGGAAATTGATGAAAACTCAAATCCAAGTTTTGTATTAAAATACATTGGAGACCCAAACTCCACAAATAGAACAAAAGGTTATCTGTATGACAAATGGCCTGAAGTTGAATTTGTTGAACAATATATTACTGGTGCATTATTAAGACAATCATTACCTGAACCATTAACATCACCAAACCAAAAACAAAGTGCACCATTTATTCCAAACAACGCAGTTGAATTTCCATATAATGTTATTCCTTATGGAAATAAATCTGCAGTTCCTTTCTACTACGAAATATTTGAAAGAACATATTTGGCAACAAACTATTCTAAGTTATTTAAATCACCACAATCTAAACAAGATTTGTATGCTGTAATTGGAGACTTTGAAGCTTATACAATCAAACAACAAATATTGTCTGACCCGTTCCTAATGATGCAATTAAAAAGGTATGGTTTTAACTTTACGAACTTTATACCTTTTCTACAGAATATTTCAAACGACGGTAAAGGTGAAAGTTGGGCACTTTATGAAAGAGACTATTTTGTAACACCATATATTAGAACATATCTTGAAAAAGACTTTGGAATTTATTCTTTAGAAAGTCTAAACGCTGATAGTATTACTGTTGATGAATCTCAAACAAGTGAAAATAATTTAATTGAGTATTTGAAGGGTAGTGATTCATCGGCAATGACACTCACCGACACATATCCGTTTACAAGTCTTTCATGGTTAAAAAGTAACATGGCGTTTGGTTCTACAATTGCAAGTGTTGAAAATGCAAATGATACCACAAAGTCTTTGTATTGGATGGATACAAAAAAGACAATCACTTCATTTAATCCGAGACAATATATTAGTCCAATTAATGATGTTCCCTTGACAAGTTTGACTTGGAAAAATACGTCATTGAATCAGAACATTCAAAGTGGTGGAGTTCAACCCTCAATTCAGACTAATTTAGAGTTGTCAGGTTATTACTTAGAAAAATTCACTAATAATAACACATTATTAATCACTGAATCAAATATAGATTATGGTAACGATTATGAGGGTAATGTGTCAAGATATCAAACAACATCTCTACTTAACACACCATATTTTGTAAATGCAATTATGGAAGGTGTTAATAATACTAAGACCGGCAATCAATATCCATATAAGAATTTAGGTTACCTTTTTCTTAATTCATTACCAATATCAACATTTAGAGAAAAAACATTATCGGCTGAAATAACTAATACAATTATTGCTGAAAGACAAAACAATTATTTATCAAGTATTTTTAACAAAGTTTCTGCAATTCATAAATTACCATATGCGTTTATTTTAAAATACGGTTCAATTTGGCACAGATACAAGACATATATTGAGTCAGGTACTGATATATTAGATAGTGTTTGGACAAACTTTGATTATGATGTTGCATATGACCCCACAACATCTGCTAGTACAACAACTTATGATATTACAGATTACAAAGGTTCGGCATACACATACTCAATGAATTATAACAACACGGGTAGTTTAGGTGTAAACATCGGTATGTATCCTGAAGTGATAAACTCAATTTATTACATGTTTAAAGATGAGGATATTATCACTGGTTATACTTCAACAGATTGGACTGCGGCGTATAATAACGGATTAAGAATTGGTAAAACAAATCAATCTTCAATTAATTTGGGAATTGGTTCATTGAATAATGACCCATTGAATACGGCATCTATTAAAAATTGGTATTCATTTATTCAAACATCTGATTTATACAGCTCAGATATAACGCCAAAAATAATGGTAATCCCATCTACCGGTGGATTAAAATTCAATCAATATAAATTTGAAAATCAAAATCCATTACTTACTAACTTTAAAAAAAGTTCTATAGAAATTGAGGACGACCCAACACTTTATGATGGTTCTGTAAGAACACTTTGGAATTCATCAAACTACGGATTCTTTGACCACAGTTTAACAAAAAAACCAACTTACAATCAATACCTTAAGATTGTGGACCCATCAAAAGAATTCCAAAATCCTTTTGATATTACCTATCAAGGTGAGTACTCAAACATTGAAGAAATATTTGGTACTTTACCAAAACAAATTTTAGATGAGTTTGAACAAGAATTTTTAAAGTTTGTTCAGAAACCATCTGATACTATAGTTGCCTTAGCGGGAGAACAATTAAAACTTGATTACTTCACACCTAACATACTAAGTGATTGGGAAAATAGAAATTTAATTCAAGTTTTAAGTAGTTTATTTTTAGTATCTGATGTTACGTTGACCGGTAATGAGGATAAGGATGGACCAATAATTGCTGACAAACAGTTGGCGTCTTTTGCTTTTGGGATGGATGGTTTCTTGTCATATCAAGTTGTGTTCAAGAGAGGTAATCCATCAAACTTTAACAGAAGAGTTTGGAATTCATTCTCAACAAATCAGACTGTTAAGCCGTTACAGCCTATAGACTTTGGACCGTATGTTCCAAATTCATTACCGTCTTCAAATAGTGGTACAACGTTGAGTATATCTAAATCTCAAAACGCAGATGCTTGGGAACAACTATATTTGAATGTTGGTGAGTATAGATTAAATGAGTTGGAGTATAAAGATTCGGGTTCATATATAACTGACTTTTTTATAGATTTTAATATTGCGTTTACTGCGGACAATGTTATTCAGTTGGCACCAATTATTAAAATGTATGCGACACAAAAAGTCGAAAACGGTTCTTCTTACGGCTCAACAAATTTCTTATCAAGTTTCAATACATATCTTTCTGACCTTAACAAATATCAATCAAACGTATTAAATCACGTATTTAGATATCTTAATCAAAACTTACCTAATATCACTGAAGTAAAAAATCAAAGAGTTAGTGCGTTGGATGGTGAAATTGCAAAAGTTGAAATTTGGGAAACTTTTAAAGCAATGAACGATAAGTGGATTGCTGGTGGAGATTTTAAAAACAGAAGTTTATTTGAAGACTTTATGTTCTTAGATAGGGCTAACAGAGATATTGGAAATAAACTTATTGTTGATGTTACCACACTTACAGGTTATTTGACTGGAACTAATGATAAGTTATCTGTTTATAGTTTGATAAGTGAATTGTTAAGTAAAAACAATTTATTGTTTATGGCCCTTCCATCATACGTAAATTTTTATGGTGTTCAAGAAACGGGTAAAGGTGGAACTCCGATTAATATTGATATTCCAAACACTGCCTTTGGTACTTACTTGGAGGTTGACTACCAACAATCAAAACCTAAGTTTGTGTGTATCTATACAGATAAATTATCTGAACACACACAACAAAAAAATAATATAGATTACAGATTTAACTCCGATAGTTTTGATATTGGAAGATGTTCGGATAATCCTTTGAGAGAAACAAAGCCAAACAAAGATGATTATGGAAGCTCTAACAAAGTTGTCGCCTTCAATGTTGATTTTGGTATTAGAAATCAGAATTTATTTAAATCGATTTCATTAAACCAATCACAGTATAAAAATACATCTGAGACATTTACCGTATTGGTGGACATGGCAAATCAGTCTAAAGGACAAAAATCGGTACAACAAAGTACATCGTTATATAATCTCTATAAAACAAGAAGTTATACGTGTGATATAGAATCTATGGGTAATGCCATGATTCAACCAACAATGTACTTTAATTTAAGATATGTTCCAATGTTTACTGGAGCTTATTGGATTACCAATGTATCTCATACTATTTCACCACAAGATTTTACAACATCATTTTCAGGTGTTAGAATCTCTAAATACGCCTTCCCTAATTTCAGTAAGTTGACGATGGGTGTTAACATTGACTTGTTAAGAAGATATCAAAAGAAAAAAGAAGTTATACCGGTATCAGTTACTGCGGAAACACCAACAACTAGTGTTGTTTCAGTAAGTGGAAAAACTAATGGTAACGTTAGTAAAACACCAATTAAAACTGTGGCTGGTAGTTGTAAGACGGCATACCCAACACTTCCGTTTGTTGATGCGGACTATACCGTTATTGGAAAACAATCGGTCGTTAACTATTTGAATACAAGAACTGATGTACCTTTGAATATTAAAAAACTTGTATTTGCAATGGCAACACAAGAACAAAATAAATCACCTAATCAATTTGGTTGTGTTGGTAATGATTTATATGGTATACATACTGACGGTAAATGGCCAGCAAACATGATGTCATTTGTTATTGGACAGGAATGTGTTTCTGTAATTGAAGGAGGTAAGAGACCGTTAGCAATATTCAATAATTTTGAAGACGCAATTAATTTTGTATTAGCTAGATTTAACACACCAGCATTTAATAATAAGTTCAACATTTATAAAGTTAGATATGGAAGTGATGGTGAGGCGGCTGCAAGGATTTGGTTAGGTTGGTGGAATACGGGTGTTGGTATGAAGAGAAGTGGTGATGGTGCATTATCTGCTGAGACAAGACTTAATACACAAATTAATGCAAGAATTAGCCAAGGAACACCGTGGACAGTAACCGTGAGTATATTCCAAGGGGCGATAAATAAAGCAATATCACTCGGATTACAATAAATTACTAAATATTGATATATTTATATGTTAAAACCATTTGTTATGGATATTAAAAACTTATTAGACAATTATCTTTCTAAAGATACTAGATTAACAGAAAGAGAAACCGGTAATGGTTACAAGGAAGTTTGTGACTTAGACACTGGAGACTGCTACACAGTAAGAATGAAAGATGGTCTTATTGAAAGAGTAGACAACACAATGAAAATAAATAGAACACTTAAAGTTGAAACCTCACACGGTGTAAAGACTTTATTGAACGGTTAAATAAAAACAAAATGTCATTAGAGAAAAAAATTATTGAAGAAGTTCAAAGATATAATAGAATTAACAAATATATCGTTGAACAAGAGGCTACAGACCCGTTAGCCGATTTTACGGGAGCTGGTACGGATGAAACATTGCCGCCACCAACAACAGATACACCACCACCAACAGGACCTGAAGAAATTGCGGAACCAATTGATACTGCAACTGACCCTGATGTTGAGAAGTTGGATGATGAAGGAAAATCAGTAGATAGTGAATCTGAAGATTCATCTACTGAAGAATTAGATATTACGGATTTAGTGAGTACTCAAAAAGATATCCAATCAAAACAAGATGAATATATGTCGACTATGTTTGAAAAACTTGAAGACTTAACAAGTAAACTTGAAGCGATGGATTCTATTTTTGAAAAAATAAATTCATTAGAATCTAAAATTGAAAAGTATCGTGAAAAAACTCCTGAGGAAAAATTACACTTGAGAAGTTTGGACTCATACCCTTTCAATCAAAAATTGACAGACTTCTTTGAAGACAAAAAAGAAGATATGGAAAAGTCAGGTAAAAATGAATATGTGTTGACAGATGATGAAGTTGAAAGTTTTTCACCGAATGAAATCAAGAAGACATTTAACAAATTTACGGACCAATATCCTAAAAATAACAATTACTAATAAATTATTTTCTCTAATGAAAAAAGGACATCGAAAGGTGTCCTTTTTTGTTTTCGGGTTTGACTTAGTTAATACTTCTGTTATACTTATAAGTGAGTAATAAGAGAACTTTAAACTTAAAAAAAAACAAAAAATTATGTCAAACACAACTTTAGATGCAGTTCTTTCTCAGTATGAGAAAAACACCGCACGTTCTCAAGGAACGAGCAACCAAATGTCTCAAGATGAGCGTATGAAGAAATACTTCACAACTCTATTGGACAAAAACTCACGTACAGGTCAAAAGCGTGTACGTATCCTCCCAACCACTGATGGTTCATCCCCCTTCAAAGAGGTATGGTATCACGAAATTCAAGTGGATGGTAAATGGGTAAAACTTTACGACCCAGGAAAAAATGATGGCGAACGTTCTCCGTTGACCGAAGTTTACGAAGAATTGATTTCAACAGGTAAAGAAGCGGATAAGAAATTGGCACAACAATACCGTTCACGTAAATTCTACATTGTTAAAGTTGTAGACCGTGATGCGGAAGATGATGGTGTTAAATTTTGGAGATTTAAAGACAACTACAAACAAGAGGGTATATTGGATAAGATTATCCCTATTTGGAAACAAAAAGGTGATATTACAAATGCTGACAATGGACGTGACCTTATCATTGAAATGGTTAAGTCTAAGACACCGGCAGGTAAAGAATACACCGTCGTTCAAACTATTATGTATGATGACCCATGTTCATTGCATGAAGATGAGGCAATCAAAAAAGAATGGGTAGATGATGAAATGACTTGGAATGATGTTTATTCTAAAAAAGCTGTTGAATATTTGGAAGCAATTGCTCGTGGTGAAGTTCCACGTTGGGACTCGGATTTGAAAAAGTATGTATACAGTGATTCTGTAGAAGACATGAGTTTGGGTGGCGGAAGTACATCTTCTAACACAAATTATGACCCACAGTCTGAAGCTGAACCTGACGAAGACCTACCATTCTAATATGATTGAGCATGGACATCTACATAGATGTAGTGTCCATGCTCTTTCTTTTTATTAAAAAAATTAATATACATAGACAATGAAAATTAGAAAATTAATGTATGATGCTCTTGTAAAGAAATATGAGAGTGAGATTGCAGAATCAGAGGCGACTTTGATGGTGTACATGGAAAATCCTGTAGGTATTGGTGAACACCCACAACACTTGGAAGAGATGGATAAATTTGTTGAAAAGTTGGCAACTGCAAACGACAAACTAGAAAATTTAAAAGAATTTTATAAATACAATTATGGCAATTAAGAAGAAAGACTTTAAAGATATTAAGAAGCAATTCTCAACTTCAGCTAAGTACAAACCACAAAGATTTTTTGACTTGGGTTCTGACTTTTTGGATGCTGTCGGACTACCAGGTCCCGCTATTGGTCACATCAATATGTTCTTGGGTCACTCGGATACGGGCAAAACAACCGCTCTTGTAAAAGCTGCGGTGGATGCTCAAAAGAAGGAAATCCTTCCTGTGTTTATTATCACAGAACAAAAGTGGAGTTTTGAACATGCTAAGTTGATGGGATTTGAATGTGAGGAAGTTGTCGACGATGAAACAGGAGAAATAGACTGGGATGGATTTTACATCTTCAACAATGATTTTGACTACATCGAACAAATTACTGACTACATCAATGGTTTGTTAGATGCGCAAGAAAAAGGTGAGTTGGATTACAGTTTGTTGTTTTTGTGGGATTCTGTTGGTTCTGTACCTTGTAAGATGACTTACGACGGTAAGGGTGGTAAACAACACAATGCGTCTGTATTGGCAGACAAAATTGGTATGGGTATCAACCAACGTATTTCAGGTTCACGTAAATCTGATTCAAAATACGAAAACACATTGGTAATTGTTAACCAACCATGGGTTGAACTTCCTGACAATCCATTTGGTCAACCAAAAATTAAAGCAAAAGGTGGTGAAGCTATTTGGTTAAACTCATCTTTGGTTTTCTTGTTCGGTAACCAAAAAGGTGCGGGTACTACAAAGATTACCGCAACCAAAGACAAAAGAACTGTTAAGTTTGCAACTCGTACTAAGGTGTCTGTTATGAAAAACCACATCAATGGTTTAGGTTATGAAGATGGAAAAATTATCGTAACACCACACGGATTCTTGGCGGGTAAAGAAGCGTCTGAGGAAAAGGCTTCGATTGAAGCTTACAAAAAAGAACATTCTGATTATTGGAAACAAATTATCGGAACGGATGGTGAGTTCACACTCACTGAGGACAAAGAAGTTGTTGAATAACATAAAAATTTAATTGTGACCAAGACACTTTTAGTTGACGGAGATAATCTTTTCAAAATAGGTTTTCATGGGGTAAAGGAATATTACCACAATGGAAATCATATTGGTGGAATATTTCACTTTGTTAACACTTTGAGAAAGTTCTTAAAAGAGCACAATTATGATAAAGTTATCGTCTTTTGGGATGGGGAGAATAACTCCACCCAAAGACGACTTCTTCTACCCCAATATAAAGAGAACAGACGGTCTGAAACCAATGAGTTGAAGCGTCAATCATATGATTGGCAAAAGTCCCGTATACGTCAATATTTGGAGGATATGTTTATACGTCAAATCTGTATAGACAAATCTGAAAGTGATGATTTGATTGCATACTATTGTCAAATATCACATGATGAAACAAAGACTATTTTTTCATCCGATAAAGATTTGACACAACTCATTTCTGAACAGGTTGAAATATATTCACCAATTAAAAAAGAATATCACAAGTATGGTGAAAGAATTAATATTGGTAATCTTTGGATTCCACACCAAAATGTGGTTACTTACAAAATTTTGACTGGTGATAAATCTGATAACATTGATGGTATTTTGTTATTAGGTGAAAAAACTATTAGTAAAATTTTACCAGAGATACTTGAAAAAACGGTTTCTGTTTCTGATATTTTAACAACAATCAATAATTTGACTGAAGATGAAAAGAAACAAAAATCGATATCCAACATACTTGAAGGAAAAACAAAACGAGGTTCACTCGGTCAAGAATTTTTTGAAATCAACAAACGACTTGTTGATTTGTCCGACCCATTGATATCAAACGAGGGTAAAGAAGAAGTTAAAGCTTATTATGAGGAAGAATTGGACCCCGATGGTCGAGGTTACAAAAATCTTATGAGACTAATGAATGATGATGGAATCTTTAAATACCTACCCAAAGTTGATGACCAATGGGTCGAATTTTTACAACCATTTATGAAATTATCAAGAAAAGAAAAAAAACGATACAATATTAAAAATTAAAATTATGAAAGAACAAATGCAAGACACTACAAAGATGGAGTTCATAATGACTTTGAACGATAACATCATCGTACAACGATTCTACAATGTTAAAGGGTATAACCCCAAATCACGTAGAAGTTTGGATGTGAGTTACGCTCTAAAAGAAGTTGCGGAACTTGTTGAAAACAATTTAAAAATCAAATCATTGATTTACATGGTTGACAATCAAGACCAAATTATGACTGACCCAGAAATTTTAGAAACGTCAAACACGGAAGGTGCAGAGTATTTTAACTTGTACATCAAAATTGGAGACGAGACAATTTGTCATAGAATTGTGGATGCTAAATTATACCCACCAAAGGTCAGATATACTGTAGACATACGTCCAGAGTTAAAAACTATACTAAGGGGCCTGACTGACATTTTTTCAACTGAAAATTTATGTTTCAAATACATGAATTATCAGCTTGCTTAAGAGTATTTATAAATCCGAGAGGGAATTAAACGTTATTAAAAGTTATGTCAAACGATAAGAATTTTGGTTATTTAGGAAACACATTTCAAATACAATTATTAAACAATATTATACTAAATAAGGATTTTGCCACTTCTATCGTTGATGTTTTAGACCCTAAGTATTTTGATAATCAATACTTTAAACTTATCATGCAAATGATAAAGGAGTATTATATAAAATACGAACATGCTCCAACGTTTAATACTTTGGACCAGTTGACTAAATCTGAGATTACATCACCAATGGCTCAAAAAATGGTGATGGATATGTTAGAACAAGTTAAAGAATGTCCTATTGAAGGTTCTGACTTTGTACAAGAAAAATCTTTGAAGTTCTGTAAACAACAAGAACTTCAAAAGGTTATGTCTAAAGCTCAAAAAATCATTGACAAGGGTGATTTTGAAAGTTATGACCACTTAGAACAAATGGTCCGTGAGGCGTTACAAGTTGGTGAAGTTGAAACAGGTACATCAGATGTATTCTCAAACCTTGACGAAGTCTTAGATGATGATTACAGACACCCAATCCCAATGGGTATCCAAGGTATTGACAACTTGTTAAAAGGTGGTTTGGCAAAAGGTGAAATTGGAGTAATATTGGCACCAACTGGTGTTGGTAAAACAACAATTTTATCAAAAATTGCAAATAACGCATTCAATTTAGGTTATAACGTTCTTCAAATATTTTTTGAGGACAATCCTAAAATTATCCAACGTAAACACTTCACTATGTGGACAGGTATTGCACCTGACGATTTATCAAATCATAGAGAAGTTGTAATAGAAAAAGTTAAAGAAATTAAGTTAAATACTAAAAATACGTTAACTTTGAAGAAGATGCCATCAGATACAATGACTATGAATCAAATAAAAAATCAAGTCAGAAAAATGATGGCTGAAGGTAATAAGATTGATATGATTATAATTGATTACATCGATTGTATTGTACCTGACAGAAAGTTGGAAGATGAATGGAAAAGTGAGGGTTCAGTAATGAGAGCATTTGAAGCTCTTTGTCACGAACTACAAATTGTTGGATGGACTGCAACCCAAGGTAACCGTTCATCAATTTCTTCCGAGGTGGTAACAACAGACCAAATGGGTGGTTCAATTAAGAAAGCTCAAGTTGGACACGTAATTATCACGGTAGCAAAAACGCTTCAACAAAAGGAGATGAACTTGGCAACAATAGCAATTACAAAATCACGTCTTGGTAAAGATGGTGTTGTATTTGAGAACTGTAAATTTGATAACGAGTTCTTAGTAATTGACACAGAACAGAGTGTTACCATGTTGGGTCTCGAGGAACAAAAGGAAGAAAGAAACAGAACAAGAATTAACGAGTTGTTGAATAGAAGACAACAAAGACAAAACACAACAAATTAAAATTAAAACTATGGATAATTACATTTTTAGTATGGCACTAAAAGACAACCGATACGTTGTAAAACGAAGCGGTGAAACAGTCTTATTTGAATCTGATAAGATAAAAAATGCGGTAATTAAGGCAATGGCATCAGTCGGTAAAGTTGATGAAGAGATGGCTGATAAAATTGCAAGATTAACGACAAAAAGTATCTTTAAAGGGGATAAAGAAAGAGTTCCACACGTGGATGAAATCCATGATATGGTGGAAAATAAATTAATGGATAATGGTTTAAATTATGTTGCTAAAGAATATATCATTTATCGTTCAAAACACCAACCAAATATCTTTAGTAAGAGAACTAATTTAAAACCATACGAATACCCTGAGTTGGTTGAGTATGTTGATGCAATTAGACATTCATATTGGGTTCATACAGAATTTAATTTTACTTCTGATATACAGGACTTTAAAGTACACTTGTCTGAAAAAGAACAAACTGCAGTACAAAGAGCTATGTTGGCGATTTCACAAATAGAGATTGCGGTTAAAACATTTTGGGGTGACATCTACAAAAGACTACCAAAACCTGAGATTGGAAATGTTGGGGCAACATTTGCAGAGTCAGAAGTAAGACACGCAGATGCGTACTCACACTTGATTCAACTACTTGGATTAAATAGTGAATTTGAAAATTTGTTAGAGGTACCTGCAATTCGTAGAAGAATTAAGTATTTGGAAAAAACAATTTCAAATTCTAAAACTGTAGAAAACCAAGATTACTTTGAATCTGTTGTGTTATTTTCAATGTTTGTTGAGAACGTATCGTTGTTTTCACAATTTTTAGTAATCATGTCATTCAACAAATATAAGAATGTATTAAAAGGTATTAGTAATGCTGTTGAAGCAACATCCAAAGAAGAAAATATTCACGCAGGATTTGGTTTTGATTTGGTAAACATAATAAAAAAAGAAAACCCTTCTTGGTGGTCTGAGGAATTAGTTGAGGATTTAATTCAAGCAACTAAGGACGCTTACGAAGCTGAAGAGGAAATTGTTGATTGGATTTTTGAAATGGGTGACTTGACTTTCTTGTCAAAAGCACAGACATTAGAATTCATCAAGCATAGATTTAATATTTCTTTAAATTCAATTGGTATTGATAATATTTTTGAAATTAACCAATCTCTTTTGGAAACAACCGAGTGGTTTGATGATGAAATTTTAACAACAAAACATACCGATTTTTTTAATAAAAGAAGTATCAATTATAGCAAGAAATCGAAGTCGATAACGATGAACGATTTATTTTAATAAGATTAATTAAGAAACATGGAAAATAGAGAACCTTTTGATTGGATTAACGAAGAATCAATTACATTTCTTCGTAGAGGATATTTGAGTGAGGGAGAACAACCCTTAGAAAGAATTAAAACGATTGCAGAACATGCTGAAAAAATTTTAGGTATTGATGGTTTTGCTGACAAGTTCTACGACTATATGGGTCGTGGATGGTATTCATTATCATCACCTGTTTGGGCAAACTTCGGTAAGAAAAGAGGTTTACCTGTAAGTTGTTTTGGTTCTAACGTTGGTGACAATATTGAATCAATTTTGTATACACAGGCTGAAGTTGGTGAAATGAGTAAAATGGGTGGTGGAACCTCAGGTTATTTTGGTAACATTCGTGGTAGAGGTGCTACAATTACAGACAACGGACACGCACCAGGGGCGGTCCATTTCATGAACTTATTCCAAAGTGTTGTTGACAATATTTCGCAAGGTTCTACACGTAGAGGAAGATTTTCACCATACCTTCCTGTTGAACATCCCGACATCATGGAATTTTTAGAAATTGGAACTGAAGGTTTCCCAATTCAGGATTTGACACATGCTGTTACAGTTACGGATGAGTTTATGGAACAAATGGTAAATGGGGATAAAGAAAAGAGAGCTATTTGGGCTAAAGTAATTCAACGTAGAGGTGAGATTGGATATCCATATATTATGTTCACTGACACTATGAACAAAAAGGCACCTGAAGTTTATAGAGATAAAGATATGAAAATTTACAACTCTAATCTTTGTTCTGAAATAGCACTACACAATTCAGAAGAAGAATCTTTTGTTTGTGTATTGTCATCTATGAATTTACTTCATTATGACGAGTGGAAAGATACAGATGCGGTTGAGATGATGGTTTATTTCCTTGATGCAGTTGTTACTGAATTTATCACTAAAATTGATGACATTAAAAACAGTGGAACCATCGAAGGACACAGAGCATTTTTCTACCTTGAAAAGGCTTACAATTTTGCTAAAAGACAAAGAGCTCTTGGTTTAGGTGTTTTGGGTTGGCACTCACTTCTTCAGTCTAAAGGATTACCTTTTGACAGTAAGGACAGTGCAAGATTAAACATTGAGGTATTCAAACTTATTAAAGATAAGTCATACAAAGCTTCTGAAACATTGGCGGAAATGTTTGGTGAACCTGAAACTCTTGTTGGATACGGTAGAAGAAATGTAACACTAAACGCAATTGCACCAACAACATCTTCAGCATTTATCTTGGGTCAGGTATCTCAATCAATCGAACCAATTTGGTCAAATGCTTATGTAAAGGACGTGGCTAAATTAAAAGTGACTATTAAGAATCCAGTACTTCAGAAATTATTGGTGTCAATAAAAAAAGACAACAAAGCAACGTGGGATAGTATTAAAAAACACGATGGGTCAGTTCAACACTTAGAGTTTTTAACAGATGAACAAAAAGATGTGTTCAGAACATTCGCTGAAGTTAATCAGTCAACAATCATTAACCAAGCGGCAATTAGACAAGATTTCATTGACCAATCACAGTCATTGAACTTAATGATTTCACCTGACATGCCAACTAAAGATGTCAATAAACTTCTTATCGACGCTTGGCAGTTAGGTGTTAAAACACTTTACTACCAACACTCAATGAACTCAGCTCAGGCATTCTCAAGAAAAAAACTCAATCTTAATGATTTAGTTTGCACGAGTTGTGAAGCATAAGATGTAAAAAACAACAATAATGCGTGGAAAACCCGGCAAATATTTTGTCGGGTTTTTTTGTTTCTAAAAAAAATAATAGGAATATATTTATGTAATATGGCAGATGGTAAAACATATGGTATTAATTTTCCTTTCAGACAGAGTCAGGACGGAAAATATTTATCATTATCACAAACACCTGAAGAGGAAATACGAACAGACTTGTTACACCTTATTCTTACGAGAAAGGGTAGTAGATATTATTTACCAAATTTTGGTACGAGAATTTATGAATTTATTTTTGAACCGATGGATGGTTTATCGTTTGAGGCAATCAAAGCAGATATCAGACAATCCGTTGATGAGTTTTTACCAAATTTAGTTTTAAATGATATCACAATTACACCATATACCGAAGAACTTGAACTCATTGGAGACTTAAATATGAGTCAAATAGGTGTTAGTGGTATTTATAGAGTACCCGGAACAGGTGTTGCGGACTATACAGCAAAAATAAGAATTGATTATACTATAACAGATAGCACCTTTAATAGTAAGGATTTCGTTATTATCAATATTTAATGTAAATGGCACAAAGAAGAATTTCATACGCAGACAGAGACTTTGAATCACTACGTCAGGACCTCATCAATTATACTCAACAGTATTACCCTGAACTAATTGACAACTTTAATGATGCCTCAGTATATTCAGTATTTTTAGATTTGAATGCTGCTATCGGTGATAACTTACATTATCACATGGATAGAAGTATTCAAGAGACAGTTCTTCAATACGCTCAACAACGTTCATCTATTTTTAACATCGCTAGAACCTATGGTTTAAAGATACCTGGTAATAGACCATCGGTTGCACTTTGTGACTTTGCTATTACAGTACCAGCCTTTGGTGACCAAGAAGATACAAGATACTTAGGTATTTTAAGAGCGGGTTCTCAAGTAGTTGGTGCAGGACAAACATTTGAAAATGTTTTTGATATAGATTTCTCATCACAATACAACAGTGAAGGATTCCCTAACCAAACAAAAATTCCAAATTTTGACTCTAATGGTAAACTATTAAATTACACAATAACTAAAAGAGAGGTTGTTGTTAATGGTATAACTAAAGTATATAAAAAAGTTATTACACCTGCAGACATTAAGCCATTCTTTGAATTTTTCTTACCTGAAAAAAACATTATAGGTGTAACATCTGTTATCCAAAAAGACGGAACATCATTTCAATCTATTCCAACTTATTCTGAATTTATCAATTCACCCGATAGATGGTTTGAAGTTGATTCATTAGCCGAAAGTCGAGTTTTTATTGAAGACCCAACAAAACCGGCAGATAGACCGGGTATTAAGGTTGGAAGATATATTGAAACTGAATTAAGATTCATTACTGAATATACACCTGAAGGTTTCTTAAGAGTTCAGTTTGGTAATGCCACAGTAACTGCCGACGACCAATTAGCACAGTTTTCAAGAACTGGTGTTCCTTTGAGAATACAAGATTATCAAAACAATATTGGTTTGGGTAAGACAGTAAAGGCAAATACGACATTGTTTGTCCAATACAGAGTTGGTGGTGGTACAGTTTCTAACATCGGTGTTAACACAATTAACCAAGTTGGAACTGTTAACTTCTTTGTTAATGGACCGTCAGCAAATATTAACCAACAAGTTGTTAATTCATTAAGGGTAAACAACGTTACCGCAGCTATTGGTGGAGCTAACCAACCAAACATTGAGGAAGTTAGAAATATGGTAACATTTAACTTCGCATCTCAAAACAGAGCGGTAACCGTAAATGATTACTATGCTTTAATTAGAAAAATGCCGGGTAAGTATGGAGCACCTGCAAAAGTTGCAATTACAGAAGAAGATAACAAAATTAATATCAACATCGTTTCATACGACTCTACTGGTTCATTGACTCAGACGGTATCTAACACATTGAAAACAAATTTAGCTAATTACTTATCAAACTATAGAATGATAAATGATTATATTTCTATCAATGTCGCTCAAGTTATTGATTTAGAATTTGATATTTCAGTAGTAGTTGATGCCGCACAGAACCAAGGTGAGGTTATCACAAGAGTAATTGACAAGATACAAACATTGATGAGTCCTGTCTTTAGAGAAATGGGTGGAAACGTATTCATCTCAGAAATTAGAAGTCAGGTTCAAGATGTTGCGGGTGTCATATCTGTTACAGACCTAAAAGTATTCAACAAAGTTGGTGGTCAATACTCATCATCTGAGACTTCACAACGATATGCTAACAGTGCAACTAAAGAAATTCTATTAGTTGATGATACCATTTTCGCCGAACCATCACAGATTTACCAAGTTAGATTTCCTAACAAAGACATTAAGGTTAGAATTAAGAACCTTAAGACGGTCGATTTCTCTTAATTCCTTTACATAGAGTTTTACTAAGTTATTATGAAAATAGATGAATAACTATTTATCTAAAAAGATATTATATGCCTAAATCATACAGATTACGTACACAATTAGGAGTAGACCAAACTTTACAACTGAATGTAGAACAAGATTTCGACTTTTTAGAAATCTTATCAATGAAACTTACTCAAGGAGATGCCTACACCCGTTTCTGTGCTGACTATGGTGTGGTTGTTGGTCGTGTGGTTGCAAATGGTGGATTTGGGGTACCAAATGTTAGAGTTTCAATATTCGTACCCGTCGATGATGAAGACTTGTTAAATCCTGTAATATCTACTTTATATCCATACAAAAGCCCTGCAGAAAAAAACGATGATGGGTATCGTTACAATTTGTTACCATATAATCAAGAATATGGTGGACACACTCCAACAGGAACATTCCCAACAAGAGAAGATTTGTTAACCCGTAGTGAGGTTCTTGAAATTTATGAAAAGTATTACAAATACACTGTTAAAACAAATGAGTCAGGTGACTTTATGATTGTTGGTGTTCCATTAGGAATACAAACACTCACCATGGACTTAGACCTATCAAACATAGGTGAATTCTCTTTGAGACCTGCAGACTTAATAAGAATGGGTATGGCAACTGCAGAACAATTTGATGGTGTACAATTTAGGGCATCTGAAGATTTAGATTCACTTCCACAAATTGTTAATGCAAAAAAAGATATTAATGTAACTTCTTTTTGGGGTGATGGTTCACAATGTAGTATTGGAATTACTCGAGCGGATTTTGACTTAAGGGAATTAGGTATTGAAATCCAACCTACAGCAGTATTCATGGGTTCAATTATGAGTTCACAAGACGCTCAAATGTTGAAGAAAAATTGTAAGCCAAAAACAGAACAAGGTGATTTATGTGGAATGATTACTGGTTCTGGTGAAATATTAGCGATTAGACAAACAATAAATACGGATGTCGATGGAAATCCAATACTTGAACAATATAGATTAACTAACGGTGGAAAAGTAATTGATGATGATGGAACATTTTTAGCGGATGTCCCGATGAATTTAGATTATGTTGTAACTAATGAATATGGTGAAATAGTATACTCAAGAGACCCAAGAATTGGAATACCAACAAAAGGAAAATATAGATTCAAAATAAAATATCAGTCAGAACAAAATGGACCTACAAAAATAGGTACAACTCTAATTCCAATACAGGGGGAAATTCAAAGAGCAAACTTTTTAGTTCCTAATATTCGTGAGTATGGTTGGAGCGGTACAACATCTACAAGCCCGGGAATTGACCCTGCACTTTACGCCTTAAATACAAGTCCATATTATGACCCAAATTACACAGGTAATACATATTGGCAATTATTTCAAAAAAGTTATGCATTTTCATTAGATTGGAATGATTATGCGGACAAAGAAGCAGCTATTAATTGTGAGGATTTTTTCTATTCAATGAAGTATAATAAAGTGTACACCACATCACAATTCATTGAAGATTATAGAAAAGGTACAGGACGTGCAAGATTCTTAGGAGTAAAAGAAATTCTTGATAGGTCATGTGAATCTGAAAATAATAAATTTCCAGTAAACGATGGAGTTAGAAATTTTGATGCGATATATTTTGTATTTAATATTTTATTCACAATTCTTCAAGTTCCTCTTATTGTAATTGCATTTATTTATAGTGTATTTGTTGGATTATATCCGTTTGTAAAAAATATAATTCCTTATGTAATTTTAACAATTGCGGGATACCAAATTGTTGCTAATAGTGCAGGTTTAATTGCCGCAATATCAACAGGGGCTTGGGGTGCAATAATTTTATCTTCATTATTTTTGATTGCTTGGAGCGGGGTGGGTTACTTAGTTGCCACTAATTTCAGAAAGTTACAAAACTTAACACTATATGCAATCCCATTACCAAATTATACATACCCTGATTGTAATGCTTGTGATTGTGGTCCAAGACCTGTAGTTAATTCGTTACAACCAATAGAAGTTTCAAATAGTTCGATTTTAGCTAATACAAATCAATACACTATGTATAATGGTCTACGAGTTGTTGATAATGATGGTGCTGTAGACCAGCCAT
>ENA-UPTJ01000453-UPTJ01000453.1-marine-metagenome-genome-assembly--contig:-NODE-453-length-25920-cov-4.681655_pt1 | contig 25920 bp, 22 predicted proteins | sample MGYA00238168_ERZ767080 | MGnify/ENA primary metagenome ERZ767080 (study PRJEB28935, sample SAMN06266237) | marine metagenome | isolation source: Columbia River Estuary | place: USA:Columbia River Estuary... | reverse complement strand
ATTTCGCACTGTATCATTTCCTTTATATCATCCCCACCATTTTTCAAATAGCACGAACAGCAAGAAGATCGGGATGGCGATGAGTAATATTTTACCGTAAGTCTCCATGTACAAGAATATTCCGCTAATTTACAAAACACCCATCACCCGAGTTCGATTATGGCCAAGCATGTTTTTGATTGTTTAGACGGGCATACCTGCGGAAATCCCGTTCGACTGGTTCGTTCCGGAGGTCCGGCACTGCAAGGCCGCAACATGAGCGAGAAACGTCAACATTTTTTACGTGAGTATGACTGGATCCGAAAGGGGCTCATGTTCGAGCCCCGGGGTCATGATATGATGAGCGGGAGCATCCTGTATCCGCCGCACGATCCGGCCAATGACGTGGGGGTGCTTTTCATCGAGACCAGCGGCTGTTTGCCCATGTGCGGACATGGAACGATCGGTACCATTACGATGGGGATCGAATCCGGACTGATCCGTCCTCAGCAACCCGGGAAAGTGCGCATGGAGGCCCCAGCCGGACTGGTAGAGATCGAATACAAGTCGCATGTGCGCAGCGATGGAACCCTGCAAGTCGATTCGGTGAAGCTGACCAATGTTCCTGCCTATCTGGATACGGAGTCGCTGGAGGTGGAATGCCCGGGCTTGGGAATGATTCAGGTCGATGTGGCTTATGGAGGTAATTTCTACGCGATCGTGGATCGTCAGTCCAATTACGCCGGCATCGATGCTTATCCCATCGATCAATTGATCGCTTGGTCACGCATCTTGCGCAATAACATCAATCAATTAAAAGAATTCCATCATCCCGAGAACGAAACCATCAAGGGTTGTTCGCATATTCTATGGACGGGGGATGTAAAGGATCCGAGTTCAACGGCACGCAATGCGGTTTTCTATGGCGATAAGGCCATAGATCGTTCTCCTTGTGGTACCGGTACTTCCGCCCGCATGGCTCAGTGGCATCACAAGGGGATGCTTAAATCCGGTGATCTGTTTGTGCACGAGAGTGTAATTGGGAGTAAGTTCATTGGGCGTATCGAATCCGAATTGGATTTTCATGGAAGAAAATCCATCCGTCCCTCGGTGGAAGGCTGGGCGCGTATGTATGGAGAGAATCGGATCACGATCGATCCCGAAGACGATCCATATGCATATGGATTTCAGGTGCTCTGATTATTCAACTGTAATTTCGTGACATGAAGGTGGCTATTATTGGAGGCGGGATCATTGGATTGAGTTCCGCTTATTATCTCCGGTTGCAGGGACATGAGGTCTCCGTTTTCGATCAATCGGATGGATCGGACAATTGCTCGTATGGCAATGCCGGTTATATCTGCCCCAGCCATTTTATTCCCTTGGCCACGCCGGGCATTGTGAAACAAGGATTGAAGTGGATGTGGAATAGCCGTTCTCCTTTTTATGTAGAGCCGCGCCTCGATTGGGATCTGATCCGTTGGGGATGGAAATTCATGCGTTCGGCTACGCCCAAACACGTGGCCAATGCGGCCGCCCCGCTGCGCGACATCGCCTTGATCAGTCAACAAGCTTATGCCGATTGGCATCGTTCGGGCTTGGATTTTCTCTATCAACACAAAGGGATGCTCGAGATCGTACAAACCGAGGCCGGTGAGCGTCATGCCAAAGAAACCGTCCAGCAGGCCATTGATTTAGGTTTGACCGATACAGCCTGGTTGACTGCTGATCAACTTGCGTCGTATGAGCCCGGCGTGCGCATGCAGGCGCGCGGTGCGATCTTATTTGCTTGCGACGCACATTGTTACCCCAATCGATTGATGCAATCCATGTTGGAGCGGTTGCGGACAATGGGCGTTCAATTTCATTGGAATGAAGGCGTCATCGATGGGCAGATCGAGCATCAGCGCATTCGGTCAATTCGCACGAATGCAGGATCCTATTCATTCGATCAGGTCGTTTTGGCGGCCGGTTCCTGGAGCGGCAAACTGGCCAAGGCATTTGGTCTTTCGATACCGGTGATGCCGGGTCGGGGATACTCGATCACCACGAGTGAATCTCCCATGCAATTGAATTACCCAGCTATTTTGGTGGAAGGACGAGTAGCGTTGACTCCGCTCAATGATTCTACCATGCGGTTTGGAGGAACCATGGAGATCACAAGTCATAAAACCCCACCGCGTATGGAGCGGGTTCAAGGAATATTGGATGCCGTGAAACGGTTTTATCCTGATTTTCAGATGGAGCTGCCCAAGCCGGAACAAGTTTGGTATGGATATCGTCCCTGCTCAACGGATGGGCTACCTTATATCGGAAGACCTCGTCAACTTAAGAACCTGGTGGTGGCTACGGGTCATGCCATGTTGGGCCTGAGCTTAGGGGCGGGTACGGGAAAATTGGTGGGGCAGCTGATCGACGAGCAGTCCCCGGATATGGATCTACGTCCATTCGATCCCGATCGGGCCCGTTAAAATCCTTTAAGAGGATTCAGCTTCCACGGGCATGGTGTACTTTTACGGCCGCATGCGCGTCGCCACAGACCAACATAGCTATCGGGAAACCGGAATGTTCTCGAATCTAATCCTGGATTATCTAGCGGACTGCCCCGAACTGCGATCCCTTCACCTTGGATTGCCTTCCATGGAGCGGATCGGAGAGGCCATTCAGCGAAGAAAACAGGTGCAAACTGACCGAAGCAAATTGGTGGAAGCACTTCGTCGACAATATGCGACCGTGAAGGTTGATGCCAAGTCGCAGGTACAGATCGATTCATTGGAAAGTGAAAACACATTTACGGTCACCACGGCCCATCAGTGTAATTTATTCCTGGGTCCTACCTATACCATTTTTAAGATCCTCCACACGATCAAGATGGCCGATGCCATCAATGCGGCTTATCCCGAGATCCATGTGGTTCCTGTTTTTTACATGGGATCGGAAGACGCCGATCTGGCCGAATTGAATCATGCAAACGTGTTGGGGGAGCGGATGGAATGGAAGACGGCTCAAACCGGGGCTGTTGGGCGAATGCAGGTCGATGATTCATTGATCGAACTGATCGATCAACAACAGCGGATACTCGGTAGTTTTCCATTTGGTCCTCAATGGATCGAACAGTTGCGCACTGCCTATCAGCCCGGTGAGACGATCGCTGAATCCACGTTTCAGTTATTGCATGGTTTGTTTGCCGATCGCGGGCTACTGATCTTACAAGCGGATGAAGCTTCCTTGAAATCTTCCATGCAGGCCATATTCTTGGACGAGCTGACTCAGTCAAGCGCTGCCGGGTTGGTGGCAGAAACAGATCGACTGCTGCAACAAAACGGTTATAAAAATCAAGCACATCCACGCCCCATCAATCTTTTCTATCTGCAGCCGGGTAGTCGGGAGCGGATCGAAAAAAACGGAAGTTTCTGGCAGGTTTCTAATTCATCGGTTCAATGGGATGAATCTTCTTTGCGCGCTGAGTGTGCAGCCCATCCGGAACGGTTTAGTCCCAATGTGATTTTGCGCGGAATATATCAAGAGACCATCCTGCCCAACCTGGTGTACATCGGTGGTGGAGGTGAATTGGCCTATTGGTTGCAGTTAAGATCGGTATTTGATTATCATCAAGTGCCGTTCCCATTGCTGCAACTTCGGGCATCTTTTCAGTGGTTGGATGCGTCCATGGGTTCCAAAATGAAGGATTTGCAATTGAAGCCCTCGGATCTTTTTAAAACTACAGACCAGTTGTTGGATGAGCGTTTGGATGCGGCGGTGCTCGAGCTATTGAATATTGAGTCATCCATCCAGGAAGTAGCGGTTGTTTACGAAAATCTGCGAATGAAGGCAAAGGCCATCGATCCGACCTTGGAGCAGCATGTGCAGGCGCTGGCTACTCGTTCCTTACAACGAATCGAGGAGTTGCAGAAAAAAATGAAGCGGGCAGAGCGGCGTAAATACGCAACCCGACGCATACAGATCGATAGTTTGAAACTCAATGTGTTCCCGGGGGGCGGGCTGCAAGAACGTTACGAGAATCTGGCAACTTATTACGTCACCCAAGGCACGAGTTATTTCGATCGGATTTACGAGGCACTAAATGTGTGGGATAACAAATTCACCTGGTTGCAGGAATCGGACTGATCAATCAAATTGATTGGACCAGCCTTCTTGACGAAGTTGCTCCACCTTGTTCAGTACATCCGATTCCATTCCCTCTTTAAAGGTTTTTAATTTATCGGCGATGCTTGCGTCGGTGGCGCCTAAGATCTGTGCGGCTAAGATGCCTGCATTTTTGGCGGCATTGAGGGCAACGGTAGCAACCGGGACTCCGTTGGGCATTTGTAAGATGGATAAAACGGAATCCCAGCCATCGATGGAATTGGAGGACTTGATGGGAACGCCGATCACCGGAAGTGTGGTTTGTGAGGCAACCATACCGGGAAGATGCGCGGCTCCGCCGGCACCAGCAATGATGACTTGCAATCCGCGGCTGCGAGCTGATTGGGCGTATTCCCGCATGCGTTCCGGCGTGCGGTGGGCCGATACGACGGTCAGTTCATGAGGGACTTCGAATGCTTTTAGCATATCCGCTGCCGCTTGCATGACCGACAGGTCACTGTCACTTCCCATTATGATGCCAACTCGAGGGGTCATTTATCGTTCTTTTCACAAAGAAACTGAAATTCCAGCATATGGTTATTGGAGAAAATTTCCTTGTAAACGGAGCAACTCGGTTTCAGCCAGTTTAGCTTGGTAGCGAGCCCGGATCAATCGATCAAAGGCATCTTGCAAGCTACGTTGTGCCTCCTTGAGCTGCAGCAATGTGGTTGAGTTCAATCGATATACTTCCAATACGATTCGTACATTCTCTTCTGCCAAACGGATATTTTCTTCTTCCAATTTCCAATTTTCTATTTCGAATAGATAGCGCTGATAGGCATTCCAGGCGCCCAGACGTAGATTGAATGCTTGTTGATCGTACCGAAGTTGTTGAAAACGGATCTCTTGCTTGGCTTGTTGGATCTGACGGCGAACCCGAAACTGATTGAAGATTGGTAATGATGCCGTAAATCCGTAATTGAGTCCCTGATTTCGGCTGAATAGCGGTTGGAATGGATTGACCACAACCTTGTTATCCAGTTTATTGAAATTGTAAGCAGAATTGAAACTCAGCGTAGGGTAGCGGTCTGCCTTGCTCTCCTGCAAACCGCGCTGAGCCAATCGAATGGTGTTCTGTTGAAGTTGGAGTTGTGGATTATTTTTGGAGATGGAATCTTGAATGGTACCCAGGGAGAGATCGGATTGAATGGGGATCTGTTCGCTGACATCGAACCAATCCGACCCTTGATCTGCATTTCGATTCAATCCGGTTTCCATCAAACGATTCAGCGCTTGCTTGGCTATACGAGTCTGGTTTTCCAGTGAAAGTCGTTGACTGCGCTGACTGTTTAGATCGATTTGACTTTGCAGCAGGTCGGGTTTTGTGCCAACCCCGATGTCCAATTTATTGCGCGCCAATTTGGTGCGTTCCTCATAAACCCCCAGCTGCGTATCCAACGCTTTGAGTTGCTGTTTTTGCTGAACGATCAAAAAGTAGGCCGATACTACCTGGGCGATGGTGTTATTGATTTGATCGCGAATGACCCATTCCCCTTGTGTCAATATCTCCTCCAACTTGGCTCGGGTAGCAAACATCTTTCCACCATCGAACAGTGTCCAATTCAAGGCGATATTTCCGGATAGATTACCGGATTGAACCCCTTTACGTTCCCGGACGGTTCCGTCGGTGAATTTCTGATATTGATTGTTGCGGTTGAAGACCTGCGAGCCGGCAGCATTCAGGCTGGGGAGCAAGCCTGCATTTTTATATTGAAGATCGATGGAGGCGGCCACGGAATCATTGCGGGCGATACGGATCTCCAAATTATTTTCGAGGGTACGCGCAATCGCTTCTTCGAGGGTGAGGATACGTTGCGCCTGCATGGTCAATGAGCCAAACAGGATCGCGGTGATCAGCGCAAATAGGTGAATTCGTTTCATCATGAGGCGTCGGCCATTTTTTGATCGAAAGAAGATCGGCGCTTGGAGGATAGGTAACTATACATAGCCGGAATTACGAATAAGGTTAATACTAGGGCGAATAAAATTCCGCCCACAATCACGACTCCCAGTGGGATCCGGCTGGTAGCGGCTGCACCCAGCGAGAGTGCCAACGGCAAGGCGCCGAGGGCCATGGCCAGACTGGTCATCAGGATGGGGCGGAATCGTTGAGCGGCTGAGTGAACAACCGCTTCCAATTTGCCCATTCCTTTTTCCCGACTTTGGTTGGCGAATTCGACGATCAGGATGCCATTTTTGGTAACCAATCCGATCAACATAATGATCCCGATCTGGGAGAAGATATTCAAGGTGTGTCCGAAAATAGAAAGGGAGATCACGGCGCCGGCCAATGCCAACGGCACGGTGAGCATGATGATGAGTGGGTCGATGAAGCTTTCAAATTGTGCGGCCAAGATCAAGAAGATCAGAGCCAGTGCCAACAGAAAGGCAAAACTGATGTTGCTGCTACTTTCTTTGAAATCACGGGATGAGCCCGACAGGGCCGTGGAGAAACTATCATCCAGCACGCCTTTGGTCAGACGCTCCATCTCTTTGATTCCATCGCCAATGGTGTAACCCGGTTGAAGTCCGGCGGAGATCGTCGCTGACTTGTACCGATTGAAGTGATAGATCGTGGGTGGGGTGGTGGTCTCGTTGATGCTAACCAAATTATCCATCGAAATCAATTCTCCTCGATTGTTGCGAACAAAGAGCTGGCGCAGATCGCCTGGTTCATTTCGATAATCTCGGGTCATTTGTGCCATGACCTGATACTGTTTGCCTTCTTTCATGAAGTAGCCCAAACGACGGTTGCTGTAGGCCATTTGCAGGGTTTGTGATACATCTGAGATGGATACACCGAGTTGAGAAGCGCGCAGACGGTCTACTTCAATAGATAGTTCCGGTCGATTGAACTTGAGGTCCACATCGGCATTCATCAGGATCTTACTCTGCTTAGCGGCATCGAGCAATTGAGGAAGGACCTTGGTGAGTTTATTGAAGTCGTTGTTTTGAATGACAAAGGCTACGGGTTGACCACCTCGTCTATTGAGCGAGATCGTCTGTTCTTCAATGGTAACCGCTCGAACTTGGTTGAATTTCGAAAGATTCTTGTTGACTTTTTTGACGATCTCGGATTGACTGCGTGTTCGTTCGGTTGGGGGTGTCAGGGTTACTCGAACAAATCCGGTATTGGCGTTGCCCGAACCGGTAAATCCCGGGGATGTGACACTTAAAACCAAATCCCGTTCGTCCACCGAATCGAGCATCAGATCGGTGACCCGATTTACATGGTTATCCATGGCTTCGAAGGAGGTACCTTCCGGAGCGGTCATTTGTACGCGGAACTGACTTCGGTCCTCCATCGGCGCCAATTCCGATTGTAGGTTGCCTCCAACCCAAAGAATCGCAGCCACGCAAGCCACAACGATCAGAAAGGCAACCCAACGAATCCGCATGAATCTCTCCAAGGCGCGTTGGTAGGAATTTTCCAGCCAACGGAAAAAAGGTTCAGTCTTTCGGTAGAGCCAAGGATGCTCGGTGGCGTTCTTGCGCGCCAGTTTTACGTTCAGTACCGGCGTGAGGGTCAAGGAAACAAATGCAGAGATCAACACCGCACCGGCTACAACAATCCCGAACTCGCGGAATAGCCGTCCTACAAATCCCTCCAAAAAGATAATGGGTAGAAAGACGACCGCCAGTGTAATGGAAGTAGCGATGACGGCGAAGTAGATTTCTTTCGATCCTTCCAAGGCCGCTTGATACCGGTTCATGCCGCGTTCCATCTTTTTGAAAATATTCTCAGTCACCACAATGCCGTCGTCTACGACCAGTCCGGTTGCCAGCACAATGGCCAATAAAGAAAGAACGTTGATGGAGAATCCCATCAAGTACATAATGAAGAATGAGCCGATCAGGGATACAGGAATGTCGATCAAGGGGCGAATGGCAATGATCCAATCCCGGAAGAAGGCATAAATAATCATCACAACCAGCAAAAAGGCCAGCATCAGGGTTTCGCGGACTTCTAAAATAGACTTGCGAATGAATCGGGTCTGGTCCAATCCGATCTGCACGTTCACATCGGCCGGCATTTCTTTTTTGATCTGCTCGAGTCGTTTGTAAAATTCATCGGCAATGGACACATAATTCGACCCGGGCTGGGGAACGACGGCCAGCGCGATCATCGGTACGCCATTCCCTTTCAAGATCGTTTCGTCGTTCTCTGGACCCAGCACTACTTCGGCCACATCCTGTAAACGGATATCGGTGCCGTTTACATTTTTTACAATGAGTTCATTGAATTCGGCTTCTGTATTCAGCCGTCCGAAAGTTCGAACGCTCAGCTCCGTGGCATTCCCGGTAATTTTCCCAGCCGGCAATTCCACGTTTTCCCGCGCCAGCGCCGACTGAATATCGTTGCCACTGATCTGCAGCGACTGCATCTTACTCGGATTCAACCAAACACGCATCGCATAGCGTTTCTCTCCCCATATTTGTATGCCACTTACGCCCGGGATCGTTTGCAAACGTTCCACCAGCACATTGTTGGCATACTCGGTCATTTGAAGCGAATTGCGGGTATTGCTCTGAACCGTCATGGATAAAATTGGTTCCGAGGTGGCATCTGCCTTGGAAACCACGGGTTTTCCGTCGATATCAGGTGGCAGGTTTCGCTCAGCCTGAGATACTTTATCGCGCACATCGTTGGCCGCCGATTCCAAGTCGATGCTCAAATCAAATTCAACGTTGATGTTGCTGGTTCCACTGCTGCTCGTCGAGGTGATGTTTTTGACCCCGGCTATTCCATTGATGGCTTTTTCCAATGGTTCCGTGATTTCCGACTCGATGATGGCGGCACTGGCGCCGGGATAGGCGGTACGGACACTGATGTTGGGTGGATCGATGGCCGGATAATCGCGTACGCCCAACGACTTGAATCCGATCAGGCCAAAAAGGACGATCAAGATATTCAGGACTAGGGCCAAGACCGGCCGGCGTAAACTCAGTTCAGATATATTCATAAAGGCAATGTGGCCGATGTAATTATTTTTTCGGTTGGTTGGTGATCTTACCGATCTGAACCGGAGTGTTTGGACGAATGCTCATCAATCCACTCAATAAAATGGTATCCCCAGCTTGCAGCCCAGTGATTACTTCAACCTGGTCGGCCGTGCGCGTGCCGGTTGTAACCTCTACGAATTCGGCTTGACCATTATTGTAGCGAATTACTTTTTTACCGCGGGCTTGCGGGATCACGGCCTGTGCGGGTAGCATTAGGGCCTGTGGTTTTTCGGCCATTCGAATCGTAAGGGTAGCGAAGGAACCAGGGAGCAGACTTGGGTCAGCATGCTGTACCACCGCGCGGTAGTTTAGGCTTCGGTTCGATTCGTTGAGACCAGGTGCCGTCGCGCTCACCTTAGCCGGATGAACACGGGAAGAACCCGCTACACGGAACTCAATGATGCTGCCGATTTTTAAATCATTGCTGTATTTCTCGGGCAAGCTGAAATCCACTTTGAGTGATTGGGATTGCTGGAGGGTGGTGATCACCGTACTTGGACTCACATAGGCGCCAATACTGATGTTCTTTAAGCCAAGCTTCCCACTAAACGGTGCTCGTATGTCGGTCTTGTCGATCGCGGTTTGCAGGATACCGATATCGGCTTTAAGATTTTTGACTTGAAGTAAACTGAGGTCATAGTCTTGCTGGCTGATGCCTTGAATGGCCAGCAGCTTGGATTGGCGCTCTTCCGTCTTTTCAGCGATTGCCAGTTGGGTCTGTATTTTTTTTAACTGTGCTTGGAGATCAGCATCGTCCAGTTTGGCGATCAGATATCCGGTGGCGACGGACTGGCCCTCTGCCAAATTGAGTTTCACGATTCGTCCGGAAGTTTCGGGGTGGATCTCGGCTGATTCGGCGGCCATGAGTGAACCCGGAATCTCCAAGGTTTCTTGGAAAAGGGCAGGGGTCAGGATATATGCTTCCGCTTTGAGTGGGGGCATTTGTTTCCCCGCGCCTGTTTTTGTAGACGGGTCCGATTCACCACAAGCAGCAAAAAGCAGGGGCCCAACGAGCCAGAGGACGTTTGAGGATAGACGCATTTTTTAGTCAGAATATTCGATGAAGTTAACCAATGCCTATTAGACGGAAGAAAGGTCTTCGCCCTGCAAAAAGGCGATTTATTTGGATGCGTTAACCTGGATCATTCGCTTGACCCGTTCGGCATCCAGTCTCAAAGCCTCCAGGTTGTTATGAAGCAACGTAATGTGACCCATTTTTCGTCCCGGTTTGGTAACCCGCTTCCCATAAATATGCACAAAGGCCTGTGGCATCGCCAGGATCTCGGCCAGTCCCTCGTATAACGCTTCACCACTTTGTTCATCCGCACCAACCAGATTGATCATCGCCGAGGGCAGAATTTGATCCGGATTACCCAGCGGAAAACCCAGCAAGATTCGCCACACCATGTCGAACTGGGAGCTGTAATGGGCTTCAATGGTATGATGTCCGCTGTTATGGACCCGAGGGGCGATTTCGTTGATCCAAACCTCGCCAAGCTGGTCGACAAACATCTCTACGGCAAACAGCCCCGGTGATCCAAATGCCCCCACAACTTGCCGAGCCAATGCAGCAGCATTGACTTCAATTTCTGTTGAGATGGAAGCTGGACAAAGTTGATAATCAAGTAAATTCAAATTTGAATCGAAGATCATTTCCACGGCCGGATAGCAAGTCAGGACACCTTGTTGGTCTACTGCCACGATCACGGCGATCTCCTGATGGATATCGATTTTTTGCTCCAGAACCGATGGTTCGGCAAATGCCTTATGCAGGTCTTTTTCGCTATTTAAAACCACCACGCCTCGACCATCGTAACCGCCTACGCCCAGCTTATGAACCGCCGGTAGTAGGCTCAGGTGTTGAGTAAGCTCGGTTTGATTTTGAGTAACAACAAAGGGGGCGGTCGGAATCCCGTTGACCACATAGAATTCTTTTTGCCGGATTTTATTTTGGATAATCCGCAGCACGGACGGGGAGGGGATCACCTCAATTCCTTCCTGCTCCAGTTGCTCCAATGCTTCCAGGTTTACCTGTTCGATCTCTATGGTCAGCACATCGACCTGACGGCCAAAGGCAAGCACATCTTCGCGGGAACGGATGTTGCCGATTTGGAAATGATGACAAAGCTTGGCCGCCGGACAATCTGGATCCGACTCCAAAATATAGGTCTCAACGGGGTAGTTGGCCGCTGATTGCAACAACATTCGACCAAGCTGTCCACCACCGAGTATCCCAACCTTTTTCATGGTGCAAAGATAACAGACCCGGCCCAGCGAAGGAAGGTGTCAAAATGCGTTAGTTTTGTGCTTGATTTCTTCTATTGATTATTGAAACATATTGCCATGTCGACTTTGCTAGCCGAAGACACCAAGCCCCAAACCGCTCCAGTTGATTTTTTACCCTTGGAAGGGACGGATTACGTGGAGTTTTACGTGGGTAATGCCAAGCAGGCGGCTCATTACTACATGAGTGCTTTTGGGTTTCAGGCATTGGCCTACGCCGGACCGGAAACCGGTTTTCGGGATTTTGCCAGCTATGCGGTCCGTCAGAATAAATTGACCTTGGTCTTGACGACGCCGCTTCGTCCGGATAACCCCATGGCCGATCATATTTACAATCACGGCGATGGCGTTAAAGTATTGGCATTGCGTGTTTCTGATGCACGTTCGGCTTGGGCGGAGACGACCCAGCGAGGAGCCAAATCGTTCCGGGAACCGGAGGTGCTGACCGATGCGCAAGGAGAGGTGGTGGTCAGCGGCATACACACCTATGGAGATACCGTTCATCTGTTCATCGAGCGAAACAATTATTCCGGCGTGTTTTTGCCTGGCTATCGCGCTTGGTCCAATCCTCATTTTGCGCCCGAGTCAACCGGTTTGCAATACGTCGATCATTGTGTGGGCAACGTGGGCTGGAATCAAATGAATCCTTGGGTAAAGTTTTATGAGGAAGTGATGGGCTTCAAGAACATACTTTCATTTGATGACGAAGACATCTCCACCGAATACTCGGCCTTGATGAGTAAGGTGATGAGCAGCGGCAATGGCTTTGTGAAATTTCCCATCAACGAGCCGGCAGAAGGGAAAAAGAAAAGTCAGATCGAAGAATACCTCGAATTCTATCGTGGAGAAGGCGTGCAACACGTGGCCATGGCCACGAACGACATCGTTCGTACCGTTCGTGACCTACAATCACGCGGGGTGGAATTCCTCAAAGTGCCAACATCCTATTACGATGACCTGCTGGATCGGGTAGGAGCCATTGACGAAGACCTGGAACCATTGAAAGAGCTGGGTATTTTGGTCGATCGCGACAACGAAGGGTACTTACTTCAGTTGTTTACCAAGCCGGTGGAAGATCGCCCAACCTTGTTCTTTGAGATCATTCAGCGAAAAGGGGCTAAGAGCTTTGGAAAAGGAAACTTCAAGGCCCTCTTTGAAGCCATCGAACGAGAACAAGCTGAGCGCGGAAATCTTTAACGGCGCTTTTTGTGTTGCGTCCTTAATTTTGATAGACAGTCAAATCCTGTTCTAAAGCCTTTGCGCCTATTTTTATCCATTTGCACGTTGGTTCTTGTCGGAACGAATGCGTTGGCTCAGCCTTTTGCTCCCGCCGCTTCATCCTATCCCTCTTTTGTAGACTATCAACGTTCGTTGCCTCGACCCGCAGAGGCCTGGCAGAAAAAAGAAGATACAATCCGAAAACAATTCGCCGCCAAAAAACTCAGTTGGCCTGCTAAGTTCATTTACATCCGGTCTTTCAAATACGACAGTGAACTAGAGGTTTGGGCCAAGAACCGAGTCACGGATACCTTTCAATTATTCAAGACCTATCGGGTTTGTGCACTGGCCGGCAACCTGGGTCCCAAGCGACTGCAAGGCGACTACCAAGTGCCGGAGGGCTTTTATTACATCAACGATTTCAATCCCAATTCCAGCTATTATCTGTCGCTGGGACTGAACTATCCCAATGCCTCCGACCGGGTACTCAGCGATTCTCTGAAGCCCGGCGGGGAGATCTACATCCATGGAAGCTGCGTAACCGTCGGGTGCATCCCCATCACAGATCAACAGATTGGTGAGGTATATATGTTGGCTTCGATGGCCTATGATCAAGGACAGCATTTTATTCCGGTCCATGTTTTTCCCATTCGATTCGATGCGCCAAGAAGTGTCGATTATTTGAAGGGATTGATCAAGGATGATGCATCGTTGGGCGCCTTCGTAGAGCAACTGGAGCCCGCCTATTACAACTTCCAACGTTCGCACCGATTGCCGATCATACTAATCGCTCCGGATGGCAGCTATTCGGTTGGAAAAGAAGGCAAATTGCCTTCCAATGCAATCCATTAGATTTGCGGGGTATGAATCCGATTATTTCCGTCAAGCAATTGGTCAAGAACTACGGCGCATTCGAGGCGGTGAAAGGGATCTCCTTTGACGTACAGGAAGGAGAGATCTTCGGATTGCTGGGTCCCAATGGCGCCGGCAAATCAACCACCCTGGAGATCATCGAGACCTTGCGAACCAAAACATCGGGTACCATCGTGGTGGATGGAATCGACTTGGATAAATCTCCCAATGAAATCAAAAAGATCATTGGCGTACAGCTGCAAAGCAGCGGGTATTATCCCGGGTTGAATTTGGTGCAGTTGATCCAGCTTTTCTGCGGACTCTACAACCGCGATCAAGATCCCATGGAACTTTTGGAGCTGGTCAATTTGCGTGATAAGGCCAAAGCCAAAGTAAAAGAACTCAGTGGGGGTCAGCGTCAACGATTTTCTGTCGCTACCACCTTGATCAACGAACCTCGCATCATTTTTTTGGATGAGCCAACCACAGGACTGGATCCGCAAGCACGACGTAGTTTGTGGGAACTGATCCGCCGTATCCGCGAACGCGGTACAACCGTCATCATCACCACCCATTACATGGATGAGGCCGAATACCTCTGCGATCGAGTGGCCATCATTGACTCCGGAAGGATCATTGCCCTCGACTCTCCCGACAAATTGATTGATCAATTGGTCGCTTCCGGTTTTGAACGACCCAAAGAAATGAAACAGGCCAATCTGGAGGATGTTTTCATCCAACTGACGGGCCATTCGCTCCGCGAAGCTTAATTATGAATACTCAAGACAAGATCCGCGCTTTTATGCAACAAAAACTCCAAGCTCAAAAAGACGAAGGTGCTGCCTTCCTCGCTCAAAACAAGACACAACCGGGCGTAATTGAATTGCCCGATGGCATGCAATACCTGGTATTGCAAGAAGGGGCCGGTCGAAAACCCGATCCGAGCGATTCGGTTAAGGCACATTATTCAGGCTCCTTGCTTAGTGGCAAGGAATTCGATAGCTCCTTTCGCCGCAATCAACCTTTCACGGCCCCTTTGCGTGCACTGATCAAAGGATGGCAGATCGCGTTGCCCATGATGTCGGAAGGAAGTCGTTGGCGCTTGTGGATCCCCGCTGAACTGGCTTACGGTGATCGTGGGGCGGGTGCAGACATTCCGGGTGGAGCCACCTTGATCTTCGAGGTCGAGCTTATCGAAGTGCTGTAAGGTCCACTTCTCCGATCAGAAAAATACTACCGGTCACTAAAACCAGGTCGTTGGGCGTTGCTTGTTGCCTGGCATGTTCGATTGCTTCATTCACCAACGTGTAGGCATCGCCCGTTAATCCGAGGTCATTGGCTTTTGTTTTCAATTCGCTGGCCGGCAACGCGCGCGGGATGGACGCTTGCGTGAAATAATAGGTCGCCTCTTGGGGTAATTTTTTCAAGAAGCCCTGAATGTCTTTGTCGTTCACCATGCCCAAGACTACGTGCAGTTGTTGATATGACATCGCTTTCAGTTGCAGCAACACCTGATCCAATCCGTGTACGTTGTGTGTCACATCCAGAATGAGATTTGGATGAGTTTTTATGATATCCCACCTGCCCCAAAATCCGGTGAGTGCCTTAACCTGTTTCAAAGCCGATAGAACGACTTCGGTCGAGATCTGCCAATCTTGTTGCTTCAGTATGCGAACCGATTCCAACACCGTGGTCAAATTCTTCAATTGGTATTGTCCGATTAAGTCCAATTCATATTCGACAAGCTTGGAAGTTTCGATTTCCATTGCGCGCACAGCCAGTGAACGTACTTTCCATTCGGATCCAGCAATCTGAAAATGGCTACCGGCCCAGATAAGAGGCGCGTTCATGGAGGCGGCTTTTTCTTCGAATACCTGCTTGGTTTCCTGTATCCATTCACCGATCACAACCGGTGTATTTAACTTGATGATCCCGGCTTTTTCGAATGCGATCTTTTCCAGTGTGTTGCCCAGGAGATTCATGTGATCCCAGCCAATATTGGTAATGATGGAGAGCTCCGGTTTGATCACGTTGGTGCTATCCAATCGTCCGCCCAATCCGGTCTCGATCACCGCAACGTCCACTTGTTCGTTCGCAAAATGATCGAAGGCCATGGCCACGGTGAGTTCAAAAAAACTCGGATCGATCGATTCGATGGCGGGTTGGATGCGCTCCGTAAAGGCGATGACCTTGGTTTCGGGAATCATTTCGCCATCAATGCGAATTCGTTCTCTAAAGTCGACCAGATGTGGAGATGTGTAGAGTCCGGTTTTATAACCCGCTTTTTGCAAAATGGCAGCCAGCATATGACTGACCGATCCTTTCCCGTTGGTGCCAGCAATGTGAATGGTTTTGAATTGGTGCTGCGGATTGTCTATCTGCTCCAACAACGCGATCGTGTTGTGGAGATCGGTCTTATACGCGGCCGCACCGATTCGACTGAACATGGGCAGTCGGGTAAATAAGTAATCGAGCGTTTCCGCGTAGGTCATGCGGCAAGTTAATTCACCAAGAAGTTGAATTGTACGACCACCAGATCTTCCTGATCGGATTTGTCGAATTGTATGCGGTTCAGGTATTGAACAATGGCTTGTTTGTAGGTATTGGTTCGGTGGGTGGAGCCTTTGGCAAAATCGACAAAGCTGCCCTTGCCATCAGGGGAAACGCGGATCTGTGCAAAGATGGTAGCGCGTTCCATTTCTCCATCAAAGGCATAGGCCTTTACGATCTTCCGATTTCCTTGGGTTACGCGCGGACCGTTGCCGGTTCCAACGCCGGATCCATTGCCGCCTCCGGCTCCGGTTCCCGTGCCTCCGCCCGATCCCGAGCCCTTGCCCGTGCCCCAGCCTGTTCCCTGATTGCCGGTTTTATTGAAATCATCCGGACTGTCTGCTCCGGTTCCGGTTCCTTTTACCTTCTTGCCCATGACCATTTTAGGTTGGGGTGGCGCCGGGGTTTCCTCTTTTTTCGGGGTGGTTTTTATGGGCGATGACTTGACGATCTTAGGGGCATCCTTCTTGGTAACGATCGGTTTGGCGATCACCGCTTCTTTTTCCTCCTCAGCTTCTACTTCTTTGGAAGGTTGGGTTTCTCCTGAGGGCAAGCTGGCCTCGGGGGCTGCGCCGCTCGTGCCGATCGCCTGGGCGATGTTTCCGCCGCCACCTCCACCATCATCTTCTTCCGTGGGTGGGTCAGGTGGCAGATTCAATTCAACCTCGATCTCAGTCCGCTCTTCCGGTTTTACAGGCATTTCGACTCTCCATTTCACGAACAGGATGAGCAAGGTCAGTACCAACGCAGCTACACCAGTGTATAGGCGTGCTCGGGATCGATGTTGATGTTCGAGGGTATGGGCCATGATGTAATTCGTTCGCATGTAAAACTAGTTTTTCGGTCCGGCAATGCGGTAAAGGGATTATGCACAGCTGTTGAAACGATGCAATCAACCGATATACTGCATACCGATCCGCCTAAAAACTGTTAAGAAATGCGATCAATGCGCAAAATCGGCGGCAAAATCGCCCCGAATGCGTTCAATGGGTGGATTGAAATACCCAAAACGCAGATTCGGGAATTCTTCCCGGATCAGTTGTTGGAGTTGGTGTACACCCAAACATTCGCCGGTATCGGCCACTCCGATCTTGCCTAGGTACCAATCGGGGTCGATGTTGAAGTTCCGCCATTGAATCATGTTCAGTCCGGTCGTTTGGATCAGTTTTCGCAAGGCCTCGTATTCTGCGACGGAGTCGGTCATACCTGGAAATACGAAATAGTTGATGGAGGTCCAGCCGCCGTATGCATGTACAATTTTCAGACTTTCGATGATGTCGTCGAAATCGTAATTATTGGGGCGGTAATAAGGCATGTAGATCTCCCGGCGTGCGGAGTTGGTGCTGACGCGCATCGAGTTCAGTCCCGCCTCACAAAGGGCTTTGATGGCATCCGGTTTGGATCCGTTGGTATTGATGTTGATGCTGCCTTTTGCCGTGTGTTTCCGGATTTCAAGGATTGCTTCGCGGATGGTCTCCCACATGAGCAAAGGTTCTCCTTCGCAGCCCTGACCGAAGCTGATGATCGGATAGGGGGCGGATTCCAAATGCGGAACCGTGAATTCAACGATCTCCTCGGGGGTAGGCTTGAATTGCAATCGATCTTGGGTAGATACGATGGGCTCTTCATCCGGTTGCAACGAAATGCAGCCTACACAGTTGGCATTGCAAGCTGGGGAGGCAGGTACCGGGCATTCCCAGCGACCTATAGCGAAGTTTCGAGCAGCGGGGCACTGATAGGTCTGGCAGCAATTCTCCATCAGATGCTTTACCAATCGATTGTGCGGATAGGCCTCCAACAAGTTGGAAGTTCCACGATCGATGGCAGCTTGCTCGTATCCGCTGCATTCCTGCCGAATGTCGGGTTCAATGCGTACGGCGGGCACATAGAATTTGTCTGCGTGCCATCCAACCGCGGTGTAGCAGAATAGGGGTAGAATAGGTGCCTCGGGCGAAGTTTCGTAAGCAGCTAAATAAAAACCGGTATGAGCCGGCGGTATAAAGGCCGCAACGGCCCATCCTTTTTCACAGAGGCGCATGTCGCCGGTGAGTACATCGATGCCGATGCCTCTTCGACCGGGTAGTTCATACAAACTGCCCCCGTTGGGCAATTCGATCCATTGATCGTCGGGAATGGGAAGCGCCTCCCAGCCACTACGACCCGTTACATAGAGGGATTTGTCCTCGAAAATGTTTCCGTTCCCGTCGCTGTACAGGATGTAGGGAGAATGGGTTAAGGTTTGCATTGCTGTTGGCAAAACTCGTTAAAATCTGCTTCCCGAAAGGTCGAATCTTTTTCGATCGGTTGTTGCAAGACTCGGCCGTTTCGGTACTCGATCGTGAGCATGCCGTCTTTTAGAATGACAAATTCAACTTGATTCCAATCTTGTCGAGATGGCCAGGGGAAGGACGTCCAAATGCCGGCTTTGCTAACCTTCAGTGTTTTTTTGAGACTGGCGATTTGATGCAGCACTGCCAGCACCAGCAGGACGACACCCATAAACCAAGGTCCGGTAAAAACCCACGCCAAAGTTTGTAGGGTCATGCCCGCGAGCAATGCGTCGGAACTTTTATTTCGTCGTTCTGCAACCAGATCAACGGCCAAAAGCAAGAGGCTCAGTATGGGCCATCCGATTTTTAGAGCGGCGGATTCAGCGATTCCAACAAATAAGGCGGAGCTTCCCAATACGATAAACCGTCCCATCCAACGGTACAGCTTCTGCTTAGGAGAAGGAAATTGGATGGTGAATTGCGGACTCAAGCAGGGGGATTGGAAGTCGTGAGTAGGTTGCAGAGTTTGAACAGCGTCCGGGCACCCACATTCGCGTTCCAGTCGGTTTCACCTACGCCCACTTCACAGAGATCGAATCCGATGAGGGTGCGACCACTCTCGATGATCTTCTTGAATAGATAGAAAACCTCTTCCAGTTCGAATCCGCCGGGAACGGGTGTGCCGGTGTGTGGACAAAGCTTACGATCCAATCCATCGATGTCAAAGCTGATGTATACTTGTTGGGGCAATTGACTAACGATCTCTTCGGTGAGTTGTTTCCAGGTAGCGCCTTCGAACATCCGCTGGCGGATCGATCGATCGTAATAGGTGATGACTTTGAAATTGCTGTCTTGGATGTATTTCCATTCGCAAGGGCTATAATCGCGTACGCCGATTTGGACCAAACGTTCTACTTGCGGAATGTCGCGCAGTGTGTTGTACATGATGCCGGCATGTGAGTGTAGGAATCCTTCATAGTTTTCCCGCAAATCGCAATGGGCATCGATCTGTAAAATTCCAAAAGAGCCTTTTCGTTCGCCGAGTGCTTTAAGGAAGCCGTAGGGAGTGCTGTGGTCACCACCGAGCAATCCAACCAGTTTTCCCTGATCAATCAATTGCATGGTCTGCTCATAGACCCATTCATTCATCTTTGCACAGCCTTCATTGACTTCACGCAAACTTTTACTCATGAACTGGTTGGCGCTGACCAATTCTCCATGCGCGATGTAATCGATGTAGAGTTCAGCCTCTTTTCGGAGGTAATCACTTCTCATCAAAAGTTTCTTGTCGATCGGACGTTGATAGTAGCCTTCCTGCCAAGCATCGGGCATGTCGGGGTCGAATACATCAATTTGGAAGCTGGCGCGCAAGATGGATTCCGGTGCACGTGCCGTGCCTGCGCCATAACTCACGGTTACTTCCCAGGGAACGGGAAGGATGATGAGTCGGGCATTTGCCTCGTCGGTGGGCAATCCAAAAATATTGTTGTCGGGATTACTGACGAGATCCGGATCGTAGGCAGCGAGATTGACCATAGGTAGGGGGCGAAAAACGATGCAAGTTACACAAACATGTAACTCATTCCATACTATGGGTGTTTTCTCTTACGAACGGCTGAGCGATTTCAGATGTCGAACGTGGGAGGCGATCGCCAACCGCATCCGGGGATGTTCTATATAAGGGATGTTGAAATCTGCGCAGGCATTTCGTATGATTTCACTGATGGCGGGATAATGTACGTGTGAGATGCGGGGGAATAGGTGATGCTCGATCTGGAAATTCAATCCACCTACCCACCAGGAAATAAATCGATTGTGGGTGGCAAAATTGGCGGTTGTTTGCAGTTGATGGATCGCCCACTCATGCTCCATGATCTGTTTGCCCGGCAGGGGTTCAGGGAAGGCCGTATCTTCCACGGTATGCGCCAGCTGAAACACCAGGCTTAGAACCAATCCCGTGAACAGGCCATAGACCAGGAATCCAACTAGCCAGGTTTTCCATCCCAGGAAGACAATTGGAATGGCAATGAATATACCGGCATGGATCAGTTTGAATCCCCAGAAGCTGAGATGGTCGGTCCATTTCATGGGTTGCAAAGGAATTTCGCCTATGCGCCCTAAGAAGTACTTTTTATAATCGGTAAATACGATCCACCAGATGTACAGCAAGGAGTAGGCTGCCCAAAAATACCAGTGCTGCAAGCGGTGGATTTTCAAACGAGGTTGATTTGGGCTAAGACGAAGGAGGGGACGGGCCTCCAGATCGTCATCGATCCCGTCAATATTCGTGTAGGTGTGGTGGATGATGTTGTGTTTGGAACGCCACATGAAGTTATTGGCCCCAAGAAAATTCAAGGTGAGCCCGGCCATTTCATTCACCCATTTTTTACTGCTGAAGCTTCCATGCATGCCATCGTGCATGATGTTGAATCCGATCGAAGCGGTCAGTCCGCCCAGCACCACGCATTCCAATAAAGCCCATACGGTGCCGGGTGTAAAGAAGATTAGGTGGGTGTATACGGCGATCATGGCGACAACCAGTAGGATCGCTTTGCTGTATAGCTTCCAGTTGCCCGTCATTTTTTGTTCAGTCTCCTGGAAATAAGACTGAATTCTTTTTTTCAATTCCGTGTGGAATTGCTGGCCTTGTGCAGAAAATTTAGGAAGATGCATGAGCGAGGTTGAGTGTTGAGCGTTGAGGGTTGAGCGAGTTGAGAAAAGTTAGTGATTTTTACGTTTCTCGAAGTAGGAGCGCGTTTAGGTTGGGTATGCCGATTTTCTTTTCAACTTGGAATCCTTCTGCGTACTTGACGCCGATTCGTTTACCCATGAGCCGAGACCGGGCTATGATGGAGTCGTAGAAATCAGGGGAGGAGATGTAGGTCTGCGGACCGTCATTGCCTTCGCTGAGGAATTGTGTTTTGTAAGCCTGAATGGATTCCATGCGTTGTTCAAACACATCCGATATGTCGACCACCAGATCGGGTTCGTGGTAATTATCTTGGATGTAGTGCAAAACGTAGGACGGTCTCCATCTGGCTTGCGCGTTTCCGGATTGGTCCGTGGTTTGGATCTTGGTGAGTCCGGATAAGAATGCCGCGTCGCGAACCAGTTGACCGGCTCGTCCGTGATCGGGGTGACGGTCGTGCAGTACGTTCGCCAAAACGACCTCCGGTTGGTATTTTCGAATGGCCTGAATGATCAATCGTTGATGAGCCTCGTCATTCTGAAAGAATCCATCGCGCATGCCCAGATTTTCTCGTGCATGAACACCCAGGATCCGGGCTGCATCGGCGGCCTCTTGTGCCCGAGTTTCGGCAGTCCCTCGCGTTCCCAATTCACCTTGCGTAAGATCAACGATTGCGGCCCGTTTGCCCAGTTTGATCTCATTGAGCAAGGTACCGGAGCAGCTCAGTTCTACATCGTCCGGGTGAACCCCAAAGGCCAATACATCCACTTTCATATAGGGTGAAGATACGATGAAAATAACGGGTTAGCGTCGGTTGGGATTGTTGTACCAAGCTCCGTCGATCTCCCGGATGATGTTTTCAATGTCACGGTCGGTTGCATTGGAATTGGGTTCCCAATCTTGTTTAAGATTTCCGCCGAAAAAGAAGGCAACAGTTTGATAAAGCCGGGCATTGACCCCGCCTTTGTATTCTTTTAACAACTCGTAACAATTATTCCCCGTTTGTCGGTTGATTAATTTCATCAACACTTTTCCTTGGTAAACAGAAAGATTGGTCAGTGGGTCTGCGAATTGAGTGCGCAATTCATTTTCTCGGCTTTCGAGGAATTTCTTACGACTCTTCTTTTCCAGGATGCCGGCTAAATTGCGTTGAATGTCGTTGATTGTGTTTCCGGCTATGCGTGCGTAGGGATACGTTACATAAACGGCATTTCGAAGACGGGTCCATTCTTTAATCTGTTTGGCTTGTTTTGCCGCAGAACCACGCCCGATCCAAACGCCTTCCTGTTCTCGAAAGGTGTGCATTTCGTTTCGGTACCAGAGGGCAGCTACTATAAGGGTGTCGTTGGGCCCCCAGTTTTTCATGCGCACGGAAAGCGGAGGCATGGGGCTTATACTGTCGATCGGAAATGGTTCCTGGCAAGCAGCGGATACGGATATTGAGATGAACAAGGAACAGATCCAATGCCGAACTCGGAACATGCTACAAGTTACAAAAGCTTTTCACGTGCCGGTGGTAGATCGGGTTAGGGGCCTGTTAAAATCAGGTACGGTTTGCTTGCAACCATTGTTGCATGCGGCGACGCATGCTGATCAAAAGTCCGGCGGCCGTTAACCAGATGCCAAACCAAAGAAACTGGATGTAGGGGTAGTGAAAAGCCTTTAGGGTCACGTATTTAAGCAAGGTGTCGGATTCTTTGATCCCTACGACCAGACTTCCGTCCTTTTTTTGTTCCTCCAATTGCATAATCATGCCTTCAGCCTGCATGGTATCGGGTAGGGGCAGCCATTGTTTCTTAGCCCAGGCCGCCTTCAAGGTCACGGTGGCGGTTTCCCCGGTTCTGCGGTGAATGGAAACAGGCAGTTCCACGACCTGTCCACCCTCCCCAAACAATTCAACGGGTAAGCTGTCGATCAAGTTGGGCTGGCCAAACGTGATGAATCCTTTGCTGTAAAAAGTCGTGTCACCGGGCATCACGGTTTTGGACGTAAATCGCGTGGTGTCCTCTTTTTTATCGGGGTCGGGCAAGGAAGTAACGTAGGTGAATACGTCGTGATCCCAATAGTGTTTTGCATCGGGATTGGCCATCAGCCCTTGTTGTCCTTTGTAATTCACGAATGCATTCGGGTACAAGACGAACTCTTCTTTTCCATCGTTGCTTTTAAAACGGACTTTGTAATACCACAGTTTTTTCTTCGGGTGTACCGAGTCCTGTTCGTAAGTAACCTTGTATCGGCCCATCTCCGATGGAATGTCCTTTATCAACGTAAGGTTCTGGCGCGGATTCTCTCCTTTGCCGAGTGGTGTTAGAAATCCGGTATTGTTTTCTGAGATCACTTGTTTGTTGGAGGAAGTGACAACGATGGCGAGTAAAGTCAGGGCGAAACCAACGTGTGCAATGGCGCCTCCTGATTTTGCCAGATTCCCCTTGATGCCGATCCAGATATAGCTGGCGTTTGCGATCAAGCTGAATATGCTACAAATTGCTGCGATCCAGAGTGCCGTTTGAAATCCCAGTCCCTTCTGGTCGTACCGAATGCCAATGTACCAAGCAAAGCCGATGCCCAGTAGCAGGGTAATCAACAAGGGAATGGAGATGCGTTTCCAGAACAGGTCCATCCCGGTCTGCTTGTATTTCAAGTAGTAGGTGAAACCGGTTAACAGGGCAAGCATGATGGCAATGTAGATCTGTACGCTGTTGTATGAAAATTCAACGTCTTCCGGTGGGGCAATGGTGGTACCGAATATTTTATTGAATACGGGCAGGGAGGTTTGTCCAATGATCAGGATCGCAGACAAAAAGAATAACAACGATCCGATGTACATCCAGAATTCACGCGCAGAAATATTTTCTTCCGTCTGAATCTGCGGAATTTCCCGATGGCGACGAATGAGGAACCACGCAGACGGAATCATGAAAACAGCGATCAAAGCCAGCAATTGCAAATTCATGCCCTCGCCCGTGAACGCGTGGACAGAAGTTTCACCCAAAATACCGCTGCGGGTAAGAAATGTAGAGTAGAGAATGAACCCAAATCCCAATACAAAGAAAACGATGGTGCTCAGCAGGGCTTGCCCACTGTGTCGATAGATGAGTAGGGTGTGCAATCCGGCTACCCCGATCAGCCAAGGAACCAAGGAGGCATTTTCAACCGGGTCCCAAGCCCAATAACCTCCAAAGGTGAGTGATTCGTAGGCCCACATGCCGCCCATCATGATGCCGACACCTAAAACGGCTGTAGAGAAAAGTGCCCAAGGCTGCACGGGTTTGACCCAATCGGTATACCGACGAGTAATGACACCGCCCATGGCAAAGGCAAAGGGAATCAGCGTGGAAGCAAAGCCCAGGAAGAGAACGGGCGGGTGAATCACCATCCAATAATTCTGCAGCAAAGGGTTGAGGTCGTTGCCATCCTGAATTTTCTCAAGGTAGTTCGGGATCAGGGGCTGGCTGGCATCAAAATCGATGTGCAGTGCCGGCGCTCCATCCAGTACGCCGGAATCACGTAGCAGCAAAAACGGACTGGATCCAAGCTTCCATCCCAAGATGGAAAGTCCGATGATCATGGTGGATAAACAGAATTGGGCAAAACTCACGATCGACATAACGGGTGCTTCCCATCCTTTGGCTGTGCGGATTAGCAACAGGCCCAGTACACCTTGGGCCAACAACCACAGCAGGAAACTACCTTCTTGTCCCTCCCAGATACTGGCCAATAGATATTTGAATTCAAGCGATTTGCTGCTGTGTTTCCATACGTAGTGATACTCGAATCGATGGTTGTGGATCAGGTACAGCAACAAAAAAAAGATCGTGAATACGGAGATCGTTTGCAAGTAGAAACCAACGCGGGCGATTCGTTGCCAACTTGCGCGCAAGGTTAATTCGTTGGACCGAACAGTTTGCGCATAGGCAAAACAGGCCAGCGCCGATGCGACCAAGGAAAGGATCGCGGCCAAATGCCCCAGTTGGCCGGGCCAGCTCAGTTCTCCAATGTACATGCTTAAGGTTGTGTGGTGGGTAAGGGAACGCTACCGGGATGCTTGAGTCCCTTGGCTTCTTCTTCTTTGTATTTCGAGGGGCATTTGGTCTGTATCTCTTTGCACAGGAATACGCTATCGCTGTATCGACCTTTTAAAACGAGTCGATCACTCATTTCGAGGTTCTCTGGCTTGGCATTGTTGTATTCAACAATCATCCGTTGACCCAAACTATCGATGGCGGCGAAACGTAGATAATTGGGATTGTTGAGTGCATCGTATTGGATGGGGCTGCTCTTATCCAATTTGGCCATCACATGCACAAATTGACCGGGTTTTTTTCGCGCCGTCTCTACCGTGTCGTAGGTGCTCGTCGTTTTCAAAAAGCTAAGCAGTACGCCGATGCAAACTGCGATGCCGATGAGTAAGATCAATTGTGTGCGTTTCATGGTGCTATTGGTGGCGCAAATTTAAGCAATGAAATCGAGGGGGTTTCAAGAATCCCGTTCGTTTATATTTCAAGGGGATTCCCCCCTATATTTGCAAAACTAACAACTGTTTGAGTTAAATTGTTTGATATGGATTTTCAACTTTCCGAAGAACATTTGATGATCCGCCAGGCGGCTCGTGATTTTGCTCAAAACCAATGCTTGCCGGGCGTGATCGAACGCGATGAAAAACAGCAATTTCCCCGTGAACAAGTTTCGGCACTGGCCGATCTGGGTTTTCTGGGGATGATGGTAGACCCGCAGTATGGCGGTAGCGGACTGGACACCATCTCTTACGTACTGGCCATGGAAGAGATCAGTAAGGTGGATGCCAGTACCAGCGTGTGTATGAGTGTCAACAATAGCCTGGTTTGTTATGGAATACAGGAGTTCGGCACCGAACAGCATAAACAGAAATACCTCACGCCACTGGCTCAGGGTCAAAAAGATGGGGCGCTA
>ENA-UPTJ01000451-UPTJ01000451.1-marine-metagenome-genome-assembly--contig:-NODE-451-length-26015-cov-6.931356_pt1 | contig 26015 bp, 19 predicted proteins | sample MGYA00238168_ERZ767080 | MGnify/ENA primary metagenome ERZ767080 (study PRJEB28935, sample SAMN06266237) | marine metagenome | isolation source: Columbia River Estuary | place: USA:Columbia River Estuary... | reverse complement strand
AATGACTCAAGTAAAATTATTAATATAACAGGATCAGCTAAATTTGAAGATTCTGTAGTTATAGACAGTTCACTTTCAGTAGCTACTTCTACTACATCATCACTCAGAACTAATCCAGGTACCACTACAGTAGCCCCTATAGTAATAGCACCGGGATCTAATTTAACTACACCATCATCTGGAGCAATTGAGTATGATGGTACAGTGATATACAGTACAAATGATGTTAGTAGCCGCCGAGGCTATATCCCATCAGTTAATATTTTTCGCTTAACAGGAAATGGATCAGCTATTGGTTCAACCATAGCTAACTTTTTTGGAGCTAATAGTGCTATACAATTAGCAGCTGGGGGTATATATGAAATCGAAGCAGAGTGTTATTTTGTTAAAACAACAAATGGTACAGTTACAGTAACTGCTTCTTCATCTTTAGCTCCTGTTAACATAAATGGGGTAATACGTTATGGAGCTGCTGCTGGTGGTTCTAACACAGGTGTAGCTAACCAAATTGCTATAGCTAATATCTCAACAGTAGCAGCAACCTTTGGGGCTTCTGTGTCATTAACATCAACCGCTGGTCATGCTTTTAATATTAAACTTTTAGTAGAAGCTAATGCTAATGCTAGTAATTTACGTTTTTTATTTACTGAAAGTGCAGGTACTGTAACACCATTGCGTGGTAGTTATTATAAAGTAACAAAACTACCAAGTAGTAATACTGGTAACTTTGTTGCTTAAAATTTTAACTATTTTCAATATTTATAATCAAAAAGTAGTTAATGGCCAATAATGTTTATCAAAGTCAATATGCGCGACTTGCTCTTAGAGCAAATTTTGCTGATACTGCATCGTTTGCATTAAACGGCCCTACAGCATCCGTAGCTTTGCCTGGTGGACAAGATACCCAAATCCAGTTCAACAGTGGCGGTTTAGAATTAAGTGGCAGCGGAGTTTTTACTTTTAATTACAACACAGATACTGTAACTCTTACTGGTAGTTTAATCTCATCAGGAGCAGTTTATTTTCCTGCTTTAACTACAGGATCTCAACCATATGTTGTAACTTATAATTCCGAATCAGGACAGTTATTTTATGGTACCTCATCCGCAGGGGGAGGAGCAGTTTTATTAGACAATTTATTAACTAACGTTACAGTTGGAGGATCAGACGCAGGCACACTTTATACTGCAGGTACATTATTAGAAACAATTTTAAGAGATATACTTATAGATTATCTTCCTCCTACAATAGGAGATATAACTTTAAATTATGGGTTTTTCCCTAATTTTGTCGGCCCACTAGAATATAGACAAGTTAGCAGTGCTTTAAGCTTTAATGAAGCAGAATTTGAAGCTACAGTAAATGACCCCGGAGGTGAATATGCATACAGTGCTAGTTTTACAGCTTCAGGGGCTGGTGTTACAGGTACTTTTAATTATTATTTTGGTGATGATGTATTGGGAGACATTAATAATTTTCCCCTTGGAGGAGATAGACTTATTAATCGTTCCACAGCAGGTAATGTTACTTTTACTATAAATGGCATAGACCCCTCTTCTTCAGCCGTTATTTCCTCAGAAGCTACTTTAGAGTATGTTTATCCTATTTTTTACGGAATGTCAACAGTAGATTATATATCTTCTCCTGGCAATTTATTTAGCAACGGAGAATTAACTCTTTTAGAAGAAGGTAAAGGCACTAAAGACTTAACATTAAATGGTTCAAATAAATTTATTTATTTTGCTTACCCTTCAACTTATGGTTCTTTAAGTTCTATTAAAGATACAACTTATAACTATGAATATTTAGGACCATCCCCCGCATTTACAAATTATAATATGGGTAGCCAATCAGGTAGTGCTGCTGCTCCTTGGTTTGGACAAACTTATAAAGTATATCAATATAATAGAAATTACCCTAATGGTACAGATGTTAATAACCGCATTTATAGATTTACATTCGCTACGTAACATATGGCTATAGAAACAATAGATAATTTTAACATATTTGTTGGTAGAAATATCGACAGTAGATATGGTCCTTATGCTGATGAAACTGATGCTAACAACAATATTGATCCTATTTTTAGGTTTGAAGGTTTAACAGTTTTACTTACAAGTAGTGGAGACCAAGTAGAATATTGGTATTACAATGGTGTTACTAATAGTGATTTAAAACCTAAAGGAGCAGCTGTATCTTTATCTGGCACTGACACTCAAGTAGTATTCTTTAGTGGTAGTACTCAAATAAGTGGTAGCCCTAGTATGTCATATAACTATACAACTAATCACTTTTTTGTAACAGGAAGTGCTACCTTCTCAGGCAGCACATTTATACCTGGGGTAACAGACACTTTTCAAAATAATGTTGTAACAATTGACACAGCCACAGGTCAATTATACTATACAGCTTCTAATGCTTTAGCTGCAGTATCTATTCCTTTAGATATTAAAGATGAGGGAGTACTTGTTAAAAGTGGCCCAACATTTATAAACTTTACAGGTTCAGGTGTATTTGCTACAGCTAGTGGAACGGGAGTAGATGTTTACATACCTAAAACCCGACCAGGTGGCTTAAATACTCAAATACAATTTAACAGTGGAAGTGAGTTTAGTGGGAGTGGTACATTTACTTTTGATTATACTAATAATAATGTTGTCTTAACTGGATCATTATTAGTTACCCAATCACATATATCTACTGTTGATTATATTGATTTTACAAAAGTGCCAGTTGGTTCTGAACCAGCTCATTTAGAAGGCAGACTTCACTGGTATGATGATACAAAAACTCTACAAATAGATACTGATAAGAACGACTTTATGATTGAAGTTGGTCATCAAAATGTTGTTAGAGTTTATAATGACACAGGCGTTGATATACCATTGGGTAAAGTTGTAAGAATAAATGGCTCACAAGGTAACCAACCAACAGTAGTAACCGCAAGCTACACTGATGACCAATCATCAGCTACAACCTTGGGATTTACAGCTACTCTTATAGCAGGTTCTGGTGGTAATAGACATGGATATGTCATTACAAATGGAATGTTAAGAAATGTTAACACAGTTGGATATTCTGTTGGTACTCAACTGTATTTATCTTCTAGTGGTAATTTTACATCTACTCCTCCTGATGCTCCATTGCATGAAGTACGACTTGGAAAAATTATAAAATCTAATGCTTTAGGTATTATTTTTGTAGATATAATGAATGGTTATGAATTAACTGAATTACATGATGTAAGAACAACAACATATAGTGATGGTGATTTATTAGTACATAGTAGTAGTTTATGGATTAACAGCAAACAATTAACAGGCAGCTACGGCTTAACAGGCTCCCTTACTACTTCAGGATCTATAACCCTTACTGGGTCACTTTATGTTTCAGGAGCAATTTCTGCTTCATTTGGGGCTAACACAGTTGGATTTTATGGGACTGCGTCTTGGGCACAAAGTGCATCTAATGCTTTGTTTGCCCAAACAGCTTCATTTATAACAGCTTCAAATGTCTGGGGAATATTTGGCAGTAGCAGTGTAGATAGTGCCTCATTTGCTTCTAGTTCAATTAGTGCTTCATATGCTGCTACAGCTAGTTTTATACTTAATCCATACCCTATTAATGTAACAGGAAGTTCATTGTATTCTGTTGCTCCTGTAGCTGGAATACCTGATATACCTATAAATAATAATAGTATATTCTTTGGCTCTGGAGCTGGAAATCAAGCCTCTTCAGCCTCAAATTCAAATTTTTTAGGTTATGATGCTGGGGCAAATACTACTGAAGCAATTAACTCTAATTTTTTAGGGAACTCAGCAGGACAATTAGCTGATAAAGCTAATGATTCAAATTTTTTAGGTTATCAAGCTGGTTACAGTGCAAATACAGCTTCAAATTCAAATTTTTTAGGGCGTGAAGCCGGTTATAACAGTGACTTTACTACTCAATCTAATTTTATAGGATATCAAGCTGGTTACCAAGCTGATAATGCTTATAATTCAAATTTCTTAGGTTATCGAGCTGGAAGGCTTATTAGGGATGCATATAATTCTAACTTTATAGGTTATGAAGCGGGTTCACAACAATCTGCTATTAATACAAGTTCTTATAATTCTAACTTTATAGGTTATCAAGTAGGTAAAAACACAGATAATATCTATAATTCTAATTTTATAGGTTATAAAGCTGGTACAGACGCAGATTTTTCTCCTTATTCTAACTTTTTAGGTTATGAAGCAGGATATAGCGCCTTCTCAGCTTCATACTCTAATTTTATAGGATATCAAGCTGGTTACGATTCTGACTTTGCATCCCATTCAATTTTTATAGGTTATGGGGCAGGGAGCAATGCTTATACAGCGTCAAATTCTACTTTTATAGGTTATAGGGCTGGTTATCAAGCTCCAAATTCTAATAATTCAATTTTTATAGGTTATGAGGCAGGTAGAGAAGTTAATAATTCATCTCATTCTATTTTTATAGGTTATCAAGCAGGAAAAGAATTAGATACTGGAGGGGTAGACTATGTTGGCCCTAATAACATCATTATTGGCACTAATGTTACCCTCCCAGTTTCTTCCCAAAACTCAATTAATATAGGGGGTCTTATATTCGCTACAGGTTCTAATTCAAATACAACCCCAGTGACTCCTACCTTTACCCCAGCAGGTGGTAAAGTTGGTATTAATATTTATCCTCCATTATATAATTTCCATGTATCAGGAACAGTAGCATTCCCAAATTTAACAACCTCTTCTCAAGTTAATGTTGTCGTTATTGACACCGCTAGTGGTCAATTGTATTATACATCATCAACATCAGTTGGAGGAGGTGGTGGAGGTGGAACACCTGCACCTTCAGACACATACATTCAATACAATAGTGGTAGTATATTTGGAGCAGAGCAGTATTTTAGATACCTCTATCAATCACACAGTTTACAACAAGGATTTAATGTAACTGCTTCTAGCGCATACTCCCATGCTGAGGGATACACAGCTATAGCAGGTTGGAAAGGATTTGAAGTAGCTACATTAACTAATGGTTTAATCACCATTCAAGACAATATTGATTACTCTTCTGAATTTACTAGTGGCACTATACTTTTATTTAATGGCACATACTATAGCACATATGCTTACAATACCATAGCATATAGCGCCCCAGATTTCACTATACAACTAGACAATACTGGAGTTAGTCTCTCCCCAGCTCCACCTGTTGGGACATCAGTAGCAGATACAAGTAATTTAAATAGTTCTTTAGCTTACATGAATAATGGAAATTATTCTCATGCTGAAGGACAAGGGATAGCGTATGCTGATTACTCTCATGCTGAAGGAATAGGTCAAGCATTAGGACTTTCATCACATGCTGAAGGAAATGGGTATGCTTATGGTAATTATTCACACGCTGAAGGACAAGGAGTTACTTATGGTAATTATTCACACGCTGAAGGATTTGGAGCTGCAGGAGCATTTTCACACGCTGAAGGGAATAGTACAACTGCAGGTTGGTTTGGATCTACTGTAAATTCTATAGTTAATGGGTTGATTACTATAAATTTAGGAATTGATTTTAGTAGTGAATTTACGGGTAATACAATTGTACTACGAGATAATAGCCTTAGTAAATCATATCTTTACACATATAACGCTATAAACTACAGTGCTCCTAACTTTACTATTCAACTAGACGATACTAGTATTAATAAGGGTTCTGGTGATACAGTAGCAGATATAAGTAATTTATTTAGTCCTTTAGCTGCTACAAGAACAAACTATTTTGGTCATGCTGAAGGAGTAGCTACAGCCATTTATGGAATTTATTCTCATGCTGGTGGTAATAACACAATAGCTTTAGGAGATAGTCAATTTGTAATTGGTGCTTATAATGAACCTAAAAATTCCTCTAGCGCATTTATTATAGGAGATGGCTTTAATGGAAGTAATCGCCATAATGTTCTATTTGTATCAAAATCATATTTTGAAGTAAGTGCTTCAAGTGTATTTTTACAAGGCTTACCTGCTTCATCAGAGCTAAACATCTTAGTTTACAATAGTGCTTCTGGGCAAGTTTACTACACCTCATCAACATCAGTTGGAGGAGGTGGAGGTGGAACCCCAGCCCCTGAAGACACATACATTCAATACAATAGTGGTAGTATATTTGGAGCAGAACAGCCTTTTAGATACATTTATGCTTCTCATAGCCTAGAACAAGGAAACAATGTAACAGCATCAGGTCAATATTCACATGCCCAAGGTTACAAATCAGAAGTTTATGGTATATACTCACATGCTGAGGGTGATAATACTTATGTTGGAACTAATAGAGCTTACTCAGCTTCTTTTGTAAACAATACCGGATCTTTATTATCTTCTTATGGAAATAAAGCATCTGCCTTTTCAGTGGGTGAGTATATACTATGGTATAATGGTTCTTTTAAAGGTTATACTTTAATTGAAAGTAAATCCTATGATGGTAGTATAACCCAAGTATTTGTTGACTTTGTATCTAATGGCCAATACAACATCCTACCAGTTCGACCTGGAGTTGGAGCCCATTCAGCTACAGGTGACCAGATTATCCCAGTTTCTGGAGCACATGCTGAAGGATACCAATCAGAAGCCTTAGGAGATTATTCTTCAGCTGTAGGGAATGGAATAGCTGTTGGTGCTGGTTCTCAAGCTATTGGCGGTGGATTAGCTCTTGGTGATAATTCTCAAGCTGTAGGTGACGCGTATGCTATTGGTATTTACTCTCGAGCAGAAGGTAATAGTTCAAAAGCTATAGGTAATTACTCTCATGCTGAAGGTGTCCAAACCCAAGCTACTAGCACAGGTGCCCACTCAGAAGGATTTAGAACATTAGCCTCAGCAACATATTCTCATGCTGAAGGACTTAGCACAACAGCATCTGGTCAATATGCCCACGCTGAAGGAAATAATACTATAGCTTCAGGTCTTTATCAAACTGTAGTAGGACAATTTAATGTAGCTAATACTTCACAAAGTGCTTTTATAATTGGTGATGGTACTAGTAATAATAATCGCCATAATTTAGTATTTGCTTCTGCATCATCCTTTTCTATTGATAGTAAAGCACTAATAGGAACCTCTTCAGCTCAAGCTTTATACACTACAGCCAAAATAACAACTGTAGCAGGTACTAATACTATTTATTCTTTACAAACAGCCTCATATGATGGAGCATTTTTTGACTATACATTAATATCAGGATTAAATGCAAGAGCCGGACAAATAATGTCTATTTGGAGTGATAGTGAAATAAGATACACAGAAACAACAACAACAGATATAGGATCTACTTCTGAATTTATATTCTCAGTAGCATTAACAGCAGGTTCTGCTTCATTACAAGTAACAGGATCTACAGGCGCAGTAATAAAAACAATAATAAAAGGTATATAATATAATGAGTACTTCAATAGGTGGAAAAATAGTTACAGATGGATTAATGTTACATCTAGATGCCCTAAACCCTGCATCATATCCCGGTAGTGGAACAGACTGGTTTAGTCTACGTCCTAATATTGACTATACTATTGACTTAGCTAATGGTACAAATCCTGCAACTATAGCAAATGGATATGCTACTTTTGATCCTGCTAATGAATCAAAAGCTTATATAGGAGCAGTAGTGCTTAACAGGTTTACGCCTAATGTTACTATAGACTTTTGGGCTAAAATTAAACCATTTGTTGGTAGTAGCATACGTCGTATTTTATCAATAGGAGTAAATAATGGGTTTTATATTGGATATTTAGATAATTTAGCAATTGGAATAGGAACAAACAGTACAAATTTGTGGGGAGTTAGTGGACTAACTGTTCAATCTTTAGGAGCATATAATGCTTGGGCACATTTTAGTTGTGTATTATCAAACGGAGTAACTAGTCCTGGGTATCCTAATTTACCTAAAGAATCACAAAAAGTCTATATAAATGGAAATTTACCAACACAAAGTGATCAAACTGGGGATGATAATGGGTATGGCAATCAAAGAAGTTGGGGGAGCACAGATTCTGTTTTCTTTTTTGTCGGAGGTCCTCTGCTATCAAGTGCATTGATTTGGGGTGACTTTGAAATAGCATCAGTAAAAGCATACAACCGCGAACTTACCCAAGATGAAGTAACTCAAAACTTTAACGCACATAAAGGAAGATTTAATATTTATTAATAACAAATCTTGGATAGGGAAAAGATTTAAAGTATGGCAAATGAATTTGTAATAAAAAATGGGTATTTCTCCCAAGGAAGTTCCAATGTGACTGGATCACTACGAGTATCTGGCTCTATAGGAGTTATAGGATCAGGATCAGATGTATTATCTGTATATGGTTCTCAAGGTAATTTATTAGTAACAACAGATACATTCTCTGGTTCTATTTTTACAGTATCAGATATCTCAGGTTATCCTATTTTAGACATTACTTCTGATTACTACACAAGTTCAGTTTATTTACCTACTTTACAATCTCAATCACAACAAAATGTTGTAGTGTATGACTCACAATCTGGGTTATTATCATATGTAACTGCTAGTGCTTTTGGAGGTGGAGGTAGCCCTATAACATTTAATTCAACCTCATCATTTATTGGAGATGGTATAAATACAACATACACTATAACCCACGGTTTTAACACCAAGAATCTACACATTACTGTATACGAAACCAGCTCAAATGGAGAAACAGTATACCCAGACATAAGACGCAATGGGTTAAATACAGCTCAAATTGTATTTGCAAATCCCCCAAGCTCAGCTTCATATGTAGTTTATATATCACAATAATGGCTAAATTTTTAACTGAAATACAATTTGTAGCTACAGGTTCTATGGACACACCAGATGGTGGTCTTGTTGCTTTATATATGAATACAGATGGTTATTTATATGTAAAATTCGCTGATGGGTCTCAAACAAGATTAACATCATAAAAAAATAAGTTATGAGTCAAATACTAAAAAGTTTACAATTTCCCACTGCAAGCTTAACCCCAACAACCCCTCCCTCAGGTTTTGGAACAATATATGCTAGTGGGAGTAATAAATTTTACTACAAAAACCCAGCAGGAGCAGAATTTGACCTAACAACTGCTAATGGTTATATAAATATATTATATTACACTGGCTCAGCTATCGGTGATGGAACTACCCAAACATATACATGGCAAAAACCACCTGCCGGTTTAAAATACATTGAAGTATGTTGTGTAGGTGCAGGAGGAGGGGGAGGATCAGGAGCTAAAGGCCCTGTTTCAGGATTTGGAAGTCAAGGTGGTAGTGGAGGTGGAGGAGGAGCTATAACATGGGCTACTTTTGATGCTAGTATGTTATCTAATAGTTACCCTGTAATTATAGGAGCAGGAGGTGCAGGAGCTTTAGGTATCACAACTGGAGGCCCTAATAACGTTTACTCAGGTAATACAGGAACTGCAGGTGGAACTTCAAGTTTTGGCTCTTTAGTTGTAGCTAGAGGAGGAAGTGGTGGGGCAGGAGGAGCAGGATCAGGTACTAGAAGAACAGCAGGTGGTCAAGCACTATTATGTACTCCTGCTGGATTTCCATACGCATATAATGGATGTAATGGTGCAACTATGACTAATGTACCTGCAAACCCAGCAGGAGCTGCTCCTACTATATTTAACACACAAATAAACACAGGGGATTTACAAAATATATCTGTTGTAGTAGGTAATGGCGGTGGAGGAGGTGGAAATGGAGGCAGTTTCCAATCAGGAAATGTAGTTCGAACCTCAGGTTCACGAGGATCTAATGGTTATCAATTTACTACTCTTATAACTAGTAATGGGTTCCCTGGCTCTGCATCAAATGGACAAAATGCCACAGCCCCAACAAATAATATGATTACTACACTTTTGCACTTCACTAGTAGCACTACACTATACGGTCTTGGAGGTGGAGGTCATGGTGGAGCATCAGCTGTATCTCCATTTAATGGAGGTAATGGTAGTAATGGAGGACTTTATGGAGCAGGAGGAGGAGGAGGAGGAAGTTTAAATTATGTTACAATTCCATCTGCTTCTGGAAATGGAGGATCTGGATCTTCTGGTTTATGTATTGTAGTTGAGTTTTATTAAAAAATATAAAAGTTTATGCCTAAGTTTTTAAATAATATATTATTAATCACCCAATCTGCTCCTTCTGCCCCTACTACAGGCGGCAGCCTATACACCAGTGGTAGTTCTATTTTCTTTAAAAACTCTGCTGGGATAGAATATAATTTAACAGGTTCAAAAGGATACTTCATATTAAGAGAATACACTAGCAATGATAGTTGGACTACTCCTGCAGACGCTAAATATATAAAAATAGTAGCTGTAGGAGCAGGAGGAGCTGGAGGTGGGGGTGGAAGAAATTCAGTAGGAAGCGGTGTAGCAGGTGGAGGAGGAGGTCAAGGAGGAGAAATTGCTATTGTTTTTTACCCTAATGCTAGTATACCTCCTGGGACATATACTGTAACTGTAGCTCCTGCCTCTAATGGTGGCGCTGGGAGACAAACAACAAATGGTAATGGTACTACCGGAGGAACTGGTGGCACTACTTCATTAGCTAGCATTTCAACCACATTAATATCCGCCCCCGGTGGAGCACCAGGTGCAGGAGGAGCCCAAACCGGAGGTACAACAGGAGGTGGTGGCAATGCAGTGTCAACTGGTTTTTTAAATGTTGGCCCTTTTCGTATACTAGGCATGTATGGAGGATCATGCTCAGCCCAACAAGGCTTTACAGCAACCTATGCTGCTTTTGTAAATGGAACTGCCTTACCAAATGGTGATTACCATGCTAGAATGGGATTCCGTGGATGTGGTGGTGGAGGAGGTGGAAGCGGAATTACCCTTACACCTACCGCACTTAATGGAGCCTCAGGCTCAGGGGTTTGGAGAGTTAACGGAACACTCTTTACCTCAGGTTCAGGAGGTATTGGTGGATCAATACCTGCTAATTCAGGAAGTAATGGTGCTGATAATGTTGTAACAGCAGTATCTTTATTTTCATTTTCAGGTAGTGCTGTAATTACATCTTCTTATGGATTTGGAGGTGGAGGACATGGAGCCGGAGCTGGCAGTACTGCTGGTACTGTTATGGGTGGAAGAGGAGGTAATGGAGGTTACTTTGGTGGTGGAGGTGGAGGAGGTGGTGGTGCTCTTGGGCAAAATGGAGGAAATGGAGGTAATGGTGGAGGAGGTTATTTAGCAATTTTAGAATATTATTAACAATAAAAAAATATATTATATGAAATGGTTTATAATAAAAGATAATTACATCATTAATCATGTAGAATGGGATGGTATAACACCATATGTGTATCCTTACCCTCATGATACTATAATACAAGACATAGATGAATTAGGAAGTATAGGAGATTGGTATGAGGCATCTGAAAACATTTTCTATCGCCCCCTCTCAACACCCCCAGATTTCCCAGGAAATCCTTAAATATTTATAATAAATTAAAATATGGAAACAAAAGTTTTAACCCAAGACGAGATTACACAATTAAAAACAGTACAACAAGAACGATTTACTTTAATAGATAAATTTGGTACTGTTGAAGTTCAATTTCAAGAATTAGAATCTATAAAACAAAAACTAAAACTTGAATACGAAAAACTAAAGCAAAAAGAAGAAGTTTTAGGCAAACAACTCCAAGACAAATATGGTGATGGAACCATTAATTTGGAAAAGGGAGAATTCGTAAGCGCCTAGTTTTTTGAGTCTTTTTAGGATATTTATCAACAAACCCCAATTAAAAACAATTAAAACAATTTAATAACATGGCGACTAACGTTTTACTTTCCCCGGGTGTATTAGCAAGAGAAAATGATACATCCTTCATAAACCAACGACCCCCCGCTGTAGGAGCAGCCATTATAGGCCCTACAGTTAGAGGCCCTATTGGTATTCCTACTCTAGTAACCACTTACAGTGATTTTGCAGCCACATTTGGTGATTTGCTTATCAGTGGTGGTGCTCCTTATTCATACATGACCTCTATTGCTGCTTTTAACTATTTCCAAAATGGTGGTGAGACATTGATGATTACTCGTGTAGTATCAAATTCATTAGAATGGGCTCCTGCTACTGCTCAAATTTCATCAAGTACTCAAGCTGCTTCTCAACCTGCATTTGAATTGGAAACACTTTCTGAAGGTGTTATTATGAACAGTGCTGGTGCTCAGGACTCAAAAGGAGGCTTAGTAAGCGGATCTGTTAACAACTTACGTTGGGAAGTTGTATCACCAAACACTTCTTCAGGTACATTTACTTTGTTGATTAGAAGAGGTGATGACAACACTAACAGCCCAGTTATTTTGGAACAATGGACTCAAGTATCATTAGACCCACTTGCTCCAAACTACATTGAAGCAGTAATTGGTAACTATGCTTTCACATATGATGTAGTTAATAACCAATTAAATATTACTGGTGACTATGCTAACCGTTCAAGATACGTAAGAGTTAAATCAGTAAACAACCCAACTCCTAATTATCTTAACTCAGCAGCTCAAGTTTCTGTTGCTTCATACACTGCTTCTTTACCAATAGCTCAAACCGGTGCGTTTGCTGGTGCTACAGGTGATATTATAGCTGGAGTTAACTTTTATAATGATATTACTGCAACTAATACTCAAGGATTAACAGCTGGTAGTTATACAAATGCTATTGCCCTTATGAGTAATGATGATTACAAGTTTAATGCTCTTTACACTCCTGGTTTGATTTATGAAATGGCAGGTCATGGAGCCAAAATTGATACTATTATTCAAAATACTCAAAACAGAGGTGATAGCATTTATGTACTTGATTTGTTAGATTACGGTGGAACAGTTAATTCGGCAACTGCTCAAGCTAATAACTTAGATACTTCATATGCTGCTACTTATTGGCCTTGGGTATCTACTAGAGATTCTGCTACTGGTAGAACAGTTTGGGTTCCTGCTTCAACATTCATCCCTGGAGTATATGCATTTAACGACAGTGTTGCTGAGCCTTGGTTCGCACCTGCAGGTATTAACAGAGGTGGCTTAACCAGAGTAATCCGCGCTGAATACAAATTAAGTGTAGCTCAACGTGACGCATTGTACCTTAGCAACATTAATCCATTAGCTTCATTCCCAGGTACTGGTACTGCAGTTTATGGTCAGAAAACATTACAACGTAAGCCTTCGGCTCTTGATCGTGTAAATGTTCGTCGTTTGTTGATTGTACTTAAGTCTTATATTTCTAGAATTGCTACTAACTTGGTATTTGAACAAAATACACAAACTACAAGAAATATTTTCTTAGCACAAGTTATCCCATACCTTGAATCAGTTCAACAACGTCAAGGTTTGTATGCCTTTAAAGTAGTAATGGATGGTACTAATAACTCTGCTGAAGTGATTGACAGAAATGAGTTGATAGGTCAAATATACTTACAGCCAACTAAAACAGCTGAATTTATTTACCTCGACTTTAATATTACTCCAACAGGTGCTACTTTCCCTGCATAAGGTTTAACCAATAATATATTTATTAACAAATAAAAAAACTAAGAAAATGGCAATATTAAATTACGATGAAATGTTCTTTACACCGTTTGAACCTAAACAACCCCATAGGTTCCAGGTGTCATTGGATAACGTACCCGCATATATGATTAAGGGTATGAGCGCTGTGAATTTACAACAAGGTGAAGTAATATTAAATCACATCAACGTTCAAAGAAAAGTTAAGGGTAAAACCACTTGGGGCGATGTGACTATGACATTATTTGACCCAATTACTCCTTCTGGTGCCCAGACAATCATGGAATGGGTTCGTTTATCACACGAATCTGTAACAGGTAGAGATGGTTACTCTGACTTCTACAAAAAGCGACTTGAACTTAACGTTTTAGGTCCTGTAGGTGATATTGTAAGCCAATGGGTACTTGTAGGCGCATTTATTAAAGATGCTAACTTTGGTGATTATAGCTACGATACAGAAAATACAGCAGTAAACATTACTATGACTGTAGGTATGGACTATGCTATATTGAACTACTAAGATTTAAAGCCAAATACTATAAAAAGAGCTCGCATTTTTTGCGAGCTTTTTTTTTCTTCATATATGTATATAGGACAAACAAAAACGTTATAACAAAATCATTTATGGAAAACAAATTTAATGTCCCAACAGAGGTTGTGGACTTACCTTCAAAGGGTTTAGTATACCCTAAAGAAAATCCTCTTTCAAGTGGTACGATTGAAATGAAATATATGACCGCAAGGGAAGAAGATATTTTAACCAACCAATCATATATCCAAAAAGGCACAGTATTAGACGAGTTAGTTAAATCACTCATCGTTTCCGATGTAAAGTATGATGATTTGATTGTAGGCGATAAAAACGCGTTATTAGTGGCTGCTCGCATTTTAGGTTATGGTAAAGATTATACCTTTATGTGGGGTGGTGAAGAACAAACAGTTGATCTTTCTACAATCGAAAATAAAGTTATCCTAGACCACCTCTACAACCCAGGCGTAAATGAATTTAAGTTTACTCTTCCTTCAACTAAAATAGATATTACATTTAAGTTGTTAACAAGTGCTGATGAGAAAAAAATCAATGCTGAGTTGGAAGGTTTAAAGAAGATTTATAAAAATAATGTACCTGAGTTGTCAACTCGTTTAAAGTATATGATTACTTCTGTTGAAGGAAACACAGAAAACCCACACATTAGAGAATTTGTAGATAAGTATTTGTTGGCCCGTGACTCCAAGGCGTTAAGGGAGTACATAAGGGAGGTGCAGCCAGACGTTGATCTGACCTTTTTTCCCGAAGGAAGCAACACAAAAGTCAACATTCCAGTTGGACTTAACTTTTTTTGGCCTGACGCCTGAGCTGGCTCGGGATTATAGGATTAATTTGTTTACTCAAATTCATGAAATGGTGTTTCATGGCCAAGGTGGCTATGATTGGGAAACAATCTACAACATGCCTATGTGGCTCCGTAAATTTGTATTCCGTAAAATGAAAGAATACTACGAAGAAAAGAATAATAATAACGCACCAAAAGATTTAATTTCCCAAACCAAAGCTATCCGTGAGGGTAAAATCCAACTCCCAGACCAATTTAAGGGTAAGTTAAAGCAACCTCCTAAATACTAAATTTGGTAGTCTTTAATATTTATAATATATACTTTTATTAAAACATGGCTGCACAAAATCAACTTAGTTCTGCGGAAGTACAAGAACTGATTAAGTTACTACAAGTTGTAGATGGTTTAGAAAAATCTATTGCCCAACAAGAAGCAAACCGAATTGCTTCTATGGCAAACGCTAGACAACAACTCAGCCGCTTAAAAAGCGAATATCAAGATCTTACTAGTGATATTTCTGATTCCCTCTCAATATTTAAAGAATTAGTATCATCTTTAGGCCATGCATCCTCAGGAGTTACAGTAACTACTAGAGCATACAAAGGTATTATTTCTTTAGCTGAAAAGCTTCAACTTCATCAAAAAAGTATAGTAAGTTTAAATGAAAAGGATCTTAAAAAGCTTCAAGAAAAATTAGCTATACAAAGGCAAAACATAATTAATTCTGAGGAAGTATTAAAAGCAGATGAACAAAGGTTAAGCGATGAGCAACAATTAAAAACCTATGAAAAGGGAAGATTAGAAAACTTAATTAAAACCCTAGCCCTTAAAGAAAAAAATAATACCATAACTGCCCAAGAAAAACTAGATTTAGCTCAGTATCGTAAGGAAAATAGTAAGGTATATTTTGATCTTAAAAATATAACTAAACAACTTGAAAAAACCCGAGGTTATCTTGCAGAAATCCCAGGTATAGTACAAGGTACAGATGAAAATTTTAGAGCAGTTGAAGCTACTATACGAAGAATTCAAGCTGAAATTAAGGAACAAAATTCATTATTAGGTTTAGGTGGGTCAATTGTAGCAGGCCTAGACACAGCCTTAAATAAATTAGGATTTGGTAAGTTATCACAAATTTTGGGTATAAGTCAAGCTACTTCCGAAATGGAAGAGTTTGCATCTAAAATTGTAAAAAAACGTAGTGAAGAGGCTAATTTAAGATATAAAGTAGAACAAACTCAACAAGAATTAGAATTTAAGGGTTATAATCAAGTTCTTCAAAAACTAGAACAAGAAAAACAACTTACAGACCAAATTGCAGCAGCTAGGGGACATTTAACTGATGCTCAAATAAAAGCCGGATTTGGAGGAAGGGCCCTAAAAAATCAATTAACTCAATTAGAGACTCTTAAACAGGTTATTACTCAAGAGGATAGAGAGCTCCACCAAAAAGCCCAAATTAACAACCAAAATAAGGTTACTCTTGGCCAATTAGCAGCCCAAAATGCTAAGTATGCTGGGATGAATGGGCATATTGCTGTTTTGGGTAAAGGTATAGCTTCAATGGGTAGTTCTTTATTTAAGAACTTAACTAATCCTATAACTTTAACTACTTTTGCTGTAACTCAATTAGTAGATGCTTTTAAAACTATTGATAAAGGTGCGGGAGAATTAGCTAAGGGAATGAACATTAGTTATGGTGAAGCCCTTAAAGTCCGAGAAGAATTTGCTAACATAGCATACAACTCAGACTCAACCTTTGTAACAGCTAAAAAATTAGGGGAAAGTTATTTAGCTATTAGCCAAAATTTAGGAGCTAATGCTAAAATAGCTGAAAAGGATTTAGAAACCTTTACTAAATTAAGAGAGCAAGCTGGATTTACTAATGAAGAATTAATTGGTATTAATAAAATATCAATGGCTACTGGTAAGAGTGTTGATGACACGGTTACTGGTTTTATGGGTGCTGGTAAAGCACTAGCTATACAAAAAGGGTTATCTATTAATATTAAGCAGTTGATGAAAGATACTGCTAATGTTTCTAATGCCATTAAATTATCATTAGGCGCTACACCAGAAGCATTAGCCAAAGCTGCTGTTAAAGTTAAAGAATTAGGTATCAACTTACAACAAGCTGATGGTATTGCTAATTCATTACTTCAATTTGAAAGCTCTATTACAGCTGAACTAGAAGCCGAATTATTAACGGGTAAAGAAATTAACCTTGAAAATGCTCGCTATTATGCTTTAATGGGTGATATTGGAGCAATGGCTGAAGAGATCAATAAAGAAATTGGAGGCTCAGCTGAATTCACCAAAATGAATCGCATCCAACAGGAAGCATATGCTAAAGCTGTTGGTATGTCAAGAGAAGAATTAGCTAATTCATTAGTAGAACAAGAAGCATTAAATAAATTAGGACGCTCATTAAGTGAAGAAGAAAAAAATGCTTATGAGTTTGCTAAGCAAAAATACGGTGAAGAAAAAGCAGCTAAAATGCTTGGTGAAGACCAGCTAGACGTTATGATGGACCAGGCCGATGTTCAAGAACGTTTTGCTATTGCTGTTGAAAAATTAAAAGATGTATTTGTTAGTATAGTAGATGGCCCTTTAGGTTCAATGCTAAGTGGATTTGCTACTTTATTAAGCAATACTGCTTTATTAAAAGGATTAATGGCTGGTCTAGCAATAGCTTTAATCCCTGTAGCTATAAACTTAGGCATAGCCGCTGCGTCAGCAATTGCTACTGCATCCGCTCTTACTTTAGGTATTGGAGCTGCAGCTATAGCAGCTGGTATAGCGGTAGCTATGATGTCTGCAGATAAGGCAGTATCCGATGTTAAAAACAAGTATGTTGTTAAGGATGGTGTAATTGACCGTAAAAAAGGACCTACATTACAAGGAGATTTTGGAGAGGTACAATTAGATGGTAATGATCAAGTATATGATGCTTCAAAAGGTCGCCCTATAAAAGTAGGTACTGATTTAATAAAAGAATCTCCTTTACCTTCTTCATCTAACTTAATTACTGCTTCTACACAATCTATTACTGCTACTCCTTCTTTAGGAATGCCTTCTTCACCCGAAGAATCTCAACAACTTGATAGTTCTGTATCAAAATTAACTGATACTTCCCAATTGCAGTTAGAAGAACTTAAAAAAACAAACCAAGAAAATAAAACTATAAATGAAACTCAAACAGCTACAGAAGAAAAAAATGCAGCTGTTCAAACTAAGTCTTCTTCTACTCAAGTTACTCTATTAACTAAAATTGCTAAAATTTTAGAAACCCAACTTACTATAAGTGTTGCTAAAGACATTGCAGGTATGATCCCTGTTATAGGGGGCATGTTAGGTAATATAGCAGGTGCAGGTATTGGTGGAAAAGCACTCTATGACCTAAACCAAGCCCCAGAGGAAACCAAAGCCCAACCCCCAAAACTTGCAGAAGGTGGCTCAGTACTTCAAGAAGGTATAGCTAAAGTAGATAAAAACGAAATTTTCTTAGGCAAAAACTCCTCAGAAGTATTTAAAGATATGTATGTTTCATTAAACAAAATATCTGATAATACTACTAATAAATTAAGTGCTACTAGTACTTTAAATAAAACAGATTTAACCTCATCTCTTTTAAACACAATTAATAAAACGTTTGTTGATGATGTAGTTAATTCTGAAACTCAAAGAATTAAAGAAGAAAATTATTTAACAACTAATAATAATCTTCAACCTACACCTTTAAATAACATTCCTGAGACTAAATTAGTAGCTGCCCCTGCTGTTGCTCCTAATATGATAACAAATAATAATGGAGTTTCTACTACAACTACTACCATGACTGAGTCAGGTTGGAAGGATGTGTTAGCAAAATTAGATCAATTGTTACAAGTAAATAAAGAACATGTAGGAGTAGCAACTCAACAACTTCGTACTCCTCCTAAAATTGCACTTGATAGTAGAGAACTTGCTACTATTCAAAATATAGGTACATCAAGAACCTAATCTAATAATATTTATAATAAAAATATTTTTTATTAATCTTTAAAAACATAAAAACATGGCAAAACCAATTGCAGGAATTTTAGATTTATTCAATACACAAGGCTCACAACTTCAAGGTCAAGCAACAGCAACTACTTCTCCAACCTTGGTTGCGTCTACTCCCCAATCAAAATTACATGGTACTTTTGATGGAGATTTTGGATATTCAACCGCAGGATTTTTCTTTGATGAAGTAAATGCCCAATGGCAGGCATATAATGATGACATGTCTAATCCTTTACCTTCACCTTCACAACTTGATAAAGGCACTGTTGCCCCAGCTAAGTATGAAGAAAATTTCTTACCTAACGGCAATTAATTTTATTTAAATTTTATTTGTATGTATGGGTTTACTCAAAGGTGTTATAGAGGGAAGCTTAGAGACTGCTTATAGGTCTTTAAAATACAACAACGACTCTAACCAGCCGTACATAGTTGTCCCTATACCTGATTACACCGACGAATCCGGAACAAACTTTTTAGCGGGAGCCCCTGACTTTATTTTAAGGCAAGGGGCTCTTGCTACTACTAGTGTAAATGTTTTAGATCGCAGAAATTTACCTTGGTGGGCCCCGGGTGCTGTGTCCCCAAATGTTCTTAATCCATTTACTATAGCTGATGCTCAAGTAGATATAAATATTCCTACTGATACATTAAGGATAGGCAAATTTTTATTTGATGATAAGAATATAGCAGGTACCCTATTCTCAATTAAACAAAATCTTTTAGAAAGAACTCGCGCTAATGCCCCTGGGGGTGGTAGAAAAGTATATTTACCTACTTCTACTATACTTCAAACAGGTGTTACTGCATTTGGGGTACATTTGGATAAAACCGGATTAGATCCTTTAGATTTTGATAGAAGAGGATATGGTAAAGTTACACTTGAAAATGAAAGAGCTTCTATTCCTGGTTCTGAAAAAAACCGGTTAGTTTTAATCTATAAAAGTAAACAAATTGGTGTTAGTTCTCTTAGTGTCCAAGAATTAGAAGATGCTGAATCCGAGTATGATATAGACACTCAGGATGATCAATACATTTACTCATACAGAGGAGGTCCCAATACTTTAGGTTTTTTAGGCAAAACTCGAGTTAGAATCGATGGAACAGGATATGGTTTCCCTCGTGATAGAACTAATAATTATAATCCCTTTAACCTAAGCTTCCCAGAACGGAATACATATACCTTTGATAATTCTTTACTAGCATCACAACTCCCATTTTTATATACTGGTCTTAAGGATTTTAGACAAACTATTAATGAATACATAGACCCTGCTTCTACTAGTGACCCTAGCAGGCTAGTATTACCATACACAGACTATAATGCTTTTAATAGAGATAAAACGTATGGTGAAAATGTGTCCATAGTTTTTGACACTACTGAGGAAAAAACTGCAGCACGATTAAATCCTAATCGCACCACAGTATATGACAAATTTAATGCCACACCAGTTATAACAATTAGAAACAATGATGAGGTATATAATGATGTGGCTGTTAACCCGGATTTAATTCCTTTCTTTTTTCAAATCCTCAATAATGATAATATAGAGGATAGGCAAGATGATTGGTTCCTATTCTTCAGAGCATACATAACTAATATGTCTGATAGTTTTAAAGCAGATTGGCAGTCGTTTAAATATATTGGAAGAGCTGAAAATTTTTATAAATATAACGGGTTTTCTAGAGATATGTCATTATCATTTACGGTGTATGCTCACTCTAGAAAAGAAATGCTTCCCTTATATAATAAATTAAATTATTTAGTAGGCACTACCGCCCCAGATTACTCATCAGCTGGGTATATGAGGGGGATGATTCTTAAAGCTACAATAGGGGATTATTTAAGTAATGTACCTATTATTATAAATAACATTAGTTTAAAACCTTCTTTTGAAGCTGGGTGGGATATAAATAGAGGTGAAAATGGTGAGATTTCTATTGAGGAAGGCGGTGCTATTCTCCCTAAAATGATAGAAGTAGATTTAAGCTTTACTCCTCTCCATAACTTTACCCCAAAGTTCGGTCAAAGATTTATAACAGCTCCTGCTCCTATTGAGTTGACATCCATAATTGTAAATGAATAGATACCAAACCATACCTATAATTAAAAACTCAGCAGGTATTCGTTATTATAAAGATAACAAATACCCTAGAATCCCCTTATCTGTTAATGATATATATGTTATTACAACAGATGGTGATAGATTTGATACCCTAGCAAGCCAGTATTACGGTGATTCTTCATTATGGTGGATTATATCAACTGCTAATGAAAACTTGCTTCAAAACTCATTGTTTATACCATTAGGAACACAAATTCGAATCCCAACAGATATTGCTGGGGTTATGTCAAGATACAATACTTTAAATCAAAGTTAAAATATTAAATTAAGTTATGGCTGATATTAAAAGAAATATTCTTGGTGAAGGATTTTTACCATATGTAAAAAAACAAATTGAAGTTAGACAACAAGTTTTATCCCCTACTACTTTAAATGGTTCATACAGTAAAGACATTTTGCTTTACATGACTACTAAAGCTCCATGGGTTAAATTAACCTCTGGAGTAAATATATCTGAAGCTAAAGCAAAAGAATTAGGAGTACCGGGTCTTGCTGGATCTTTATTAGCTAAAACTTCTGTTTTAGAAGCCGGAAAAAAATATTATGGAACAAGCAGACAAGATGTTACAACTACACCAGGAGGCGAAGAAACTACTACTTTCTATGACCACGTATTTACTCGCGGAGTAGATCCTACATATCCTGCTACAGCATACGGATACACTCCGGGCATAGGATTGCCATCTTTAAATGTAGGATTTCCCTTATCTGAACAAGGTAATACCATATACCCCAGCGATTTTACCTCATATGGTCGCTCCCCAGTACCTGGTATTACTTCTGTAGATATTAAACCTATAGGACAACAGGGAACAGTTAGAGAAGCTACAATTCAAATCATATGCCATAACTTAGCCCAGTTCAAAATTATAGATGCATTATACTTAAGATTAAAATATAGTATCTTATTAGAATGGGGTCATAGTATATACTTTGATAATAATAAACAATTAGTTACTTCCCCTAACCTGGATGAAGCTAATAATTATTTTATAAGTGAAGGAAATACTCAAGGTGTTATTTTATCTAAAATAGAAAAACAACGCCAAGAATCTTGTGGTAATTACGATGGATTTTTAGGATATGTAACTAATTTTACTTGGACATATAGAAAAGATGGAGGCTATGATATTACACTTCATGCTCGCAGTGCTGGAGATGTTATAGAATCTATAAAAGTTAATGCTAATTACCCTGGAAAGCCTGGTACTACTTCTACTACATCTCCTAATTTTATTCAATTAACCACTGAAGAATATGACCGCATCCCAGAAGAAACTAGAAACCAAGCAGATGTTAACCTAGCCCAACTAGTACCTTCAGTAATAGCCAACAAAACTAGATCTACTCTTAATCAGATTCTGTTTGGTATTAAAAGATTACTTGATGATTCTACTTCAACCCCAGTATCTATAGATGGGTTTGGGGACAATTCCTCATCACAAACTACTGCATGGTTAGCTACAAAGACCTTACCCTCCGTTGTTAAAATTTACGCCCAGTATACGTTATCTCAACCTAACTTTGTACGTCAAGAAGAAGATTCAACTAAAGAAAACCATATTTTAGTAAAACAAGAAGCATATAAAGCTGTATTTAGCAACATTACTACTGCTCCTGATGAAACAGCAACTGGAGGTGCGTTTTATTATATAAAATTAGGAACACTACTAAGAATCATAGAATCATTCTTGTTAAAATATGATACAACTCGTTCTGATGCAACATTTGGTACAGGAAATTCTTATGCTCCTTTATTTTATATAGATTATGATTATGATGAAAATGTATGTTTTATTATCCCTAGGCTAGTAAGTTCCGACCCAAAAGTTTGTTTAATTAAACCCACAGGCCTTGCTGCTTCTACTTCTACAGATAACAGCACTACCCAAACCCCAATTACTGTATATCAGGTATATGATGATATAGTGCCTAAACTAAATGAAGGATCTACTTTATTGCAAGATCCAAAATATCAAAAATTAGTAGATGCTAATCCATCCGTAATATCTGAAGATGAATATAATTTAGTGAATCTTGGAAATAGAGTATATGTTACTAGTGATCCAAATGTAACTCAAGAACCATTAAGTGATGGAGAAGTATTACCTGAAAGTGAAGTGGCTAAATTAAATGAGCAATACGGAGAAACGTTTGATGAATATTCTAATGGTAATAAAATTCCTATAATACGCCGTCGAAGATATGTTAAAACATCTGCTACTCCTTCACAAATAGCAGAATTAGAAGCAAGTGGAGGAATATTAGCTTCTATAGAACCTGGGTATAGAACTTCTTTTCCATTTTTAGGAAAATTTATGCATACTTTAGTAAATGTAGACTTTATTTCTTCTACTATTGTTAATAATATAGATAAAGATGGAAACATATCTATATTTGAATTTATTCAAGCTATCCTAAATGGAATCCAAGCCGCTACCGGATACATTAATGATTTTAAAGTAGTTTACAATGAAAATGCTAATATACTTTATATCCAAGACTACAACATCCCCCCAGAGCAAATGAAGTATGTTAAGTCTCTTAATGCCAATAAAAAATATAGTAATAATAGTCCTGATTCAACTCCTACTAAACTTAATATTAATTTAGTTGGAAATACATCCGAACAAAACGATGCATTTAATGGTAGAGGTAGTTTTGTAACGGATGTTCAAATTAAAACTGAATTAACTAACAATTTTGCTACTCAAATTACAGTAGCGGCACAAGCTAGTGCTAATAAAGTAGGAGCAGATGCTGTAGCTATAAGTAGACTTAATGTTGGGTATACTGATAGAATTGTAAAAAAGAAATCTAGTAAAGGTGATGATGATATTGATGATCTTAAATCTGTTGTAGCATACTCTGATAATCTACAATTAAGAAGCAAATTAATATCTGATATTGATAGTGGGGTGGTTACTGACAATGATATTAATAATGCTAAACAGGCACTAGTAGACTTATACAAATATGATATGGGGCAGTATACCAAAAACAATAACATTCAAGGTAAAGGATTTATACCTGTAAATCTTAATCTAACAATGGATGGTCTTAGTGGTATAAAACTGTTTGAAGCGTATACTATTAATGATGAAATATTACCTTCTAATTATCAAAATGCTATTAGATTCATAAACAGAGGTGTAACCCACAAAATAGATGATAAGGGGTGGGTTACTATGCTAGACAGCCTTGGAGGCCCAGATTCTAGAACCCTTACCCCAGTACAAGAAGAATTTGAAGCAGCTAATTTAACTGCTGCAGGTGGGGGTAAGGTTGATACTAAAATTTCTTTACATCCTAACGATAGATGTGGAAGAGCTACTCCTTCCGATGTTAATACTGTTTATCCTAGATCTGTAAACTGGTTAAAAGGTCCTGCCCCTCAAATAATTATTGCAGATAATCTTCCATCTGTTAAAGTTAATTTAAATGATTACCCTCAAGTTAGTTATGTACAAACTAACAAAACCTATGCAGAAGTTATCCAAATTGCTGAAAGGGTTCTTGATAGGATGGCCCCTAATGCTTCTTCAGCTAATAAAAAATTGGTTATAGCAGCTGCTTTAGCTGTTTCTATTGGAGAACAAAGTGGAGGCCCAAATAAAATTAAAGGTTTTAATAATAACCTTACAGGAACTGAAAAGAGTGGATTTTATGTGTTTAATGCTTCAGATGTTAATGGAAGAGTATGGGCTAAAGAAGGAGGCACCAAAATTTATAAATTCTTCTACAGCTTCTCTACCCCAGACGCTGGGTATATACCCTTGATTAGAGAAATACTAAGAAGAAATATATTTGCACAATCTGGTGGTGCTAATGAGTTTGCATGGAGGTATTGGAGAGATTGGGGTGGATATGGAGGTAGAGCTAAACCTGAGTATCAAAATGGTTCAAGAACTGACTGTGATATTATATCTAGTATTGAACAAAATTATAATACAGCATTAAAAGCAGTTAATACATACTCCAAATATAGATAACAATGTATATTCCAAAAAATAAAGTTCAAACTAATTTATATACATCCGGAGGAGAGTTTATTTATCTTTCTACTAAAACCCCATATACTGGAAATTATTATAAACTTTATAATGGAAAGTACTTTACTGGGAAAACCCCGGATGACCCCAACTCAAGAGAAATTAGACCACTTGATACCCCTTCAGATGTTCCTTCTAGTCAACCTCAATATTCTCCTTTACTTCCTACAGAACAAGATTATAAAAATGGAAGCTTTATACGTTATTTTAGTTTAAGATTAAACCAACTTTTGTTTGTAGAAATTTCTAAAGCTACTAAAGACTTATTTGATCAAAAAGATCCAAGTGTACCTTGGAAAACTAATAAAACGTTTTCTTTAATTTGGGGATTAACAGGCGATATAACTAAAGTTGCTCAAACAAATAAAAATATAACTGAATTAACAGAACAAAGATCAAAAGCAGATGGGTTAAGTGTTTACTTAAAAGAAAATTGGACACAATACTATAAAGAAAAACCTTAGCTTGGATTAAAGTAAATTTTTAGTATGTTATGAGAAATAAAGGTTATGTATTACTTAATAGAAAGTCAACACCAATTCGAGGAGTTTGCTCAACAGCAAACTAACAGATGTTTTGTTGAACTCATTCTAAATCATAACCTAATACATCCTGCTCTAAATGATGTTTCATTAGTCTATATTAGACCTGAAGGTGATAAAAAAGGATATATCATTCCTATTTTTCATAATGAATCGTTTTCTATTCCATTTCAACAAGTTAAAAAATTTATAGCAAGTTATAAAGAAGTATTTGTTAGGGATAAGAAAACAAGTATGTATTTTCTTAACAAAAAGAATTTAATACATTCCCCTATTAATATAGAGAATTTATCATTTCCAATTTATAATTACTATCATAGGCAATATCCAAACCGAAATGATATAAATAAATTTA
>ENA-UPTJ01000436-UPTJ01000436.1-marine-metagenome-genome-assembly--contig:-NODE-436-length-26384-cov-9.682214_pt1 | contig 26384 bp, 40 predicted proteins | sample MGYA00238168_ERZ767080 | MGnify/ENA primary metagenome ERZ767080 (study PRJEB28935, sample SAMN06266237) | marine metagenome | isolation source: Columbia River Estuary | place: USA:Columbia River Estuary... | reverse complement strand
CGCCGTCGTACTTGTACAGCTTCGCCAGTATCTCCGCGTTATTCGATCCGCCTCCTGTCTCGTTCAAGTACACGTCGATCGTCCACACTCCAGAGGGTATAATCAAATGGTTCGGTGAGCCGACGTCTGTGATGAAGCGAGCGAGGACACCAGTGGTCGCGCGTGTGAAGTTCGCCGCTGCTCCAGTGCCTGCCGCTGTTCCGAGCTCGTAGTATGTGTTGCCCGCGATCGTGCCCTGCGATGTGTTGCCGTTGAAGTAGAAGATCTGACCGCCACCTCCTCCCGTGCTCGGGAAGTTCGCCAGCGATCCATCTCCTCGGACGTACTGGTCCGTCGTGCCTGCGCCTGTGACCGCGAGCGTGCCTGCTGTGGTGACTGGTGAGCCCGCGACACTGAACGCGCTCGGCATGGTGAGACCGACCGAAGTCACGGTTCCAACGCCCGCTGTGGTAAATTCCACCTCACCTGTCGCGGCGTTGCTCAGGGTCAGCACTTGGCCGACGGTAGCCACCGCGTCGTTGACGTTCGGAGTGAATAAAGTCACGGCTGTAGGTGAGACAGATATCCTTGTCACGTCGGTCCCGCTGGTCGATTGCATGATGGCGTTGGATGTGGTAACGGCGACGTTGCTCTGCACCGCTCCACTGTTCTCCTCCATTATTACGCCGCCAGTGTTGATTCCTATCTCAGCTGTATTGTTGACGTTAAGGCTGAGCTTTGACGTGCTGTTGACGGTGAAGTTCGAGGTGCCGTCTATTGTCAAACCGGTGGTGTTGCAGTCGATCGTGTTGTCACTTGTGAGCACCGGATCCGTCGTGATGACATCCTGCAGACCTTGCGCGCTCGGAATGGTCGGCTTGTTGAGTATTTGGTAGTCGCCGCTTGTCGCATTCCAGTCGACCGGACTCTGTCGAGCTCGAAAAGCAGAGCCGACGAGCGTCCAGTACGCCGCGTTCGTTGGCAGGATTGCGTCGTTCGCAGCTATACATCGGTATAGGTTTCCGATATACCACACGACGTCGTTCACGGCGTAGGCGTTGCCGTTTGCTGTGATGTGACTCGTGCTGAACTCTGTGCTGACAAGAGTCCCAGCTCCTCCTCCTCCGCTTGAGTTGATCCGAACGCGACCGTCTCCGAGGTCTTCGATTGTGACGTTCGTCCCGTTGACAAGGTCGAGGACGTTCTGATTGACGTTGTTGACGTTGTTCACTCGCAGCACCAGCGACACCGCAGGCGATGGCGGCTGTCCGGATCCACTGCCGCCGATGCTCCAGTCCGCAGGTATTGCACAGGCGTCGTAGTTGTTCGGCACGCTGATCGTCAACGCGAGAGTGGCACCGCTGAGCGTGTGCGTGTACTCTTGAATGAATGGCGTGATCGTGCTCCCTTGCTCGAGCTCGACATCTGGACCGAAGACGACCAGACCGTTCGCGATCTCCGCGAGAAGATCCTCCGCCAGACGGATGCAGTCGCTGATGTTCTCTTTTTGGTAGTCGGTGTTCGTCTCCTTGTCTCGAGGTATGTCGGCAAAGATGACGTCGAACGAGAAGACGCGCGCACCGGGGTCAGCTTGTAGGCTCACCGGGACGACGTGCATCCATGGAAACTCCTGCTCCTTCTCGAGGTCGGTGACGTCGATCTGGCCATGTGAGAAGCGACGGATCAGATAGTGGCCTTCGGCGAAGATCTTGAACCGTTCAATTATGACGTTGTAGCTGATCTGATTAAACATGTCTGCGCTGTATTCGTTTTAAGTGTCGGAGCTTCTCCGCGTTGTAGTCCCTCATGTAGCTGAGGTGTGTATATATCTCGAAGATGTTCCGGTCGAGTACTGCGTCGAACTTCGTCACGTCATTCGAGCTCAGGATCTCGAGGATGTGAAGCCATCCGTAGCGATCCAAGCCGTCCGGAGTCAGGTCAATCTCGTCTCCATCTTCATCGCTTCCATCAGCTGTTCCTCGAGCGTATCGGTCACGCAGTCGCGAGCGATAGTCGAAAAAAAAACCAGCGCCCCTTGCACCTGACTCATCCGCATCGACTTGAGCGTCTCGACGTATCGCTTCGCCGACTCCATGCTGTACTTCTCGATGTCGTAAAACTGTCCGAGCTGAGCCGTCACAGGACGGAAGAGGACCGCCATCAGTTGTGGCATGTGCGTCCAGTTCACTCGCTCACCCTTCCAGATCTCCTGCGCCCATGCTTCCGCGTCCACGTGCTCCCTCATCGTCAAGAGATCCATGTCTGGAATGAAGCCGAACAGACGACCGTCGAGTCGGAAGGTCGACTGGTGTATCGGTGTGCATTCGGACACGCTTCTCTCAATCAGCTCGAGCGTCTTGTTGACTGCGTCGTATGTCCAGTCCTCGATCAGCTTGCGCTTGACTCCAGTGTAAGCTGCGATGCGTTCCACGTCCGTCTTCGCGTTCATGTACGCGATGTAGGTGCGGAGCGTTACGTCGTCCAGTGTTTTCGGTATCTCGACTCTCATCTGTATAATTGACTTGTTTCGGTTATATGTTCCCAATGATTTCAATGATCGGAGCGCCATCGGCTCCGGTGACCTCCTGCCGTTCGATGTAGCCGCGACGCTTCCCTTGTGTCTTGAGGAAGAAGATCGTCGCCGCGACGTTTCCCTCCTTGATCAGCTTGTGGAGCTGAGCCTCTGCGAAGTCGATTGTCACCTCCTTGAGTGCGGTCACCTTTGCACAGTAGTCCTCATCCGCTTCGAGCCAGTTGTAGTGTGTCGCTCGATGGATGCCTGTGTTATGCGCGGCCACGGTGACCACGCCGAGAGCCTTCTCGAGGTTCTCCAGCATCGTTTTCTTTAGCGTCGAAGTGTCGAGTGCGTTCATGCTTCACTGTTTTCGATTTGTCGCTCCCATATCTTCCCGTTGATCTTGACCTCAAGCGTCGGATCCTGCTCGATCATACGGTTGATTATGATCTGGCAGTACCTCGGCTCCTTCTCCATGCCGAAGCATGTGCGACCGATTTGAGCACTGGCCAGCATCGTCGTTCCAGATCCGAGGAAGAGGTCGAGAACGATGTCACCGCGTCCACTACTCGCGTCGATTGCGTTGCTGACCATCTCGAGAGGCTTCTGCGCGGTGTGATGCTTGTCGCTGGTGCGATTGTGTCGCCAGATATTCGGGCGGCCCATGATCGGACGCTCACCTGTGATGGTTTTGCCCATGACCTTCGTCTCGATTGGTGAGTGTGTCATCAGCCAGATCAGCTCGTGACATTGCTGGTACCATAAGCCGAGGCCTCCGTCACCTTTGTCCCAGACGATCAAGTTCTTCGGAGTGAGTTCTGCGATTGTGAAGGCCTTCTGCAGTGAAAAGGCGCTGTGCCAGTCACAGCAGACGTAGACATGACTGAACAGGACCGTATGTGATCGGATAGCCTCGAAGATCGTGACAAAAAACGGCATCGCCATGCTGTCGTCGTTGACGTTGTGGACGCCTGTGCTATTTCCGAAGAGTGCGTACGGTGGATCCGTGAATACCATGTTCGCCTTCTGGCTGTTCATGAGCTTGTCGACTTCGGTGCTGATTGTGCTGTCTGAGCAGAAGAGACGGTGCGGTCCGATTTCAATCATGTCACCCTCGACGATTGTAGTGCGCACTCGTTCCGGTTCGATGTACTCATCCGGTGAGGTGTCGATCGTTGGCTCGAACATGTCCTTCGGCAGATCCATGCCCCACTCATCCAGCTCGGCGACGTCCCACTCGTTAGCTAACATCTCCCAGTCCCACTCGCCGTATCCGACGTTGTCCTTGATTATGAACTGGCGCTGCTCCTCTTCGGTGAGGTCGCTGGCCTTGATGACTGGCACCTCCTTGATGCCTGCCTCCTTGCATGCCTTGAGGCGCATGTTTCCGCCGAGGACGATCATGTCATCGTTGACCACGATCGGACGCAGTTCGAGCATCTTCGGGAAGGTTCTGATCGACTCGACGAGCTTCTTGTACTTGACGTCCTTGATCGTTCGCGGGTTGTTCGGGTTCGGCTTGATCTGTCCGAGCGGCGTGAGTGTGCTGTTCATGAGTTGGCCTCCTTGTATGACGTGACGCAGACCGCATAGCGCTGACTGGCGTCGGTGTATTCGGTGAGCATCTTCGAGTCAGACATACATCGAGCCATGAAGTCCTCGCGCTTCTCTGCGGGTGTTGGTGTAGGTATAGGCATCTGTTGAGTGTTTATGTGTTTACGTAGTGAGTGCGTGCTGGACGGTGTCGTATGGTCCCTTGATTCGATGCTGGAAGCCGTTGCTCATCTCGACGATCGTGTACTTCGGCGAGAGACTGTCATAGATTGCTATGATGTGGCTGATGTTGATCGTGATGCGAGCCTCCGCGTACTGTTTCGGGCGGTGAAGGTTAAGCTCTTCCATCAGCCTGTCGCTGATCCGGTCCTCGCTGTGATCCTCCTCATCGAAGAGAGCGACGGCGAAGAGATAGCCGCCTTCCCGGTAGCACTGGTATCCGTTGTTCATATTTGTACGTCCTGTTTTTTGCCGATTTGCAGTTGTAGCTCCTTGATCACTTCGCGGACGCAGTTGTCGCAGCGTCGCATCGGTCGCCCGCTGACCTTCTCGAACCACTTGACGACGTTGTCGACTTGTTCGCTCGTGATCTTCCCGGTCTTGGGTAGTGATCCGATAAAGTCCTCGAGCAGGTTCGTCTCGGTGTCGCTGAGTCGGTACTTGCCCCAGCGGCCTATCGGACACGACTCGAAGCTGTACTTCGTCTTCTCGCCGATGTCGCAGCCGCAGAGTCTGACCTTTTTTTTGTAATACTTGACGAGGTTGATCTCTTTCTTGTCTTCTGTGACGTCGAGATCCTCCTCATCGACCAGACCGCCGTGCGTGCCAGTGATGAGCCCCTTGAGGTTCATCTTCGTGCCGCAGGAGTCCGTCTCCTTGACGTAAAATTTGCAGGCGCCGCATTCATTGATGCGGGCCATCCTCACCCTCGCGGGGACGTTGAGCTTGAACATTGTCTCTGATTTTTTTGATAGCGTTCTCGACTAATTTGTACAGCACGCGCTTCGGTATGCCTGTCTCGGATGCGACGACGTCATACTTGAAGTCCTGCATCGCGTACAGCCGCAGGACGACCGCGTCCAGTTCTGGCATCAGTGAGATGTAGGCATCGATATACTCGTTGTCAATCCTTGCACCCAGCCACGGCGTCTCCGGTTCCATGTTCGAGACGTCTGCCTCTGTGCTCCACAAGGCCGCGAAGCGCTTGTACCTTTGCGCGTACTTCGTGTAACGTCCGATTTTCATGAGATACATCGAGCGGTTGACGTATTCGTATAACTTCCCACGACTGGCGACCTCCTCGGCGGCTTCGCGATGCTTGTCGAAGATCTTGAGCAGGGTCTCACTGAGAAGATCCTCCCCGCGCACTATGTCGCGCTCGAGTCCGATGGCATGCTGTCGCCACTGCTTGTAGTATTTATTCACAGCGTCGGTCAAGTGGTCGCGATGTTGCACTTTTTAGTCATATCTTTGCGAAGGTACTGCGCGGTCTCACTTTTGCCACGCTTACTTTTGAACATGACTCTCGAAGATTTCATACTTGAGCACTTCGGCACGAAAGAACTCGCAGCTCGCAGGCTCAAGGTGACACGCTGGACGCTCTACCGGTGGCTCGATCAGCCCGGAAACATCCAGCTCAGATACTATAAACGTCTCGCAGACATCACGGACACAAACATCGACACCATCATCTCCTATGGTCTCAAAAATCATCAGCCAGCTGATCGGACAGCTCACCGCTGACCAGCTCCGCATCACTCTCATCCGACTCATGCCTCTCATGCAGCGTCAGCATCATGAGCAGCTGCGTCGTGAACTGATCGGTCTGCTCCCGGAGTGGGACGATGTCGTCGCCATGCGTGACATGCGAGCCATCGCAGGTAACCTCGACGAGCTGTTCGTGGAAGTGTGCAAGATAGTCGAGGACGTGATGGGTGTGTCTGATGTTCACATCGTGAAGGGACGCAAGCAAGAGATGGTCATCGCGCGCCAGATCGTGATCTTCTGCATGTGTGAAGAGCTGCACCGCATCGACCGCATGACATACCGGGAGCTCGCTGACTGTTTCGCGGGTCACGTGCATCACTCGACGATCATATACGCGCGCAAACAGGTCACCAACTACATCCAGTGCGACGCAGGTCTTTTTAAACAGATGACCGTCGTCGGTGAACGACTGGCTGCGATCGGTTTCTCCCGCGTGCTTGATTCTGTGACTACTTTGCGAACTATTAACCGTAAAATATAAATACATGAGTGCATATCAGCAAAAACCGAACACGGGGACGTTGTTCAAAAACACAAAAAAAACCAGTCCGAATCAGCCAGACATGGACGGCATCTTCATGAACGAGAACGGCGTCCTGCGTCGGATCGCTGCATGGACAAAAGAGGGTAAAAACGGACGGTTCCTGTCGTTCATCATGTCCGACATGGATCAGCCGCGAAATAATGAGAAGCCAGTCCCACCTCCCACAGCTTCCGACGACGGTCTTCCGTTCTGATGCCGAAGATCGACTTCCTACCCAAGCAGCTCGAATGCTTCCAAGCGCTCACTGTCGACTCTTCTGTCGAGTGGGTACTTTTTGGAGGCGGTCGAGGCGGTGCGAAGTCGTTCACCGGATCCGTCTGGCAAATTTGGCGACGGTTGAAGTATCCGGGCACGCGTGGACTGATCGGTCGCTCGAAGCTCGACACGCTCAAGAAGACGACGCTCAAGACGTTTTTCGAGGTGTGTGGCTTGTACGGTCTGCGCATGGACAAGGATATCTTTTTCAATGCTCAGTCGAACGTCATCACGTTCTCGAACGGGTCCGAGATCCTGCTCAAGGACCTGTTTGCATATCCGTCCGACCCTGAGTTCCAGCAGTTGCAAGGTCTCGAGTTGACGGATGCATGGATCGACGAGGCCGCTCAGGTGTCAAGGCGTGCCGTTGAGGTCTTGAGCTCTTGCTTCCGCTACCGGATGAAGGACTTCGACCTCAAGCCGAAGATGCTGCTCACCTGTAACCCGCACAAGGGCTGGCTGTATCATGAGTTTTATCTTCCATGGCGTGACGGGACGATGGGCCACAAGCGCGCGTTCATCCAGTCACTCGCCTCAGAGAATCCTCACTTGCCTGCGAGCTATCTCGACACCTTGGAAGATCTTCACGAGATCGACCGCCAACGTCTCAAGTATGGCATCTGGGAGTATGACGAGACCGCCGACGGTCTGTTCGGATACGACGATCTATCGCACGCCTTCCGTGCTGATGAGCTCAAGGGTGAGATGTATCTGACCTGTGACGTCGCTCGACTCGGGAAGGACAGGACAGTCATGGCTGTCTGGCGTGGTCTGCAGTGTCTCGAGATCCATGAGCTCAGAAAACAGAGAGTCGACGAGGTCGTGCGAGCTATCCGAGAGCTGCAGGCTCGTCACCATATCGAAATCCGGAACGTGATCGCAGACGCGGACGGTGTCGGTGGCGGTCTCTGTGACGTGCTCCGGTGTCGTGAGTTCATGAACGGATCGCGAGCGGTGCACAGTGACAAGTTCGTACACCTCAAGGCGGAGTGCTACTATAAACTCGCCGAGCTCATCGAGGCGCGTGGTGTACTTTTGCCCATAAGCCACCGGGACACGATCACGCGCGAGCTTGACATGATCCGAAGGAAGCGACCAGAAGCCGACGGGAAGCTGTCGGTCTCATCGAAGGATGAAATCAGTCGCCAGCACGGCGTCTCGCCAGACTACGCCGACGCGATCATGATGCGCATGTATTTCGAACTGCGACCGAACTACGGGAAGTATAGCTACGGATAAAAAAAGGGCCCGAAGGCCCTCTGTAACATGTTACAACCGGTTACAATTTGTAACCACTTGTGACACTCACCACAGGAAGCGGACGCGCGCATATTTGCCGCCCTCCATCTCCGCAATAATTCCACCGCGCTCCTGCAGGAGCTTGAAGAGCATGCCGTATTCGGTGACGCGGTGCTTGTAGCGTAGATCTTGGAACTGCTCGCTCCTTGTGTCGATCCATGTGCGGTCGTACTTGTCACGCAGTTCGTCAATGAACGCGACACTGTGGACGCGTAGCCGCTTGTAGATGTTCTCGAAGATAGGCGTCGGCTCTTCGAAGAGCTGCGTCTGTTGTGAGGCCTTAATGATGGCGCCGACTTCCTCAGCGCTCAGGACGAGAAGGATCCCGCCGTCGTTGGTGCTTGTGATTTTCATGACTTGAATGCGTTGTTTTTGGTTAGTGTCCAGAGCTCGTCTGTGACGTTTTTGAGTTTTGTCTTGTTCGTTGACATGCTGCTCCCTTTTTGCAGGAGCTGGATGCGTAGCTGGCGCAGGTGTACGATGCGCAGGACCTGTTCCGGTGTGTATGTGTTTGTCATAATAGGGTGTTGATTTCGTTCTCTACTTGTCGCCAGTACTCAGTCAGCTCATGACCGCAGTGCGCCTGCATCTGATCGACGAACATGAGCGCACACTGTCTGGCGGCTTCTGATTTGCTTCTCCGTCCTCGGATGCTGGCGTCCGGGACGACGTTGTTCAGGATGTCGTGGAACTCATCGAAGAGCTCAATCGCGTGATCTTTGGCTGTCATTTGTCACCTCCGTATGTTTCGTTGTAATACTGTAGAGACAAGCGTCTTTCGTATCCGTACAAGTTCGCGTCCTGCACGTCCTCGGCTCCGCAGACGTAGGCGTACTGGATGTTTGACTTCTCAATCCGTTCGGCGTCCTTGATGAGCTGGAAAATCTCCTCGGCTGTCAAGCTCTCGCGACGACTTCGAAGGAGCTGCGACTTCATCCATCCGGTCGCGCTCAGTTTGGTGCTGTATATGCGTCTCATATTTTGCACTCCTTCTCTTGTGGACGCCAGTCGACCTGATCCTTGTTGACGTTCGCCATGATCGTCTGCGATAAAATCCGAAGGTGCTCTGGGCTGAGATTGTACTGCGTGTCGATGACGACCTCGTACTTGACGGCGCCGTTCGTGTGGCGCAGGAGTTCGAAGTTGTAGCTCGGCTGAGCCTCTTCCGATAGCATCAGCGTGATGACGCCACGGAAGTACTCCGTGCGCATGTGTGGTTTGGTGTCGATTGTGATCATCTTATTGATTTTTGATTGTTTCCATTTTTTGTATTGCCTTGAATATTTCAAGCGCGACCTGTGGGACGATTGCATTCCCGTATGCCTTCACGCTTTCGACTCGCCACTTCGAAAAGGTAATACCGTCCAGCTCGGCGGGAAGCCCATCATCTCCGCTACAAACAGGGGACTGAGTTGGAAAGTTTTTCCAGCTCTCTGTGTGCAGTGTTCTCCCACTACCGACGGCATATTCCTCAAAGTGTCGGTCCGACTCTTCCCATCTTTGCGAATCATTGCGTGTGGGCTTGCTCCTCCTTTGTAGTACATCGCGCATGGTGTCGGCAGCATACCGTTCGCCATCATTCTGCTCAACGTCATCGAGTGCATCGAGCCTTCCTTGACCTGCGTGCTCTTCATGTTCGCGCTCGCGTTCGTTGAGTCGAAGGCTGTCGGTGTTGGAAGCAGTCCAGCTTGCTGCAGTCCGTTTTTCAAAAAGGTGCCGCCCTGTGCATAATTCGTATTCCTGTCGGCTCCCGTCGTTACGGTAGGCAATAAACCAGACGCGGTCTCTTCGATGCGGAGCGCCGACGGCACAAGCTGGAAGTAGAAACGGGAGCACTTCGTAGCCGATAGCTTCCAGATCAGCTTGCACCTCGTCGAAGACCAGCCCCCCGTTCCAATTAGTAAGGCCGCGAACGTTTTCGCCCACGACGTAACGCGGGGAAGTTTCTCGAATGACTCTAAGCATCTCTGGCCAGAGATGTCGCTCGTCATCCTTCCCCAGTCTCTTCCCTGCGTTGGAGTATGGCTGGCATGGGAAGCCTCCGGTGAGGATGTCGATGTCGCCTCTGTGAATAGTGAAATCTGTCTGCGTGATGTCGCCATAGCTTTTTGATTTTGGGAAGTGATGTTTTAAGACACGCTGGCCGAAGTCGTTCCACTCGCAGTGGAAGACGTTCGTCCAGCCCATCCACTCAGCCGCGAGGTCGAAGCCTCCGATGCCTGAAAATAGTGATCCGTGTCTCATTGTTTCAATGTTTTGATTTTTTGCTTGTATACCTTGACCAGCTCCTTGATCTCGTCCACAGTCAGCGAGAGCCGTCCATTTTTTGCCGCATGCAGTTCGTCGGTTGCTTGCTTACCGATGCGGGTCAGAAGACGCTCGCCGTACTCGATCAGATTGCCGTGCTTGTGCTGGTTGCACTCGACACACTGGCCGTGAACGTTTCGCTCATCGAATCGGAGGTTCGGATACGATCCGACGCTGTAAAAATGACCAGCGTCATATTTGGCCTTGAGCGGTCGCTCGCAGCTGATGCACAGCGTCCCTTTGTCGCGTTCTCTTATATAAGAGTTGAAGACTACCTGCAGCTCCTTGAGATGCTCCTGTCTGGTCTTGATCCGTTCGCGCATCTCTTGGATCTTGAGGCGGTCGTTTTTCGCCTTGAGAGCCTTCGAGTGAAGCAGGATACAGCTCACCGTCGTACAGGTCACCTGCAGTGTGCTGATTGTAGGCGTGAACGGCTTCTTGCAGATCTTGCAGCGCTTGCTCTTGGTCTTGTTCATTATATTAGTCCTCTATTATATTGACGAGGTTCATGACGTGTTTAGGTACGCGGGTCAGCTGGCGTCTGTGATGCTTCCAGTCTGTCGTCACGTGTCCGATTTTTTTGGCTGAGTATATGACATGGAAGAGCTCATTCCTTGAGTTGATCACGTCATAGCTGCCGTCGCTGTTCTTATATACTTTCATAACTTAAAAAGGTAAGGGTTCGTGTTGTGTGTGATTATTATATTCGATGTAGCGCATCACGCTCGGCAGGAAGCGCATCCGAGCGATGCCTGTGGAGCCGTTTCGCTGTTTGGCGACGATGTACTCGCCGACGCCCTCCATGCTCGTCCCGGCTTCGTCTGTCTTGACTCCGTAATACTCGGGACGGTATAAAAAAACGACGATGTCGGCATCCTGTTCAAGGCTTCCAGACTCTCGAAGATCCGAGAGCATGGGCCGTTTCTCTGCGCGAGCTTCGACTCCGCGAGATAATTGACTCAAGGCAATGACCGGAACGTCGCACTCCTTCGCGATGAGCTTGAGGTTTCGGCTGATTGTGCTGATCTCCTGCTCTCGGTTCTGTCCTGCCTTGCGCGTTCCGGATCCGAGCAGCTGGACGTAGTCGACGTAGACGATGCCGACCTTGTGCTTGTCGACCATAGCCTTCACGCGAGTGCGTAGATCGAAGACAGAGAGGCCAGCGGTGTCGTCGATGTATATCGGTAGCGTGTTGAGGTAGTCCTTTTTCATCTGAAAAGTGCGCAGCTCCTCCGTCTCGAGCTTGTACTTCATGAGCTTCGAACCATCGATACCGGTGAGCATCGACATCAGTCGCAGGATGACTTGAGCGCTCGACATCTCGAGGCTAAAAAATGCGACCGGGACACCACGCGCGGCCATTGATAGCATCTCACTGATCGCCATCGCTGTTTTGCCCATACCGGGACGTCCTGCCATGTACAGGAGGTCGCTCTTTTGGTGTCCTCCGATGAGTCTGTCGACCGATGCGATGCCTGTGGTGTAGCCACTGACTCCAGTGGTGGAGGTTTCCCGTGAAATAACGGACTCCGCCACCTTCTCAGTGAGCTCGCTGACATGTGAGATCGTGGTCTTGACTGATTTGCTGAATATTTGCGACATCTGAGTCGTGAAGCGGTCGTAGATCTCGAAGACGTCCGCGCTGGCGTCGTAGCTTGTCTCGTTCACCTGCGCACTGATCCGAGCGAACTCTCGCTTCATGTAGTGCTCACTGATGAAGAGACACCACTGCTCGAGGTTTGCGGTCGATGCGACGCGGTTGGTGAGTCCTGCGATGTATGCGGGACCTCCTGCTTGATCGAGTAGGCGCTTTTTGCGCACCGCTTGCGTGACGGTCAGGATGTCGATCGGTGTGCTGATTATGTACAGCTCGGCCATCACTTCGAAGATCGTCGCGTTTTTCGGGTCATAGAAGCGCTCCGGAGTGATCAGAGCCATGACGGACGTCATAGCCTTCCCGTCGAGCAGGATCGCGCCGAGAACGAGCTGTTCGAGCTCTGTGTCATGTGATGGGACTCTTGTGATCATACGGGTCGATAGTTTTCTGGTGAGGTGTATATGGTCGGAACTGTTCCTGCTCTTGGGTTGTATGGCTGAGGCGCTTGATGCTTGTGCTCGTCACGAAACCAGACGCCGCGCATCTTCTGTTTCCAGTTTTTGACCGTGTGACCTCGGCTGTCTCGCCACTGCGCCTCGTTGTAATATGTGAAGGCCTTGGTTGCTGCTTCTGTGGTGTATCCGTTCTCTTTGAAGAACTCCTTCACCTCGTCGAGTGTAGGCGAAGCGAAGCGCGTGCTCTTTATACTCTCCCTCTCTTTCTCGTTCTCTTTCTCCTTCTCGTTCTCCCTCTCGGCTTTTTTGGGTTCTTGTGGGTTCTCTTGGGTTCCCAAAAAACCCAGTGGGTTCTTTGGCCTTCCTCCCTTCATTCCGTTCGCACGATTGCGCTCGCACACTTTATCGAATCTCACAAGGTCACGCTTCCACTGATTCAAGAACGGCATCAGCGCGAGCTTGATCATAGGATCGTCTGGCATGGATCCGGTCAGGTTGTAGTCACGCATCGCCATGAATAGGTGACCACACTGCTCAGGAGTCAGCGCATCGAGGACGTCGAGGCTGTCAAGATGAAGGAGGAAGGATGTCTTCATTGAATAAATACGACCACCGCACGCAATGGCGACCCCTTGCTCGAATGAGCTCTGGCATCACGGCGGTGGTCTGTATTCAGTTTTTTCATTAGGAGTCGCGGTACAATTATAAGTTCCTCCCGTCCATGTTTGACCATGACTTTTCAACATTGCCCGTCCACTCATGAACATACCGCTGTTTCCAGACGTTCGCGCGTTCCATGCGCTCGCAGAGTAGGTTCAAGGCGACGACATCAGCCTCGATGCGTGCATAGTGAAGACGACGGTGCTCCGGTTGTCTCGGGTCGTAGCTGGCGAAGTATGCGGAGGTCGTCTGATGGATCAGCATGTTCATCTGCACCTGCCAGAAGTAGTCCTCGTTGATGTCTCGCAGGGTCTCGCCACCAGTGACGCGGGAGTGCATGAAGTGCGTCACGCTATTGAATGGGCACTTGATCTCCACGATGAGCAGCGGGTCCATCTCGCGGTCGTATATAATCGCATCAGCTGAGCAGCCAGCGTAGTCGTTCCACAGTTTGAACGGTGGCTTCATGACCATGCGCACCTCGCCGCGTGACTCGAACTCGAGACGCTTGTGCAGTTCGTTCAGTGCGTGCTCCTCCCACTCGTTTCCCCAGTCGATCGCGCGACCGTATGCGTCCTCCTGTGACTCACCTGTGACGATCTCCATGGCCTTCTGGATGACGTACTTCTCAGCGGCTTGCGATAGCTTCCCGGCATCACGGTCAGCCTTGGCTCTTGGTTCGCTCATGAGATTATGAACGGTAGAGGCAGTGAATTTGCCGAGGCGGATCTTGTCCCACGCCTCTGATTGTTGACGAATCTCCTGCGCATGCTGCAGGACGTCGGCGGTATATTTATTCATTTGGCTTTTTGTTTAAGAGGTTCTCGATGTGTGTCTTCTGTTCGGGTGTGATGAGCTCCGCGAGCTCTTCCATCGCTTGACGGATTTCGAACTCATCCTCGCCCTTCTGGATGCTCTGCTCGATCAGCGTCATCGTGTGCTCTGGCAGCTTCGCGATGGCGACGTCCTTGCGCGTGATCTTGTACGGCTTGTATGTGTCGCGGTTTTTGCGGTTAAGATCGCGTCCGAATACCTTGCCGAGGCTCTGCGCTGCGTTTTTGAGACATTCCGCCTTGAGTTTAGGGAAGGCCATGTCCAGCGCGTTCGGTTTCTTGTTCGATGGCGACAAGGCCCACTGATTTCGAAGCTGCGGGTCGTCCTTGATCTGATCCGGTACGCGGTCGACCATGATCACGACCGAAGCAGCACCAGTGCGTCGGATCTCGTAGCCAGTCACCGGATGAACGACGACCAGCTCAAGCGTGCCCTGCACCTCGTTCGCGATGGTTTGCCACCGGAAGCCCTCGGTCTTCCACTGACCGAAGAACATCTCGTCCAGTGTCATCTCGATGTGGCTGATGACGACGGTGCTCGCCTTCTTGTCTGGCGTGAGCTCAACCGACTCGAGCGCGGGTTCGGAGTTCAGACGTTGCTGGAATTTCTGCAGCGCGTCGATGTTTATGTCTGCGATTGGGTACCTCATACCGTAGCCTCCCTTACTTGATTGAGACCTTTGAGAAGACCTGCCTGTATTCCATCGAGAGCGGTCTGTTCGTCGATCTCCTGCCAGTTGCCCTCGTTGAATACCTTCCAGAGCTGATCGGTCGCCGTGATGACTGCCTTGTCTGTGATCGACATCGTGATCATGAAGTGCGTCTCCTCGCGAAATACTCCGAAGGTATACTGGCGGTAAAAGGTCGGAGCGACTACGGTGTACTCCTCGGAGGTCACGCTCTTGAAATAGCGGAAGCCGTCCAGTGTGATTTCCTTGAATGAAGGCTCCACTGGAGCCGTTGTGATTCTGATGGTGTTCATGTGTGTTTAGATTTCGGGTTGTAAAAATGAGAAGGAGCTCTTCATCAGCTCGAGACGGAAGTCGTTACCGATACCGCCAGCGGTGACGATCAAGTCGTCGCTCCCTTGAATCGGTTCGTATCCAAGCTCGTCGCAGCGTAGCTGGAAGCTGTGCATCGCTTCGTTGAAGGTTTGAAAATAGTGCACGGCGTGCGTCTTCTGGCTGCCGTTCAGTTGTTCGATTGTGATACAGTAGTTCATGCGTGTGATGTATTAAAATTGATTTTCTTTCATTGTGTAGAATAGGCGCAGGCATTTCGTGCGCAGCTGATTGATGCGAATCTTTTGAAGAGTATCTGATTCGTTTTCGATAGCCTCCCACAGTTGATCCATAAACGTCTCAAGTTGTTCAATGGTGAAGCTATGCAGAGAGATTTCGGTGGTCATGTGTGTCATGTGTTTATTGATTACGTCGGCAAATATAGGTGGCTTTTTTGCTACGTCAATAAGAAAAAGCACACAGACACGCATGAGCGTAGTGAATAACTGCGCAACTACTTGAAAAACAGTCTGTAAATTGTTGAAAAGTTACTCCTCGAAGTGCGGTAGATCCTTGAATCGCTTCCAGTCTCCGCCCCACTTGACGCCATGGAAGAGCTCGTTCACGATTTTCGCGAAGCGCTTGAAGTGTATGGGTGACCAGTCCAGCTTGTTGCCCTTGGTCTTGAATGCGATGTCGAACGCGCGCGCAGGGTAGACGTTGTGCTTGCCGTTCTCGCTGATGTATGTGACGATTTTGCCCTTCGCGGTGCGGCCTTGTGCGTATAGTGCGCGCTGTTCGTCGTTGGTGCGGAAGGTGCAGGTCAAAAATGGCTGAGCCTCCTCCGGATACTTCTCAGCGTAGACGGTGACGCAGGTCGACCAGACGAGCTGGAGCTTGTCGGTGCAGTCTGTGATGTTTCTACTCGGCATTGGTGAGGCTCTTGATTGTTTGATCCTTCATGTGGCTGCTCTTGGAGCTTCCGACGTAGTATGAGAAGATCGACGCGCCGATGCTCATGATCGCGCCGAAGGTCATGTCTGCGAGGCGTTGGTTCTCTGGTGGTATTGTGATGAAGATCAGCGAAAGGACGACGCCGATAAGCAGGAGCAGACCTGCGAGGATGACCGCAGCCATCAGCCAGTCCCTCTTCCCGGTGGCCTTGGTGAATTCAACCTCCCGAAGTCGTGCGCTGGTGCGATCTTCGACCTCTGCCTTGTACGCTTCCAGCTCTGCCTGCATGTCGAGGCGGTGCATCTCAAGCGTGAACTCGAGCTTGTAGCGTTCGAAGTCCTGAGCGAGCTTGGCCGCTTCATCGTTCTGCTCTTTTTTGCCGTTGATCAGTGCGCCGACGGTCTCGATCGCTTGGATGCCTGTGATGTCTCCCACGACCTCGAGTATGTCACCTGCGACGGGCTTCACTCGATCGCGCACAAAGGTCCCGAACTTGGAGTTCTTGATCTTCTCGCCGATGCGACGTTTCTCTTTTGGCTGTTCGCTCATTTGCGCTTGAACATCGAGACGAGGTTGTTGAGGATCGTCTTGTGGTTCTCCATGACGTACTGGATGAGCTTCTCACCGAAGAGCGTCGCCAGTGGGACGAGGATCTGCGAGGCCTCGCTCATGCCGTAGGTCATGCAATACGTGCTGGTCAAGTATCCACAGAAGACGCTGATCGCGATCACTGCGGTCCATTGAATGAATGAGAGGGTCCGTTTCATGTATAGGTCGTAGCTAATTTTCGCAAGCAGGCCCACGCCGATGCTGATCAGATACGTGTTGACATGGGTAAAAAGTTCACCGAAGTACTGCAGGAGGTCTTTCATCTTTCGCGTTCTTTTTCAGTTCAGAGAGCAGCGCCTTCTCGTAGCGCTTGAGCTTCTCCAAATAGACTCTTTTCTCCTCTCGTTTCTCTCTCATGGTATGAAATCGATGCGACGTTCGCCGTACCACGGACCGTTGACGCTGTTATTCCGTGAAAAGTCATAGCCGAACGGTGCGCGACGCTGCAAAGGTGAGCGCTGCGGCCAGACGTTCTGGCTGTATTCCGGGAAGAGGTTCGAGTTCGCGCAGAGGTAGTCGAACAGGAGCCCGGTGTAGTACTCCGCGTTCGATCGATTGCGGACGATCATGTCCTTCATGACCGCGTCGCTCATCGGTGACGAGTCCTCGCTTGTGCGCTGGACGTAGGTGCTATTGTCGAGCTTGTACACCAGCGACGGCATGACCTCCACCATCGTCCACCACAGGACGACCTTCTGACAATAGTCGACCACGAGTGTCTCGTAGTCACCCGCCAGCGTCTCGTCTGCGATGTCTTCCTTGAGCTTGTTATATAGGACGGTCCCGAGCCACGGCTGCAGGTACTTATCCTGCGCCAGATATACGCTCGGATACAGAAGACCAGAGTCCACTGCTCCGTTGACCTGCGTGTATTTTTTGATGTACACGTCGCTGATGAATAGGATCTCCGCCATGTTATGTAATTTTAGGAGTATTTAAGTGAGCCGCGTCCGGGTCTGTTTATTGGTGCGATGCCTTCGATACCTTTTTTCTCGACGTAGGGCACGTTGCCGACGCGCACGTCGTTCTCGAGTCCCTTGTTCGGCAGGAATTTCCCCTTCTCGCGCTTGCGGAAGTAGATTTGACGTTTCCAGTGATGGTGGCAGAAGCAGCCGCCGACGTAGCGAAATAAATCGTACTGCGATTGACCTGCGGGAGCGAACTGTCCGTTCACTCCTGCCTCACTCATGACCTGAATATCTTCGTACCGGTACACCGTTCCGCCCTTCGAGAGTCCGACCATATCGACACAGAACTCCCGGCTCTTGGTTTCGCCGTTCTCGCCGCGTGTGAGATTCTGGCTGTATGCGTACCGCAGCTTGTACAGTCCACGATCGCCCCACGCGCTCTTCTTTTCGGGTTCGGCATATCCTTCGAGGCTCTGCAGTTGATACTCTTGGAGGTTCTCGCAGAATGCCTTCTCGACTTCGGCATCTCGCAGCGCTTCATCTTCATGAACGAGCTCCCACTCCTCGAGGTCGATCACTTCGCCGCAGTTCTTTAGACGTTCACGCCAGTACTGCTCATCCTCCGCAGTCATGTCGACGTCAGAGCTGAGTCGGTAGTTTTTTTTTTCAACCTCCGCAGCCACTGGAACTGTCGGAACAGGTGCGGGAGTTGGTGCTGGTGCTGTCGGTAGTGTCGCCGTCGCTCCTTGCTCTGTCATGAGCGGAGTGTTCGGGACGATTCGAATCTCGACGTCTGGCATCTCGTAGCTGAGCACAGTCTGGAAGCCGTTCGAGAGCTTGCGCTGCTTGGGTTCGATGACCTGCTTGGTGAATATCTCGAGACCGATGACCATCTCCTCCTTGTTTGATCCGAAGCCAGTGCCACCGTCACGGATTCCGAAGATCAGCGGCGTCGTGCAGCGATGCGCGAGCAGGACCTCTTGGCGTGAGGTGTTGGTGAGATATTCGTACTGCTTGTCGGCATCCGATAGCGGAAAGCTCGTGATCGCTGGAGGCTGTGCTCCGGGTTCGTTGAATGTAAAGAACGCCTTCCCACTGTTCCGAGCTCCTCCGAGATGGCCCTGCATGTCTTGGCGCATCTTCCGGATCGCATCCTCATCCAGTTGACCGTTAAAAAAGGACACGATCAAGCTGGGAAACATTCCGTTCAGAATATTCGAGACGTGATAGATGCCTATCTGCTTCGATAGCTCGATGTAGTTCACCGCGCTGAAGTAGTCCGGTTTTGGATATACCTGCCCGCCTGTGTAGTCGAAGCACCAGTAGACCTGTCGAGGCTCTTCTCGAGCGGTCTCCTTGTTAAATTTCGGAATGAATACGGGCTTGTTTTTCTTTTTTCGGATGTTCGCCCAGTCATCACTCTGATATATGCCGATGATCTCCTCGTCGTCTCCTGTGACCGCGATGCGACACTCCTCGTATGGCAGGTGTCGCAGTTTTGCGATGCCCTTGCGGTCGACCGTGTAGATGACCTCGATATAGTAGCCTCCGAACTTTTTGAGATCCGAGGCGCAGCCGAGTCGGATGTCTTCCGTGATGAGTACGTCGACGCGCTCTTGATATTTGCCCGCGTCCACGCCCTTCCCTGCGATCATGTCGCCGATGGATATACACAGCGCTCCGTGAATAGGTGAAGACTGCGCGAGGTCGAGCAGGTAAATTGGGAAGAGGTTGTCGACTCCAGAGGTCACCCAGCCAGAGCGGTCGATCTTCTCAGTGCTCAGGACCGGAGTGTACTCGGTGAGCTCGATGTTCAGTACGTTGTTAGCCATTGAATACGATGTCGTTGTTGATTGTGATGTCTGGCACGTTGTAGAACGTGTCGCCGTTGCTGAGTGTCGCCAGTCCTATCTCGCAGATTCCGACCACGCTGGCGTCCATAGGGTTCACGTTGACCGCACTATTCTGACCGTATACGGTGTAGCGATAGCGTCCCGGTATTGTGAGCCCTGTGGTGTCGATCAGCGCGTGTGTGATTCGTTGAGACTCATCCACGACATTCAGCACTTGAGCCAAATATACACCAGCGGGACTGTTCTCATCGCGTCGAAGTATAAACAGGTAGTGCGTGAACGGTGTCGGGAAGTACTGGCGCGCCTCATCGAGCGTCAGGTAGAGCGCTTGGTTCATCTGGTTCGTGTTGAGGTATATCATGCGGTTCAGTTTTTAATGAAAAGAGGCGCAGCACTCGCCACGCCTCTCACCCTAAATCAATAAGACATCAAAAACACAAGACTATCAATACGCAGGATCGACAACGATGTCAGGCGTAAAGTTCGAGAACGGCGTGTCTCCTGCAGTGTATGGCTCAAGGAAGAGCGGCTGCGTTGGCTCCTCAGCGGTGAGGGTCAACGTGTAGCCGTTGAGGTCTCCCTTCGCCTTCCCTGACTGGTATGTCCCAGCGGTCAGGAAGCAGCCGTCCGTCGTTCCGCACATCATGATTTGATCGTCGTACAGACGAACGAAAACGGCGACCTTGGCCTTCGATAGGTTCTCGAGTTCCTTGCGCTTGTCGTTGTCAAGTTTGCCGAGCGTGAGCTCCACAGCTTGTACAAAGTACAGCGTCCCGTTCTCGAGGTTTGCGGTAGGTGTGATGGTTACAGCGCCAGTGTTGCGGTTCGGTTGATAGCGCCACACGGTCACAGGTGAACTCACCGTGAACGCTGTGATGATACCGTCGCCGTCCTGCGTGACACCAGCGGAGAAGGCGTTCCACGGTGCAATGAAGATCTCCTTCACTCCACCTACGCCTTCGTTACAGTCGAGCAAAAAGCCCGAAGAGAGGACACAAGCCATTGATTATCAGTGTATTAAGTTAGTTAAAAAGCAAGGGCCGAAGCCCCTGCCGTGAATATTAGAACCATGTCGAGTAAGCCGCGATATCAGAGCCGACGCCGTACTGTGTAGAGGCGAAGAACTTGATCGAGAAGCGAACGGTCTCGTCCGCCCACTGGCGCATATCTACGACCTGCAGGCTGTTCCAGTCGCTCACTAAGTTTGTACCGAACCACAAGTTCGAAGGCTGCGCCATGATCATTGTGCTCGCTGGCATACCGGGACACACTGCGATGTTATACAGTCCCATGAATGAGCGCTGAACTTCCGGACCTGCGTAGGTGTACCATCCGTTTCCAGCTGCGGCGTTCGCATACATGTAAGCCTCCCACACGTCATTCGACATGTAGATCAGTGGGCGCTCGGTTGCTTTTTTCAGACCGATAGGAGCCGCAGCGATCAACGCTTGGATCTTAGCGAAGACGTTGCTCGCGTCGATAGCTACCGGAGTCGATACGAAATTGATATCGCCATCAGCATCGTCGCCGATGAGCTTCAAGAGTCCGTTGTACTCGCCAGCGGTTGCACCGTTACCAGTCCAGATCAAGTTCTCGTTGTTTTGAGCTACACCTGCGAGCATGGTGTTGATCAAGCCCTCGGTCAAAGCTGTTCCGAGCGTGCCGTTCTGCACGAATCCAGCCTCCCATGAATCGTTGAACTCATTCAGACAGACGTCCTGCTGGAACTGCAGCTTCTTGAGCTCAAGGATGCGCTCGGTGAGGTTGACCGTTCCGGTCGGAGTGAAGGCGCACGTCGCGTTCGCGAAGGTCACGTTGTCAGCGATACGCTTGACGACCTGCTTGTACTCGATGTTCTCCTTGACAGTGATGTGCTGCAGCGTCTCGTTCGCATAGAATGCAGCCTTGATGTACTCCCCGGCAAATTTGCCCGCGAAAGTTGTGGTGTTGTTTACTGTGGTTGCCATTTTTTTACTTCTGGTTTTGTAGGTTGTATTCGATGCGCTCCTTCATGCTCATTTTGTGGAACGGCTTCTCTGTGCTGATTGTTTGCTTTTTGTTGCGTCCGAGGTTGATCTCGATGCTTTTCTCCTTCACCGAAGGAGCTGCGGCGCTTGACTTGATCTCAGAGAGTTCAGTCTTCACAGCGCTGAGTTCGGTCGACTTGTTCACGTTGTCGGCTTCCGACTTCGAGAGCTTGCTGAGCAGCTCTTGATTCTGACCTTCCAGAGCAGCCACGCGCGAGCTCAGGCTCTCGATGGTCTTGATGAGGTCAGACGTTGACATCTCCTCCTCGACTTCGACCTCTCGGATCTCTGCGATCTTGGTGTCTTCGCCGATTACTACGACGCGACCGTCCTCGAGTACGTACTCGCCAGCCATAAGTGGCACGGCGACACCGTTCTCATCTTTTGTGTATACATCGACACCCATGCTCCACTCCGCCGCGCTGGTGTATATCACCGTGCCGTCGGCCAGTCTGCCTTCGATCTCGAGCTTCACCTCTTCCTCGAGGAAGATCTGCTTCGGGTCGATGCTGAACTGGTGGAAGATGTCGCGAACTTTTTGTGCGATTGTTCCCTTCATTTTTTTACGTTTGACTAATTGACTCGACGTTGATAAGTTTCCCGAACATGTAGCAAAAACGTGACTAATTTGGTCGCCATGAGCACACAAAAAGCACTCGAGCTCCTCGGACTTCCCGAAGAGCTTGCACCCTTCGAGGGTCAAGTCCAGACGCGGACGACTCGCCAGCTGCGAGTTTATGAGATCACTGATTTCACTGGCGTGAAGGCGTCGACATACTACACCTGCGAGATCACGCCAGACGTGACGCAGGATTTCGGAATGTATCCTTTCAACTATGCCGCTGGCCTCATGTATCACGGTGGCTTCTCAGCTCCACAGGAGGACGAGGGTGACCTCTTCATGATTAAGCCGAGCGCGTTCGTCACGCATGCGGCGCCGAGCTCGCTGGCAGGTCAGAAGGTGTACTACGTTGAGACAAAGGTCCGCTTCAAGCATACGACCAGCGGCGCCGTGATCGACTACATGTATGAGCCATTCGAGACAGTTGTCAACGGGAAGGCGGAAGACATGAAGGATCCACTCATCACGTGCGGTTATTATGCGCGCACGATCCGAAAAGGATCAGACGGGAAGCCTCGCATCTCATGGACTTCGCGCTACCCTATAAATCCGAAGCGTCGACTCAGGAAGACCGAACTGCTCAAGATCATGAACATCTCCCTCAACGAACTGATGCACCGGATGCGCACGTCTTGGAATATTGTCAAGGTGTCGCCATCGACTCACATCACGAGTATCGCGATGGATATCGAGCCACTCCCGAACTCCCAGTTCAAGAGTGTCGTATACATAAACGGACAGGACGCGCAGACCTTCGACTTCGAGCTCTTGACAAATAGCTTCGGCAAAAAATACACCGGGTACTTGTGGCAGTGGCGACTGTATAACGGTCAGCCATCGACTCCGAACGCATACGGCTCGACGATCAACATCGGTATAAATTCCACAGCCGATAGCACGATCACGCTGCAGCTCGGAAGTGAGAACGAGTTCAATGTAGAGCAGAAGGTTCTCACCTATAACGCAGACCAGACCGAAGTGGCTCGTCTCCTTGCCTACATGGAGTTTCTGCCTGCGCAGGGAAAAAACGAGAACGTCGGCAAAGATCTCAACCTTGAGACAGGTGTCGAACGTTTATTTTAAGAGCACAGACTCAGAACGCTGAGTCGGTTCGTGTAGTGATTAGTAAAATGGAGCGCTCTGATGCGCTCCTTTTTTTTATTCACTCAAGGCCTCGACCAGCGCCTTCACAAAAAGATCGTCCGACTGATCACTGAGCTCCGTCACCATGTGGTCGAAGATGCCCTCGATCGAGAAGCCCTTCACGTTTCCGAGCTTGACCTCGTTCCACAGGTCGTCGTTCTGGACGTAGCTGCCGACGAGCCACGTGCCCACCGGGACGTCGATGCCGAGCTGGACGCTCTTGTCTTGATCCGACTCTTTGAGCCATGTCTCGACTACCGTGCATCCAGTCACCGCGACCTCGTGCTCGAGTGTGTGATTGTGGTGCAGATTCTTGAGCATAAACTGGTGCGCGCACTTGTACACCGTCTCCTTGTCGAAGTAGATGTAGAACTCCTCGCCCGTCTGCTTGTCGATGCGCAGGATGTACTTCTCCGGTATTAACGCGGGACCGTATAACATGCGACGCTCCTCATTCATAGCGCTCAGCTTGATCTCGCTCAGCGCTACCCAGTTCGTCTCGATTGCTGGAAATTCGACGAGGCTGATCGCTTGCACTCCGAGGCGCATCTCATCGTCAACGACACACTTCAAAACTTTTTTTTTGGTTTCCATCTTGGTCTCTTTTTTTGTTATATTAGGAGCTTCTCATTGAAGCTTGTTTTGGAAAAGTAGAAGGAGCGCCTCAGCGGAGGCGCTTTTTTTATAGTCTCGCCAGCTCCTCAACGCGTGCCCTCGCTTCGCTTGCCTTCTCGACATCTCCCGCCAGTACATAAGCTCGCGGAGTCGTCTGTTCCGGACGGTTCTGCAGGAAGTCAAGGACGAGAGGATTGAATCCGGGTGTCGATGCCGCTGCGTTGTCTCCTCCATTGTTTCCACCTCCTCCGTCAAGCGTTGGCAGGTTCTCGCTGGCTGGCGCTGTCGTCGATTCGAACTGCGTCGCCTTGATCTTCGCGATCTGAGCGAGACCTCCAGCCACTGCCGCCGCCGATGCGATACCTGCACGGATGAAGCTGCTCGGATCTCCGACGACGAGCTGAGAACCGAACGCAGCCACGGCGCTCGCGGTTGTGTTGACGATTGCTTGAGCGATTTGCAGCCGCTTATTCTTGTCGAAGATCTTGCGCTGTTCGGCTTCGAGAGCTGTCCGTCGCTTGATCAGTTCCGCGCGTTGTTGCGTTGTTCGAGCTCCTTCGATTTCCTTGTCGAGATCTGTGAGACGAGCGCCGAGTTCTGTCGCCTTCGCTTCGTTGATCGAGCTCAGTGCGCTCAGTGCATCTCCTGCAGCTTGCGCCCACTGGTCGACTGTGTCTGTGATCTCCTTGATCCGTCGCTGTTTGACCTTGTCGCCGTACTCCTGCTCCACGGCTTCGACATCGAGCCCGTACTTTTTCGCGAGTGCGATGCGCGCCTCGTAGTCGGTCTTGAGTGCGAGAAGATCAGCGTCGAGTGTTTGCTGGCGCTGTGACTTCCCAGATCTCTCGATCATAGCTACGGCGTCGGTGCGTTCTTTTGCCTTATCGACCTCTTCCTTCGCATACTTGTCGATGACCTCCTGCCGCTTTTTGTCCCACTCGTCCTGTATAGCGGTGGCATCCTTCCCGGCTGCCGTGAGGATCGTGACCTTTTCGAAGTACACCTCGCCCAGTGCATCGAGTTCGGCTTGTTGCGCGCCACGTTGCAGCGTCTCGTTCTCGTCGATGAGCGCCTGCAGCTCTGCTTGCTGTTCGGCCTTAGCTTGATTGCTTAGATCCAGCGCCGCTTGTGTGTATCGGTCACGGATTGCCTGCTCCTCTTTTGCCTGCAGCTCGACGATCTGAGTGGTGTCGACCTTTGCCTTCTCGGCTTGCTCTTTGAGTTTCTTGTACTTGTCGGCGGTTGCGTCGAGCTCCTTCTGCTGTGCGGTCTTATTCAAGTCCTCGAGAGCCTTCTGATTTTCACCGATGGCCGCCAGTACAGCTTCGCGCTCTTGGAGTTCCTTCTCGCGTCGAGCCTTGGCAGCGTCTGCCGATGCTTGAGCGGTTGCCTTGTCTTGATCGGCGAAGCCCTTCTGCAGTTTGGTCGCGCGCGCAGCATATACCTCGCCGAGCTTGTCAAGATCCTCCTCCGTAGCTCCGAGCGCGATCAGCTCCTGCCGTCTCTTCTCGTACTCCATCGTGAGCTCAGCCTCCGCACGTGCACGCTCGTCAAGGTTGCGCAGACTAAACTCCGTCTCGAGGTCGACGCGCTTCTGGTTCAGCGCGTTGATTCGCTCCTGTTTTATGATCTCGCGATCGATCTCCTGCGTCCGATACTTGTCGCGCAGGTCCGCGAGCTCCTTCTCTTGGTCCTTACTTAATCGGACGTATGATTGCTGCAGCTTCACAAGGCGGTTGATCTTCGCCTGCGTGTCCGAGAGGTCTGCGGCGTTCGATTGCAACTTGAGCTCGGTCAACTTTTTGGAGTCACCTGCCGCCTGCGTGAAGGCCAGACGCTCGGCGTCCTTCCTTTTTGCGGTCGCCTTATCCTGCTCTTCGTTGAGCTTCTGAACATCTTCCCGCTCGGAGTCGATGAAGGCCTTGACCGCGAAGCCCAGCGCTATGATGGCCGCCGCGATTGCAAAGACGGGGTTCGAGAGCAGCGCTTTCCCCAGTGCAGAGAAGGCTCCGCCGAGCCCCTTCACTCCGTCGATGATACCCTTGAACGAGACGTTCTTGATATTGCCCGCAAAGTTCCGGACGTCTTGACTCAGACCTTCGAAGTCGAGGTTCTTGAGTCGATCAGTCAGACCGCCCGAGATGTTCGAGAGGTTCTCAAGTGGAGGCCCTGCATTCTGGCCCGCACTCTCTGCGATGTCCTTGAGTTGATCGTTGACTTCACCCAGACGCTGAGTGAGCTGCGTGTACTTCTCGATTCCGAGCGCCTCCTGTCCCGCGAGCAGTGCTTTCTTGAGCTCCCGCTGCTCTTGCTTGAGGTTCTGGCTCTTGGGCACGAGGTCCGCGATGCTTCCGCCGAGTTTCTTGTACTGTTCCGAGAGTTCCTTATACTGGTCGCTCTTGGTGTCCATGCCTTGAAGCTGTTCGCGTAGTTTCGCGAGCTGATCAGTGACGTCCTGCGTACCTGCGGCGACCTTTTTCTCACTGGCAGCGATGTCGTCCAGTCCTTTCGCTACACCATCGAGGACGTCGATCGTGCCGTCCGCCTTGGTCTCGAGTTCAATTACGTACTTTTTAGCCATTGCATGAGATTAGATAAATGAGACAGAAGAGAAGCGACCACGCCGCGATCACGATCGTCCACTTCACAAAGTAGAAGAGAGCGAGACGCGCGCCGCGTAGGTGTCGCTGGTTCGTGTTGGTCTTGTATCCTGCCTTGATCAAGTGAAGCAAGGGAGTGAGTGAGTTGTAGTTCATGATGTTCGAACTTGTTGGTATATTATGGAAGCGACAAAGTAGATGTTCTCCGGATAAGTTCCGCCCGTAGGTGTCACCGTGATGCGGTGCTGCGTCGTATCACTCACCACGTCGACCGCTATCGTGAAGAC
>ENA-UPTJ01000432-UPTJ01000432.1-marine-metagenome-genome-assembly--contig:-NODE-432-length-26606-cov-8.834206_pt1 | contig 26606 bp, 23 predicted proteins | sample MGYA00238168_ERZ767080 | MGnify/ENA primary metagenome ERZ767080 (study PRJEB28935, sample SAMN06266237) | marine metagenome | isolation source: Columbia River Estuary | place: USA:Columbia River Estuary... | reverse complement strand
AAATTATTAACTTTAAATTAGTTTAATTAAATAAACGAATTTAAATTATTTGATTAATTATTTGATTTAAAACGTTTCAAGATATCTTTTTTTTCATTATCAGTTAATTTTGTTGGTTTATATTCAAGCTTATGTGTTAATAAACCAGATTTTTTAACAAAGTCTATAAATGGACCCTCTGAATATTCTTTACTCTGATCTATTAACATTCGTCCTACACTTGTTACGATACTACCAAGTTCTTTAAGAATTAAATTTCCTTGGCATCTTCCTAAAAATCCATAACAACTATTAAGTGATACTTTAATAGCAAGCTGTGTAGAATCTAAAATATCTGCTAATAATTTATTACCATCTTGCTGAGCCTTGGCCATTTGTCGTTTAACTTTTTTACGTTCTGAATAAAGTTCTTCTAATAAAGCAGGTAAAACACCTTGATTAATTTTATTACCATTTTCATCTATATGAGGTTGAACAATTGTGAAATCATAACTAACATCTCGTTTTTGACACTTTTCATCAGATCCTCTTTCTTTTTTTCGTGGATCATGAATTCTACAATAAAAACATGATTTACCACCGATATCAACTTCAAAATATGCTTGTTTACCACATACTAAACCTTTACTTTTACCACTTTTCCCAACACCTTCACAAGTATGTTTCATTTTATATTCTATTTTATCATCCCATGCAATGGTTTCATAATTTACACCTGGTATATTTTTATATTTTTCATCAAAAACAAAAGTACTATAACATAAATTTCTTGAAATCATAATTGTTGGATACAAACTGGCAAAATCTAAAACTGCTATATTATCCTTGTAAAATCCTGGAACTGGTGGTAAAACCGTAGCGCCAGTAAAACTATCGTCTACAGCATCTTCATTGGACCATACTCGCAATGCAATAAAATCTTTTCTTTTAAAAGTACACTTACGATTATAATATTCTTTTGTTAATTCAGTATCACATAATAAAGCAATGTGATTATCGGAATAAATTTCACATATTTTACAGGACATACTAACTCTTCTAGCAGGATTGGTTGTAGATTGTCCTAAATCAATTTCTATATAATCACCTATATTAGAGTCGTCAAAATTATGAGAATCTTTTGTTTTAATTTCAATCGGATAACTATCATTATTAAAATTTGTATGTGGAACTAAAAAATCCATTTGTCGTGCTTTACGTAAAAGCTGAGAATATACTTTAATTGTTTGACCTCTAGTTGTCAAAAATCCAATTGGAACATATGTTACATTAGCTAATTGAACTATATTTGTTAATATCAATTGTTTATCTACTAGTTTTTGCAAAAGTTCCGTATCTTGGATGCAATATTCACCAATTTCACGTATCTTATCTGGATGTCCATCTTCGTAATATCCAAAAATTTCCTTTGCACCAACATCATGTTTTCCTTCTTTTAATATTTCATTTGCAATATAATCAAGTTTATAACTAGGATACTTTTTCATACCTCGTTTAAAATGAATAAGTAAATCATAATTTAAACGTCCAGGAATATACATTCTTTGATATTCACTATCACCATATGCACTAGAACTAAAATATTCTTTTTTAACTTCTGCTGGTGTATTTATTAAACGACTCAATTTACTATAAATATATTTTTCTAAACCATATAATTTAGCACGTTCTTTTAAATACATACAATCAAAAGAATCTCCATTATAAGTATAAAAAATATCAGGATCCATATTAGAAATTATATCAACCCAACGTTTAATTAATTCTTTTTCAGAATTACATTCTTCAACAATTACAGTTGGATTATCTATTTTAGAACATCTTTTCAATGTTAATAAATGTTTCACTAAAATATCAGAATCATTTGTATATTTATAAGTAGTTGCAATCTGAAAAATTTCATTTGGATACATAGTATTACCATTTTTATCTCTTATTTTTTTATTTGGATCAGGAAATGTATAATCAAAACTATATACTTCAATATCCCATGAAGCTTGTAAAAAATTTGCCATATCTTGATGTTCCTTCATTGAAACTAGATCTTTTCTATCAATTTCAACTTCTATTTGACAACTTGATTCTTCACTTGTAACTTTATATTTTCTATGAGGTAATTTAATCCATCCAGCCATAAAAATATCTTTGATATGACAATATCTCATAAATGGTTCAAAATTACTTTCATACAATTTAAATTTTGTTAAACTCGTCGTGACATCTGGTATATTAACTGGTTTTTTAAATAAATAACGTGATTTCATCATTGCTTTATAATTACTAAAAACCAACTTTACAAATTTATATTGCTTATTATTTTTAAAACCAAATAAATCTTTTTTTTCTACAATACAAGATTTATGTTTACCATTTTCTTTAACTAATGCTTTTGGGAAATCTTTTAAATAATAACTAGAAGAAATATAATTCAAAAATCTAGATAATTTCAAACTATTAAAAGATTTATCTACTTTAATATAATAAAACGGTTTATATCCATTTATTTTACATGACACAGACACTCCACTTTTTGTAACACCAAAACAACGAATTGTATATTCGTCTAAATTACATCTACAATATTCTGAATTTCTATTACAATGGTTACATTCTTCACCTTCTTCTTCAGATACATCCTCTTGTGATTCATCTTGAGCCCACCATTCTATTAACTGCATATCAATATCTCGTTTTAAAAAATCAACATCTGGTTTTACATATTTTGATCTATAATACTTGTTCATCTTAAATAAAAGATTATGTATTATAATTTTATTTTTTTTTAATTTAATGAAACTACCACACTACCAATTAATTATTTATTATATTACCCGACCACTAGCAAACGTACGTACGAAATTAAGGGCAATATCTTAAGATATTGCCCTTAATTATTTAATTTTTTTGATTTTTTAATTTTTTAATTTTTTGCCAAAGTTTTGGAAGCCATCGGTATTAAACAACTGATGTTTCTTGCATTTTAAAAGAAGTATCCACAATATCAGAAGAATAATATTTGTTTTTTCTCATTTTTCTACATATAAAATTTACAATAACACTTATTATAACAATACTTAGATAAGACATCCAACTAATAAAAGCAAACATATATTTATAATCATTATTATCAAACTGATGATTCTTATAAATAGTATAACTAAACCCGCCAATCAATGTTGAAATCCAAAGAATAGAACCAAAATATGTTAAAATAAAACTTGATGTTTTACCACGCGTTCCCCATTGAGTATCCCATAACGTAAAAATTGCAGAAATTTTTGAAGGAATAATAACTAAAAAATATATAAAAGAATAAAGATGGTAAAATAAAAATCTAAAATCGCCAGTTTGAGTAATTGCATAAATACACTTGATAATAGAAATTCCGAATGTAACTAATACAGCAATAGACTGTTGTAAAACACTTCCAAAATACAAAATATAAACAATCCAATACAAGATTACAAAAAAATATAGAATATTATATAATAGTTCATAACACATCCAAACTGGATGCAAGTGAACACTTTGCAAATTAAATAAAAATTCTCTAAAATAAGATTTACTCCACCTTGTTTGTTGACGTAAATATTGAATCCAATTTGAAGGTGTATCAGTATATCCTTTTGCATATTCAGTATAAATAACTTTTTTGCCTTTTAGAAGAACTCTATTTGTTAGATGTCTATCATCACCAAAAGTACACTTTTCACCAAAAAAAGTTTGATTATACCATTCATCCATAATATCTTTTAAAACAGAAGACTTATAACATGCCATTGGCCCAGCTACACACATAACAGTTTTCCAATAAGATTGACATGCTCTTTCTAAGTTGAATGACATCCAATATCGATAAGAAACAATATTTGAAAGCAAAGAATCAGATGTATTCCAAATATTAATCTGACCAGCAACAGCACCTATTTCTTCTTGAATACACTGGTATGCCATTTCTTTTATTGCAGATTTATCTAACATAGTGTCAGAATCAGTTGTTACAACTACATCAACACTTGGATCTTGTGTTAAAATTTTAAATCCAGTATACAAACCTTCTCTCTTACCACCATGTGGTTGCATTATACACATAAATCTTTTACTAAAATCAATGTCTTCTTGTGTACCATCTGTAATGTGGCTAATGCCACTACCCAAGTTTGGGAAATCTGTATCACATAGTAGCTTATTTAATTTGACAACATTCTCATTTTTAAAAACTTCCTTATAAATAGATGACATATAAACATCAGCATATTCATTCCCATCAATAACAAATATAACTCTTTGAATATTTGAATATTCACTATCTCTAATAGTTTCAAGACATCTACGTAATAAATTTGGTTCTTCACGATATCCGACAATAATAACACCAACACCAAGATTAGCCCATTCTGGATTACGTTCTTTAACAGAATTTTGAATTCTTTTTTTGTTGATTTGACTAAAAATAATCTGTAAAATAAAATATACTAAACTATAAATACCATAAATACCAATTGCGAATTCTGGTAGGATAGAAATACGTCCATTTAAAATATATCCAATGATTCCAGGAACCAATAGAATTAATACTGTGCCAATTGCAAAAACGATTTTCATATTACTACTCAAAGTCATTTTATCTAAGTAATTAGAGTCTAACCCAAAGTTTTTTCATTTTTTTATTATTTAACTCGATAAAATACTCTGATAATTTATAAAATCATCAAATCAAATACGACGTACGAAATTAGGGGTAATATCTTAGATATTACCCCTAATTTATTAATAGAATATATTCTTTTTTTATTATTTTAAAAATATAAAACTTTAGTATCAGAATTATCGATAATAATTCGATCTGTTTCTTTATGAATATGATTTACAATAACTAAATTATATTTATTTAGTGAATTACTTGAAAAATATGAAGAATTTAGAAACGTAATATCATTTTTAGAATAATCTGATTCGACTAATGGATCATATACATCAACATTGATATTATTTTTAATAAAATACTTCATCATATCATAGGAAGGTGAATTAGTTAATAGTTTTTCTCCTTTTTTAAATCCAATACCTACAATTAAAATACTACTAATATTTGGATTTGACTTCATAATTTGTTGAACTTTCATACTTGGTCTAATTTTCATTAATTCAGTAGAATATTTTAAAACTGGAAGAGTACCATTATGAAATAGATAATATGGATTTACTGGAATACAATGACCTCCAACACCAATTCCTGGATGGAATGGCATAAACCCAAATGGTTTTGTTGATGATGCAGAAATAACCTCTTTACAATCAATACCAATGGAATCGCACATATCTGAAATTTCATTAACATACGCAATATTAACCATACGAAAACAATTTTCATATAATTTACACATTTCAGCAGATTCAGTAGATGAAACCGGAACAATTTTTTTAATAACTTTACTATAAACAGTTTGGATTTTTTCTAAAGATTCTTGATCAATACCAGAAATAACTTTTGGAATATCTTCCATTTTTGGTTCAATACGACCTGGATCAACTCTTTCTGGTGAAAAGCCAACATAAACTCCTCTATCTCTAAATTCTCCAAAAATTTCACGTGTTGCACCAACATATACAGAACTTTCAATTACAATCAAAGATCCTTCTTGTACAATTGGCATTAATGTATTTTTTACAGAATAAAGACATGACAAATCAATCTTTCCCTTATTATCAACTAAAGTCGGAACAGAAACTAGAAATACATTACGATCACTAATATTATCAAAATTTGAATGAAAAATAACATCAGGATATTGTTGTTTTAATAAGTTAACTCGTTTTTCAGATACATCAATTCCAATAATATCATATTGTTTTTTAAAAGTTTGAAGTAAATGTTCACCAACATAACCTACACCAATAATACATACTTTAATATCTGATACTTTTGATATATACATATCCTTAATTAATAAATTAATTTAAAGTTAACAAATTCATTTTTTTATGTTTTAATTTTTATTCATTCTAAATTATTATTATATATACAAAGTATAATATTAAACTAACCTAGAATGAAATTATCATATGATGTTATATATAATATATATATGATGTGTGATGATTATATTACGTTAATAAATTTATCTTCATTAGATAAAACATTTTATTATAATTATATATCAAAATACAACACAAGTTTTAAACACAAGTTTGATATATTAAATGATGAATTTTTTCATTTATTCAAGTGTAATATTTATAATCAAAACACAAGTGTTATACTTATAAATCAAATGCAAAAAAATCATATAAAATTTATATATAATTTATATAAACGATCGATTTATAATTATTTAATAAATCTTGAGAATTACAATTATATTAATAATTTTTATATAATGTTGGGAAATATGATTATTCTACAAGGTAAAAATCATATTTATAAAACATGTAATATCACAGTAAATAAGAAGAAAATTAAAATTTACATACCAAAAACAAATGAACATATAGCAAAATTATTATCATTTAATAATTTTGTAAGTTATAGATTTTTAAAACAAAAATTAGAAGTATTTGATAATTTATTAATTTAGCAAAAGTATTTTTTTAATAATTTTTCTTGATTATGTCTAATCAATCTATAAATAGACGCTGATTCTGATACAGAATTAGATAAATTTATAATTTCTTCGAGTTTAATCAGTTTATTTGTTTTAGGGTTTAATATACGTATTAGTTTATTTACATACATTTTTTCATTATAAAGCATTGAATTATAAAAAACAGTGTTTGTTCTTTGAAAGAAGGATTTTATTTCATTATAATTATGACATAATAAATCATCATATTTTCTATTAAATCTATAACATGTAAAATAATAAATAAATTCTGAACTACATTGATTACAACAGGGTAATAAAACGGTATCGCTTAAATTTAATACTTTATAACCAAATATTTTTTTTAAACTACATAATGTTGTAGCTACACTCGACATATTATATAATTCATCAAATTTTATAAAAATATTATTAGAATATATATAATTATAATAATCAATTGATATATTTTTAATATTACCAAAATTATAGTAAAATCCCAAATAATTAATTTCATTTTTGTTAACAATTTTGTCACTTTTGTCACTTTTGTGAGTGATATCTTGAGTATTATAATTTTGCAAATCATTTAAAAAAAGTATATTTGAAGAAATATCTAAAATAGATTTATTTATAGAAATTTGAAAAATTTTATAAAATATAAATAATTCCATACTATTTTTATAGTTTGACATTACAAAAACGTCATCAGATTCATTTTCTAAAAAAAATATATATAATTTTTTAAATAATATATTAATATTTATAACGTTATCATTTTTAGTATGATAAGAATAATTTTTTTTAATATTGTTTATTATAATTTCTCGAATAAACATTCCATTTGATTGTAAATTTTTACTTATTAAATTTTTTAATATATATGATTTTTGACTTTCATAAATAGATCTAAAATACATTTCAAACCATTTATATAAATGATTACAATTTTTTACATTATCATCGTTGTTTTTTAATTCTTTAATTAATAAATATTTTTCAATAGATAAAATCTTATATTGTAATTTTTTATCTACTTTTTTTAAAGACAATACAGTAATAGGATTAATATAATCATATATATTTATTAATATATCAGTTGGTAAATTATTTAACATTTAAATATACAATAATTTAACAAAAATCAATTTTTAATTATTGATTCTTATACCGTGACAATTTATTGGATTTATATATTTTTCAAACCATATATCTACTGTCAATGCTGTTATATTGTCATCAGCATATTTATATTCGTATTTTATTGTATAACCAAAACTATTAAAGTATTCTTGTAATACATTGAACATATCCTTTGATATTTGCGATGGTATAATATCTGGACCATATAATTTTTTTGCTCCATTAATTAAAATTGTCATGAGAAAATGAAATAAATTAGATCCATTTGAAAAGTCAAACGATATTTCAAATGACATAGGTTGTTTTGGAGGATTTGAAAAAATCAATTCAACTATATCATTAATAGTTTGCATTACTTAATTATTAAAAATATAAAAAAAACACAATTTGAATTAATATATTTTATTAATTCAAATTTCACAAGGCCTTTATAGTTAAATTTTATAGTTAATCTAAATCATCAATCATACAAGTATCTTGTTCAGATATGACTTCTTTTTCTAATTTTGAATTTATATATTTAGTAATATCATTTAGATATAATTTTTTAAGATATGCACGTTTTTCATCGTCAGTTTTATCAAAAAATTCTATTTTACAAGATTCAGAATTTAAAAACTTTGTTTCAAAATTTTTAATAAATATTTGTAAATAATTTATAATATCATTTGCATATTCATCATCTTTATAAATAGAAGTTATTCTAAGACTATCTTTATATTTTTCTACTAATTTTGTATTATTATAATTTAACATATACATGTACAATTGGATTTGTGTTTTTTCATAATCTCTAAGAGTTGAAAAAAAGGATTTTGTTCTATTCTTTACTTCAACTATATAACTTTCTTGTGGATTTACATGATTTACATATAAACCATCAACTTTTCCACATAAAAACCAATCATAATTACTTTCAATAGAAAGTTCATATAAATAAACTTTATTAAATTGTTGAGATGTATCTAATTTAACACCAAATTTATTTTCATACATAACTATAGCACTATCTTCTTTTAAAGTTCCATGAGTTTTATTGATATAAGATTCTGCAGATTTTTTTAATTTGTCTTTTTGAGTATCATCTAGATCTAAAGTATCAACTTTTGTATTCAACATAATTCTTTTATCGTTAGTATCTATAGTTGCAGACTGTATAGAATCCATTATAGTTGATCCAACAATTTTTTCCATTTGTTGATGATGTGTAAGATCAATAGAATCAATTTTTGATTCTAAATCAGAAATTGTATTTTTAATTTCTTGAAATTGTTTATCAAGTTTTTTTACTTGAATGTCAAATTGTCGTTTAGTTATAAGTTTTTGTTGTAACTCTTGTTCTAAACTAATTTTTTTTACATCAAGATCACTTTTATGTAATTTAATTACAGAAATTTTGTCATTATAATTACTAAGAATATTTTGATAATTTACAGAATCGCATTTTTTCCAAAGACGTTCAAATGGTTTTACAAAATCCCATTTATTCTGGCCAATATAAGAAGCAACATCACTTATATTTATAAAAATTTTTTTTTTAATAGAACTCATATAATAATTATTTTGTTTCTGTAATTATAATTAAGTTTTTTGTTTTTAAATAATTTATTTTATTATTTAAATAATTTAAAATATTGTGTTATAATTATAAATGGATCAACATTTAGTATCATATTATATTGGTATTTTTATTATTTTTGCAAGTCATATATACATGCTTTACAAACCACAACAATCTGCAATAAATATGCAACAACATTCTTATGTTAATATTGGTGCAGGATTATTTATTGCCTACTATTTTTTACATAAAGAAGGTTACATAAAATTTTAGAGAAAGATCAAAATTTTTAGTCTTCAATTTTGAAATCACTTGGTTTTAGTCGTTTTCCTCCAAAACTTGTTAATTTATCATTAACATAATTTATAACTTTATCTAATAAACTTTCATTATCCTTTAAAACAATCTTATAAAACCCAAGAATAGGTTTAGCTAATTGTTCAAGATAACATGTTCTATTAAAAAACAGATGGTTTTCAATAACATATTTTGGATCTTCTGCCAAGTCAGATTTTTTAATTTTTTGATCATAACATTCAATAAAAATATATGGAATACGATCTCCTACTTGAACTTCTTCTTTTCTTTCTTTTAACTTTTTTGCTAAATTAACATGTGCTATATTATCTGATTTATAACTTTTTGCTAACATTGCAGATACAACAAGATCATCAATGTCAACTTCATAATTTTCTATTTTATTAATATATTTTTTAAATACTTCTATACTTTCATCAATACAATCATCATTTCCTTTCATTATAGTATCAATAATTTCTTTATAACAATTTTTTACCATTTTACAATAATCTCGTCTAGTTAATGCAATACCTTTTGCATCAATACCTTTTAATTGAAATGGGTCTTTCATATTTTCATATTTGTTAGCAATATATCGTTTTTTAGTTAATAAAACAAATGGTTGAAATACTTTTTCGAATTCCATTTCAATCGGTGGTCTATCAAAAATTTCTTTAGTAAGTTTTTCACCACATATTGTTGCAAGTCTAAATGTATCTTTTCTGTTAGAGTCAAAATCGTCACGATTATATTTTAGTTTTAAGAAAATTGAGTCGGTGTTTGATACGATTATATCTCCAATTCCTGCTTGAAATCGGCCACAATCAGTTTCGATATCATATACATAATTATAATCTTTAGAATCTACTGGTTCAATTTTCTTAATTTGATTATGTATCTTACGTTGATTACTTGTTGTAATAGTATGACGAATTATATTTTCTTTGTCTGATCTTGTATTTAAGGATACATTATATCCTAATTTTCTCATTAAATAATACAATCCAGATGAACCGATTTTACCTTTATTATCAAATCTAGTACAACCTATTGATTCTTTATCTTTTCTACATCCATCTGCAGCCCAATATCCTTCAAAAAAACTTTTTACAACTTCGTTTGGACTATTAAGAATATCTGTTGGAATTTTTTTGTATCTATCAGAGTCATAAAATTTAGTTCTATATTCGTCTACAAAACTTTTTGGATTGTTAACAGATAATTTATAAACACCAGATGATTTCAGAGTATCATAAATAATTGGTGTAGATTCTGGATATTCTTTTATCAAAAGACATTTCACTTTATCAAGAACATTTAGATCTGAATTATTTAAAGCCCAAGAAAATTTCAATCCAGATTGACATTTATATTTACCACAGCTACCATCGCCATAAAAAAACCCATAGATATATGCTTTATCTTTAGAAATATTTTCCGAACTTTGGTAATCAATATTACAATCAAATTCTGTAGGATAATTTGTTAATAACTTTGTTTTCAAATTGCATTCTGTTGGGTTTATAATATTTTTATCTTCTGTTAATAAAGAGTGATCTTCTGTAACATCAACACATCCAGTATGAGTTAATATTCTGTAAATTTTTTTATTTGTTTTATGACGAATTACTCGTTTAATATCTACCCATCCAATATCACTCCAAACCTGATAATCAGTTGAACTGTATTGTTTTTCTAAACGAATAGATTTATCAAACATTTTAAAACCAGGATACTCAATTTTTTCGTCTTGATTGAAAATACTTTGAATAGTTTCAATATAAACCATACCATTTTTTTTTAAGAGTAAAGGTGTATCTCCTGTTACAGAATCTCCGTACACTACTTCAATATTTAAATCAATAGGAACATCTGGGTCACTATGATAAGTTTTATCTGAAACATTTAAAATATATTCTTTAGTATTCCAATTAAAAGTTATATCGATTTGGTTTTTAGGATATTGTTCTCGTAAAATGGAATATAAAAGTTCTAAATCTTCAACTTGTTGAACTTTAAACATTTTTTATTCAACACTTAACAATTAAATATTTACTTGTATATAAATATTTCAATTTTAAATTAAATTAATTTTCCAATTCGTGTTTACACATAGGACATTTTTTATTTATTTTTAACCATTTTTTAATGCAGGTTGTGCAAAAAAAGTGATTACATACTAATTTTGATACTTTATTATAATTTATAAAATCATCTAAACAAATACTACAATTTTTATCAACAATTTCTTTTTCATCGACTTTTATGATATGATCTTTAATATTTTTAACACCAACATAAACAGGAGTCAACTCTGGGAAAAAACTTGTTTCTAATTGAAAAGAAGATCTACTTGGACCATAACTGGAACTATAAATTCTTTCATATTGCGAAAATCCGTTTCTATTAGGAGGACTATTTTGAGTTGATCGTGGTCTACTATTACTACTACTACTACTATTTGGTCCACGACGTTCAACGTGAAAATGATCTCTAACAAACTCTATCAAATTATTACCTGATGGAATTTGATTATTTGAAAATAAACGCGTAGATTCTGTTAAATTTTCATAATAATTCTTACAAGAAATGTAATGATAATGAAAGTCAGTAGAAGGTATATACGTTGAACAATAATCGCATAACTGTTCTCTCATTAATTTACCTTAATAATACAAAATAAAAAAAGGTTATTTAAAAATATTTTAATTTCATTGTCCAGAGTAATAATTAATTTTATATTAAGTTAATAATGGATAAAATAAGATACTACAAGTCAAAAACTGTCGCCATAAAAAAAAAAACAACAGAAATTTTAGCCAATAGACAGTTAACTGATTATTTCTTAATTAAAGATTATCATGCATTTTTGGATATAATAAAAAAAGCTTCTAATAAAAATTTTTATGAATATATTTCTGCAAATGATAAAGTTTGTATGTTTTATGATATAGAAATTTACAAAGATCAAAGTATATATTTTGATAATTATACACCAATTATTACCATGTGTATCGATTCTATTAAAAATTTATTTGGAGATACATTTAATATTAAAAAAATTATATTAGAATCTCATTCTCAAGAAAAACGTTCATTTCACATTATATTGCGTATAAAAAATTCGGAAGGAATAGAGGTTTTATTCGATTCTGTAAAAGAATTAAAAGATTTATATAAAAGATTTAATTTCGATAAAGTAAAGGACAACAATGGCAAACACATAATTGATCCAAGTATATATAGGGAAGGATTATTTAGAACAATATATAGTTCTAAGAAAAATGAGGAAAGATATATGCAAATTTCAAGTTTAAGTGACGATTTCAAAGAAGTAGAAAGTTTTGTATGTTACAAAAATGAAAACTATATAATTCATTCAGTTAGTCCAGAGTATTCTGGTGTTATCATAGAAGAAATAACTGATGTTAGTTCAATACAAGAGAATGTAGTTAATAATCCAGAAGATTTAGAAAATAATGATATATTAACAATTAAAAAATTTATACAAAAAGAATTTCATCATTTTCCTCATAGAATTCGTGATGTGTTTGTTGACAAAGAACACAATTGTATAATAATTGCGTTGGTTGAAAGATATTGTCCTTTTGTAGATAGAGAACACAGATCTAATAATCAATATGTAGTAATAGATACATATTCTGCAAAACAAAAATGTCATAATACAGAATGTAATAATGAAAAATATGCAGAAATTAAACTCGAGGAATATCCTAAAGAAATAAATGAAATTATCAAAAAATGTCTAAAAGTGAACCAACAAGAATTAGATTTAATAGATCATGCTATTATAGAATGTAAAAAGTACATCTATGAAAATTTTGATGAAGATGTAAAAGATGTATCATTTGATAAAAAAGAGATGATATTTAGAGGTCATGTAGAAAATAGAAATTTGGCACAGATTATTAAAGGAAAATGTCCAGAATGTAACGTAGAACATCATATTAGTGATAATGGTTATTGTTTAAGATGTTCTATATGTAAAACAGTATTTCCTAAAAATCAAATTATTCCTCTAGATGACAGATACAAGACATTAAACAGTTTTTGGATGAATTATAATCAATTAGTGAATCATGGAACAATCAATAATATAATTAATATATATAATAACAATGAAGAAGATTTTAGTTGCGATATCAAACTTGACAATTCTATATTTAAAAATAAAGATGTGACTAATATAGTAAATCAAGTATTAGATGGTCATAAAGTAACAATGATATCAAGATTATTGAATAATATAAATAAAAATTTTATGTATTCTAAAAATAATTGGTATTATTTTGGAGGGTCTATTTGGAAATCGGATAGTGATAACATAGAAATGAAAAAGGAAATAATAGATTTATCAAAGTTATTTGATAGAATTAAAACACATTATGAAAATAAAAACATTCCGAAAATGTCTGTATCAGAGGAAACAACAATGACATTAAACAAAAATATAAAAAGTTTGATTAATAAATTTCACAAACCCGGATTTCAAGATGATATAATTAAAGGTGCAAAGATATATTATAATGACGAATCTTTTTTAACTTTATTAAATAGCAAAAAACACCTTGTTCCATTTACAAACGGTGTATACGACTTGATAGAAAACAAATTTAGAGTTACAAAAAAAGAAGATTATATTAATTTAACTGTAAATTACAACTACAATCAAGATATTGAAAATAGAGAAGTATATACATTTTTAGAACAAGTTTTACCAAATGAAAATGTTAGAGATTATGTTTTAAAAAAAATGAGTGAATGTTTGAACGGTGATATACCTAATACTTATTTTCTAATGTTTATTGGTGATTCTGGTGCAAATGGTAAAAGTCAGTTACTCAACTTAATGAAATTAACAATGGGTGATTTTGGAGAAAAAGTAGAAGTTACTTTGTTAACACGTAAACGTAATAATGCAAATGAAGCTAACACAGAAAAAGTCAAGTTAATGCATAAGAGATTTGCTTTTCTCAGCGAGCCAGAAGATGGTGAAAAAATCAATATTGGTTTATTAAAAGAACTGACAGGTAGTGAAGAAATTGTTGCTAGAGGTCTTTATCAAGATTCTTTATCGTTTGTTATGGAAGCTAAATTATTCTTAGCGTGCAATGAATTACCAGAAATCAAAGGTGAGGATACAGCACTTTGGAGGAGGATTCGTGTTATTGATTTTCCTTCACGTTTTGTAGATGAACCAAAAGAATCAAATGAATATAAAATAGATAGAACTTTGCCATCTAGAATGCGCGAAGACATTACGTGGAGACAAACATTTATGAAAATATTATTATCATATTATAATAAACACGTTCTAGAGCCTTTTGAAGTGCAAGTCAAAACGAATGAATATCGTCAAGAAAACAATGATTTTTACAACTGGCTTATTGAAAACATAGAATATTCAGAAAACGATTTATTAAAATTAAAAGATATTGTAGATTTATTTGTTGGTAAACCAGTAAAAAAAGAAAGAGAAAAAAGTAAATATAAAAAAGAAATAGAAAATTTTATTAAAACTAACTTCAAAACAATAAAACACGAATATGGCAAAGTTAGATACAATTCAGAAGAAACGAACGACGATTCACAAACATCGACTGGTTACGGATGGAAACATTTAAAAATTAGAAATTCATAGTTTTTTTGTTATGAGACCATAATTGTGTTTTTTGCAACTTTTGAAAATTTAGGTAGTTTTTTGCCTCGATGTTCTACGATGTTCTACGATGTTCTACGTTTGTTCTACGATTTATGGTCGTGTTCTACGTGTTCTACGTTTTTTCTATAAGTTTTGTAGAAAATTAATTAATAAATATAAAAAAAATAGAAAAATATGAAAAAAAGAAAAAAAACAAAAATATAGGAAAAAGGTGAAAAAAACGTAGAACACGTAGAACAAGACCATAGAACGTAGAACAAACGTAGAACAATCATAGAACATCGTAGAACATCGAGTAAAAAACTACCTAAATTTTCAAAAGTTGCAAAAAAAACACAATGTGGTGTGGAGAAAAACTAATCGTAAAACAAAATGATCAACTTAGAATTAAACCAGAAGGAATCAACCCATAAAAATTGATAAATGTTAAAAAAAATTGATATAAAAAACAACAACTAATAAATTACAAGATGGGAATTAGTAACGACATTGTAGTTATATATGGTGTTGAATATTCATACACAGAGTTAAAAAATTTTATAACACATAAAGATTCAATAGAAATAGCTGATGAAATAGGTTGTGACAATTTAATAAATATATGGTGTGAAAATGGGTATATTGTAGCAAGTCCATATTATAATGCGGAACAAGAAAACTGTGATTATTTAATTGGATATGAATTGGAATGTAGTATTACTACAGAAAGGATGAAAGAAATATTAGAAAAACAAATGGATATAAAAAAACAAATTAGGGAATTTTGTGAAAAATATAATGTAATTAATAAAGGAAATGAAATATCGTTTATAATTAGACAAAATATTTACTAATTTTGATAGAAAAAATTTACACTTATAATTAATAAAAAATTGATTATAAATAATTAATTATTTTTTTACAAAAAAATACTAAAAATGGTGGCAATTGGAATTGATTTAGGTACAACTTTCTCATGTGTTGCTGTATTTCGAAATAATAGAGTAGAAATTATAGCGAATGATCAAGGTAATAGAACAACACCAAGTTATGTTGGATTTACTGATTCTGAGCGTTTAATTGGGGATGCTGCAAAGAATCAAGTTACAGTAAATTCTCAAAACACAGTATTTGATGCAAAGAGACTGATTGGTAGAAAGTATAGTGATGAAGAAATCCAAAGAGATAAGAAACACTGGCCATTTGCAATTGTAGATAAGGAAAATAAACCATATATTCAAGTAAATTACAAAGGTGAAACAAAAACATTTGCAGCAGAAGAAATTTCTTCAATGGTTTTACAAAAGATGAAGGAAATTGCTGAAAATTATTTAGGAGAACAAGTGAAGGATGCTGTTATTACAGTGCCTGCATATTTCAATGATTCTCAACGTCAAGCAACAAAAGATGCTGGAACGATTGCTGGTCTTAATGTTTTACGAATTATTAACGAACCAACAGCAGCTGCGATTGCATATGGAATTGACAAACAAAGTGAAAAAGAAAAAAATATCTTAATTTTTGATTGTGGTGGGGGTACTACAGATTTATCTATTCTCAACATTGACGGTGGAGTATTTGAGGTAAAATCAACAGCTGGAGACACATTTTTAGGAGGAGAAGATTTTGATAATAGATTAGTTGATTATTTACTCAAGGATTTTGAAAAGAAGATTGGTAAAAAAGTTGAATCTGCAAAGTCAATTAGACGTTTGAGAACTGCATGTGAAAGGGCTAAGAAAACATTATCATCATCGAACCAAGCTTCAATTGAACTTGATGCTTTTTACGAAGGTAAAGATTATTATACATCAATTACAAGGGCAAAGTTCGAGGAACTATGTAGTGATTTGTTTAAGAAGTGTTTTTTGTTTGTTGAAAAAGTTTTATCTGATGCAAAAATGTCAAAAGGAGAAATTGATGAAATTATTTTAGTTGGAGGGTCAACACGTATTCCAAAAATTCAGAAGATGTTATCTGATTATTTTAATGGAAAAGAACTAAATAAGTCAATTAATCCAGATGAAGCGGTTGCTTATGGTGCGGCAGTTCAAGCATCTATTCTATCTGGTGAAAAGTCTGAGGTGACAGACAGTTTATTACTATTGGATGTTGCTCCACTTACATTAGGTATTGAAACAGCAGGTGGTGTAATGACTCCACTAATTAATAGAAATACAACGATTCCGTGTAAGAAATCAGAGATTTTCTCAACGTATGCTGATAATCAACCTGGGGTATTAATTCAGGTATATGAAGGTGAAAGAAAATTTACAAAGGATAATAATCTACTTGGACGATTTCAATTAGAAGGAATTGCTCCTGCACCAAGAGGTGTTCCACAAATTGAAGTAAAATTTGATGTAGATGCTAACGGTATTTTAAATGTAAGTGCTGAAGACAAAAGATCAGGAAAGTCTGAGAAAATCACTATTACAAATGATAAAGGAAGGTTATCAAAGGAAGACATAGAAAAAATGATAAACGAGGCAGAGAAGTTTCAAAAAGATGATACTGAAGTTTTGGAAAAAATCCAAGCAAGAAATAGTTTAGAAAATTTAATTTATACAACAAGAAATTCAGTAAATGAAATGGAAAATGTATCGGAAGATGATAAACAACCTGTTCTAGATATTATTGAAACAGGTATAAAATGGTTAGATGAACATAATGTAAGTAGTGTAACAAAAGAAGAGTGTGAAGAATATATGAAATCATTTCAAGAAAAAATTCAACCAGAAATGGTAAATTTATATCAAAAAAGTCAAAAAACTAGCGAATCAGCAAAAGAAAATGCATCTGGAGAGCCAGTTATTGAGGAAGTTGATTAAAGAAAATCTAATAAGTCCAGGATTTATAGTAGTCATGTAAAATATTTTATTATTAATAGTATAAAATATTTTATTATAAATACAAGTACAAACTTACTTACTACTTACATAAGTTAGTTAGTTAATTACATAAACTAAACCAACCATGTAATAAAATATTTGACTGAGAGATAAATTTAGGGAAATTGATTAAAAAATAGTGTAAAAGTGACACGTCAGCAGTAAAAAAAAACTAAATAATTTAGTAAATTTTATTCAAGTATAAAAACCAAGTAATAAAATAAATTAAACATTATAATATACATTGTAGTAGTTAACAATAATAATATATATAAAATGTATTTATTATAAAACTTTATTATAAAAAAGTTTATACATAACATTAAACCATATAACCCAAATCATATAACCTCAAAAAATAATAATATTTAAGATATCATTTTTCCTTAAAATGTTGTACATTACAATTATATGTACATACTCAACCAATCAAGAATCAAATACAAATACCTACAGTAAAATGTAATGAGATGCGACAAACGATAAGAAATACCTATAACAAATACCCTTATAAGTTGTGTTATTATATATAAAAATATAATATTCATACAGTTGTTAAATATACCAAATCCACGATATACCCTATTAAAATTTAAGTGGAATTAATAATTTTTTATTATTAATTTTGCGTAATATAAAAAATACTTTTTTGAGGATAGATTATAAAATAGTAAATGCCAAAGATACATGAAATAAAAAGAATAAGAGTTAAAGATTGGTTAACACAAGAATTATTTGAGAAAATATTTCCATATTATAAAGGAAGTTCTGCATATTCACATGATGGACAACCATTTTGGAGTAGAGAGGCATTGTTTGATTCGATTGATTGGTTAAATGGACATCCGAATTCTGCATATCATGGATTTGGAGAAAGTAGTGATATAATAACAAATAAATATGAAGTTGCTGCATTTTTAGCTAATACGCATCAAGAAACTGGAGATCCTTCATTATCTATTCCATATCCATGGGCATGGCCAAAACCTGCAGATAGAAATGGTCCAGAATATGGAAGTGCAGGAGGATTATTAGCAATAATGGAAGGTGTTTGTGCTTCAGTTGGAACATTTCCAAAAAATGGAAATCCTCCATTTAAAGGAGTATTAAATGGAAAAATGGAACTAAATTCTCATGAAAAATATTTAATAGGAACAGACGATGACATGATATCTGGAGTTGTTATGGGATTAAATCCAGTTAATCAATTAAGTTTTGGTTTAGGAGCAGGGACTGGAGGAGGAGTTGTATTTCAACCAGGATTATGTGGAGTATCAGATGATGGGACAATATATGGAGATGAACCAAGAGGAGATACATCTATTGTAAGACCTTCAAGTGAAGTCATAGGAAAATCAAAAACAGATAGGAAATTTGCATGTTTAGGTCCATATTGTCAATATGGAGGAAGAGGAGCTATACAATTAAGTTATAATTTTAATTATTCTGATTGTTCTATTGATTTATTTAATGATTATAGATTAATTCGTTTTCCGAACTTAATAGTAACAACTGATCGTATAAAATTTAATGGAATGCCAGAAGTATTTGGATTTCCTGGAGAAAATGAAAAGGGTAATAATCAGTTACCAAAGAATATATTAGACACAACTCCACCTGCCAGAATGATGGCATGGTTAACATGTTTATGGTTTTGGATGATACCAAGATCTGGGAGACAAATTGGATGTCACGAAGCAATGATGAAACCGGAAAAATACGGAATTACATCAGTAAACATAATAGTAAATAATGATTCTGGATGTAGAAATGGAACATGGGCATGGAATAAAAACAGATATTATGAAAGAATTTGTGCTATACTTGGTTTACCAGTTCAGAAAACAATTGTGTGTCCGCCAGCGATAAAATAAAGTTTAAAATTAATATTTATAATATTAGAAATATTAATACACACAATGAATCTATATGAAGAATTAGATAATGATATTGAATTATACGATATACTAAAGAAAGAAGAGGAAAGACAAAGGTGTAGTTTAGAATTAATTGCATCTGAAAATTTTACATCAACTGCTGTTTTAAGGGCAAATGGAACTATATTTACGAACAAATATTCAGAAGGGTACCCAAAGAAAAGATATTATGGTGGAAATGAACATATAGATGAGTTGGAGTTATTGTGTCAGAAAAGAGCATTAGAGGCATTCAATGTGAATAGTGAAGAATGGGGGGTGAATGTCCAATCATATAGTGGAAGTACTGCAAATTTTGCAGTATATACAGGTTTATTACAACCAGGGGATAGATTGATGGGGTTAGATTTACCATCAGGAGGTCATTTAACACATGGTTATTACACACAAAATAGGAAAATTTCTAATAGTTCTATATATTTTCAATCATTACCATATACAGTAGGAAGTGATTTTTATATAGACTATGATAATTTAGAGAGAGATGCGATTAAATTCAAACCTAAATTAATTATAGTTGGAGCAAGTGCATATCCAAGAGACTATAACTATAAAAGATTTAGGGAAATAGCAGATAAAGTTGGTTCAAAATTAATGGCTGATATAGCTCATACAAGTGGATTAGTTGCATCTGGTATATTAAAGTCACCGTTTGAATATTGTGATGTAGTAACAACAACAACACATAAAACATTAAGAGGTCCAAGAGCTGCATTAATATTTTATAAAAAGGAATATAAAGAACAAATTGATTTTGCGGTATTTCCAAGTAGTCAGGGAGGTCCTCATAATAATACGATATCAGCAGTGGCTACAGCATTAAAACAGGTGAAATCACAAGAATTTAAGATGTATTCTACACATGTTATTATAAATGCAAAAGTATTAGCGGATAGTTTAATGAGATATAATTTTTTAGTATTAACGAATGGTACTGATAATCATATTGTAATGATAAATTTAAAGAATAAGGGAATTACAGGTGGGAAATTTGAAAAATTAGCGGAAATGTGTAATGTATCAGTTAATAAAAATACAATTGCTACAGACAAATCTGCATTAAATCCATCTGGAATAAGATTAGGAACTGCAGCAATGACAACAAGAGGATTTAAAGGAAGTGATTTTGAATTTGTTGCAAAAACTATAAATGATATAACAGAATTAGCAATAAAAATACAAAAGGAGACAGAATCGACAAAGTTAGTAGAGTTTGTAAAAATGTGTAATTCAGAAGTATTTAAAAGTGAAATAGAAAATATAAAAAAAGATGTGAGTGATTATTGTAGTGTATTTCCATTACCAGTGTAAAAAAATTGAAAAAAAACATTGGTGTTAGAAAAATTAAATGTATATTTATAGTAAGAAAGAAAATCAAATATTAAAGCAGTATATTGACAAACTTAAGCGTAGAAATAAAGAACTAGAAATCGAAAGATCAAAATTAGCGAAGAGTATAGAAAAACAGGAAGGATTAATTAAAGAGATTATAAAATTAGAAAATTATCAAGATAAATTAGAAGAAGAAATAGAAGATTTAAAAAACAAGGAATATTATACATTTTTAAAATCTGTAGAAAGAATGGTAAATCCAGAAAAGGATATTTATTACCCAAGTTTATGCGAGAGAGAAGTGGATGAAAATGACAATGATGTAAAAAATTGAAATATTAATAATAATAAAAACATAATAATAAATATTTAAAAAGATGGCAGAGATTCCTAATTTTAATAGTTTTACAGATGAAGTAATTTTAAAATTAAAAGATTATATAACTATATTAATTATATGTATATGTGTATTCATATTAATTAATTTGATTACGTGTTGTGTAGTAATTTTTAATAGAAAAAGTATAAAAAAAATAGAAAATAAAATAAGATACATATAAAAAATTGATTAAAATTTGCTAATTAATAAAATTAACAAATCTAAGAATGTTATTTTTGCAATCTATTTTTGTATTATTTGCTATTACTCTTCAATGTGCGACAGTTTTTGCAAAGGTTGGGCCTGCACAACCTCCTAAACCTCCTAAACCAACAAAAGCTAGTTGTGGAACATCAGGTTGTGATGTAGATATGTTTAATAATAATGTTCCAAACTTTGCATTTCATGTTCCAAATCTTGGACAATTACAATTAACAAATTGGGTGAGTCCTAATAATGTCATTAATTCTGGTAAATTAGATACTTTATATACTACAACTAATACATTTAATACTATTAAGTATGGTGGATTTTGTGGAGGATCCCAAAAGATATCATCTTTTCAAGGTGCTTTTGTTCCAGTTGGTGTCCCTGATCCAAGTTGGATCGTTAATATTCCAACTGGAGATCTTGATGCTGCAGGAAATCTTAATCCAGGAACTTATAAATTAGATTTGACCAATGGTGATTTATTAGCGATGAATCAAGCTGCAACAGCTTGTCAAAATATTTGTAGTAAAACTAAAAATTGCAAGTATACTCATTATGGTTGGGAAGCTCCTGCTGGATGGTTTTGCAAACTTTGGACAAATGCTGTTTGTCTAGATTCATTAAATAATTGGTGGAAGCCTGCTCCTCCTGCTTTAGGAGTTGCTATGGGTGCTGCACCTCCTATTAATAGTGGATTTGGAGGTGGATGTCGTGTTACCGATACAATTTCTACACTTACACCTCTATTAAACCCTGGTGTATCCCTAGCAATTTCTCCAACGACACCATTTACAGCAAGTCTACCTTATCTTAATCCTTTATCTTATACTGCAGCTAATGGTATTGTTGCATCTATTAAATGCGATGTTGTTGCTGGGGGATTGACACCTGGTTGGCCAACATTCGGAACAACATGGGTTTAAAATTATTAATATGAATACATATATAAATATTAATATCAAGTATGTTGTAATAAATGAAAAGAATAAAAAAGAAAATGAATTTTGAAACAAACAAAAAGCTGTTATAGTAAAACTAAACTATTAGAAAATGGATGATAAAATAAAGAATATATGTAAAAATTTTATGAATAAGAATTGTAAGAGAAATAATTGTAAATTTATTCATGATGTAGGATTATGTTTATATTATTGGAGAAATTTAACAAATAATTCATTTGATGAATGTAGATTTGGTAGTGAATGTAAAAAAAATCATTTTGTATCGGAGAATCAAAAGATGAATAAATTAAGTAGAAAAACAAATAAAAAACAAAAAAACACTGAGTGTTTTGAACCAAAGAAAGATCCAGTTGATATGAGAATAGTATATGAAACAAATGGTAATAAAAGTGAAATGACGACAAAATTATCAAGTAGAGATGTATTATTTGCACCAAATGTATTTAATGATTTTGAAGAGGGAGAAATATACAAAAAGTTAGTTGAAGAAATAAATAATTGTGGAATACCAGAAGATAAATTACTAAAAATGTGGCATGGAAATGACAAAATTGAAGGAACTCATTTAATAGCAAACGATAGAATGAATTGGAAGGACAAAAGTCCAACATTTAATTTTGTGATAGAAAGATTGAAAAAGTTTTTTAAAATGGACATACAAGCAACAAGATTTAATTGGTATAAAGATACATCTCAATGGAAACCATTTCATTTTGATGCAGCTGCTGTAAAGGAAGATAAAGCACAATCTCAAAATTTTACAGTAGCTGTTTCATTTGGTGCGTGTAGAGAGGCTGCATTTGAACATGCAAAGACAAAAACGGTAATTAGTATGCCACAACCAGATTCATGTATATATGCATTTGCAAAAGATACAAATATTATTTGGAGACATGGTATTTTACAAGAAGTTACCATAAGAAATGAAGGTAGAATATCAATAATAGCATGGGGATGGGTTGATAATATGTTTAAGCTAGGAGAAACAGAAGAAAAAGAGTTTGAAAAATATTAGATTAAAGTAAAAATTATTATGATAATAATTTTTGCATATAAATAAAAATTTACGAAAGAGTAAATAAATACATTGTTTTATTAATTTCACCTAAAATATCATCTCTAAGTGCAAAAAGATCTGTATCAGATGATTTAAGACATTTAGTGAGTTCTGTTCGTAGAAAATCGGAAAATTCTTTAAGTAATATTTTAGCAGAGTTATCAGAGAGTTCTTCTACACGGAATTCGATACCTTTTGGAAAACTTGGTCGAGAATATCTTCCCATATATACTTCAACAAATTGATCAGTTAAAGATGTTATATTTGCGAATAATTCACAAGTTGCTTTATGTCTAGCAAAACTTTTTGTTTGCCAATGGTATAATTTTATAGAGTTGGCCATGTGGAATAAGATTCTAATAAAATTTTCACAGCCCATGGGTATTTATTTTATATGTTATAATACTATAAAAGAAAAAAAAAAAATTTAATTTACAAATTTTGTAACAAAATATGAGAAGTCAAGTTAAATTTTAATGATTTGATATGATTATATCTATTAATGTGTATTTTGCAAAAATTGGAAAGAAGATGATATAAATTTTTATCAATATTTATTTTTTTAAACAAGAAGGAATTAATTGGACATAATTTATTAAAAACCAATTGAGTATCAATATTAGATAGATGATAAATAATATCAATAATTTCAAATGGTAAATACATTGTTTTAATTATAGAAAAGAAAATTAAATTATGAGTGCGATTTAATATTTCTCCACCATCTTTGAATTTTAATTGCAGATAATGATTTTAGATAGAAATTACGGATAATATCAAATCTAGATGGCTTATAAGGATAAGATGTTGTCATATTATATATATAACAAATAAAAAATGAAAATAAAAATACATAAAATTAGGAGTAAGAATGAGAAAAATACCAAAAGATAATTTACAAACAAGATTAGTACAATTAAGAAAAGTATATAAAAGACTAAAGGAAAATTATTTATTAACAAAATCTATTACAATAATAATATATTTAAAGTTCTTAAAAAAAGAGTTGGATTATTTAGAAAGGTCAATATATAGAAAATAAAAATATTGTTATAAGATAATAAAGATGGAAAAAGATAAAAAAACAAAGGATGGAATGTATTATTTAAAAAGATATATACAAGAAATATTAGAAGCATTTGTTGCAATATTAATAATAAAAGTAGCAACAGATAAGCAAATAATATATAGTCACATATTAAAAGGAAGTCTATTTGTAGGAATATTAACATTATTGTTGGAAGAATATAATCCAGAATTCAAAGAACAAATTAGACAAGGGATAACATTTACAGTAGGATCACAAATGATGTCACAATATTAATAATTTACAATTATTTTTTTACTTATATTATATAAGATATAATATAATGGTAAACAAAAGAAATACAAATACAAGTGAATATTATCAAGGAGATGAATCTAGTATAGAAGATATATTAACAAATACGACAATAAATGAAGAAAAAAAGATGGATACAGAAGAAATAGAAAAAATGATAGAAGAATTTTCATTAAATGATTCAGAATCGGAAGATTCAAAATATTCATCTGAATTTGATTTATCTGTTGAAGAACCAGACGAATTAATAAATTCATATTATAATCCAGAATATAAATATTCCTCAAAGACATCAGAAGAAGAGGATAATATAGATTATGTTAAAAAAATGGAAGAATTAGCTGATGATGATTTATTTTCAGATACAGACAAATTAGAGGATGAGGATTTAATTTCAGAGACGGAGACAGAAGAATATGATAGTGAAAAGGCAGAAAAAGAAAGAGAATTATGGGAAAGTTTTATAAAAAGATATACTGGTAAGAAGAAAAAAGAAAAAGATGAATTGTCTGAATTATCTGTAGAAACAATACCAATACAAGAGGCTTCTCCTATGTCTATATCACCGATTACGAAGAAAAAAGAAAAAGATGAATTATCTGAATCATCTATAGAAACAATACCAATACAAGAGGCTTCTCTAATGTCTATATCTCCGATTGAAGAAAGAATAGAAAAACAGTTAAAAAAACTTAAATTAGATAGTCCAATTATAATTCGTATTCCTCGTCGTGGAAAGAAAAAGTTCATAGGAACACCATACGAAAGAAAAAATAATTGAAAAAATGAAAAATGAGACTATGTATAAATATGATACGTTATATTACTAAAATTTTCAATAGAATTTTTAAAAAAATGATAGATATAATACCATTAATATATGGATATTCAATATGTATAAATGAATATATTAGATGGAGAGCTTGTAGTTAAAACGTGAATCATTAATTTTGGTAATAGATATATATAAGTTAATAAAATATAAGAATTAATTATATAACCAAATTCACGTTTTATATTCTTTAATAAGGGAAAAGAAAAAATGGGAAGATGGTAAATTTTGTCTATAATTTCAAAAAAATATTATATTGTTGTAGAATCCTTTTCAAATCCCCTCGGATCCAATAGAAAATATCCTGACCATCAAATTTCAATTCGTTAATGATATATGCAAAATCTAAACGATAAATGAAAAGTCTATATAAAATCCGTCTAAATCCATTATATATATAAATATCATAAATTA
>ENA-UPTJ01000425-UPTJ01000425.1-marine-metagenome-genome-assembly--contig:-NODE-425-length-26788-cov-5.799948_pt1 | contig 26788 bp, 28 predicted proteins | sample MGYA00238168_ERZ767080 | MGnify/ENA primary metagenome ERZ767080 (study PRJEB28935, sample SAMN06266237) | marine metagenome | isolation source: Columbia River Estuary | place: USA:Columbia River Estuary... | reverse complement strand
TGGATCAACGTTTAAAGGCCAAAGGCCAATAAAAACCACACACTGAAGGACCACACCATGACTGAATTGGGCGTCGTTAAACGCAACATCATCCGTGCCGATAAATCAGCGACTGAGCGTCTTGCCAAGTTGGGCAGCGCGACGGTGCATGAGGCCATGGGCCGCGTCGGTTTGTTAAAGCCGTACATGCGCCCGATCTACCCCGGTGCACACATTGGTGGCACGGCAGTGACTGTATTGCTACAACCGGGCGACAACTGGATGTTCCACGTGGCCGCAGAACAGATTCAACCCGGCGACGTGGTGATTGCCGGTGTGACCGCTGAGTGCAGCGATGGCTATTTTGGTGACCTGCTGGCCACCTCGTTCAAAGCCCGTGGCGCACGGGGTTTGATCATTGATGCCGGGGTTCGCGACGTCCGCGAGTTGCAGGCGATGGACTTCCCCGTTTGGAGCAAGGCGATTTCGGCTAAGGGGACCATCAAAGCGACGCTCGGCTCCGTCAACATTCCCATCGTCTGTGCGGGCGCCCTGGTCAATCCTGGCGATGTCGTTGTCGCTGATGATGATGGAGTCGTCATCGTCCCTGCGGCATGGGCTGAAAAGACGGCTGACGCGGCAGAAAAGCGCGAATCATTCGAGGGTGAAAAGCGAGCCAAATTTGCAGCTGGTGTTTTGGGCCTTGACCTATACAACATGCGTGAACCCCTCGCGAAAGCGGGCTTGCGTTACATCGATTGAGGGCGCACATCATGACAAACGATAAACCCACCAGCGGTGGATTCACCAAAACCAACGGGTGGCTTGACTGGTACACCGGCCCGAGCAAACCCACCTTGAAACTCCCCGCAGGTGCCGTCGATGCGCACTGCCACGTGTTCGGACCAGGGGACACCTTTCCCTACGCGCCGCAACGCAAATACACACCATGCGACGCATCGAAAGATCAGTTGTTTGCCCTGCGTGACCACTTGGGCTTTGAACGTAATGTGGTGGTGCAAGCCACCTGTCACGGATCCGATAACCGTGCCATGGTGGATGCCTTATTGCATGCCAACGGCAAGGCTCGCGGCGTTGCCACGGTTACGCGTGACATTTCAGATGCCGACCTACAGGCGCTGCATGACGCCGGTGTCCGCGGGGTTCGGTTCAACTTCGTGAAGCGATTGGTTGATTTCACGCCGAAAGAAGAATTGATTGAAATTGCCAACCGCATCAAACCGCTGGGCTGGCACGTGGTGATTTATTTCGAGGCGGTCGACTTACCCGAACTGTGGGACTTTTTCACCGCACTTCCCACCACCGTTGTGGTCGATCACATGGGTCGCCCAGACGTCACGCAACCGGTTGATGGCCCGGAGTTCGCACTCTTTGAGCGCTTCATGACTGAACACCCCAATGTGTGGAGCAAGGTAACCTGCCCAGAGCGGTTATCCGTGAGTGGTCCTAAAGCACTCAATGATGCAACGCCAACTTATACAGATGTCGTGCCTTTTGCCCAACGCCTGATCGCCCGTTTTCCGGATCGCGTGCTGTGGGGAACCGATTGGCCACACCCCAACCTCAAAGACCACATGCCCGATGATGGGCTGTTGGTGAACTTCATCGCTCAAATCGCCCCTGATGAGGCGACGCGCCAACGGCTACTCGTTGACAACCCTATGCGCCTTTATTGGCCGGAGGAATACCATGGCACTTGACAAGCCCTACCTCGATATCCCCGGTACCATTATTTTTGATGCCGAACAAAGCCGCAAAGGCTATTGGTTGAACCAGTTTTGCATGTCCCTGATGAAGGCCGAGAACCGTACCCGATTCAAGGCTGATGAACGTGCCTACCTCGACGAATGGCCCATGACTGAGGAGCAAAAGCAAGCCGTTCTTGCGCGTGACCTGAACTGGTGCATGGCGACCGGTGGCAACATTTATTTCTTGGCCAAAATTGGGGCGACCGATGGCAAAAGCTTTCAACAAATGGCGGGCTCCATGACGGGTATGTCGGAAGAGGCCTATCGCAACATGATGATCAACGGTGGCCGCTCAGTCGAGGGGAATCGCCGCATTGGGGAAAACGGTGATGCGCAGCGTCCGATAGCCCCCAAACACCAGACTTCCTAAGGACTTGTAATGGCAAAAATAACCGCATCGGTTTACACCTCGCACGTCCCCGCCATTGGCGCGGCGATGGACCTCGGTAAAACTGAAGAAGCCTCCTGGCAACCGTTGTTCGCGGGTTACGAGTATTCCAAGCAGTGGATGAAAGACAACAAGCCTGACGTCGTTCTGCTGGTATTCAATGACCACGCGACCGCCTTCAGCTTGGACATGATTCCTACCTTCGCCATCGGCACAGCAGATCAGTACCAGCCAGCCGATGAGGGCTGGGGTCCGCGCCCAGTCCCCGTTGTGCAAGGTCACTCCGCATTGGCATCGCACATCGCACACAGTGTGATCCAGCAGGACTTTGACCTCACCATCGTCAACAAGATGGATGTGGATCACGGCTTAACTGTGCCGCTGTCATTGATGTGTGGCTCGCTTGATCCGAAAACCGACCAATGGCCATGTCCGGTAATTCCATTCGCCGTTAACGTGGTGCAATACCCGGTGCCCAGCGGCAAGCGCTGCTTTGATTTAGGGCAAGCAATCCGTAAAGCGGTCGAATCGTACGATGACGATTTAAACGTTCACATCTGGGGCACGGGTGGTATGAGCCACCAACTGCAGGGCCCTCGCGCCGGCTTGATCAACCGCGACTGGGACAACGCATTTCTCGACAAACTCATCGCTGACCCGGTTGCCGCGGCCCATATTCCACACATCGATTACGTGCGCGATGCCGGCAGCGAAGGCATTGAATTGGTCATGTGGTTGATCGCCCGTGGCGCCATGAGCGACATCAGCGACGGCAAGCAAACAGGTATCCCACCAACGCTGAAGCATCGGTTCTACCACGTCCCTGCGTCAAACACCGCGGTGGGTCATGCCATTCTTGAAAACTCATAAACTTAGGCCATAGGAAACTGATTCATGACCATTAAAGTAGCCCTTGCTGGCGCCGGCGCGTTCGGCATCAAACACTTAGACGGCATTCAAAAGATTGACGGTGTGGAAGTCGTCTCTCTCATTTCCCGCGACTTAACCAAGACCCAAGAAGTCGCACAGAAATACGGTATCGCACACGCCACCACGAACCTCAACGATGCGCTGGCGATGAAAGAGGTGGACGCGGTCATTTTGTGCACGCCCACCCAGATGCATGCGGCGCAAGCATTGGCCTGTTTAGATGCAGGCAAACACGTGCAAGTTGAAATACCCTTATGTGATATCTACGCAGAGGGCGCGCGTGTGGTGGAGCGGCAAAAAGAGACCGGGCTCGTCGCGATGTGCGGGCACACACGTCGATTCAACCCAAGCCACCAGTGGGTCAACAAAAAAATTACAGCGGGTGAGTTCAATATCCAACAAATGGATGTGCAAACGTATTTCTTTCGCCGCACCAACATGAACGCATTGGGGCAACCGCGCAGTTGGACTGACCATCTGCTGTGGCACCACGCGGCACACACCATTGACCTCTTCACCTACCAAGCGGGCAGCCCCGTGGTGCAGGCCCATGCCATCCAAGGCCCAATCCACCCGACGCTGGGCATCGCCATGGACATGAGCATTCAACTGAAAGCTGCAAACGGCGCTATTTGTACCTTGAGCCTGAGCTTTAACAACGATGGACCGCTCGGTACCTTCTTCCGTTACATTGGCGACGCGGGAACCTACATCGCCCGTTACGATGACCTGTTCAACGGTAAAGAAGAACCCATTGACGTCTCGAAGGTCGCTGTCAGCATGAACGGCATTGAGCTTCAAGATCGCGAGTTCTTTAGCGCAATCGCTGAGGGGCGCGAACCCAACAGCAGCGTTGCCAGCGTATTGCCTTGCTACGAGGTCATGCACCAACTTGAACAACAACTGATCTGATTAACGCCTTATGTCTACCCGCCAACTTGGTCCCTTTACCGTTTCTGCTACCGGCTTCGGCTGCATGAATATTTGCCATGCATACAGCGAACGCCTAACAGATGGGGAGGCCGAAAAGGTGCTGAAAGCAGCGTTGGATGCGGGTATTACCCACTTTGACACGGCCGCACTTTACGGCTTCGGTCAATCGGAGACGTGGGTGGGTAATTTCCTCTCATCGAATCGACGCGAGTTCACGTTAGCCAGCAAATGCGGGATGCAAGGCGTTGATGTCGACGGGACCGGTAACAAGGTCCGTGTGATTGACGGGCGTCCAGAGACCATCAAGAAGACCTGTGAAGACGCCCTGCGACGCCTCAAAACCGACGTGATCGATTTGTACTACCTGCACCGCTGGGACAAAAAAGTTCCTATCGAAGACAGCATGGGTGGTCTCGCCGACCTGGTGAGGGAGGGCAAAATCCAAACCATTGGACTCTCGGAGGTTTCCAGTCAAACGTTGCGAAAGGCGCATGCGGTACACCCCATAACGGCGGTACAAACAGAATATTCCCTGTGGACACGCAACGCGGAAATCGCCATCGATGCCGCCTGCCGTGAGCTCGGCGTAGCTTTGGTCGCGTTCAGCCCTGTCGCACGCGGTTTCCTAGCCGACGGTGTTCACAGCGTAGACCAATTTGGCCCCAAAGATATTCGCCGAGGTATGCCACGCTTCCAGGCTGATACCCTGCCACAAAACCTCAAGCTCCTCCCTCGCTACAAAGCCATCGCAGCAGAGGTGGGCTGCACGCCTGCGCAGTTGGCGATTGCGTGGCTGCTGCATCAAGGCTCGCACATTCACCCTATTCCTGGTAGTGCAAACGTCGATCATGTCTACGAAAACGCGCGTTCAGATAGCGTTCAACTAGACCCAGCGACCTTGGCTGAGCTGGATCAATTGATTAACCAACAAACCGTGGTGGGTAACCGTTACGATGCACAAGCGCAAAGCGAAGTCGACACGGAGTTCTTTGCGTAACTGAGACATGCCTTACAGCTTGGCTGAGCCGGTGGCCTCAGAGTTGGTCATCAAGAAAAGCCGTTTCATTGCGCGAATCGAGTCCGTCCCCGACCGCGCGGCAGCACTGGGGATTGTCTCATCGCTGCGCCAAGCACACCCGGGTGCGGCGCACGTTTGCTGGGCCTTGATGGCCGGGGGACAATCGGCCGCAAATGATGACGGCGAGCCCAGCGGTACGGCGGGTCGTCCCATGCTTGAAGTGCTGCGACACCAAGATTTCGATGGCGTGTTGGCGACCGTGATCCGTTATTTCGGCGGTGTGAAACTGGGCGCTGGTGGCTTGGTGAGGGCCTATACCGACGCCATTGCCACCGCGTGTAGCCAGGCTACAAAAATCGCGCAGATCGCACGTGTCAGTCAAACGTGGCTGGTGCCCTATGCGCACGAGGGCGCTATCAGGCGCTTGGCGGACGGCATGGGTGCCACGCTGTTGGTCGAACACGAACCGCAAGCAGTGCGCATGATTTTCAGTGTGGCTACCGAGCAGGCGCCGACTCTGACAGAGGCTGTCGTGAACCTCACGGGTGGCCAGGCGCTGTCGGTGTCAACAGCAGACAGGCTCACCCATTAGGCCGTCTGGCTGCGGTTTTCGTAGACGCCGAGTTTGCGGTGCAATGGACTCTCATCTGCAACAAACAAGAAGGCCGGATCGCTAGCAGACGGGTTGTGGATGGTGACAGCGGTGTAACCCGGTGCACAGCAGGTATCGGCTGTGGCCATGTGAAAGGTCTGATCCTGAATCGTGATCGCTGTTTGTCCCTCTATTTGATGGAAGACCTGAGCGGGGGATCGTACCGGCAAGGTTACCGTGTCGCCCGGCCGCACCATTTGTGCGTAAAAGCCCAAAATATTTTGTGCATCACCCCCCGTATCTGGGTTGGTGTAAACCACTTGTAGCTTTGACTGCGCCGGTTGCGCGTCTGCCAATTGCATCAAAGCGTCACGGGCAACAGACCAGGGATAGCGCAACACGGGATAGGTCGCAACCGGTGTATCGGCATGGCTGCTTCGTGCCTGACGGTCCTCAAAAACCGTCAGCGGTACCACGCTACCCACCGCATACTCGGTGCCCGACTGCTCGGAGTCAATCGCTTGACGGTCCCCGTTGATGTGGTAGCTGGTCTCGGTGTAATAGATGATCGGCAGGTCCAACACGTCCAACCACACGACGGGCTCAGCCCCGTCGTGGCCGTGCTCATGCCACAACCCTGTCGGCGTGAGAATCAAATCACCCCGCGCCATGGGGCACCGGACGCCTTGCACCGTGGTGTAGGCACCCTCCCCCTCAACGACCATACGCACGGCATTGGGTGTGTGCCGATGGCTGGGCGCCCACTCGCCCGGCAATAACAACTGCATGCCCAAATACATGGCTGCACTGGCTTGCATTTTCTCAAGCGTGTGGCCTGGGTTGGCCAGCACGAGCACCCGGCGCTCCGCCTTTTCGATGGGCGTCAACTCGCCAGCTTGCAGCAGCAGTGGTTTGATGTCTCGGTAGGCCCAATGCGTGGGCTGGGTTTGCCGGTTGGGTATTTTCGGTGGCAAGACGCCCCGCAAACTTGGCCACAAGGGCACCAAATTGTTTTGCGTCAGCGCATCGCGGTAGGCTTGCGGTAGATCTTCAATACGTCCGAGGTCGTTCATGATGGGCTCGCTGGTAAGTAAGGTTCGCTGAAGTCAACGCCATGAGTACACTGATTGTTAGTGTAAAGTTAAAACCGAAAAACCCCCTGAGAATAAAGTGCCCCCCGCTACCCCCGACCCCATTCATCGAATGCCAGGCCACCTGATTCGCCGATTGCATCAGATCTCGGTGGGCACCTTTACGTCTGAGGTGGGAGAGACTGGCATCACATCGGTTCAATTTGCAGCGCTGAACTGCATCGCCAGTGCGCCCGGGCTTGACCAGCGCACCTTGGCGCAACGAATCGCCTTGGACACCTCCACCACTGCTGGGGTCATCGACCGACTCGAAAGCCGTGGGGCTGTCGAACGACGCTTTTCTCCCAAAGACCGTCGGGTCCGAGTGCTACACGCCACAGAAAGCGGCCTGGCCCTGCTGAGTGACCTACAACCGCTGGTCGCGAGAGTACAAAACCGGTTGATGTTCCCGCTCAGCCCGAAAGAGCAGGCTGATTTTTTAGTCATGCTAGAAAAGCTAGTCGCCGCGAATAACCAATTGAGCCGGGCTCCAAGCGTCCCAGCGACTCCCTCTTAAACCCTTACCTAAGCGAGAGACCCTTTGAAAAAATTAGATGGAAAAGTCGCGATCATCACGGGCGCTGGACAAGGCATCGGGCTGGCAACCGCATGCAAATTTGCACGGGAGGGCGCCCACGTCGTGGTGTGTGATATCCAACAACGCGCCGTCGATGCCGCCGTAGACGCCTGTTCCGCACTGGGGGTGAGAGCCATCGGATTTGTCGTTGATGTCACACAGCGCGGCATGGTTGATGCCGTCGTCGCCGACACGCTAGCCCAGCTTGGTCAAATTGATGTGTTGGTCAACAACGCCGGTATCACGCAGGATGCGCGCTTGCAGAAAATGACGATCGAACAATTTGATCGGGTCATCGACGTCAACCTACGCGGCGTATTCCATTTCAGCCAAGCAGTGGCTGATGCGATGGTCAAGCAGGGAAGTGGCGTTATTCTGAACGCCTCCTCCGTGGTGGGGATCTACGGAAACTTTGGACAAACCAATTACGTTGCATCAAAGTCGGGCGTCATCGGTTTCACCAAAACATGGGCGAGGGAATTGGGGCCTAAGGGAATTCGTGTCAACGCGGTCGCGCCAGGCTTCATCGATACCCCCATGATCAAAACCATTCCTGAGAAAGTACTCGAAGCGATGCAAAGCCAAATCCCGTTGCGACGCATGGGTACAGCTGAAGAGATCGCCAATGCCTATGCCTTCCTCGCCAGTGATGAGGCCAGCTACATCAACGGCGTGGTGCTCGAGGTCACAGGCGGCGCCACGGTTTAAAGACTGTGCCAGCCTCAATCAGCGAACTCTTCTGGGCGTTCACGCGTATAGCACTCCAAGGCTTTGGTGGTGTCGTCGCGATCGTGCAGCGCGAGTTGGTAGACAAGCGCGGATGGTTGACGCATCAAGAGTTCACCGAAGAGTGGGCTGTCGCGCAGATCATGCCGGGGCCGAACGTAGTGAACCTCGCCATGATTCTGGGTGGTCGCTACTTCGGTTGGCGCGGCGCGATCGCAGGGGTGCTGGGTATGGTGGTGATGCCCACCTTCATCATCTTGGTTCTGGCGGTCACACTGGCTAATTTAATTGACTATCCGCTCACCCGAGACATCATGCGCGGTGTGTCTGCCGTCAGTGCGGGCTTGATTGGCGGCGCCGCGTTACGCATGCTAGGCCACCTGAATACGCACGTTCTCGGACTGCGTATTTGCCTCGTTTTGTTCACCACTACCCTGCTGGCCATTGCATGGTTGCGGCTACCACTGATCTGGGTACTTTTACCGCTGGCGGCGGTAGGATGGCTTTTAAGTTACCGCGCCTACCAACGCGCTGTGACGACATGACATGGTCGGTCATCTGGTGGCAGATGTGGGATATCTTCTGGCATCTATTCATGCTGTCATTGATAGCGATTGGCGGCGCCATTACGGTAGCACCAGATATCCAACGCTACCTGGTCGTAGACAACGGGTGGCTCACACCCATGCAGTTCAACAACGCCATCGCACTAGCGCAAATGGCACCAGGGCCGAACCTCATGTTCATACCGTTGCTGGGCTGGCAGGTCGCACTCAACTCACCGGCGTTGAACCAACTGTCAGCGAGCGCACCCTGGTTGGTCTGGATCATCGCCGTGCTCAGTGCATTTTCTGCGCTGCTGGCCATTGTGTTGCCGTCGTCGCTGTTGACTTACCAGTTGGCAAGTTGGGCCCATGCGCGGCGAACACGAATCGGTATCAAGGCCTTTAAGGCGGGGCTCACGCCAGTCGTTATTGCATTGCTGGTTGCTGCGGCGTTACTGATTGCGCAGGGTATCCCCGTCGTTAATGGCCGTTTGCCACAAATCGCGCTAACGGTATTGGCCGCCGTTTTGGTGTGGCGTACCCAGTTGCATTTGTTGTGGCTAATTGCCGGCGGTGCGCTAGCGGGTGCTTTGGGGTGGGTGTGAGCGCTGGCGCATGGCCTCGTAAACACAAACCGCACTGGCCACGGATACATTGAGGCTTTCAACCGCTCCTCGCATCGGAATACGCACCAACTCGTCGCAGGTCTTGCGGGTGAGCTGCCGCATACCCGGGCCTTCTGCGCCCAACACCAGGGCAACAGGCCCTTTCAGGTCGACGTCATAGATGGTATTTGCCGCATCATCACTGGTGCCGATGACCCAGATTTGCCTCTCTTTTAACTCATTGAGCGTGCGCGCCAAATTGGTCACCATGAAATAAGGAACCGTCTCAGCTGCACCACTGGCCACCTTGGCCACGGTGGCGTTGATGCCCGCCGCATGATCCTTCGGTGCAATCACAGCTTGGACACCGGCACCATCCGCGACCCGCAAGCACGCGCCAAGGTTATGGGGGTCCGTCACGCCATCGAGCACCAAAATCAGCGGCTTCTCATCGCCACGCGCTTCAAGGGCGTCCAACAGGTCATCGAGACTTTTTGCCAGTTGAACATCGTGCGCACGCGCCACCACCCCTTGGTGTCCCGCACTGCCGCACATTTTTGAGAGGCGCGCGCCGTCGGCCTCGATCAGTCTCACCTGCGCCTCTTTCGCTCGTGCGACAAACTGGCGCATACGCATATCTCGCCGACTGGCGTCAAAATAAACCTCCACCACAGATGCGGCGTCGGTTTTAATGCGCACGCTGACCGCGTGAAACCCGAATAGAACTTTAATGGCAGCCATGCCGGTATTATCCGGGCAAAACCACCTGCCCCGCGGCCAGTGTGAGGGTTTGCTGGCATCGCTTGGCAATGCCTTGATCGTGTGTCACAAGCAGCAAAGTAGTGCCAACTTCGGCATTGAGCGCGAACATCAACTGCATCACCGACTCGCCGGTCGCAAAGTCCAGACTGCCAGTTGGTTCGTCGGCCATCAGCAGAGTCGGCCGCATGACAAAAGCGCGCGCCAATGCAACACGTTGCTGCTCACCGCCCGACATGACTTTGGGGTAGTGACGCAATCGACTGGCGAGACCCACTCGATCCAACATATCGGCTGCTGCCGAACGCGCATCTTTCCGAGATGCCAACTCCAGAGGAAGCATGACATTTTCAAGAGCCGTGAGGTGTGGTAACAGCTGGAAATTTTGAAACACAAAACCCAGGTGTTGCCCCCGCCAAGCGGCACGCGCATCCTCGTCGAGCGCGAACAGGTCCTGGCCAGCCAATAAAACCTGCCCACTGCTGGGGGTGTCGAGTCCCGCTAATATAGACAGTAACGTGCTTTTACCCGATCCAGACGCCCCCACAATGGCCATTGTTTGGCCTTGTGATAAGGTCAAATCGACGTTCGACAGTATCGATAGCGTGCCTGTCGCGTCCTCGACCGATTTACTCACACCGACACTCTGCAAAACAGGCGCGTGGGAGGGGGTAATCAGGGCGGGGTTTAATTCAGCAGTCACTTGCGCGCTAGTCATCATGCCAGTTGTTCTCTTATCCAAATATTCATTGCGTATGCCCTACTTTAACGGTTACTTGATAGCCCTTCTGAATCACGTTAAATCCGCCTTTTTGCTGCTGGGCTGGGCACTATTGACCGCCTTAACGATCGGTACACACAGTGCTGCAGCCGTGACATCTTCTCAAGCCGTTGACGCCCGGCACTCCACCGCCAAATTGCCAGCCAGGTCGTCGGTTTTACCTGCAGAATCTGGCGCCCAGCGGATTTTGATCGTGGGCGACTCCATCAGTGCCGAGTACGGACTTCGCCGTGGATCGGGTTGGGTGAGTCTACTGATTCAACGATTGGCCGCGCAGAAAATACCGGCCACAGTCGTGAACGCGAGTATCAGTGGCGATACCACCTCAGGTGGGCGAACCCGCTTACCCAGTCTCATCCGACGGCATGCGCCGACCATATTGGTCATCGAGTTGGGCGCTAACGATGCCTTGCGGGGCTTGCCACTGACCAGCACGCGCGCTAACTTGGATGCAATGATTCAATTGGGGCAATCGATCAATGCGAAAGTTTTGCTGCTTGGCATGCAAGTGCCGCCCAACTACGGCGCCCGTTACACTGCCGATTTTGCGAATGTCTTTGTCGAGGCCAGTCGAAAGTACGGGACGGCCTTAGTCCCCTTCTTTTTAACTGGCGTAGCCGATGGGCCGGAGGCCGAACGATTGTTTCAAAGGGACCGCATCCATCCCAATGAATTGGCACAGCCGATCATGTTGGATAATGCGTGGCCCAGCCTCATGCGGCTCATGTCGCCCTAATCGCCAAATCCCCCTACTCGCTCAACTGTGCCCATACACGCCATCACGCCCACTGAGGCCCTAGCAGAAGATGGACGCTTCGACGCCATCATTGACGCGCGCAGTCCCTCCGAATTCGCGCTCGACCACATTCCCAATGCCCAGAACTGGCCCTCTTTGGATGACGACCAACGGGTATTGATCGGTACCCTTTACAAACAAGTCAATACGTTTGAAGCCAAAAAACAAGGTGCTGCGCTGGTCGCACGTAACATTGCCGCCCATATTGACGCCCACTTGGCGGACGTACCCCGTACCTGGCAGCCGCTGGTGTATTGCTGGCGCGGCGGTAACCGCAGCGGTGCGTTGGCGACGGTGCTGTCCGCAATTGGCTTTCACGTTCATCTGATCACCGGTGGCTACAAAGCGTTTCGCGCAATGGTCATGGCACAAACGCCTGAACGGGTCACTGCGCTTCGATACCGCGTTATTGCCGGCGCTACCGGGGTCGGTAAAACGCACGTGCTACACGCCCTGTCGACAGCAGGCGAGCAGGTGCTGGACCTCGAAGCCCTTGCCTGCCATCGCAGCTCAGTACTGGGTTTGATACCGGGCACACCCCAACCCAGTCAAAAGCGCTTTGAAACCCTGATCTGGGACCAACTACGACACTTTGACCCGAATCGACCGGTTTATATTGAGTCGGAAAGCAAGCGGGTTGGCAACTTAACCGTGCCGGAGTCACTCATCACCGCGATGCGTGCAAGCCCGCTGGTCTTGATGGATATGGCTGTCGAGGAACGTGTGAAGTTACTCATGGCAGACTACTCGTTTTTCGTCACCGATCCCGAATTTTTTGGGCAACGCTTGGACACCCTGGTTGCTTTGCTGGGGCATGCGGTGGTTGATACCTGGAAGGCAGAAGCCACCGCTGGGCGCTCGGCGGACGTCGTGGCGGAACTGTTGAGTCGCCACTACGACCCGAAGTACCACGAGTCAATGGCGCGCAATTTCGCGCTGTTTTCGAGCGCTCGAACAGTCAACGTCAACAGCGCATCGCCGGCAGACCTGCAGGCCGCAGCCGCAGACGTTAAGTTGGCGTTTGAAAATTAAAGCGCGTCCAAAGACTGCGCAAGATCGTTTTGTAGGTCCTGCGCATCCGCCAGACCAATCGCGAATCGGACCACACCGCAACCATGCGGCCACAGGCGTGCCCGTGATTCAGGTAGTTGATAAGGAACGACCAAACTTTGTGGCCCTGCCCAGCTGTAGCCGATGCCGAACAACTGCAAACGGTCACAGAAAGCATCGACCTGTGCTTGGCTGTAACGCGGCTGAAATACGACCGTGAACAAACAAGCCGCGCCCGTGCAATCCCGTGCCCACACGGCATGACCGGGTGATTCAGGTAAGGCGGGGTGCAGAACGTGCGAAAACTCGGGACGGGTCAGCGCCCATTGGGCCAGTCTGCGCGTGACCGCATCTTGGCGCGCATAACGCAGGTGCGCGGTTGGCAAAGAGCGAAGCACCAGCTCAGCGTCATTGGCTCCAACGGCTAGGCCAAGTCGCATATGACACATTTGCAGGGTTTCGTGTAACGCGGGGTCCCGGGTGACAACAGAGCCCATCAACACATCACCACCGCCGCTCGGGTATTTGGTGAGTGCATGCATCGAAATATCAACGCCCATGTCGAAAGGCTGAAATGCGATGCCAGCGCCCCACGTGTTATCCAGTGCACTCAATATCTGCCGGGCGCCACTGGGGCGCTTTGCGTTGGCAGCATTGATGACGGCGACACACGCCGGCACATCTGGAAATTCAAGGGTGATGGAGCCTGCCGCTTCCAACCACACCAACCGGGTGTGATCGCTTATTTTTAGGGCTAGATCGGCCGGATTAAGCGCGTCATAAACTTGGGTCTTCACACCCCAACGGGCCATCTCGACACACAAAAAGTCTCGCCCAGGCCCGTACGCGTTGTCGGGCAAAAGCACCTCATCGCCGGGCTGCAAAAAGGCCAAATCAACCAATGCAATGGCTGCTAACCCACTGGGAACCAGCACGCAGTAGCGTCCGCCCTCGAGGGTGGCGAGTCGCTCTTCAAGCGTAAAAGTAGTCGGTGTGCCGTGTAAACCGTAGGTGTAAGCCGACTTATCTGTCCATTGCCGGCTCCGCATGTCGGCGACCGTGGGAAATAAGACCGTAGAGGCCTTGTGAATACCCGGCATCGCAGCCTCGAACGCCTCTGGGGCCCGGTAAGGGTGATTGATCAGTTCGGTGCTACGGTCCATAGATTTGCTTGCCAGTTGTCGCCCGGTCGGAGTGACTAGGCTTTCCACTTTTCGACTAAATTCGCGGGCCGGATGTTGTCGTAGGGCTCGAACGGCTGGTGAATCCACGGATTAGTTTCGAGATACTCGACAGAATAATCGGGCGCGAAAGCAGAAACGCCCTTGGTCCAAATCACGGCACTGCGCAATTCCGTGATGGGCGTGTAGTTGGCTTTCAGCGTATCAATAACCGCTTTCAGTGTGTGCCCTGTATCCGCTAGATCGTCGACCAACAACACGCGGCCAGCAATTTCGCCTTTGGGTGTGGTGATGTAACGCGCCACGTCCAAGCGACCTTGGACGGTGCCCGCACCCGCACGGTATGAGCTGGTCGACATAATGGCCAACGGTTTATCGAATATACGTGACAGCAAATCACCAGGTCGCATACCGCCACGGGCTAAGCACAGGATGTTGTCAAACTCCCAACCAGACTCATGAATCTTGATGGCCAGTCGCTCAATGAGGTTGTGGTATTCGTCGTAAGAAACGTAGAGGTGCTTTCCGTCTTCGGTCAACATGGCAGTCCTTTGGAGGTTGGGTTGTCAGGAGTGTGGCTTAAATTCGGTGTATCAAGCCGCAGCAAACGGGTTGTGCAGCAAAATCGTGTGATCACGATCGGGACTGGTTGAAACCATGTGTACGGGCACGCCCGTGATTTCCTCGATTCGTTTGAGGTATTTTTGCGCGTTCACCGGTAACTTGTCGAACTCAGTCACGCCGACGGAGGACTCATCCCAGCCAGGCATGGTTTCGTAAATCGGCTTGCACCGCTCGATATCATCAGCGCCCAGCGGCAGCAAATCCACTTGTGCATCATCAAGCTCGTAACCGATACACAGTTTCAGTTCTTTCAAGCCGTCTAGCACATCAAGCTTGGTGATACACATGCCGCTCAAGCCATTCACTTGCGCGGAGCGCTTCAGTAACGCGGCGTCAAACCACCCACACCGACGACTGCGGCCGGTCGTGACACCCAGCTCAGCGCCAACAGTTGACATGTGATAGCCCGGGGTGCCGGGCGTTTGCCAATCCAACTCGGTTGGGAAAGGCCCGCCGCCGACACGCGTACAGTAGGCTTTGGTGATGCCCAACACATAGTGCAACATGCCGGGCCCAACGCCGGCACCTGCGGCTGCATTGCCCGCAACACAGTTACTAGACGTGACGAACGGATAGGTGCCGTGGTCAATATCCAGCAACGTCCCTTGCGCACCTTCAAACAGCAAACAGCCACCGGCCTTGTGCGCCTCGTTGAGGTCACGTGATACGTCGCTGACCATCGGCAAAATTTCTTTACCATGCGCCATCGCTTCTTCGAAAACAGCATCAAATTGAATGGCGCCGTCCCTGAGGTAAGTTTGCATCGCTTCTGGCCATGCCATGTCGCGGCTGTGCAGGAACGTCTGCAACACGTGGTTGTGCAGGCTGAGTAATTCACGCAGCTTGGCTTCGAAACGCGCCGGGTGTTTAAGGTCTTGCACACGGAGGGCGCGGCGGGCAATCTTATCCTCATAAGCGGGGCCAATACCTCGCCCAGTCGTGCCAATTTTCGCGCTACCTGCTTTTTCTTTGGCGATTTCACGTGCGGCATCGATCGCAACGTGGAACGGCAAAATAAGTGGACACGCTTCGCTGATTCGCAAGCGATCACGCACACTAATCCCGGCCTTCTCAAGCCCGCGAATTTCTTCTAAAAGTTTGCCTGCAGACAACACCACGCCATTACCGATGTAACAGGTGACATCGGGACGCATGATGCCGCTGGGAATGAGGTGCAAGGCGGTTTTCACGCCGTTAATGACGAGGGTATGACCCGCGTTGTGGCCGCCTTGGAAGCGAACGACACCGGTCGCCGTCTCCGTTAACCAGTCAACGAGTTTTCCTTTGCCCTCATCACCCCACTGGGTGCCGACTACTACGACGTTGCGTCCGGACGATGCCATGGCCAAAGCTTTCAGAAAAATAAAATAAAAATCGAATCGTTGGTGATGCGCTATGCGGCGGGCCGAACCTGCCAGGTGCCTTCGACCCAGACCAACTCGCGGTCACAGTCGAATTCATTCACCTCGTTTTCGTGTCCGGGTAACAAAGACACGACAGCCTCGCCTTTGATTCGCAGGTCAGCAACGGCCTCCCGCAAACCCGGCGCATCGCCCCAAGGAGCGCGAATTGCACGATGAAGATCAGGGGTTGCCGACATCGCAGCCAGCTCTTTCACGTCGACGCTGAAACCAACAGCGGGGCGCCGTCGACCAAAGACCGCACCCACTTCATCGTAGCGGCCGCCACGCAGCAATTCCAACTGTTGCTGGCTACGCGGCGCCGTACCGTAAACAGAAAACCGAAGACCCGTGTAATAGGCATAGCCGCGTAAATCAGCCAAATCAACCGATACGGCCGTTTGACCCAATCGGGCCATCTGCTGCCCAAGCTGTGTCAGCTCATCCAGAGCTTGCGTCAGCATCGGTGACGGCGGTAGCGCGGCACGCGCCGTCTCGATGACGCTGAGGTCTCCATATAAATCAGGAATTAACCGCAGCGCATCTCGGCTGGGTTGCGGCATGCCCGCCGTCAGCGAGGCTAATGACACGACGTCTTTGCGAGCCAGCGCTTGGTGGATGGCATGTGTCTGATTGGCATCAGCGCCCGCATCAGTCAACAAGGCAGCCACTACCCGCACGTCAGAGAGATCCAAGACAAAGTTGTCGATCCCTACGCGTTTTAAAACAGTCAAGACCAGCTCAAGGATTTCGAGGTCAGCTTCTTGGCCTTGGTGCCCATAGAGCTCGGCACCAAATTGCAGCGGTTCACGGGAGGCATTGGCGTGAGTGGGCTGCGTTTGAACGACGGGACCGCAATAGCACAAGCGGGTGGGACCTTGGCGATTAAGGAGGTGGGCGTCAATGCGCGCGACCTGCGGTGTCGTATCGGCACGCAGGCCAAGTTGCCGCCCACTGCTTTGGTCTACGAGCTTAAAGGTGCGCAGATCCATGGACTCACCCGTGCCCGATAAAAGGGATTCAAGGTGCTCCAACATGGGCGGCATGACCAACTCGTATCCAAAGGTGCGCGCACTGTCGAGGAGCACGCGTCGCAGCTCTTCAATTTGTCGTGCCTCATAAGGCAAAACATCGGCGAGGTGGTCGGGAAGAACCCAAGCGGACATAGTCTGATCAATCGTGGGGAGACAACCCGATATTGTACCGCCCAGCGGGCCGCATCCCAGCCGATGGCTGGCGAACGGATTAAGCGAAAAGCATGCGTTTGAAAGAAAAAGGCTGAGGCAGCGGCTCGCGCTGGCTCAGCCCGTTTGGCGCGTCAGATCTTATTTGGCGGGACCGACGCGGTTGTTCTTCATACCCTTGAGGAAGTCTGAATCACCATCGAGTACGACGATGTCTCCCTTCGAGGAAAAGCTCGATTTGTAGGCTTCTAGACTTCGGTAGAACTTGGCAAACGCGGGGTCGCGACTGAACGCCTTGGCGTAAGTGGACGAAGCCTCGGCGTCACCGGAACCCTTGGTCGTTTGGGCATCGCGATAGGCCTCAGCCAAAATGATTTCACGCTGGCGATCGGCATCGGCGCGAATGCGCTCACCTTCTGCAGCACCAGTAGACCGAAGTTCGTTCGCAACCCGCTTGCGCTCAGCCTCCATCCGGTCGTAAACGGACTTGGTGATTGTCTCGGCATAGTCCACGCGGGTGATCCGCACGTCTACGACATCCATACCCCATGGCTTTTCCGCGCTCTTCACAGCCGCCAGAACCTGCTCTTTGACGTCAGCCATAAGCGCCTCACGATCCGACGACAACAACTGGAATACCGTGCGACGGTTGACTTCCTCTTGGAAGGAGTTACGAATCACGCGGTTCAATTGCAACGCGCCAGCGCGCTCGGTTAAGCCAACATTTCGGATGTATTGCGGTGCGTCAGACACGCGCCAGCGCACGAACCAGTCAATGACCACACGCTGTTTCTCAGCGGTGAGCATGGGCTCGGTGTCAGAACTCTCGAGCGTCAACAGGCGGCGATCGATATAGCTGACATTTTGGAACGGTGGGGGGAGTTTGAAGTTCAATCCCGGCTCCGTCACAACCGTTTTAATTTCACCCAACTGATAGACCACGCCAAATTGGCGTTGGTCCACGACAAACATGGTCGAACTGGCCAAGCCCAAAAGGACAAGCGCCGATGCAATCCAGAAACCTAATTTATTCATAACAACCTCTGCTTAATATGTTCCAACCCGCCGTTTATCGACCATCCCGTGAACGCGCGTTATCTGGGGTGCGCGCGCGCGAGCCATCTAAGTTCAGGCTGGGGGGTTGGTTACTGGTGGAGGATTGTGGCGACGCAGTGCCAGCGGCGTTACCGGTGCCTTGGATCAATTTATCCAAGGGCAAGTACAGCAGGTTCGACCCCTCCCGTGACTCGACCAACACTTTGCTCACGTTGGTGTAGACCTCTTGCATTGTGTCAACATACAGGCGATCACGGGTCACGTCGGGCGCCTTGCGGTACTCGTCGTAGATTGACTCAAAACGGCGCGCATCACCTTGCGCCTGCGCAACGATTCGAGCTTTGTAGGCTTCCGCTTCTGCACGTAAACGAGATGCTGCACCACCAGCGCGCGGGACCACATCATTCGCATAGGCTTGCGCTTCGTTCTTGGCACGCTCACGTTCCTGAGCCGCTTTCAAAACATCGTCAAAGCTGGCTTGAACCTGCTCGGGTGGACGCACACCCCCTTGCTGCAGGTTGACGCCAACCACCTCGATACCGACCTTGTAGCGATCCAAAATCGTCTGCATCAGGTCGCGTACGCGGGGCGCAATTTGGTCACGCTCCTCGGCCAACGCAGAGTCCATCTTCATCTTGCCCACCACCTCGCGCACGGCCGTTTCAGCGGCTTTCACGACTGCAGCGTCCGGGTCACGGCTCTCAAACAAGTAGGCGCGAGAATCGCTCAAACGGTACTGAACCGCGAATTTGATTTCAACGATGTTCTCGTCAGCCGTCAGCATGGCTGACTCGCGCAAACCCGTCGCCGGCACGATTGCATCACTACCGACATCCACCGAGCGAATCTGTGTCACAAAGACCACCTCTTCCGCCTGGATTGGATAGGGCAGGCGCCAGTTGAAACCAGCGCCGACCGTCGCGTGATAACGACCGAATTGCGTGATAACTGCTTGCTGACCTTCTTGTACGATGAAAAACCCAGTCGACAACCAGATAAGCAGTGCCACCCCGCCAATGAGGCCTGCACCGATACCGGCAGCTTTGCCCTCGGGTCGGAACGGTGGTGGGGAACCACCTGGGCGACCGTTATTACCGTTTCGCCCGCGTCCCCCGCCACCAAATAGGCCACCAAGGCGCTGGTTGAAATCGCGCCAAAGTTCGTCCAAATCGGGGGGGCCGTCGCCGCTTTGGGGTCGACGGGGCGGCTCAGGCTGTTGACCAACGGGACGCTCAGATGAGCCGTGTGAGGAGTCGCCTTGCGGCCGTCCCTCGCCGTTATCGGGTGCTGGCTTATCTCCGTCAGGGCGCCCCCAATCTGAACCGTTCAGATTGAAAATACGCGTTAAACGTGCAAAAAGGCCGCGTTGCGTGAGAGATCGCAGTGTTGATGTCATGAATCTAGGCATCCGTTTCGTAGTCAATGGCGCTAATTGTGGCACGGCTTGGCCAACCGTTCGATATTTAAGGGCTTATGGAGGGCGTAAAACGCGGGTCATTGTCCGCGGGCTTGTACCCTTCGACAGGCGCCATAAACGCCTGATAGCGCAGGGCTAATAGGTCGCGCAAGGCATCGAGTCCTTCACCGGTATGCGCACTCACGAACAAGCGTGTAATGTCCGCTCCCTCGTGATGCAGCGTGTCCTGCATGCGTTCAGGACTGCGACTGTGCTCAATCAGGTCCAGCTTATTGAAGACCAAAATCTGCTCGATGTCGTTGGCGCCGATGTCGCGCAGTACGCGGCGAACCTCTTCGATCTGTTCAAAACTAGCCGGGTTTGCAGCGTCTACCACATGCAGCAGCAAGTTGGCCTCGACCGATTCTTGCAAGGTGGCAGAGAACGCCTCGACCAGGCCGTGGGGCAGATCGCGGATAAACCCAACGGTGTCCGAAATCGAGATGGTCGCCTCAGCAGCCGCCAAATACATCTGCCGTGTGGTCGTATCAAGGGTCGCGAATAACTGATCCGCTGCGTAGGTTTGCGCCTTGACCAAGGCATTGAACAAAGACGACTTACCCGCGTTGGTATAGCCCACAATCGACACTTTGAAAGTTCCCGAGCGCTCGCGTTGTTTACGCTGGGTCTGGCGTTGTCGCTTGACCTTGCTCAGGCGCTCGCGGGTCCGCTTGATACTTTCGTTGAGCATGCGACGGTCGAGTTCGATTTGACGCTCACCAGGGCCACCACGGTGCCCGACGCCACCGCGCTGACGCTCAAGGTGCGACCAGCGCCGGACCAGACGGGTCGTGAGGTATTGCAACCGCGCCAATTCGACTTGGAGCTTGCCCTCAAAACTGCGCGCCCTTTGGGAGAAAATTTCGAGCACCAGCAGAATTCGATCGTTGACGGGACACTCAAGTTCGCGCTCAAGGTTGCGCTGCTGAGCCGGGCTCAAAGCCTGGTCAAACAATACCTCGTCCGCACCCAGCGCCGCAGCGATCGTTTTGATCTCTTCCGCTTTGCCCGAACCCACAAACAGCGCGGCATCAGGCGCCCGGCGCTTGCAGGTTATCCGTTCAACCACTTGGTAGCCGGCTGATTGGGCTAAAAGCCCCAGTTCAGAGAGGTCTGCATCGAAATTAGGCAACCCAAAGTCAACACCGACCAGAACCACCTTGGGGGCCGGCTCCGTCACTCTGGGGCGGCGTCTGTATCCGCAGCACCCGTGAACTGCACAGGGCGCCCGGGCACGATGGTTGAAATGGCGTGCTTGTATACCATTTGGGTCACCGTGTTGCGTAGCAACACAACGTACTGGTCAAACGATTCAATTTGCCCCTGCAATTTGATGCCGTTTACCAAATAAATGGAGACCGGAACGTGTTCACGGCGCAATTGGTTGAGAAACGGATCTTGCAAAAGTTGGCCTTTGTTATTACTCACGATATCTTCCGTGTTGTTTAGTTATGACGAGAATGACCTTACCACAATCGTTTCGTTTATGAGCCGATGATGGAAAAGACGGGGGAGAAATCAGCTTTTTTCCGCATACGGGTTTTGAGATGTTTTCATCTCGACGCGCAACGGGGTACCTGTCAGTTCGAAAGCCTCGCGGATACGACCCTCCAGGTAACGCTTGTATTCCTGAGTCACGTGCTCCAGCGAGTTGCCATGCACCACCACCACCGGTGGATTCATCCCGCCTTGGTGGGCATAACGCAATTTCGGGCGATGCATACCGCTGCGTTTCGGTTGCTGGTACGCCACCGCTTCCTCGAGTACGCGACTGAGCTTAGGGGTCGGCATTTTTCTATTCGCTGACGCGTGCGCCTGACCAATGGCCTTCCAAACAGGCTCCAGCCCCTGTCGCTTGATCGCCGAAACGGTGAATACCGAGGCAAACCGCAAAAAGGCGAGTCGCTGCTCAATCGAGCGCTTCACCAACTCGCGTTGGTATTCATCAACCGCATCCCATTTGTTAATCGCCACCACAACGGCACGACCGTTCTCAACAATAAAGCCTGCGATATGCGCGTCCTGATCGGTGACCCCTTGTGTCGCATCGATCAACAGCACGACCACATTGGCCCGCTCAATCGCTTGGAGCGTTTTAACGACAGAGAATTTTTCGATAGCCTCGAAGACCTTACCTCGGCGTCGCAGACCCGCCGTGTCGATGAGTTCATACCGTTGCTCACCCTTGGTGAAGGGCACGCTGATGGCATCCCGCGTGGTGCCCGGCATGTCAAAGGCGATCAATCGCTCTTCGCCCAGCCATACATTGATCAGCGTTGACTTGCCCACATTAGGACGTCCCGCTACCGCCAAACGAATGGTGTCATCCGCCTCGGCGGGCTCATCATCGATTTCGGGCAAGTGCAGCGGCTCGAGGGCCATCTCAATCATGCTGCGGGTGCCCTGCCCGTGGGCAGCAGACACGGGCACGACCTCTCCCAGCCCCAGTTCGTAAAACTCAGTGAGCTGGATCCCCTGCGTCATCCCCTCGGATTTATTCGCAACCAGCAACGTCGGTTTACCCAATCGGCGTAAAAAAGTCGCGATGTCGTGGTCTTGCGCGCTGAGCCCCTCGCGGGCGTCGACCACAAAAATTACCACGTCCGACTCGGCAACTGCTTGACGGGTTTGCTTTGCCATCTCTTTGACAATGCCCGTCTCTGCCGTGGGCTCGAAGCCCCCGGTGTCGATCACGATGAACTCTTGGTTACCCAGACGACCTGAACCGTAGTGCCGATCACGGGTCAGTCCCGCATAGTCGGCCACGATGGCATCCCGCGATTTGGTCATGCGGTTAAACAGAGTCGACTTACCGACGTTTGGACGCCCCACAAGGGCGATCACTGGTTTCATTGTGGTCGCCAAGCGAAAAGGGATCCGCGCTGCGTAATGGCGACTGCTGTGCCGTTTACCAGAAGGGGTTTACCAACGATGGGCGAGCCATCGGTGGGCATGCGAGCCATGACGCGGCCATCGTCACGCGACAGCCAGTGCAAATAGCCCTCGTAGTCGCCGACAACGATCGTTTGCCCCAACAACAACGCTGGGGTGATGCCCCTGAACGTAAGCGCCGCCTGGGTCCACTTGCTCTGACCTGTCGCGGTTTCGTAGGCGCTAACGCGGCTTGCAGCATCGACTGCGTAAAGTGTGTTTTGGTCACCCACAACGCCATTCGCACCCGTAAAGGGGACCGTCCACTCGACGCGGCGGGTCGACAAATCCAAACAACCAATGGCATTTTGGAACGCCTGACCACAAACCCGCGTGCCCGCGAAGACTGCGCCATCCACCCAGTCGGCCAAGCGCTCAATATCCTCAGCCCCGCGGGGCCGAACCAACGGTGTCGCCCATAACAGGGCGCCGTTGTCGGGGTTGACAGCGGCAAATTTCTCTCCCAATCCAACAGCCAGCGTGTTACCCACGGCTGTCAGTAAACCGGGGTTTGCCAACACCAGCGCTGAATCGCCGTAACGACGCAGCCACAACTGCGCACCTGTTTCTTGATCGAACGCGGCGAGCCGACGGTCACTCAGCAAAACGAATACGCGACCCCCTGCAATCAAAGGGGGGGTATAGCTGCGAGCTGGTAAGCCCACTGACCAAAGCAGCTTGCCTTTGGCAAACACACTCAGATGATTATCTGCATCCAGTACGCCGACCCGTTCGCCGTCAAAGCCAGCGCCGGCGACAATTCGAGCCGCATGTTTGGCTTGCCAGACAAGGGCGCCGGTTTCCGTGTCAACGACCGCGACAACGCCATCGGTCGTTGCTGATGCGACCAATTGTCCGGATGCGGCAAGGCGCAGCGCGTCTCCCACTTCTCCATCCAAGTTTGTTTTCCAAACCTGCGCCACGCTGACCAAGGAATCAAAGGCTTGCAGTGGCTTGGGCTCTCGGTTGCCACCGTCGGATGCGCAGCCGACTGCAGTGGCCACCAGCAACGCCATCGTCACTGCGCGCCAGCCAGACTGTTTGAACGATGTCATCACTTCCCTTCAGGCGCGGTCTCGCCCGTCGAACCCAGCGCGTTTAACTTCACTTCGATCAAGCGGCGGTATGGCAAATCACGGCCCAATGCCGACCACGCCTTTTGGTAGGCGGCGATTGCACCGGCTGTATCGTCCGTCGCGAGGGCAATATCACCTAAACGGTCAGCGACCAGCCCCTCGAACTCAGGCGCCCACGTGCCACCCAGCAAACCCTTGGCTTTATCCCAAGCGGCCTCTTGCATGAAAACACCGGCGAGGCGCAGCTTGGCGATAGCAGTCAAACCCTCATCCGTACCATCCGCAATCACGCGGTTGAGCGCCGCTGAGGCAACGGTCAGATCCCCTTTATCAACCGCCACTTTGGCGAGTGCCAATTCGCCGTGTTGGAGAAGCAGCGTGCCATCCGCCTCATTGCGAAAATCGGTGAGGACACGTTGCAAACGCGTCAAATCCCCTGCCCCAGCAGCCTCGGTGACCTGATCGTAAATCGCCGCGGCCTTTTGCGCGCGGCTGTTTTGCCAGAGCTGCCAGCCGTTGTAGGCTGCATAACTGCCAAGGACCACGATGAGTAACCACGTGATGGCATTGCCCCACTTTCGCCAAAACGCTTTGATTTGATCAAGTTGTTCTTGTTCTTCTAGGTCGAGATGTTGTGTCGCCATGCGTGTGTGCGTCGTCGTTTAGTTGAAAAATTCATGCCGTGGGTCCGCAGCGCCATCGCGGCTGGACCCAACCGCTTATTGTAGGGCTTGCCACCAAGCTCCGAGCTGCGTCAAAGCGACGGTTGCTTGCCCGCCCGGTTCGCCCCGTAAATGCTTCACCGCAACCCCACCTGCCGCCAATTCATCCTCACCGAGAATGACCGCCCAAGTCGCTCCACTCCCGTCAGCGCGCTTGAATTGTGACTTCATGCTGCCCTGTCCATCGGCCGTACCCGCATGCATCTGCACCTTGGCACCCACCGCCCGGAGGGCGCGACAAACGACCGCCGCTGTTTGAGCCGCCTGTGCTGTGGGTACCACCACAAACACATCGGGGGCTGCAGCGGCGGGCAACAGATCTTGAGACTTCAGCAACTCAAGGATACGCTCGACCCCGAGGGCCCACCCCACCGCGGGAGCGGGCTTGCCACCAATTTGCTGAATCAATCCATCGTATCGACCACCCGCGCAAATCGTTCCCTGTGAGCCCAACTCTTCGGTGACGAATTCGAACACGCTCAGGTTGTAATAATCCATCCCACGCACGAGCCGCGGATTGATACGGTAAGACACGTCAGCTGCATCGAGCAACGCGCGCAATCCATCGAAATGCGCCAGGGATGACTCGCCCAAGTAGTCCATCAATTTCGGCGCATCATTGACAAGGGCCTGCATCTCAGGATTTTTGGTGTCCAAAATGCGCAGTGGATTCGTGTGCAAGCGACGCTTGGCCTCGGCATCTAGCACGGACTCATTGGCGCTCAGGTAGGCGATCAGCGCCTCGCGATGCGCCAGCCGTTCGGCCGGTTGCCCCAAGCTGTTGATTTCCAGTGCGACGTGCTTCAGCTCTAAGCGAGACCACAGGTCTGCCGCCATGAAGATGAGTTCCGCATCGACATCGGGCCCGGCAAAACCCAATGCTTCAGCACCCACTTGATGAAACTGCCGGTAGCGTCCGCGCTGGGGTCGCTCATGGCGAAACATGGGCCCCATGTAGTACAAACGGCGCGGTCCATCGTACAGAAGGTTGTGCTCAACCACAGCGCGCACCACGCCAGCCGTGGCCTCAGGACGCAGGGTAAGCGCCTCGCCATTCAACCGATCCTCGAAAGAGTACATCTCCTTCTCGACGATATCGGTGACCTCCCCCAAACCACGCACAAACAACCCAGTGGGCTCAACAATCGGGGTCCGCACGTTACGGTATGCGTAGCTCGCCATGAGGTCGCGTAGTTGCGCCTCTAACCACTCCCAGTGACCTGATTCCGCAGGGAGAATGTCGTTCATGCCTTTGACGGCAGTTAACTTGTCAGCCATAAATAAAAAGTAGAAGGAAAAAAGAAGCGCTTAGGCTGTGTGCGTCGTCGACCCGAATCGGTTCTTGACGTAGGTGTCGACTACATCTTTGAACTGCCCGGCGATGTTGTCGCCTCGCAGGGTCATGGCCTTTTGGCCGTCAATGAATACGGGCGCCGCCGGCGCCTCTCCCGTACCGGGCAAACTGATACCGATATCAGCGTGTTTGCTTTCACCTGGACCATTGACGATACACCCCATAACCGCCACCTTCATTGACTCGACGCCAGGGTACTGCCGGCGCCAATCGACCATAGCGGTGCGCATGTAGTCGTCGATTTCTTTGGTGAGATCTTGGAAAGTGGTGCTGGTTGTGCGCCCGCAGCCGGGGCAGGCCGTCACGCTGGGCACAAACGCGCGCAAGCCCATGGACTGGAGAATTTCCATGGCCACGATGACTTCTTGAGTTCGGGCTTCGCCCGGCGCCGGTGTAAGAGACACACGAATCGTATCGCCAATCCCTTGCTGCAACAACACCGACAGCGCTGCTGCGGAGGCCACCGTGCCTTTCGTGCCCATACCCGCCTCAGTTAAGCCGAGGTGTAACGCGTAATTACAACGCTGGGCGAGCGATTGGTAAACCGTAATGAGTTCCTGCACGCCGCTGACCTTGCACGACAACAAAATTTGCGATGCAGGCAAGCCTATTTTTTGCGCGGCGGCGGCCGACTCAAGGGCCGAGGTGATCAAGGCTTCAACCATGACTTGCTTGGCCTCCCAAGGCTCCCGACGCTGGCTGTTGGCGTCCATCATGCTGGCCAACAGATCTTGATCCAGGCTGCCCCAGTTAACGCCGATGCGAACGGCCTTGTTCCAACGAACAGCGAGCTCGATCATCTGCGCAAACTGCTTGTCGCCCTTCTCGCCGCGTCCCACATTGCCCGGGTTGATCCGGTACTTGGACAGGGCCTGCGCGCAGTCAGGAAAATCGGTCAACAAACGGTGACCGTTGTAGTGGAAATCACCGACCAGGGGAACTGCAATACCCATTCGATCGAGCTGTTCGCGGATGTAAGGCACCGCTTTGGCCGAGGCCTCATTGTTTACCGTGATACGCACTAACTCGGAGCCCGCCTGCGCAAGCTCTTTCACCTGAATCGCGGTGGCCACAGCGTCTGCGGTGTCCGTGTTGGTCATGGACTGCACGCGCACAGGCGCATCGCCCCCCACTGTGACCACATGATCACCCCACGCCACCTTGGCCTGCAGGGTCTGGCGTTTTTGTGGCCGAGTCATGGCAACTGGCTGTGCGTCATTAGTCAT
>ENA-UPTJ01000420-UPTJ01000420.1-marine-metagenome-genome-assembly--contig:-NODE-420-length-26897-cov-6.322480_pt1 | contig 26897 bp, 28 predicted proteins | sample MGYA00238168_ERZ767080 | MGnify/ENA primary metagenome ERZ767080 (study PRJEB28935, sample SAMN06266237) | marine metagenome | isolation source: Columbia River Estuary | place: USA:Columbia River Estuary... | reverse complement strand
TCAATGGATAGAACGAGCGCCTCCTAAGCGCTAGATACAGGTTCGATTCCTGTCGGAGGCGCCAAGCGACTGATGCCCCTAATGCATCTTCCCGTGCGGCATCGCCGCCTGCCCGTTCAAACCCCGAACCTCTGCATCCACGTGGGTGGTAGTTTGTTGACCGTTGGCTTGCTTAAAGGTGAGCGTGAGCGGAACGCGGTCGCCCGCTTTAACGGGTTGCTTCAGGTCCATCATCATGATGTGGTAGCCACCGGGCTTCAGTTCAAAGTTCTGTCCGGCTTTCAGAGGCACACCGCCTGTGACCTCGCGCATGCGCATGACGCCCTCGCTCATCGCCATTTCGTGTATTTGTGTGACGCCGGCAACGGGCGAGCTGGCTGCAATCAGGGTAGCGTCGCCGCCTTGTACCGTCAGTTTCAAAAAAGCGCCCGTTGCCCTTTGTGCAGCGACGGTCGCGCGTACCCAGGCGTCTGCCACGGTGACGGTTTGCGCCGTCGCCGCGCCATTGATCAAGGCTGCGCTCAGCAAAATAGTTGTTAGCCGAATAAGATTTAAAAAACGTGTCATGGTGACTATGAGTGGCGATTAAGTGAGTTGAGAGATAACTATGAGGCCAACCGGACAACCGCTTCGCGTAGATCGTGCGCCCATTGCCGGCGGTCGCGACCACCCACAAGCTGTGGATCACCGACACACACCTCCGCAAGTAATCGACCTTGGCGCAGGGTGCGCCATACAGAACTCAAGAGGGTGTCGTCATCCACGTAGGCGGGCGCCAAGCTACGTGTGCCGCTAACTGCATCGAGGTATCGAATGCCTACTGGCGTGACAGGGCATGGCGCGTCCAGTGCCGCTTGGATCAGGTTGCCGTGAAAGGGCAAGACATTGATGCCGTCATTGGTGGTGCCCTCTGGGAAGACGGCGATGCGGTGTCCATCACGCAAGTAGCGGGTGATCGTTTGCACCACCCGCAAGGCATCACGGCGCTTGCTGCGCTCTATGAACAAAGTGCCTGATCCCTCAATGAGCCGACCTAAGAGCGGCCATGCTTTGACGTCCGATTTAGATAAAAAGCGTACGGGGTGCGAGGCATTCATAACCAAAATGTCGAGCCACGACACATGGTTGGCAACCACCAAACCGAGGGCCGGCTGCCCCCCTTTGAGTACCAAGGTCACGTTCAAAATAGCCAACAACTCTTTGGACCATGTTTGCACCATGGCGTCGCGCTCTGGTTGCGATGCCTTCGGAAAATAGCGTGAGATTGTCCGTAAGCCTCGCCAAACGTGGGAAAGCGCTAAGAGCAATCGCCAAGCGGCTGCTAAGGGGCCCATCGCTTAATGACCGTCAAAGGCAATAAAACCACCTGCGATGGTCTGGCACACCGTACCCGGTAAGGCGTACCCCGTAAACGGTGTGTGTTTGCCTTGACTGCGCAAGCGGTCATCGCTGACCACCCATTCATCATGTGGGTTGTAAATACAAATATCCGCGACGCCACCCACCACGAGTCGACCGATGCTGTCTTGCAAGCTCCCTAGGCTTTGTCCCAAGACACTGGCTGGTCCGCGGGTCAGCGCGCGCAGCACGGTGATATCAGGCACGCCATCGGCTTGCCCCCATTTGAGGGCCAGACTGAGCAACAACTCGACTGCCGTTGCCCCCGGCTCGGCTTGCGCAAAGGGCAGGTTTTTAGCATCAGCTTCAACGGGGTTATGGTCGCTGACCAGCGCGTCAATGGTGCCGTCTGCCAAACCGGCGCGCAAGGCATCACGGTCAATTTGCTGACGCACCGGCGGTTGCAGGCGCAGGCGCGCATCGTAGTACCCCATGTCGACGTCAATGAGGTGCAGGTTGTGCACGCTCACATCGCAGGTAATTGGCAAACCCTCGTCTTTGGCTTTGCGAACGAGTTCAAGGCCCTTTGCACTGCTGATGCGGCACAGGTGAACGCGCGCGGGCGTGCCACGCAACAGCTCAAAAATGGTTTCGAGCGCAATGACTTCAGCGGCGACAGGCACACCCGACAGGCCCATACGGGTCGCCAGCGGCCCACTGGCGGCCACGCCTTGGCCCAACCAGTAATCTTGCGGCCGCAGCCAGACGCTGTAACCAAACGACGCGGCGTATTGAAACGTTCGCTGCAACACTTGGGTGTTTACGATAGGCACATCTGCCTGACCAAACCCCACGCAACCGGACTCGGTTAATTCAGCCATCTCAGTGAGTACTTCACCTTTGAGGCCACGCGTCAAAGCACCCAGCGGGAACACACGAGCTTGCCGCAATTTCTTGGTCCGAAACTTCAACATGTCCACCAAACCAGGCTCATCCAGCACGGGGTCGGTATCGGGTGGGCAGACCAGCGACGTGACGCCACCCGCGACGGCGGCGGCCATCTCCGACTCCAGCATGGATTCATGCTCAAAGCCGGGCTCACGCAAACGGGTGCAAAGATCTATCAGGCCCGGAGCGACGACGGTACCGCTCGCATCAATGGTTTTTTCAGGTGTGAAGTCGTTGATGGTGTCACCCATGGCGACAATGCGACCCGCCGCGATGGCGATATCTTGATTGGCATCAAGGCCGCTGGCGGGATCAATCACGCGTCCGGATTTAATGAGTATTTTCATGGTGTTCAAACTCGGCTAAGTTGGGCGTGTGATGAGGCTTTAGGCATCATGGCTGGCAACAATTGACATCACAGCCATGCGCACCGCGATACCAAAGGTCACTTGTGACAGGATCACGGCTTGCGGTCCGTCGGCCACTGCGGATGCAATTTCGACTCCACGGTTGATAGGGCCTGGATGCATGACGATGGCATCTGGCTTGGCCCATTGCATGCGCTCGGGCGTGAGGCCGTAGCTCTTAAAAAACTCTTGTGCAGAGGGCAATAAGGCACCACTCATCCGCTCATTTTGGAGACGGAGCGCAATGACCACATCAACCCCACTGATGCCTTCCCGCAGGTCGTGGCAGACGCGTGCGCCCATTTGCGTCATGTCACCTGGCACCAATGTTTTAGGCCCCACAACGCGCACATCGGGACAGCCAAGTGTGGTGAGTGCGTGAATATTAGAGCGCGCAACACGCGAGTGCAAAACATCGCCAACAATCGCAACGCTCAGGTTTGAAAAGTCGCCTTTGAAATGGCGAATCGTGTACATATCGAGCAACGCTTGCGTGGGGTGCGCGTGCCGACCATCACCGGCGTTCACCACGTGGACGTGTGGCGCAACATGCTGGGCGATTAAGTAGGGGGCGCCTGACTCGTTATGGCGGACCACAAAAATATCGGCAGCCATCGCGGACAGATTGTCGATGGTGTCGAGCAGGCTCTCACCTTTACTTGCAGACGAACGAGCGATATCGAGGTTGATGACGTCAGCACTTAGGCGTGTCGCCGCGATGTCAAAGGTGGTGCGCGTGCGTGTGGAATTTTCAAAGAACAGATTGAATACGCTCTTGCCGCGCAGCAAGGGAACTTTCTTGACCTCACGATCGCTGACGCTGACAAAATTGGCTGCGGTATCCAAAATATGAGTCAGGACTGCTTTCGACAAGCCTTCGGTCGACAACAAATGAATCAGCTCGCCGTTGGCATTGAGTTGTGGGTTTCGTTGGAGGCGCATGGGGGCCTTTTCTGTCTGATTAATAGGGCTCGTTGGATATTCAGTCGGCAATCGCTTCCACATCAAAGGTCAACTGACCCTGCGGGGTTCGCGACAACTCAAGCAACTGTGTGGCCGGCAGCTCGGCACGCGCGATCGCGACGTTGGCTTCGACCGGTAATTCGCGCTGACCGCGATCCACCAGCACCGCCAATTTCACGGCAGCGGGTCGACCGTAGTCAAACAACTCGTTTAAAACCGCTCGAATGGTGCGCCCGGTGTAGAGCACATCGTCGATCAACCAAACCGTGGCACCGTTGACTTCAAAAGGCAACTGAGTTTGTACCGTCATCGAGCTGAGGCCGCGGGTTGAAAAATCGTCGCGGTGCATGCTGCTCGATACCACGCCTGCCTCACCCTCCAAACCCAAGTCAAGCTGCAAGCGACGCGCCAGCCAAACGCCACCCGACGCGATACCCACCAAGCGAATGGGCGTTGCGCTGTCAGCCACGACGGTGCGCATGTGTGACAACAACAATTGGTACAAAGCTTCCGCGTTGAGCTCGTTCGCGGGGATTGTTTTTAAAGGGGTGTGGTTCACGGCAAACTCCGCAGAAATTGTTCCAGAATTATGCAGGCAGCCGCGGCATCTGCGTCGCGTGCGCCCAGACCAATCGCCTCGGTTGTGGTGTATCGCTCATCCGTTTCAAATACGGGCAAATTGAAGCGTCCCTGCAATTGCCGTCCAAAACGTTGGGCGGCCACGGTATTTTCATGCGGCGCGCCATCGGGATGGCGAGGCACGCCAATCACCAGCGCGTGCGGTTGCCACTCGGCGATATAAGCGCTGATACGTGACCATTTGGCGTCGCCCTGCGCGGCAATGGTACCGAGGGGAGTGGCACTGCGGGTCAACCGGTTGCCACTGGCAACCCCCGTGCGCTTTTCGCCGTAATCAAAGGCCAAAAACAACTGCACATCCGACGCTAGCTGAGGCGGCATCGGCTGCGTGGTCATCAGGCGTGCCCTGCCTCGCCGTGCAACATACCCGCATCCAGCCCCAGTAACCCCATGGCACGGGCGTACCGCTGCTCGGGCGGGGTATCAAAAATAATGGAGTGGTCGGCTTGCACTGTGAGCCAGGCGTTTTCGGCCAACTCGGATTCCAGTTGCCCCTTGCCCCACGTGGCATAACCCAACGTCACCAACGCTTTCCTGGGGCCCGCGCCTTCGGCCATCGCCTCCAGCACATCTTTTGAGGTGGTCATCTCCAACCGGGCGGGGCTTGTATTGACCTCACCATCCGGTTCCGATTCAGATTCGGATTCATCGATGGGATCTTGTTCGGGTGCTGTTTCTGAGGATTCACCTTTGATCACCAGAGTGGATGAGTAAACCGACTCACCGCCCTGCCCCATGGGCTCATGCAGGACGAAACCGCGCTCGGTCTGCACGGGACCGCCCAAGAAAACAGGGGCATCCGACAAATCGGTACGGTTGAGGGTGAGGGCAATCTTTTCGAACAAGCCGGATAGCAGCAGATCGCTGGGCTTGTTGATGATGAGGCCTAATGCACCCCGTTCGTTATGCTCGCAAACATAGACCACACTGTGCTCAAAAAGCGCATCCTCTAATCCGGGCATTGCGATTAGAAAATGATGGGTAAGGTCAATCGCGGCAGAATCTAGGGACATAAGTCTATTTTAAGCGCAGAGCCGTGTACCCTTGCGCGCCCGGATAACCAGATTTGGAAGGTTTTGTATGACAAAGCGGAAGTTCGCCAAGGGCTTGATGTGGTTCAGACGCGATCTGCGTGCCAGCGACAACGCAGCGCTCTACCACGCCCTCAAATCGTGTGACCAGGTGGTGTGCTTATTCGTTTTTGATAAGGCCATCCTGGACCCACTGCCTAAGCTAGACCGGCGCGTGGCATTCATTCACGCCAGCCTCGCAGACCTGAACCAGCATCTTGCGGACATGGGTGGCGTCGATACCGCGCCACTGCTGACCACCCATGACATCGCAATGAAGGCGGTGCCCCGTATCGCCACCGCGTTGGGGGTGCAGGCGGTCTTTGCGAATCATGACGATGAGCCGGATGCCTTGGCGCGCGACGCCCAGGTGTTGGGACATTTGGCCCATGCAGGCGTCCTGTTTCAAACCTTCAAAGATCAGTGTATTTTCGAACGCAGCGAGGTTTTGACACAAGCCGGACGTTCGTTCGGTGTGTTCACGCCCTACAAAAACGCATGGCTCAAAAAGCTAGAACCCTACTACCTCAAGCCATATCCGACCGAAAAATACGCCCCTCAACTGGCTCGCGCCACCCAGATACCGGCGCAATTGCAATCGCTCACCTCAATGCCCAGTTTGGCGCAGATGGGCTTCGAAGACATCGACTTGTCGGCTCAAAAAATTGAACCGGGTAGCCGCGGTGCAGCGAGGCTACTGGCAGACTTTTTACCGCGCATGACAAAGTACAAAGAGACCCGCGACTTCCCCAGCGTGAAAGGCCCCAGCTACCTCAGTGTGCACTTGCGCTTTGGCACCGTATCGATTCGCGCGCTGGCGCAAGCGGCTTTTGATGGTCATGCACAAGGTAATTTGGGCGCGAGCACCTGGCTGGGCGAGCTGATTTGGCGTGACTTTTACATGCAGGTTTTGCACCACCACCCCCACGTAGCTAAGCGGGCGTTTAAACCTGAGTACGATGCCATCAAATGGGAAACTGGTGCCACCGCCAAGATCCTTTTTGAAGCCTGGTGCACAGGACAAACGGGCTACCCCTTGGTTGATGCAGCCATGCACCAAATTAACCAAACAGGTTACATGCACAACCGCTTACGCATGGTGGTGGCCAGTTTCCTGACCAAAGATTTGGGAATCGATTGGCGTTGGGGCGCCGATTATTTTGCTGAAAAGCTAATTGACTTTGACTTATCTGCCAACAACGGCGGTTGGCAGTGGGCCAGCTCCAGCGGCTGTGATGCGCAACCCTATTTTCGAATCTTCAACCCCACCAGTCAGAGTGAAAAATTCGACCCGCAAGGCAAGTTCATCCGCCGCTATTTGCCTGTCTTGGCAGCGCTACCCGACAAGGCCATCCATGCACCGTGGTTGGCGACACCAGTTGACCTCATGGCAGCGGGCGTCGAGTTGGGGGTGAATTACCCCCATCCGATCGTCGATCATGCGACTGCGCGGACGACCACATTGGCGCGGTATGCAGTGGTCAAGAAGAATGCAACGACCTGAGTCGACCGCTCAGATCTGCACCATTTCAAAGTCTTCCTTGCGAGCACCACACTCGGGGCAAGTCCAGTTCATGGGGACATCCGCCCACTTGGTGCCCGCGGCCAAGCCATGGTCGGGCGCGCCCTCGGCCTCGTCGTAGATCCAGCCACAAATCAGGCACATCCAAGTCGTTGTATCGCTCATATTGTTCTCAAAACCGTGTCATAGAATGTCCTTATTGTATCGGCCCAACCACCCGAGGCGATACGCCGCTGAAGGCTTCTTGACTGGCCCCCGTGAAACTCATAACGTCCATCAATGAGCACCGATTTAACCGACCCCGTTGACCCCCCCATCGAGGGTGGCCCTCCCCGTGAGGGCAACACCATCGCCCAGCAACTCACACTGCCTTGTGTGCTGTCTTTCAATGCGAACGACCCGACGGGCGCTGGTGGCTTGGCGGCGGATATTGCGGCAATGGGCTCGGCATCGGTACACATGCTGCCAGTCGTTACGGCCGTGTTAATACGCGACACCACCGACATACAAGATCATGTCGCCCTTGAAGAAGAGACCGTCACCGACCAAGCGCGGATGGTTTTAGAGGACATTCCTGTCGCCAGTATCAAAGTGGGCTTTTTGGGTAGCCCCGAAAACGTCAGTGCTGTGGCGCAAATTGCCAACGACTACGCGGACATCCCCGTGGTCGCCTACATGCCCAGCATTACCTGGATGGATGAGCTGGCTTTGGATGCCTATCTCGATGCCTTCACTGAGCTGATGCTGCCGCAAACGGCCGTACTGGTGGGCAACTACAGCACCCTGTGCCGTTGGCTGTTGCCTGACTGGGACCACGAGAAACCGCCCAGCCCGCGCGATGTCGCGAGAGCCGCGCAGGTGCATGGTGTGAGCTACACCCTGGTCACCGGCGTGAATGCGCCCGGCCAATTCTTAGAAAACCACTTAGCCTCACCCGAGAGTGTCTTGGCAACCGCCCGCTTCGAGCGCTTCGATACCACTTTCGTCGGTGCAGGGGAAACTCTGTCGGCTGCGCTGACGGCGCTCCTGGGCGCCGGCGAGGACTTGCAAAACGCTTGTGCAGAAGCACTCACTTACCTGGATCAGAGCCTTGATGCGGGTTTTGCCCCTGGCATGGGACTGGCAATCCCCGATAGACTCTTCTGGGGCCGTGGCGACGAGGACGAGGTTATCGGCCCTGCCGCGTCTGAAGCCGAAATAGACGGCATCGACCTCGGCGACTTCCCTTTGGACGACACCAAACACTAACGCTTTCTCTTTGTTCTAAACGAATCAACTCCTATCTATGAGCCAAAACGACGTCTTATTCGATCGCGCCAAACAAACCATTCCCGGCGGTGTGAATTCCCCTGTGCGCGCCTTCAAAGCGGTTGGTGGTACGCCTCGCTTCGTCACAAAAGGCGATGGCGCCTACTTTTGGGATGCAGATGGCAAACGCTACATCGACTACATCGGCTCATGGGGGCCCATGATTTTGGGTCATCGACACCCTGCCGTCACGGCGGCGGTTCTGGCCGCGGTTCAGCAAGGATTATCTTTCGGCGCTCCGACCGAACGTGAGGTAGAGTTGGCGGAAGAGATCATCAAACTGGTGCCCTCCATTGAAATGGTGCGCCTAGTCAGCTCAGGCACCGAAGCCGGCATGAGCGCGATTCGCTTGGCCCGTGGTGCAACCGGACGCAGCAAAATAATCAAGTTCGAGGGCTGTTACCACGGACATGCCGACGCCTTGTTGGTCAAGGCCGGCTCTGGCCTCGCCACCTTTGGCAACCCCACCAGCGCAGGTGTGCCACCCGAGGTGGTTCAACACACGATGGTGCTTCCCTTCAACGACATTGAGGCGCTAGAGGCGGCCTTTGCAGCCTACGGTGATGACGTAGCCTGTCTGATGATGGAGCCGGTCGCCGGCAACATGAACTTTGTGCGCTCAAGTGTGCCATTCATGAAGCGCTGCCGAGAACTTTGCACCGCGCACGGCGCGATTTTGGCTTTCGACGAAGTGATGTGTGGTTTCCGCGTCGCGTTGGGCAGCGCGCAAAGCCTCTATGCGAAAGAGATTCCTGGCTTCGAACCCGATATGACGGTGATGGGCAAAGTGATCGGTGGCGGCATGCCACTCGCAGCGTTCGGCGGCAAACGCGAAGTCATGTCACACCTCGCACCCTTGGGTGCCGTCTACCAAGCCGGCACACTGTCAGGCAACCCCGTGGCAACCGCTTGCGGTTTGGCGACCCTGCGGGAAATTCAAAAGCCAGGTTTTTTCGAAACCCTGCATGCACGCACCCGCGCGCTCATCGACGGTATGACCACCGAAGCGCGCGCAGCAGGCATCTCGTTTTGTGGTGACAGCGAAGGCGGTATGTTCGGCTACTTCTTCATGGACACGCTGCCGCAGAACTACGCGACCGTGATGACCACTGATGCAACGCGCTTCAACCGTTTCTTCCACCACATGCTGGATGAGGGCGTTTACTTTGCACCCGCCCTGTTCGAGGCAGGTTTCGTCAGCGCAGCGCACTCAGAGCAAGACATTGCCGATACCGTTGCCGCGGCAAAGCGGGCGTTCGCCGCCCTGTAAACCACGCCGTCTCAGTGACGGAAGTGGCGCACGCCGGTGAACACCATCGCCACGCCCCGTTCATCGGCAGCGTCGATAACCTCTTGGTCCCGCATGGAGCCGCCCGGTTGAATGACCGCGGTGGCACCCGCATCGACGACAACATCCAAGCCATCACGGAACGGGAAAAATGCGTCACTCGCGACCACGGTGCCGGCCAGTGTCAGCCCCGCGTGTCCCGCCTTGATACTGGCAATGCGGGCTGAATCCAATCGGCTCATTTGACCAGCGCCCACGCCCATCGTCATGCCGTCTTTGCAAAACACGATGGCGTTCGATTTGACGTAAGTTGCCACTTTCCAAGCAAACAAGAGGTCTTCCAACTGCTGCTGTGTCGGCTGTACTTTGGTCACGACCTTGAGGTCAGCTACTGTCAGCTCATGGTTGTCAGCTGTTTGAATCAGCAGGCCTGAACCCACGCGTTTCACATCTTGGGCGTTTCGGCCACGAGCCCATGCGGTGTCTCCGGCAGCGTCTGGTAAATCAATCTGCAACACCCGAACGTTGGCCTTGGCTTTGAATACCGCCAACGCGGCTTCGCTATAGGCCGGCGCCATGAGCACTTCCACAAATTGCTGGCTGATCGCCTGCGCGGTGGTTTCATCCACCTCGCGATTCAATGCAATGATGCCGCCGAACGCCGACGTGGGATCGGTTTGAAACGCCTTTTTATAGGCACCCGCGGCGTCAGCGGCCAACGCCACGCCACAGGGATTGGCATGCTTCACGATGACGCACGCGGCATCATCAAAGCTCTTGACGCACTCCCATGCAGCGTCTGCATCAGCGATGTTGTTGTAGGACAGCTCTTTGCCTTGGAGCTGCTTGGCGGTGACCAACGAACCCGGCGCGGGGTGCAAGTCCCGGTAGAAGGCGGCAGCTTGGTGGGGGTTCTCGCCGTAACGAAGGTCTTGCAGTTTCACAAAGCGGCCGTTTGATTGCCCAGGAAAAGTACTGTGCATTCCCGTCTCAAGATCAAAAGCGGAGAGGTAATCACTGATCGCAGCGTCGTAATTACTGATGCGGTTGAACGCCGCGACAGATAACGCGAACTTGGTTGCCGTACTGACAGCGCCGTGCGCTTTGAGTTCTGCAATCACGGTGTCGTACTGGCTGGCATCGGTCAGAACGGCGACGTCCTTCCAGTTTTTGGCGGCACTGCGCACCATTGCAGGGCCACCGATGTCGATGTTTTCGATGGCGTCTTCCAGCGTACAGCCGGCTTTTGCGACGGTGGCCTCAAAGGGGTAAAGGTTAACCACCAACAGGTCAATGGTCGAGATACCGTGGGTGGCTAACGCCGCCATGTGTTCAGGCATGTCGCGGCGGGCTAGCAAACCACCATGCACCTTGGGATGTAAGGTCTTGACTCGGCCATCCAACATCTCGGGAAAACCAGTCACGGTCGCCACCTCGGTCACAGGCAAGCCTGAATCGGCTAGCAGCTTGGCCGTCCCGCCGGTTGACAGCAGGCCAATACCCAGTTCGTGGAGCGCGCGCGCGAGCTCGAGGACACCCGCTTTATCGGAAACAGAAATAAGTGCGTTCATGGTTTGATTAACAGTTCAAAAAATAAAATGGGGATTGCGCTGCCTTAGTCCAACAAACGGTGTTGAATCAATTTTTTGCGCAGGGTATTGCGATTCAATCCGAGCCACTGGGCGGCTCGCGATTGGTTTTGGTTGGCCTGTACCATCACGGCCTCAAGCAGGGGTTTTTCGACAACGCCAATCATCATGTCGTACAAGCCGTGGGGTTCACTGCCTGCCAGATCGGCAAAGTACGCTTCAAGGCTGGCGCGCACGTCTCTCTCAATGTCTTGTCTACTCATGCTGTTTTCTCACTGTGCAGCAACCAAAGGCTGCCATTCCATACCAAGCGCATCGAGACTGTCCGTGGCCCACGCGTCAAAGTAGGTCTCGACCGCTTCGAGCTGTGTCTCACAAGTGGTGATTTGATTAACACGGCGACGCAACAAATCACCCGCCGGCAGGTGCTGGGCGTACCAACCCAGATGTTTGCGGGCCGAACGCACGCCTGTGAACTCACCGTACAAGTCGTAGTGCTCATGCAGATGGGTGAGCATCCACGCGCGCATTGACCTAGCGCTGGGCGGGGGGGCATGCACACCCGTGCTCAAAAATGTGGCGATTTCTTGAAACAACCAGGGCTTGCCTTGAGCGGCTCGCCCAATCATCACCGCGTCGGCACCCGTTTGTGCCAAAACGGCCTTAGCGGATTCCGGCGACTGGATGTCGCCGTTTGCCACCACCGGTATGCGCACGCGCGACTTGATGTCGGCCACGGTCTCATGCTCGGCATAACCTTTGTAGCCTTGCTCGCGCGTGCGACCATGAATGGTCAGCATCTGAACACCGGCTTGCTCAGCCGCAACTGCGAGTTGACGCGCATTTTTGGCGTGTGCTGCCCACCCGGTTCGCATCTTCAAGGTGACGGGTACGCCCTTGGGCTCGCAAGCTTTCACCACGGCAGATACGATTTCGATCGCCAGCGTCTCGTCTTGCATCAAAGCAGATCCCGCCCATTTGTTGCAGACCTTCTTGGCCGGGCAACCCATGTTGATATCGATGATTTGCGCACCACGGTCGATGTTATAGACCGCCGCTTCTGACATCATTTGAGCATCCGTACCCGCGATTTGCACGGCAATGGGTCCCGTCTCACCCGCGTGGTTGGCGCGACGCGATGTCTTGAGTGAGTCCCACAGATCTCGGCGTGACGTCACCATTTCACTCACGGCATAGCCTGCACCCAGTTGCTTACACAACTGGCGAAACGGCCGGTCCGTCACGCCAGCCATAGGCGCCACAAACAAGTTGTTGCTGAGTTTGATTGAACCGATTTGCACGATGGGGGAAGCGGTGAAGTGCGGCGTCGTTGGTCAACGCGGCACCATTGAGGCTGCTGAAAATTTAAGCAGTATTGTACCTATACTCAATCCCATGGATGCTTGGCTCACCGCAACGATCAATTGGCTCAGCTTGCCGGAAGTGGGCCTGACCACACTCGGCTTGATCTCTTTTTTAGCTGCCACCTGGTTACCACTCGGCTCCGAGGCCGCGTTGGTTGGCTTGGTGGTCGTCAGCCCCGATCTGCTGTGGCCCGCGTGGCTTGTTGCGACACTTTGCAACACGCTTGGAGGCATGGTGAGTTGGGCACTAGGGGCCGGCTTACACCGACTGGTCGATGCAGATGGCAACCCCAAAACACCCACCGGACGAGGTCTGCAGTGGGGCATGGCGCAGCTAGACAAAATTGGCCCTAAAGCCTGTCTACTGGCATGGGCGCCAGTCGTGGGCGACGTGATTTGCACCCTCGCGGGCTGGCGACAACTACCGCCCGTGGCGTGCGCGCTCTACATGGCGGTCGGCAAGGGTCTGCGCTATGGCGTGATCCTTGCCGGCACCGCCTCGTGGTTTAACTACTGAATAAGAAGTTCAACACGTCCCCGTCCTTGACGACATAGTCTTTGCCCTCGGCGCGCATCTTGCCGGCATCTTTCGCACCCTGCTCGCCTTTGAATGCGATGTAGTCATCAAACGCAATGGTTTGCGCACGAATGTAGCCCTTTTCAAAGTCGGTGTGGATCACGCCAGCCGCTTGCGGCCCCGTATCGCCAACGCGAATCGTCCACGCGCGCACCTCTTTCACACCCGCCGTGAAATAGGTTTGCAAACCCAACAGCCGGTAGGCGGCACGGATCAACCGGTTCAGACCGGGCTCAGTTTGGCCCAATTCAGCCAAAAACATGTCGCGATCTTCATCAGACATTTCTGACATTTCAGCTTCCAGTTTCGCGCAGATGGCGACGACGGGCGCCTTTTGTGAGTCAGCGAATGCCACGAGGCGGTCTAATAACGCATTGTTCTCAAAACCGTCTTCAGAGACGTTTGCCACAAACATCGCTGGCTTGGCAGTGATGAGGAAGAATTGCTTCAACAGCGGCATCTCTTCCTTGGTGAACTCCAGAGTCCGCACCGGCTTGCCTTCGTTCAAAGCGGCCTCGCATCGCTCCAAAATACTGACCAATCGCACCGACTCTTTATCCCCAGAACGGGCTGTTTTGGTTACCCGGTGCAACGCCTTTTCAACGGCGGCCAAATCAGCAAGGCACAACTCGGTCTGGATCACTTCGATGTCGGCGATCGGGTCAACCTTACCGGCCACGTGAACCACGTTGTCATCTTCAAAGCAGCGAACCACGTTCACGGTCGCATCGGTTTCGCGGATATGCGCTAGAAATTTATTGCCCAAACCCTCACCCGTGCTTGCACCAGCGACCAACCCGGCGATGTCAACAAATTCCACAATCGCCGGCACCACGCGCTCAGGACCAACGATGTCGCTCAATTGCTGCAGCCGGGAGTCAGGAACCTCCACCACGCCCACATTGGGCTCGATGGTGCAGAAAGGGTAGTTTTCAGCGGCGATACCCGCTTTGGTTAAGGCGTTAAAAAGGGTCGACTTACCCACGTTGGGTAGCCCCACAATGCCGCATTTCAAGCTCATGACAGTCCTCAATGTTCAGAACCGTGAGTTTAAGCGACTTCGCCCAGGTGGCCTTTCGGGGTATGCGGTGCAGGCTAGGGATCTGCCCACTTAGAATAGCGCCATGATCCAAGCGGGCAACATTCGCGTCCTCGGCGCCGGCATCACAGCGCACGCCACTGCTTTGCTGTTGTCTCAACAAGGCTGGCGCGTCCAACTGTCGGCCCCGCCCCAACGCCAGCATGACGCCTCGGTTCGCGACATTCGTGCCTACGCGATCAATCACCGTTCACGTGCAACCCTCAGCGCCTGTGGCGTCTGGCCCGCGCATGACCAGGCCCCGTGGATCACCCCAGTACGTCAAATGCGGGTTTTCGGTGACACCACCGGTCAATTGTTTTTAGATCCACCCAGCATCAATCCACCGCAACTGACTGAGCCCCGCGATCCGGTGGCGTGGATGGTTGAGGTCCCCGCGCTGGAAGACGCGTTGCTTGAAGCCTGCCAATCCAGCGATGGCATTGCAACCGATGGTGTTGACTCGACCCGTTCAACGATCACGCCAGACCTCACGGTCGTGTGCGAGGGACAGACCAGCATGCATGATGGCTTTGAGCGCCACAAAATCACTTACCCCCACCGCGCCATCGCAGCGCGGGTAAGGGCATCGCTGCCGCATGAGGGCGTGGCGCAACAGTGGTTTGATGGTGAACGCATCTTGGCTTTGCTACCAATCGGTGGCGCTACAGGAAGCGACTTGGCGGTGGTGTGGTCGGTGCCGACGGCTGAACAACAGCACTGGTTAGCGAACACGAGCGAAACCGGAACTGCACCGCTGGCGGCCGAGCTCACGGCACAGAGCCGAAACACCCTCGGTACGCTACACATGACTGCTGGCCCAGTCGGTTTCCCGTTATCTGTGGGGCAGGTGAACCGGTGGTTCGAGGGTCAGACCGTTTTGGTCGGCGATGCGGCGCACACCATTCACCCTTTGGCGGGACAAGGTCTCAATTTAGGCCTCGCCGATGTTCAAACCTTGGCTGACTGCTTGGCGACACGTCAACGCTGGGAAGCGGCCAGCGCGCCACGCCTGATGCGGCGTTACGAGCGACAGCGCCGAGCGGATACCCAAGCATTGCAATGGGCCACACACGGCCTGTTTCACTTGTTCACCAATGACCTGACCCGACAAACCCCCATGGCCTGGCTGCGTAACACCGGCTTGTCAGCATTCAATGCACTGCCGTCGCTCAAGCGGTGGGCGCAGCAGCAAGCCATGGGGAACTGACGCTTTGCGCGTTACTCCTACCCTCTTCACTTCAAACGGGATGCTCCACATGCTTTACGCTTCGCTTCAAACCCAAACAAAACGCCTGCGTGTCACGGCTGGCCACTGGCTACGCGCGATTGGCGTCACTTTGTTATTGATCAGCACGGCACAAGTTGCCACCGCGCAAGAAGCCAAAATCCGCGAAGCGTTGACCAAACGCTTACCGAACCTGCCCCCCATCAACAGCGTGACCAAAACCCCCATGACGGGTTTGTACGAGGTTCGATTTGGGGAGACTGAATTGCTGTACACCGACGCCGCTGGCGACTACCTGCTGCAAGGGGTATTGGTCGACCTAAAAGCCAAGCGAAACCTCACCCAAGAGCGCATGGACCAGCTGAGCGCCATCCCCTTTGATCAACTGCCGTTCAAGGACGCCTTCACAATCAAGCGAGGTAATGGCAAACGGCAGATTGCGGTATTTGAAGATCCCAACTGCGGATTCTGCAAACGCTTTGAGCGCGATATGGTGAATGTCAACGACATCACCTTGCACATCTTTTTATATCCAATTTTGGGCCCCGACTCGACCTTGAAATCCAAAGCAATTTGGTGTGCAAAAGACCGCGGCCAGGAAATCGAAGACTGGATGATCAACGAGGTGCCACTTGACACCAAAGCCTCAAATTGCGATACCACCGCGCTTGACCGCAACATTGAATTTGGGAAAAAACACCGCATCTCAGGTACGCCCGCGTTGTTCTTTTCAGATGGCACGCGCGTTCCAGGCGCCATCTCCGCCGCTGAGGTCGAAAAGCGATTGGCTGCGATCAAATAAAGCATGCGCGTTCACTACACCGTCGACTTCGAGCGCCCCCACGCCCACCTGATTGGTGTGCGTCTGCGCATCACACAACCCGCCAAACAGCAGCGACTCATGCTGCCCGTTTGGATCGCTGGCAGCTACCTGGTGCGCGAGTTTTCGCAACACTTGCAAGGTATTCGCGCGCAACAAGGTCGGAAGGCATGTGAAATCAAGCAAAAGAGCAAGCACGAATGGGTGATCAAGACGGATGGCGAAACGCCGCTCACGGTGACCTACGATGTTTACGCGCTCGACGCATCAGTCCGCACCGCTTACTTTGATCAAACACGGGCATTTTTCAATCCCACGAGCGTTTGCCTGCAGGTGCTTGGCCAAGCGGATGTGCCCCACCGCCTCACCGTTATCAAACCTACCGACCGGGCGCAGCGCCTGTGGCGGACCTCAACCGCACTGCCTGCCAAAGCCATTGACACCCGTGGTTTTGGCACCTACGAGGCTGACTGCTACGACACCCTTGCCGACAGCCCCTTCACGATTAGTGATTTTTGGCGCAGCCAATTCAAAGCACACGGCGTAACGCATGAGCTGGTGGTCACCGGTATCGGGAACAGTCAGCAGGCGGGTTTTGATGTTGCCAAGCTGGTGGCTGACACGCAACGAATCTGTGAGACAGAGATTCGCTTTTGGCACGGCGAACAGCCGCGCGGCCAGGTGCCTTTCGATCGGTATGTATTCATGCTCCACGCCAGCCACGACGGCTACGGAGGGTTGGAGCACCGGTTCAGCACGGCCCTCATTTGTCAGCGCTCAGATTTACCAACCGCAGACCCGAAAGCGGCGGAACCGAGTGAGGGCTACAGGCAGTTGCTGGGTTTAATTAGCCACGAGTATTTCCACACGTGGAACGTGAAGCGTCTTCGTCCGCAAGAACTGACGACGATTGACTTCACCCGAGAGAACTACACCGAGTTGCTGTGGTTTTTCGAGGGTTTCACCAGCTATTACGACGACTTGTTTTTGCAGCGGGCAGGCCTCATCAAATCCCAAAGCTACCTGGACTTGGTAGCCAAGACAATCAACCAGGTTGCAGCAACGCCGGGTCGTCACATCCAAAGCGTGGCGCAGGCCAGTTTTGATGCGTGGGTGAAATATTACCGAATCACCGAGAACACCCCCAACGCCACCGTCAGTTACTACACCAAAGGTGCCTTGGTCGCTCTGTGCACCGACTTGGCGTTGCGCGCACACGGCAGCGACCTAGACACGTTGATGCGCGACCTGTGGACCCGCACGAACGGCGGGCCGATGACGGAGGCCATGGTGTATGAATCCCTGACAACGCGTGGCTTCGAGAACGTCGCAGCGCAACTGCACCATTGGGTACACAGCACCGAGGATCTGCCGATTGCCCGATTGTTAGAGGCTGTGGGGGTGCGCGTGACCCCCAAGCCAGCGCCCTTACCACAGCGCTTGGGCATGCGGGTTAACGAGTCGAGTGGCGTTCGCATTGCGCACGTGGCCCGCGGCGCGGTGGGGGAAGACGCCGGCTTTGCCGCAGGCGACGAGTGGTTGGCCGCTGGGTATGGTGACGACATGTGGCGAGTCAAAACTTTGAGCGATGTCGAGCGCGTCGCCAAATGGCAAACCCAGCAGCCAGACGAGGCACTCACTGTCTGGTTCTCACGCGATGGTCGTATGATGAAATCCACCCTGCGCTGGCCGCAGGCTGATGCGCGGGCCATCGCCCAGCTGGTCATCACAGACCACGCCAAGTTAGCGACTTGGCTCAAACCCTAAGTATTCAAGAATCCTCATAGGAGCACATGCATGTCTGAAGCAACCAACGAACCCGTCATCCTCACGCGAACCGAGGGACGCGTGGGTATCGTCACCCTGAATCGGCCCAAACAGCTCAACGCGCTCAGCGATGCACTGATGGACCAACTCAGCGCGGCGTTGCTGTCATTTGACGCCGATCCCGAAATCGGTTGCATGGTGGTAACGGGCAGCGAAAAGGCCTTCGCGGCCGGCGCCGACATTGCCGCCATGGCGCCTTTGACCTTCGCGGACGCTTACGGACGTGACTACATCACACGGAACTGGGACCCTATCAAGCGGGTGCGCAAGCCCATCATCGCAGCAGTGCAGGGTTTCGCACTGGGCGGGGGCTGCGAACTGGCCATGATGTGTGACTTCATCATCGCGGGCGAAAGTGCCAAATTTGGCCAACCCGAGATCAAGCTGGGCATCATTCCGGGGGCAGGAGGCACGCAACGCTTACCGCGAGCGGTTGGTAAATCCAAGGCCATGGATATGGCGCTGACGGGTCGGATGATGAATGCCGACGAGGCTGAGCGCTCGGGCCTCGTCAGCCGCGTCGTCCCCGATGCGCAGCTGATGGACGAAGTCCTCGGCATTGCCCTAACCATATGCAGCTACTCCGTACTCAGCGTGATGGCCGCCAAAGAAGCCGTCAACCAGGCCTTTGAAGGCTCCTTGAGCGAGGGTATTCATTTCGAACGGCGCCTGTTCCATGGGTTGTTCGCAACGGCGGATCAAAAAGAAGGCATGCAAGCCTTTTTAGAAAAACGCAAACCGTCGTTCACCAACCGCTGATCCGGCGGCCAGCCGCGCTCAAAAATTTTTAAAAGCGGCCTAAATTTGCTTTCGAATTTGTGGCTATAATTTCAGGCTCGGTGATATAGCTCAGTTGGTTAGAGCACAGCATTCATAATGCTGGGGTCGGTGGTTCAAGTCCACCTATCACCACCAATCGTGCAGGTGACGCGCTTAAACGTCACATAACCCCGGTGTCTCGGCATACGGGGTTTTTTATTGTCTGCTGGGTTTACAATCTTGCTTTCCGTGCGGTCCAGCCGCACGCCGGCCACTGGATCTACACCACGCAACGCCGGCCCGACAGTTATGGCCCCGTCCGCTTTACTTCGCGACGGGCCCATGGTGGTCTTTGGGTCACTTTGCGTTGACTTACCGACACAAAACACCATGAGCAAAAAAGTTTTCATCAAAACCTTCGGCTGCCAAATGAATGAGTACGACTCAGACAAGATGTCTGACGTACTCGGTGCTGCCCAAGGCTACGAGCCCACCCAAAACGTTGATGAGGCCGATCTCATTTTGTTCAACACCTGCTCGGTGCGGGAAAAGGCGCAAGAAAAAGTCTTCAGCGATTTGGGACGCGTCAAGCATCTGAAAAAGAAAGGCGTACTCATCGGCGTGGGTGGTTGCGTGGCCAGTCAAGAAGGCGAGGCGATCATTGCCCGCGCACCGTACGTCGATGTGGTGTTCGGACCGCAAACGCTGCACCGCCTTCCCGAGCTGCTGAATGAGAGAGAGCGCGCCAACAAACCACAGGTGGACATCAGCTTCCCCGAGATCGAAAAGTTCGACCACCTGCCACCGGCCAAGGTAGACGGGGCAAGCGCCTTCGTGTCCATCATGGAAGGATGCTCCAAATACTGCAGCTACTGTGTGGTGCCCTACACCCGCGGCGAAGAGGTCAGCCGCCCCTTCGACGATGTTTTGGCAGAAATCGCCGGCTTGACCTCGCAAGGTGTGAAAGAAATTACCCTGCTGGGACAAAACGTGAACGCGTATCGAGGTGTGATGGGGGGAACCTCGGAAATTGCTGACTTTGCGCTGCTAATTGAATACGTTGCCGCGCTACCTGGCGTTGAACGCATCCGCTTCACCACCAGTCATCCGAAAGAATTCACACAACGCTTGGTGGACGTCTATGAGCGGGTGCCGGCGTTGGTTAGCCACCTCCACTTGCCGGTGCAGCACGGAAGCGACCGAATTTTGATGGCCATGAAGCGGGGCTATACGGCGTTGGAGTTCAAGAGCACAGTCAAAAAACTCCGTGCCATTCGTCCAGACATCTCGATGAGTTCCGACTTCATCGTGGGCTTCCCCGGTGAAACCGAAGAGGATTTCAACAAGATGATGAAGCTCATCACCGATGTGGGTTTTGACACCAGCTTTAGTTTCATCTTCAGCCCCCGACCCGGCACACCCGCCGCCAATTTGCCCGACGACACGCCGCACGACGTCAAGCTAAAGCGGCTGCAACACCTGCAAAGCGTCATTGAAGAAAACGTGCAAAGCATCAGTGCTCGGCGCCTCAACACGGTGCAGCGGGTATTGGTTGAAGGTCCGTCTAAAAAGGACCCCACTGAATACATGGGTCGCACCGAGTGCAACCGCATCGTGAATTTCCCTGCGGGCCCCAATCCCACCCGCTTAAAAGGTCAGATGCTGGACATCAAAATCACGCAAGCATTACCGCACTCTCTGCGGGGTGAGGTCGTCGTGGCCTAAGCGGCGTTTGGCGTGTCTTGGGCTCACCCCATTCCGGGGAAGCCCATGCCTTTCATGCCGCCCATGCGCTTCATCATTTTCATGAGACCGCCGCCCTTCATTTTTTTCATCATGCCCTGCATTTGCTCAAATTCTTTGAGCAGGCGATTGACCTCCTGCACATGAACGCCAGCCCCTGCGGCGATACGGCGCTTCCGAGTGGCTTTGATCAGTTCGGGTTTGGCGCGCTCCTTTAGCGTCATGCTGCACACAATGCCCTCTTTGCGGCGCATGTCTCGCTCGGCTTTATCCATGTCCATTTCGCCCGCTTTTGCGGCCATTTGTGCCGGTAATTTGTCAACCAGCTGAGACAACCCGCCCATACTGCGCATTTGGCGCAGTTGATCCAGGAAGTCATTCAGGTCAAACCCACCACCACTTTTAACTTTGGTTGCCAGCTTTTGTGCCGCCGCCATGTCGACACCCGCGCTGACCTGCTCGACCAAAGCCAAGATATCGCCCATGCCGAGTACACGGGATGCGTGCCGATCGGCATCGAAGGCTTCCAAGCCATCAATCTTTTCGCTGACACCGGCAAATTTAATCGGGACACCGGTCACGTGGCGAACCGACAAGGCCGCGCCACCTCGGGAGTCACCATCGGTTTTTGTCAGCACAATACCCGTCAACGGCAGCGCCTCCTTGAAGGCCCGCGCGGTGTTGATGGCGTCCTGACCCTGCATCGCATCAACCACAAACAAGGTCTCGACCGGCTTGAGCGCCGCGTGCAGACCCTTGATTTCTGCCATCAACACCTCGTCAATCGCGAGGCGGCCGGCGGTATCGACAAGCAGTACGTCAAAGTAATGTTTGCGCGCATAGTCCAGCGCAGCGTTGGCGATGTCGACTGGCTTTTGGTCTAGCGTGCTGGGAAACCACTCGGCGCCCGCTTGCCCAGTGACCGTTTTAAGTTGCTCAATCGCGGCGGGGCGATAAACGTCACCACTGACGGTCAAGACTTTTTTCTTTCGTGCGACCAACCATTTGGCTAGCTTGGCGGTCGTCGTCGTTTTACCTGCACCCTGTAAACCTGCCATCAACACCACCGCTGGGGGTTGCGCGGCCAGGTTCAGTTCCGGCGACGCACCACCCTCGCCGCCTGACATCAGCGCAACCAACTCGCGGTTCACCACGCCCACCAATGCTTGGCCCGGCGTCAAAGAGCCAACGACCTCTTCGCCCAGCGCCTTTTCTTTCACCTGGGCGATGAACTCGCGAACCACCGGTAATGCGACGTCCGCCTCCAACAGTGCCATCCGTACCTCGCGCAACATGTCGGCGACGTTGCTCTCGGTAATGCGGGCCTGTCCGCGCATCGTTTTGACAATCCGCGATAAACGTTCTGATAATGCTGAGGCCATAAAAATCTCTGGTTTTGACAGTGCTAGCAAGCACCCATTCGCCATCGGTCGGCGTTAAACTCTACCCATGATTCTAACGACCAGTCCACTGTTGCTCACCAGCTCACTTGCAGCTGCTGTGGGCTATTTGGTGCTCGCCGCTGGTCATCGCGCATTGGGCGCGCGGGTTACCCAAGGTGTGTTGGCACTCACTTGGTTCCTGCATGGTGCCTCGCTGTTAATTTATTGGGTGGAAAGCCCCGGGCGCTTTGGCTTTGCCTCGGCGATGTCGGTCACCGCGTGGATGGTTTCAACCATTTACGGTATCGAAACGCAGCTGCAGCCCAAGCTTCGCGCTCGCTGGACACTGGCAGCACTGGGTGCTGCAGCCATTCTTCTGAACTTGCTTTATCCAGGTACGGTGCACCCTCGCTTACCGTCTATTTGGTTACCTTTGCATTGGGCGCTCGGTATCGCATCGTACGGCTTGATTGGTGCTGCGGTCTTTCACGCGCTGTTGCTTCGGCGCGCTGACGACGCCATGCGTAACGCCCACGCCGAGGATGGCCAGTTACCAGTTTTGGCCCTCGAGCGGTTGATGTTTCAATTCGTAACAGCCGGATTCATTTTCCTCACGGCAACTTTGGTGGCTGGCGCGGGTTTTGCTGAAGTGCTGTACGGCAGCGGATGGCGTTGGGATCACAAAACCATCTTCTCGCTTCTTGCTTGGCTAAGTTTGGGAACACTGCTGGGCGCGCGCTGGCGTTTGGGCTGGCGTGGCAAGCGTGCCGCGCGCCTGCTGTACGCGTCTGCCGGTTTGTTACTGATGGGCTACGTTGGCACCCGATTCGTTTTAGAAGTGTTGCTGAACCGCGCCTAACCCCAGCAGATCATGAAAATTTTTATCGTTCTATTGGCGATCATGTTGGGTATTTGGCTCTGGAAGCGCGATCGAGAATCTTCGCGTAATGACGCCATCAAATCAAAACCACCGAAACCCACACAACCCCAGCAGGTGGCGGCGGCCCGTCCCATAGTGCCGTGTCTGCACTGCGGCACACACGTCGACATGGCTGAAACCGTCGAAGGTCGTCTGGGTCGTTACTGCAGCAAGGCGCACTGCACCGTTCACGGTGATCGGCCGCTCTGACCGGCATGAAAATCCCCCCGGGCCCCCGACAAGGAGCCGATGCCAACTGGCAAGACGGTTGGTTAGAGCGGGCGATACGAGTGGCGTCACCGAACTATGGCCCCCGACCCGCGAGCAGTCCTGTTGATTTAGTCGTGGTTCACTCCATCAGCCTGCCTCCTGGAGAATACGGTGGGACTTTTGTGCAGCAGCTGTTTACCAATCAGCTGGACTGGGATGCCCACCCTTACTTTCAACAAATTCGGGGCGCTGAGGTTTCCGCACACTTTTATATTCAGCGCACGGGCCAGCTCATCCAATTTGTCAGCACGCAGCAACGAGCCTGGCATGCAGGGAAATCCCAGTGGTGCGGACGGGATAATTGCAATGATTTCTCGATCGGCATTGAGCTCGAAGGATTAGAGGATCACCCCTTCGAAACCATCCAATATGAGGTCCTGCGATCGCTCATTTGGGATATCCAGCGCGAGCACCCCTTGGTGCAGGATGTGGTGGGTCACTCGGATGTTGCACCCGGCCGCAAACGGGATCCGGGCGATGCATTCAACTGGCATTTTTTCGATGATTCAGGGCCTAGCGAGCCTGCTTAAAAACGGTTCTAACCCGTTTGTCTTCAAATTTTCGCCCCATTTTGGGGTGATCTTAAAAATCAGTAAAAACACTAGGGCTAGTGTATTGTTGCAGGTCCAAACACTAGGTATAGTGTTGTTTGTGTTTTAAAGACCCCTGTAATTTTGACGGGTCGAAGCGCATAGATTGCCCCTCAGCCGCACCGTTCCGTGCCAGCCGAGATACCTTACAAAAATAACCGAAAGCGAAGATATGCAAACTGCAACACCGACCACCGAAGCCACCCGGCGGGCTCCTGTTACCCACAAACCCAGCGCGTCACTGGCCGACGCAAACGCCTACGCGCAATACCAAATCATCCGACGCAATGGCGCGGTGGTCCCTTTCGAACCCAGCAAAATCGCAATCGCGATGATGAAAGCTTTTTTGGCGGTTCACGGCACGCAAGGTGCGGCATCCGCCAGCGTCCGCGAAACCGTCGACGAGCTGACCCAAGGCGTGGTGCGCGCGCTGCTGCGCTCGCGTCCCGGTGGCGGCACATTCCACATTGAAGATATCCAAGATCAAGTCGAATTGGGCTTGATGCGCGGCAGCCACCATGAAGTGGCTCGCGCCTACGTGCTTTACCGCGAGCGCCGTTCACAAGAGCGCCAGCAGAGCAAGCAAACCGAAGCGCCAGCCGCTACAGAAAACACCATCCATGTGGTTGACAATGGTCAACGCATGCCCCTGAACATGGAGGCATTGCGCCAATCCATCTTGGCCGCATGCGAGGGTCTGAACGCCGATGTTCGCCCCGAGCCCATCTTGGCCGAAACCATTCGTAACCTTTACGACGGCGTACCGTTTGACGAAGTACAAAAAGCAGCCATACTGGCTGCGCGTACGCTGATCGAAAAGGAACCGGATTACACCTACGCTACGTCGCGTCTGCTTTTGCAAACCATCGCAAAAGAGGTGTTGGGGCGCCCAGTCAGCCAAGCAGAGCTGACAGCCAGCTATGCCGAGTACTTCCCCACATTCATCAAACGCGGGGTCGAAGCTGAATTACTTGACGAACGATTAGCGCAATACGACCTGACACGCTTGGGCGAGGCGTTGAAGCCAGAACGTGACTTCCAATTCGACTACCTCGGCCTGCAGACACTGTACGACCGCTACTTCTTGCACATCCGCAAGCAGCGCATCGAACTGCCCCAGGCGTTTTTCATGCGGGTTGCTATGGGCCTGGCACTCGAAGAAATCGACCGCGAAGCGCGTGCGATCGAGTTCTACGAAGTGCTTTCCAGCTTTGACTTCATGTCGAGCACACCCACCCTGTTCAACAGCGGCACCCTAAGAAGCCAGCTGTCATCTTGCTACCTCACCACCGTCCCCGATCACTTGGATGGCATCTACGAGTCGATCAAGGAAAACGCCCTGCTCTCGAAATTTGCTGGCGGCTTGGGCAATGACTGGACGCGCGTGCGCGCCTTGGGTTCTCACATCAAGGGCACCAACGGCGAATCGCAGGGCGTGGTGCCTTTCCTGAAGGTGGTCAACGACACGGCTGTTGCCGTTAACCAGGGCGGCAAGCGCAAAGGCGCTGTGTGCACCTACCTTGAGTCTTGGCACCTGGACGTTGAGGAGTTCTTGGAGTTGCGCAAAAACACCGGCGATGATCGCCGCCGGACGCATGACATGAACACGGCCAACTGGATCCCCGACTTGTTCATGCGTCGCGTGATGGAACGCGGTGACTGGACTTTGTTTTCCCCCGCCGACGTGCCCGACCTCCACGACCTGTTCGGCGCTGCTTTCGAACAAGCATACGTGGCCTACGAGGCTAAGGCGGATAGCGGTGAAATTACGCACTACCGTCGTCTGCCCGCCACCGATATGTGGCGCAAGATGCTGACGATGCTGTTCGAAACCGGCCACCCTTGGATCACTTTCAAAGATGCCTGTAACGTGCGCTCACCCCAACAACACTGCGGTGTCGTGCACTCGTCCAATCTCTGCACGGAAATCACACTGAACACCAGCGATACCGAAACGGCTGTGTGCAACTTGGGTTCAGTCAACCTGTCCCGCCACTTAAAAGACGGCGCCAACGGCAAAGAACTCGATCACGACAAACTGAAGCGTACGATCACGATCGCCATGCGCATGCTCGACAACGTGATCGACATCAACTACTACGCGGTCAAAAAGGCACGTGACTCAAACATGCGCCACCGCCCTGTTGGTTTGGGCATCATGGGTTTCCAAGATAGCCTGTATGAAATGCGTACCCCCTACGGTTCGCAAGCGGCGGTCGATTTCGCCGACCGTGCCATGGAAGCGGTTTGCTACAACGCCTATTGGGCATCCAGCGATTTGGCAAAAGAGCGTGGCCGCTACAGCACCTTTACAGGCTCTTTGTGGGATCAGGGCATCTTGCCGTTGGACACCATCGATTTGTTGGAAAAGTCGCGCGGCGGCTATGTCGAAGTGGATAGGTCATCAACCCTGGACTGGGACGCCTTGCGTCAAAAGATCGCCAAGGATGGTATGCGCAACTCAAATTGCGTCGCCATCGCACCGACTGCCACCATCTCCAACATCATTGGTGTAGACGCGTCGATCGAGCCCAGCTTTGGCAACCTGTCGGTTAAGTCGAACCTGTCCGGTGAGTTCACCATCGTGAACAGCTACTTGGTGCGCGATCTGAAGCGCTTGGGTTTGTGGGATGACGTGATGGTCATGGACTTGAAACATTTCGACGGCTCATTGAGCGCGATCGATCGGGTCCCTGATGACATCAAGGCTCTCTACGCAACTGCTTTTGAAATCGATACCAGCTGGTTGATCGAAGCCGGTGCGCGTCGCCAAAAGTGGATCGACCAAGCCCAATCCTTGAACATCTACATCGCGGGCGCCTCCGGCAAGAAGCTCGATGAGACCTACAAGCTGGCTTGGTTGCGTGGCCTCAAAACTACCTACTACCTGCGCACCATGGCCGCAACCAGTATCGAGAAATCGACGGGTCGTGCGGGTCAGATGAATGCGGTTTCCAACCAGTCGTCAGCACCAAGTGCGGCAGCGCCAGCGGTTGCCGCACCCGCTGCAGTGGCCGCCACGGATGTGAAGTTCTGCGCGATCGACGACCCAGGTTGCGAGGCCTGCCAGTAATTTGAAAACGCGCCATTCAAGATCAATAAATTTTGAATGGCGCTAATCAAAAAACGACTTCACGATTAGTAATTTTTAAAAAACAAAAAGCGAAATAAAACGATGCGAAAGCACAACACACATTGAAAGAAACAAAGCGTTTTGCTTTTCTTTTTTTTATGTCGCTTTGATAATTCAACGAAACGGATACACAAC
>ENA-UPTJ01000418-UPTJ01000418.1-marine-metagenome-genome-assembly--contig:-NODE-418-length-26929-cov-5.606869_pt1 | contig 26929 bp, 26 predicted proteins | sample MGYA00238168_ERZ767080 | MGnify/ENA primary metagenome ERZ767080 (study PRJEB28935, sample SAMN06266237) | marine metagenome | isolation source: Columbia River Estuary | place: USA:Columbia River Estuary... | reverse complement strand
GCGACCGAGAACAGAACTATCGACCGCGTTAAATTACCAAAACCGTGACGACTTCGAGAGATATGTCTTTCAGTTCAATTACCTGTATAAGTTCTATGTGTCAAAAACGCAGATCTTTCAGATGGGGCTTCCCTTTCTTTCGGTTGTTAAATTTGTTTTGATCGATAAATCTCCCGAATTTCAGGATAGAATTGATGCATTGAATGACGTTTTTCTTGAGAATGCGTATTCCAATCAATTTGTGTGGCAAGACTTCAAGTTGAAACTGGATTACAACAACAAGGATAAGGATGATAGAACATCTAAAAATCTCGTTTTATTCAATGCTAACTTTGATCTTGCGGGGAATACCTTGAGCATGTTCAAGGGTTCTCTTGATACATTGGAAAATGGGCAGCGCAGTATCTTTGGAGTAGCATATTCGCAATTTGCACGTGTGGACAATGACTTTATTTTTTCACGACCATTGAACCGAAAAATGAGTATCCATTCAAGATTGTTATCAGGTATAGGCCTTCCTTATGGAAATACAACGACTTCCATGCCCTATGACTATGGTTTTTTTGCAGGTGGATCGAACGACAATCGAGGATGGAGAGCGCGGTCAATGGCACCGGGAATTTACAAGTCTTATGTGGATACCAATGCCGCTAACACTCAGATCGGAGATATAAAACTTGCAGCAACCTTTGAATATCGATTCAATATGGGAACCAACTTCAAAGGCGCTTTCTTTGCAGATGCAGGGAATATCTGGACGATCAATGAGGATGAGAATAGGTCTGGAAGTAAATTCACCGGAAACTGGTATAAAGAGATCAAACTTGCATCCGGATTTGGTTTGCGCTATGACTTTGAATTCTTTGTTTTTCGATTTGATGTTGGTATTCCAATTTATAACCCGGCCTATCAGTCAGGGGCGAAATGGATCTTTGAGGACCGCGGAAACAGAGAGACTTATTACCGAGAAGGAATGGAGGTGTATGGCCAGAAGGCCATAGATATGTATATGAGTGATAATCCAACACTTACGACGCCACCGGATTTCAATGATTCATGGAAGTACATCAAGCAATACAAGCTGATGCCAATGCCATTTAAACCGGTCTTCCATTTCGGGATAGGATATCCGTTCTAAGTTAAATTCGTTAACTTACTATTCAAATTCACATGGTGAACAAACTGGTTTCCCTTTATTTCTTAGTACTATTAAGTTGTTGTGCTCATCAGCTCAATGCACAGAATATTGTTCGCAATTCAGGATTTGAAGAGAATACTGGCTGTCCGGGTGCTACGGTTTTTTTAAATAACACGAAATACTGGTCATCCGTTCAAAATCATCAAGGGACGCCTGATCTTTTCTGGAAGGATTGTGTGTATAACGGAATTGGTAAGAATAGAATTGCACCGAATCAATTACCAAAAGCTGGAGAGGGCTTTATTGGATTGTTTTGTGCCGGTGACGATCTTCGGGAATTCTGCACGACTGAACTATCCGAGCCAATGAAAGAGGGAGAGATCTATTCTGTTGAATTCTGGGTAAGACCTGCCGCAGGATATGGAACAGGTATTAATTCCTTCAGTGCACATTTCTCACAAGAAGCAATCGAGGGGCAAGGAAATTTGAGGGCTTTGCGATTGGAACCACATATCACGAATCCCGAAGACCGGATGCTCAATGATACCAGTAAATGGGTTTCCATATCAGGAGAATATACAGCCAAAGGAGGTGAGAAGTATATTACTCTTGGGAATTTTCGCAACGATGGTTCGACCAAAAAAGAAATCTTCAATAATGCATGTATACGTCCGGATAGATCATATATGCTTTTGGATGAGGTCTCTGTACTAAAGACCTCGGAACCTCAGAAAGTAGATCCGGTTGATTCTCTGGTAATTGTTCCTAAAACTGAATTAAATGTAAAGATCAGAGATGTGTTTTATGCCAGATCAAATCAGTTAACGATCGAAGTTTGGGATAACAATGTTGAGGACGGAGATAGTGTTCGGATCCTTATCAATGGAAATGTACTTACAGAAGGGATTGGTATAAAAAAGACGGTTCAAACCTTGAATTTTGGGCTTTCCGGAAATGATAATCTATTGGTGGTCCATGCACTAAATATTGGGAGCAGGCCACCCAATACGCTTGCATTAAAAATAACGGATGGAAAATCCTCCAAAAGGATCATATTTACCACTGATCTTAAAAACGCTCAGGCGATCAAGGTCATACTGAAGAATTAATCTTCCACGATCGTCAGATTGGCGAATCTCAATAAAACAGTTTTTGCACCGTGATGTGGGAAGAAAATGGTCGCTTTTTTATCAGGTCCATCACCTTCCATTTTAGTGACTTTTCCTTTTCCAAATCTGTCGTGTATCACATTCGATCCAACTATTAGGTCGGCTGCAGATCCGGAACCAGTGTTTGCTGGGGGAATAGATTTCTCTACCGGTTTGAATCGTGGCGGTGGCTGAGATAGTCCTTTGTTTAAACCTCCAGTGAATGGACGCTCGAATCCGGCATTTTTGCCCATAAGTGATTTTCCGGATGTACCTCTTGAAGGTGAATCAAATTCAATGTATTCTTCCGGGATCTCATCGATAAATCGACTAGGTTCTGATGTAACCAGATTTCCCCATATTAATCGAGATTAGGAAAAAGAAAGTGTATAGGTTTCCATAGCTCTGGTTACGGCAACATAGAATAATCTCCGTTCTTCCTCCAGATCAGATCTCGTATGCAATGACATTTGAGAAGGGAAGAGGTTTTCTTCAAGTCCAACCAGGAAAACATGAGGGAATTCAAGTCCTTTACTTGAGTGAATGGTCATGAGGGTAACGTGATTTCGTTCCTCGTTCTTGTCTTCATCGGCATCAGTCAACAAAGCCACATCCAACATAAATTCACTCAAGCTTTTATCTTCATCTTCGGCTCTTGAAACAGTAAATTCCTTAATACCTGCCAATAATTCCTCAATGTTCTGGTAGCGTTCTACTTCTTCGGGACCCTTATCTTTTTCATTGTACAGCTCCTTCAGTACTCCTGATGATCGAGCGATGGTTTGAGCAAGATCATATGCATTCATTTTGTTGACCTGTGCACTAAAGCTCTTGATCATGGTCACGAATTCATAGAGCTTGGTTTTCGTGGGTCCATTCACATTCAACGGAAATTGCGACTGATTACTGATCACATCCCACATACTCACGCCGTAGTTGTTTGCTGCAATGATCACATTCTCGATCGATGTTTTCCCAATTCCTCGCTTCGGATAATTGATCACTCGTTTCAGTGCTTCTTCATCTCGTGGGTTGGTTGTCAACCTGAAGTAGGCAAGAAGGTCCTTGATCTCTTTTCGCTGATAAAAAGAAACACCACCATAGATCTTATAAGGGATGTTTAACTTTCTCAATGCCTCTTCAAAGGATCTTGATTGTTTATTTGTTCGATAGAGTATCGCGAAATCGTTGTAAGAAGGAACGCCTGATTGCTTCAGGTCAAAGATCCTGTTCACGATCATCTTTCCTTCCTCATTATCCGTAAGTGTTCGGATTACTTTTATTTTATTCCCGGTCGAATTATCAGTCCATACCTTCTTTTTGATCTGGTCCTGATTTTTGGCGATCACGTGATTTGCTGCCTCAACAATATTTTTAGTACTTCGATAATTCTGCTCAAGTTTGTACAGCTTGAAATCAGGATAATCTTTTCTGAAATTCAGGATGTTCTGAATGTTCGCTCCACGAAACGAATAAATACTCTGGGCATCGTCACCCACCACACAGATGTTCTCATACATGGCAGCCAGTTTCTTCACGATGAGGTACTGAGCGTAGTTCGTATCCTGGTACTCATCCACAAGGATGTACTGGAATTTCTGCTGGTAGAAATGGAGAACATCAGGGAAATCACGTAAAAGTACATTGGTCTGATAAAGAAGGTCATCAAAGTCCATTGCTCCAGCTTTAAAACATCGCTGACTGTATGCCTTATAGATCCTTGCGATCTCAGGTCTTCTGGACTGAATATCTTCATTCATGATCTCCGTATTCTGCTCGTATGCTTCAACCGAGATCAGGTTGTTTTTTGCTGATGAGATCCTCCCAAGCACCATGCTTGGTTTATAGACCTTATCATCAAGGTTAAATTCTTTGATGATATCCTTTAATAAAGACTTAGAATCTTGTGTATCGTAGATCGTAAAATTGGATGGGTACCCCAGTCGGTCTGAGTTAAATCTTAGGATTCTTGAGAATACGGAGTGGAAAGTACCCATGGTAATGTTCTTCGCTTCAGAAGGGCCAACGATCTTCCCAATTCTATCGGTCATTTCACGAGCCGCCTTATTGGTAAAGGTCAGGGCAAGTATGTTGAATGGATCAGCCCCTTGTTCCATCATATAAGCTATTCGAAATGTCAAAACCCTCGTCTTACCAGAGCCTGCGCCGGCAATAACCATGTTTGGACCATAAATGGATTTGACAGCCTCGAGCTGGCTATCATTCAACTCATCGAGATAGCTCATTGAAAAAAATCTGTTTTTGTTGTTTGGGACAGACGCTAGGATTATCTGTTCGATTTCAAAGTTAGGGATTTCAAATGGAGGTTAGGGTTCAATTGAAGCGGAAAAAAAACAATTTTTGAACATTTAGTTTCTGCCTTTTCTTGGAAGAGATTATTACCTTTGCTCTCTTGAATAAGTTAATAAATGTCACATACTATTAAACCAGGTGTCGCTACCGGCGATGATGTACAGAAGATCTTCAAGTACGCAAAGGAGAAAGGATTTGCTCTTCCTGCAGTGAATGTAACGGGTTCATCGACTGTGAATGCTGTTCTTGAGACGGCAGCGAAAGTGAATTCTCCGGTGATCATCCAGTTTTCAAATGGTGGTGCGCATTACAATGCTGGTAAAGGACTTTCTAATGCAAATGAAAGAGCTGCTATAGCTGGAGGTATTTCAGGAGCAAAGCACATTCATGAGCTTGCTGAGCTTTATGGAGCAACGGTTATCCTTCATACAGACCACTGTGCAATGAATCTTTTGCCTTGGGTTGATGGTTTACTAGATGCAAGTGAAGCACACTTTAAATTGATAGGAAAGCCTTTGTATAGTTCACATATGCTTGATCTATCTGAGGAGCCGATCCATGAAAATATTGAGATCAGTAAGCGTTATCTTGAGCGTATGAGCAAAATGGGGATGACCCTGGAGATTGAACTTGGAATTACAGGTGGAGAAGAAGATGGTGTCGATAATACAGACGTGGACAGCTCAAAATTGTACACTCAGCCTGAAGAGGTAGCGTACGCATATGAAGAGCTGATGAAAGTGTCTGATAAGTTCACGATCGCAGCAGCTTTCGGGAATGTTCATGGTGTTTATAAGCCTGGAAATGTGAAGTTGACTCCGAAGATCCTGAAAAACTCTCAAGAGTATGTTCAACAGAAATTTGGTACAGGACCAAATCCTGTTGATTTTGTTTTCCATGGTGGGTCAGGTTCAACATTAGAGGAGATCAGAGAGGCTATTTCCTATGGTGTGATCAAAATGAACATTGATACGGATCTTCAATTTGCGTTCACAGAAGGAGTGCGTGATTATATCATCAATAAGGTAGATTATTTGAAAACTCAGATCGGTAATCCGGAAGGAAGCGATAAGCCTAATAAAAAATACTATGATCCAAGAAAATGGTTAAGAGAAGGTGAATTGACCTTTATTGACCGATTGGTAAAATCATTTGAGGACCTGAATAATGTAAATACGTTATAATGGTAGATCAAGAAAACAAGCAGTCTATGAGTTGGTTTAAAAGAAACAAAGAGGGGATCACTACTTCAACGAGTGAAAAGAAAGAGACTCCGGAAGGGTACTGGCATAAGTGCTCCAATTGTAAAACGCTTTTCACGGCAGAAGATCTTGAAAAAAATGCATGGGTGTGTGACAGATGTTCACATCACGAGAGAATTGGATCAGAGGAGTATTTCTCGATCATCTTTGATGGAGGGAAATACAAGGAGTTAGACGAAATGCTATCTTCTGGTGATCCATTGAATTTTGAGGATACAAAGAAGTATGTAGATCGTATTAAAACGACGCAAAAGAATACGGAGCTTTCTGATGCGATCAGAACAGCTGTTGGTAAAATGGATGGAAATGACTTCGTTGTTGCAGCAATGGATTTTGCTTTCATTGGTGGTTCCATGGGATCTGTTATGGGAGAGAAGATCGCAAGAGCGATCGATCATGCGATCAAGATCAATGCACCATTCATGATCATCTCTAAATCAGGAGGTGCGCGTATGATGGAAGCTGGATTCTCATTAATGCAGATGGCTAAGGTATCTGGAAAGTTAGGACAGCTTTCTGAAGCGAAATTGCCATACATCTCATTCCTGACTGACCCTACAACCGGAGGGGTAACCGCTTCATTTGCGATGTTAGGAGATATCAATATTGCAGAACCAGAAGCACTTATCGGTTTCGCCGGACCACGAGTTGTGAAAGAAACGATCGGTAGAGATCTTCCAGAAGGATTCCAGACCTCTGAATTCGTTCTTGAGCACGGGTTCCTTGATTACATTGTTGACAGAACACAGCTTCGAGACACATTGGCATTGTCTCTTAAGTTGTTCAGAAATTAATAAGAGGGGCGAAAGCCCCTTTTTTATTAGAATTCAGGATCGATCTGGAAAGTCAAGACTTCTTTAGTGATGGGATGCTTGAATGTGATCTGTTCAGCATGTAAATGCAATCGCTCATTGCGCTCTCCATAGAGATCATCCCCAACGATTGGAGAATTCAGACCATCAGGATGACTGGAATGAACTCTTAATTGATGTGTTCGTCCTGTAATGGGATAAAACCTCATTCTTGTTTTGCCGTCCATAATTGAAATCACTTCATACTCTGTAACTGCCGGTTTCCCATGTTCGAAGCATACCAATTGTCTTGGTCGGTCTTCAAGATCAACGCGAAGAGGAAGATCGATCACCCCTGAGGTATCTTTGATCTCGCCATCCAATAATGCGATATAGCTCTTTTTGATCCTTCTCGAGATGAATTGAAATTGAAGTTTTTTGTAGATCTCCAATGATTTTGAAATGATCATGATTCCAGACGTTGACATGTCAAGCCGATGAACGACCAGAGGACCTGTCGCTTCTGGCATGTACTTCCTCATTCGTTTATACACCGAATCCTTGACTTGCTTTCCTGGGACAGATAACAATTCATGTGGCTTATTGATGATCAGAAGATGATCATCCTCATAAAGAATTGGAATTTCGTCACTAGTTTTAGGGACATGTTCCATTGGATTTTCTTCAACCTGTAATCCTTTGAGCATGTGTCCTAAAATAGGTTCACATTTCCCCCTGCAAGAAGGGTAGAAGTGACCATGTTTCCTTATCTCAGACGCCGGCGGATTTCCCCACCAGAACTCGGCAAGGGCAATTGGTTTTAGCCCGTGCAGATAGGCATATTGTAATAATTTAGGTGCTGCGCATTCTCCGGCCCCTGCAGGTGGAGTTTTCCAAACCGTATTTTCAAAGATGGAATAGAGACTTTTATTTTTTCCAAAGGAATTCAGAAAGTTGTAACTCGAAAAGATCTTTTTCTGGAGTTGAGAAGAAAGTACTTTTCGTTCATTGCGTAAATACTCGATCTCCTCTTTAAAGGCTTTCATCTTCTGTTCGACCTCGGCAATTTTTTCGTTCCAGCTTTTAGTGGTTCTTTTCAATTGGATCTGCTCCGTTTGACTTTCGTAATTTAATTGTTGATTTAAATCCTTCAGTTCTAAAAGGGATAAATTCTCTTTCGCTTCATTTCGAAGTAGATCCCGATTTGATTTGTTTGACTTAATACTTGCCTTAAGATTTGTAATCTCCTCGTTCCGTTGATCAAAGAGCTCGTTCAATTCATGGTTTAGCTCATTCCAAACCGAGGATGATTCCAGCTCAGCCAGTTTACGATTACATTCATTGACAAAATGTTCTCCTTTCTTATAGAATCCTTCTGCAGGTAATATATCGAAGACAGGAGGGACAAAGTATTCAAGATGGTTTGATTCGGCAAGTTTGCCTGAGTAGGCTGCCAGAAATCCAATCTCGCCTTCCTCTGTTTGTACCACCAAAACACCAAACATTTTTCCGATCGACTTTTCAGTAGGATCTGTATGACCAAAATCGTGCGTAAAATCGTTTTGATTATGGAGATATTCCTGTAATTGATTACTCGCCAGAACAGACAACGGGTGAGGGACGTAATAAAAAGGAAAAGTAAATTCCAGCGGCAATTCGATTCCTTCGATGGAAGAACTGAAATGATGAAACTTTGAAGGTAAACTTGCCATTATAGAATTTGAAGCAAAGGTACTGCTTTAAATTCCCAGAAAATACCTGCTCACGCCAAATATTGCACTGATACCTATCCAGAGGATCATATTGACTTTGAACCGCTGCAGCGCAACGAACGAAACAAGTATCCAGACCGTAACGACCCAATCTATGTTTGAGAATGTGATCTCAGAGGTCCAGACAACTGCTTTGGTTAGATAGATCGTTAGATTCAAGATCACACCAACGACTGCTGCTGTTACGATCGTAAGGGCATTTTTGATCTTATCGTTATTTCTGGTTCGCTCGATGATCGGTGCCCCCGCAAAAATGAAAAGGAAACACGGCACAAACGTATAAAATGTTGTAATGACTAATCCTAGTCCACCCATCGCTACAGAAGCGCCAAAATGGTTGTAACCAGCCATGAAACCGACATAGGCCAATACCATGACAAGGGGTCCTGGTGTTGTTTCGCCAAGTGCGAGTCCATCGATCATTTGTAATTCACTGAGCCAATTGAAATTTTCGACTGCTACATCGGCTACATAAGGAAGAACTGCATAAGCACCGCCAAAAGTAATAAATGCTGCTTTTGTAAAGAAAAAGATCAAACTGTTCCAAAAGTTAGTATCTCCGCTAAAGGCATTGAATAATAAGATAGGTATGCTCCAAACGATGACAGCGGTTAATACCTGAAGAATAGTTTTTAGCGGTTTGAAAACGGCTTGTTCAGGTGTATGGTTTTCATTGATAATGTAATCATTTTCGTCTTCAAACGACTTCTCCTCTGTGGTTGAATTTATTATGGATGGAATAAATTTCGACGCGAGGAAAGAGAGGATCAACGATGCTATTATGATGATAGGAAAGCCAATGTTTAAAAAGAACATAGCGACAAAAGATAACACAGCAATCAACCAATGGATCATCGACTTCAATGATTTTGATGAGATCTTATAGAGCGCCATTATTACGATGGCAATGACGGCAGGTTTTAGTCCGTTGAACAATGCGTATATCCAGGATACAGAACCGTATACTGCATATACTGCAGAAAGAGCAAATAGAATCAGCATTGATGGCAGAATAAAGAAAATACCTGCTGCCAGGCCTCCTTTTGTACCATGCAATAACCATCCTGAATAAGTCGCTAATTGCTGTGCTTCCGGACCAGGAAGAATCATCGAATAATTAAGGGCATGCATAAATCGACCTTCTGAGATCCATTTTTTCTTGGTTACAAGAAATTCATGCATAATTGCAATCTGACCGGCAGGTCCACCGAAGCTAATAAAACCTAACTTGATCCAAAACCAAACAGCCTCTTTAAAGGAAGGGTAGTTGTTTTCTGACATGAGCCAAAATTAATAGCTTCAGATGCATAATCCTAAGTATATTGGATTACATCGATAGCCTTAATGTAAATTTAACATTAGCTTTTTGTCTCAAGGGTTCCATCAGAGTGTTTAGCAAATCTGCCCAGATCTTTCGCGTGCGTGTGGTCTGAACTCGGCCATGGCCAGCCACCAAATTGGGTACGCTGATAATCTTCAAACGCCTGATAGATCTCTTCTCTTGAATTCATCACAAATGGTCCGTGTTGAACCACAGGCTCACTGATCGGTTTACCCTGAAGCACGAGTACTTTACAAGTTTCATTACCTGCTGTTATTGTGATGTCCCTGTTTGACACCACATCCGCAGCATGATAATAGGGTAGTGTATCCTCATCAAGTTTAATTGAGTCTCCTTCATAGAAATAGATCGAACGATTTATTACTGCTGATGTTGCTGGTAATGTATACTGTGCACCCGCCTCCATGTGTAGGTTGTATATGGCAACTTTATTCTCCTCCTTGGCAGCCCAGGAATCAGGTGGAGGTGTAGGAGAGGCATGGTTTTCAAGTTTTCCTACAAGAACTTCTATTTCCGTGGATTTATCACTTTGGTCCTTGTGTGTAAAACGAGGTACATTTTCTCCCCAGATCATTTTGAAATGAGGTTCAACCATTTTGTTTGTGCGAGGTAGGTTGAGCCAGATCTGAAATAATTCCAGTGGATTTTCTGAATCCTGATTCAAAAGCGGAAACATTTCAGAATGTTGAACACCTTTTCCGGCAGTCATCCATTGAACATCACCATTTCCGTATCGTCCTGCAGCTCCGGTACTATCTGCATGATCTACCAAACCTTTACGAACAACTGTGATCGTTTCAAAACCTCTATGAGGATGTCCCGGAAAACCTGGAACTTTTGTTCCGTGGTACATTCTCCATCCGTCTTTAACAATAAAATCCTGACCAAGATATCTGCCTTCAAGAGAAGTGTCAGGTCCTAGCTGTGCGTTACCTTTGGGATAATTATCCTCGTGGTGTACACAAAATAAAAATGGATCTTGGGTTTCCCATTGAAATCCAAGTGCCTTTGTCCTGATTATCTTTTTCATTGTTTCTTTTTCTTCTTTGGATGAGTTCTTACCTCTGGCTGAGCCTAGAAATGGGGTAAGTAGCACACTTGAGAATCCTAACGTCAGATTCTGTAGAAAACTTCTTCTCTGTATACGCTTTCTCATGGCATTTAATTTTAGTTAAAAGTAAGGAAGACCGGTGAATTTTTCCTTAACCTATGTTAAGCTTTGATCAATCCTTTAATTCCAGGATTGCTTTTTTTGTTCCAATCTCTCTTGTTATGAAATCCATGGATCGTTTTGGAGATCTGGCAGGAGAATACTCTCGACCGTAAAAAATGATCTGGAGATGTAGTTTATTCCACAGGTCCTTAGGGAAGACCTTTTTTGCATCTTGTTCTGTAACTGAAACATTTTTCCCTGAGGTTATTCCCCATCGGGTCAAAAGCCGATGAATATGTGTGTCAACAGGAAAGGCAGGGACCCCAAAAACTTGCGCCATGACCACTGATGCAGTTTTATGTCCTACACCCGGAAGCTCTTCAAGTAAAGACATTTTATCAGGAACATCACCATTGTATTTGTCGATCAGTATATGAGACAAGTTGTAGATCGCTTTTGATTTTGCAGGGGATAATCCACAAGGACGTATGATCTCTTTGATCTCTTCGATGGTCAATTTTACCATATCGAACGGATTATCTGCTCGTTTAAAAAGTAATGGAGTGATCTTATTGACACGTTCGTCAGTGCATTGTGCAGATAGAAGAACAGCAATCAATAAAGTATACGCATCTGTATGATCTAAGGGTACTGGGGTTTCAGGGTAAAGTTTTTCCAGTTGATCAATAACATATTGTGCTTTTTCTTTTTTTGTCATGTCTTACGAATTTAATAAGGAATCAATGAATAGCTTGATTTTTAGCTCATCTGTTTATCAATTTGTTTAGAACGATTCTTAATAATACCACTTTTATGGTATTGTCCCATTTGGTTATGCTGTATTTCTTTGCAGTGTAAATTAAAGTAAAATGAAAAGAATTTTAACTCTTCTGTTTTTTCAATTGAGTTTCCTTGGACTGACTCAGGTTTATTTGGATACAACTGCTGATATGTCAGCTAAAAGAGTACAGTTTGCCGATATTCAGCAATTCGCCATAGGAAGTTATGGTGAGGCACATTACAACCAGAATATTGACGGTGACCAATTCAGAGCAGGAAAAATAGATCTTCACAGAATCATTACTTATATAGGCTATCGATTTAATGAAAGAGCTCAGTTCTTCTCTGAAATAGAATTTGAGCATACCAATGAGATTTATGTGGAGCAGGCTTTTGTTAATTATCGATTCAATGATAAATTCAACTTTAAGACAGGGGTGATTTTAGTACCTATGGGATACGTGAATGAGTTTCATGAACCTACATTGTTCAATGGGGTAGAACGTCCGAATGTAGATAAATACATTATTCCTTCTACTTGGAGAGAGATGGGTGCAGGATTTCAGGGGCTTTTCAAGAAAGCATCAATCAAATATCAGTTGTATGTTTTAAACGGGTTCAATGCTTACACGGGTGCGGCAAGATTATCTGGTGCAAATGGACTAAGAAACGCAAGGCAAGGGGGAGATGAATCATCATTTTTAAGACCGTCTGTTACTGGTAAGATATCCTATTTTGGATTCGACAAGTTATTGATTGAAGCGTCTGCGTACATCGGTAAAACGGAATCCTCATTATATAATGGATTGGAAAGAAACAATACTGTTGCTATTTCACAGGCAGATTCCACTGTTGTCGGAATTTCGATGGCAGGGTTGAATGTGAGTTATGCTGCAAAAAGATTAATGTTCAGAGGTCAGGCGATTTATACTTCTTTATCGAACACGGATCAATACAATGCGTTCACCGGATCGAACGTTGCAAAAGGGATTTTGGGTGGATATGCTGAAGTTTCCTACAAGTTTGATCTAAAGAAGGATGATTATTTACAGATGATCCCATTTGTTCGCTACGAGTATTATGATACACATTTTAAGGTGGATGAGTTCGTTGCTAGAAATAAGGCCTATGCAAGAGAGGAATTGATCATTGGAGTGGGGTTGAAGCCTGCGCCAGGGCTTATTTTTAAAGCGGATTATCAGCTGTTCAAGACAAAAGTGGATGACAATTTTACATCAACGCTTAATTTGGGATTTGGTTATTGGTTTTAATGGTATGAAAGGATTCTGGAGTTTAATACTAATAGTATCAGCTGTTTTCTCATTTGGCTTTATGCTGAATGAGAAAGCTATTGATAAGGTTTTGAAAAAATCATTTAAGAACTCTGTGTATGAGAAAAAGATCGTTGCAGTTCCGGATTCTCTAAAGGCTACCCTTGGTGAATTATATTCAGTAAATGTAGATGGAAGGGTAGAAGGTTATGTGTGCTATGCAACAGCTTTTGGTTGCAAAGTGGGAGGGTGTGCTAAACCCAATGATCCTAACTTATCAGCCTATGAGACCTTCGATTACATTGTTGTTTTTAATAAAGACCTCAGTATAAGAAACCTGGAAATTGCCAATTACCCTGGGTCATATGGTTATGAAATCTGTAGAAAGAGCTGGTTGAATCAGTTTACAGGTAAAACTCCAGCTTTAAAGCTCTACGAAGACGTTGACGGGGTTTCCGGTGCAACAATCTCTGCGCAATTCCTTGTTGAGGATCTTAATTTTGTAAAATCGATGATCGATTCATTGAAATAAAAAAAGAGCCAAACGGCTCTTTTCAATATTAATCTTCGTCTTCATCATCCCATTCTTCCTCTTCAACATCATCGTTGAAATTAAAGAGACTGTCATTTTCTGGATCGAAATCATCATCTTCGTCATAAAAACGATTTGATTTACCACTTTTCTTGTATGGAGATAACTTTGTCTTTTTAGATCTGTCGTCCGTATCAAAATCTTTCTTTTTATCCTTAGAAACCTTCTTACGAGGTTCACCTTTGATAATAGGAAGATCAGAAGGAGGGGTAAAACTTACCGGTTCATCTTCATTCGGAAGTGGTGGACGTTCCATCGAATCTCTGGGACGATCATTCGATCTGTCTCTTGGCGGCTGATTTGGACGTTGATTATCAAAATTTCTTTGAGGTCTTTGATCTCTGGAACCGGAAGGACCACGATCATTTCCTCGTTGTTCAGCTTCCTTAACAGCAATAGGCCTACCATTGATCATATGTCCGTCTAACGAACGTATAGCCTCCATAGCGGCATCACGTTCTGCCATTTCTACGAATCCAAATCCTCTGGATTTACCTGTTTCCCTGTCCGTAGCAACATTTGCTTTCAACACTGCTCCGTAGGTTTGAAACAACATCTTGAGCTCTTCGCTCGTTACACCAAAATCTAGTTTGGCAACAAAAATACTTGTCATAAATGTCTAAACAAGAAGTATTTAATCAGTAAATTCATGTTTAAGATAAATCGAAAATAGAATTTTTTTTTATCATAGACACAGAACAAGGGAATTTTTGATGAAAAAACAATTGACAGCATGGGTGCTTGGGGGAACAGGTGCAATTGGTAAAGAGTTGATCAAGCAGTTATTGAAGGATGATGATTACAAGGAAATCTACGCGGTTTCAAGAAGGAAAGTAAAGGTAGAAGATGCAAAGCTTACAAATGATGTCATTGATCTGGAGTCTGATTTTCAACTAGAAAACAGGGGAGGAGACGTTGTTTTTGTGGCTTTTGGTACAACTCTGAAAAAAGCGGGTAGCAAGGCTGCGCAACATCAGATAGACGTTGAAATTCCATTTCGTTTTTTAGCTAGATTGAAAGAGCAAGGGGTGAAAAATTGCGTTCTTGTTTCCGCTATGGGAGTTTCTGAGAAATCGTTATTCTTTTATTCCAGAATGAAAGCTGAGTTAGATAGGAAGGTTGATGAACTGGGATTTGACCATCTGGTCCTTGTGAAGCCTTCCGTTCTTGATAGTGTAAGGGAAGAAAAAAGAACTGGTGAAGAGTGGTCGATCAAAATTGGAAATTTTATCGGTAGATCGGGTTTAATAGATAAGTATAAACCAATCAAAGTGGAATATGTCGCTCAGGCAATGATCATCAGTCTTGATTATATGACTGTTAAGGTAACAACTTATAACTCGGCTCAATTACACGATCTGTCAGCCATTTATAGAAAAGAAAAGGGACTCAATTGAGTCCCTCTTTACTATTCGATTATTTTGATTTTAAAAGATCTCTGATCTCCGTCAATAATTCCTGATCTTTTGTTGGCGCAGGAGGTGCTGCAGGTGCTTCTTCTTTCTTTTTTGACATTTTGTTCATTGCTTTTACCATAAGGAAAATGATAAACGCGGTGACAACAAAGTTAATCACTGAAGCAATGAATTTACCATAAAGAACACCGTTCCAGGCTACTTCCTCCAGTTTGGTTACTCCAAGAGATTCCATTGCAGGCTTCAGCATTAGAGGGGTGATCACATCATTGATCAAGGAGCCAACAATCGCATTGAAAGCTGCTCCAATGATTACAGCAACTGCAAGGTCGATGACATTGCCTCGCATGATAAACGTTTTGAATTCTTTTAACATCTATATTAGGTTTAGGGGTTACTGAGATTGATATTTATGTCGATTCACCAATGATCTGCTTAAGGTGAGTTCATCGGCATATTGAAGTTCTGTTCCCACTGAAACACCTCTTGAAAGAGTTGTGATCTCAATGGGTTTTTCTTTTAGCTTTTTATAGAGGTAAAAACTCGTAGTGTCTCCTTCCATAGTCGGGCTCAAGGCAAAGATGATCTCATTGATCTTCCCTGTATCGGCTTTTTCGATCAGCGGCTGAATGTTCAACTCACCAGGACCTACACCATCCATTGGTGAGATGATTCCTCCCAGAACGTGATAGATTCCTTTGTAGCTTTCAATTCCTTCGATTGCCATAACATCTCTTATGTCTTCGACCACGCAAATCGTTCCATGGTCTCTATTCGGATTTATACAAATCGTGCAGATCTCTTGATCAGAAATATTTCCACATTCTTGGCATTTTGTCACGTGAAGCTTAAGGTCAAGAAGAGATTCTGCAAACATTCTGATCTCCTCTTCACTTCGATTGATCAGATTCAAGGCTAGACGTAATGCGGTTCTTTTTCCAATACCCGGAAGGGAGGAAATTTGTTCAACTGCATTTTCAAGATGTTTGGATGGGATCTTCACAACCCGAAACTACGAATGAAAAGAAGAAAACAAAAGTTAAAACGATAGTGTTTTTCCACAATTCCATGTTATTGTCGGATTTAACGATTAAGTATTTTGTAAATTTGATGTCCCGGATTTAAAATGAAGGCCAACGAAGTAAATATCAGGAATAAGCGAGCGAGTTTTGAATATCATCTCGAGGAGACCTTTATTGCCGGAGTTCAGCTGTCGGGAACTGAAATAAAAAGCATCCGAAATGGTAAGGCTAGTATTCTTGAAGCTTATTGTATCTTTTCGAGAGGAGAGGTTTGGATCAGGAATATGCATGTTACCGAATACGAAAATGGCTCCTTTTATAATCATAAGCCAAGAGCAGATCGAAAGCTTCTATTGAATAAGAAGGAGATCAATCGCATCGAACGATTTTTGAAAACAAAAGGGAACACGTTGATCCCGCTACGTTTGTTCATCTCTGATAAAGGTTGGGCAAAGATTGAAATTGCATGTGCTCAGGGTAAAAAACTTCATGACAAGCGTCAGGACCTGAAAGAAAAAGATGACAAAAGGGAAATGGATCGAGCGATGAAGCGCTGATCAGATCATTCCAAAGGTCAAGAGATGAGCCCAGTGGTCATTCGTTATCAGAAACAAGATAAGAACTGTTCCAGTTAAGTATAGGCTAAGGTGCCAGATGATGGTAAATCCGATGGTTCTTCTTTTCGTAAGTATCGTAACTACAGGTAATAAAAAGATCATGATCAAAATGATCGTTACGGAATAGAAGGTATAGTAGACCGGGAAATATCCGTAATCCAGTTTTTGGATAGAGATCACTTGCACTGGATCGTGAAAAAACCACGAACGTTCAATATATATATCAGGGTATCTTGCGTAAAGCGAAAAGTTAATGTTTCCGATCCAGATGTTGTTTCCCTTTGCCGTTTGGATGAGAGAAACATAGGATCCCTTAATTCCTGAATAAACGTCTCGAGCATAAAACTCAACGCGATCATTTTCATAATGTCGAGGGAGAAAAAGATCCATTAGAAGCATGAAAGAGATCACCGACCCGAAAAGAGCATTCAGTTTAATGATTCTCCATTTCTTACCCTTGATCAGTGACTGATAATATCGTTCGTTTGTAATTTCCTCCTGAAGTTTTTGTTCTTCGTATCTGCGCCGTGCTTCTTTGACTCTTTCGTCATGCATTTCTTTTGCAGATTTCCTTCTGGTCTTTATCGGTGAAGGATCATTTTTCTTGCCTGTAAGAACCTCATAAGCCTCAGTGATCAAAATAAATTTCGCTGCAGCCTCCTTCCCGTTATTTTTATCAGGGTGATACTTCATTGCCAGAAGACGATATCGCTTTCTGATCTCTTGAGGAGAGGCACCTTCACTAAGGCCAAGGATATTATAATATTTCTTTGATGGCAATTGCAGGCTGATTTATTGATTCTGATCGGTTGATCTTATGATTTCTTGTAAAAATAAATTCATTTATCACTATTATTTCTTTGGGTATCTCATGGTCGTCTAGCACACTTGCTAACTTGCCTTTTGAGATCTCCAATTCTTGATCAGTTGTGAATAGTGTGATTTGCTCTCCCCAGATCTTATGTGGTACCGGGCCTATGAAAAAAGGAGCACTTAGTAGGGATGAGATCTTTTTTTCTAATTCCTCTGTAAAAAATTTCTTTCCTCCAGAGTTGATCACATTGTCCCAACGTCCGATCCATTTAAAGGAAGTAGGACTTAGAATTTCCACGATATCGTTGGACTGGATTAGACCAGAATTGGTCACTTCATCATTCAGCCATAGGCACCCTCGTTCATCTACTCCGATACATAGGCCTTCTAAAATCAGGTACGTATTCTCTGGATGTTCCGCTAGAGAGCGTATAGCAATATGGGAAATCGTTTCAGTCATGCCATATGATTGAAAAAAGCCGACTTCTTTTAAATGATATATTTTAGTGTTCAGTTCTTTACTGATCACTCCACCACCGAGAAGGACTTTCTTGAATAAATATGCCTTTTCTGGGAAATTAGTGATCATTCCTTCAACCTGAGCAGGGATCATTGCTGCAAAAGATATAGGTTCGTCAAGGAATTTAACCGTGTCTAATGTTACCGGTCCAATAATGATCTTTTGATTGCCGACCAAAGCTCTTACCATCATCATAGTGCCTGCAATCGTCGAACAGGACAAGCAGGAATAAAGCACATCTTCTTTCTTCAAATTGAAAAACTCAATCGTTCTCAAAGCGGAGTTTCTCATGGCGCTCTTCTTGATTCGTATTTCTTTGGGAGGCCCTGTGGAACCTGATGAATGAACAACAATGAAGTCGTTTGGATCGTTCCAAAGCTTAAGGAAATGATCGATCTCCTTAATACGGGATCTGTCCTGAAAAATGATATTTAATATTTCATTCAACCTCTTTGGAATGGAATTTGCTTTAAAGGTAACAACTTTTCGAAGTCGAATTGATCAAAATAATAGAGTCCTGAATTTGGATTTTATGTATAACTTAACAAAAAAAAACGATGAAAAAACTCTTTGGTATTCTATCTGTGGCTGTTTTAACAATGGCTTTTGTGGTTGAGAAATCGGATTCATCTGTAACTGTAAATACACCTATTCAATCTGAAAGTGGTATTCGTTTCAAAAATGTATCTCTTGAAAGAGCAAAAGAATTGGCTGCAGAAACAGATAAATTGATCTTCATTGATGCTTACACATCTTGGTGTGGCCCTTGTAAAAGAATGGATGCAACATCTTTTAAAGATGATGAAGTGGGGGAGATCTTCAATGATAAATTTGTGAATCTGAAAATTGACATGGAAAAAGATGCTGATGGACCAGAGGTAGCGAAATTATATAAGGTAAGAGCTTATCCAACCTTACTGATAATTGATAGCAAGGGGAAATTAGTCAAATCTTCTGTTGGATTTATGACTTCCGATCAGTTGATCTCTCTGGCAAATTCAGTAGATTAAGAAATAACTAAAAAAAGAAAGCCGACTCATTCGAGTCGGCTTTTTTATTTTTGGGATTTGGAAATTACTTTCCTTTCTCCATTTTCTCTTTCAATTCAGCAAGAGCATCTAGATCACCAAGAGTTGATTTCTCCGTATTCTGATTGATCGCCTTTACTGCTTGAGATGTTGAAGATGTACCACCTTTCTTACCGCCTTTAGCAGCTGCAGCTGGCTTGTCTTCACCCTCTTCGAACAAACGAGTGTGAGATACAACAATCTTCTTAGCATCCTTATTGAATTCGATTACTTTGAAGTCAAGAACTTCTTCAACTTTAGCATTAGATCCGTCTTCTTTTCTCAAATGCTTAGAAGGACAAATTCCTTCAACACCGTAAGGTAGAGAAACGATACCTGACTTATCTTTCATGTCGATGATAGTTCCCTGGTGTACAGAACCTTCTCCGAAGATTGTTTCAAATACATCCCATGGATTTTCTTCAAGTTGCTTGTGACCTAAAGAAATTCTTCTGTTCTCTCTGTCGATCTCAAGAACAACAACTTGCATTTCATCACCAACCTTACAGAATTCAGATGGGTGCTTGATCTTCTTCTGCCAAGAAAGGTCAGAAATGTGGATCAATCCATCAACTCCTTCTTCAAGTTCTACGAAAACTCCGAAGTTAGTGAAGTTACGAACTTTCGCATTGTGCTTAGTTCCAACAGCATATTTCGCTTCGATAGCTTCCCATGGATCTGGCATCAATTGCTTAATACCTAAAGACATTTTTCTTTCTTCACGATCCAATGTAAGGATAACAGCCTCAACTATATCACCAACATTCATGAAGTCCTGAGCAGAACGCAAGTGCTGAGACCAGCTCATTTCAGAAACGTGGATCAAACCTTCAACACCTGGAGCGATTTCGATGAACGCACCATAGTCTGCCATAACCACAACTTTTCCATTCACTTTATCACCAACCTTAAGGTTTGTGTCTAGTGAATCCCATGGATGAGGCTGAAGTTGCTTCAATCCTAGAGCAATACGCTTCTTGTCATCATCGAAATCAAGGATAACCACGTTCAATTTCTGATCAAGTTCAACGATTTCTTCCGGATGATTAACACGTCCCCAAGAAAGGTCAGTAATGTGGATAAGTCCGTCAACACCTCCAAGGTCGATGAATACACCGTAAGAAGTGATATTCTTAACAGTACCTTCAAGAACCTGACCTTTTTCAAGACCAGAGATGATCTGCTTCTTCTGCTCTTCAAGTTCAGCCTCGATAAGCGCTTTGTGAGAAACAACAACATTACGGAATTCCTGGTTGATCTTAACCACTTTGAATTCCATGTTCTTACCAACATAAATGTCATAATCACGGATTGGCTTAACGTCAATCTGAGATCCTGGAAGGAATGCTTCGATCCCGAATACATCAACGATCAAACCACCTTTCGTACGACACTTAACGAATCCTGTGATCACTTCACCTGTACGTAAAACATCATTTACGCGGATCCATGCTTTGTGCATACGTGCTGTTCTGTGAGAAACAATCAGCTGTCCTGACTTGTCTTCCTGACATTCAACATATACATCAACTGTATCACCAGCTTTCAGGTCCGCATTGTAACGGAATTCTGAAGCAGCTACAACTCCTTCGGACTTGTAACCGATGTTGATGATCACTTCTTTTTTAGTAATGGCAACAACAATACCTTCGATCACCTCTTTCTCATTGATCGATGTTAATGTTTGCTCATACTTGTCTGATAATTCGGAACGCTGTGCTTTGGAATAACCATCCATTGCCAGAGCTTCCCAATCGAAATCTGCAGTTCCCTGCACTACTTTTTCTTTTGCCATTTGGCTTTTATTACTTGTATTCCGGGCCCAGATCATCCGGAAGAGTTCTAACTACTGTTTTTCTGGGTAACAGTTTGTTTTTGAGGGTGCAAAGTTAAGGAATAAATGATTAGGATTTAAAGTAGAGTCAAAAAAAAATCCCACTCATTTCTGAGCAGGATTCTTGAGTAATATTTCTATGAATTTATTCCGAAGTAATTGTTTTCGGGACTCTTTTCATTTCTTGACGTTTTATCTGCATTTGCTCTTTCTGTTCATATTTTGCAAATTGCTCTTCAGTAAGAACGTTCTTCAACATCGCTTTGCGTCCGTCGTTATTTCCTTTGATTGCCTCTTTCTTCGATTCCTCAGACATTTCTGCGTTGTTTCGAATAGCTTCATTTTTCAAGTTAACACCAAGATTGATCTCGTACACTTTCGGGATCTGATCTTCAGTAAGCTCAAGGTTGGTTGTCATTGACTCCGTCTGTTTCTGAGCACGTTCTTGTGCTGTAGTTTCCTGAGCAACTGCAGTGTTTAAACCAGCCGTTACCAATAACATTCCTAAAATTAATTTCATTGATCTCATAAAAGTCATTTTTTTGTTTCGTTCACTACAATAGTCATTCCACTCTACAAAGATGATTATTTTTCAAATTGGTTGCGTCATACCGATAAAATTATAGAGATATTTAACAAAATGAATACAAGCCGTAAATGTCTTTCTTTACTTACTTTCTTCTGCTTAATGTTAGGAGCTGAGGTTTTAGCTCAAAAAAAAGTAGTCAATCTAAGTAGAAGAGGACTCACGGAAATTCCTGAAGAATTATATCTCAATGCTTCCAATATCAAAGTCTTGAAGCTGTATGGTAATCGTTTTGACAGTCTTCCTTCGGATATTGTTGAGTTTAAAAATCTTGAAAAATTATACGTTGGTAAAAATGATCTTAGGTATTTACCCGCAAGCATAGGTGAGCTTAAAAAATTGAAAATTCTTTCTTTGACTGCCAATAAACTTGATTCTTTACCAGAAGAAATAGGAGGAATGGAATCACTGGAACAATTGTGGCTAGGACAGAACCAATTGAAAGCACTTCCTCCATCGATTGGTCAATTGAAGAATTTAAAGAATCTATATGTACATTACAATTGGCTTGATAGTATCCCTGAATCCATAGGTGGATGTGAGGCTTTGGAATTCGTGAATCTAAACAGAAACAATCTCCAACGAATTCCGGAGTCGCTAGGAAAAATAAAAGGATTGAAAGAGCTCCATTTGGTGAATGCGGGTTTTTTAGTCGATTTACCAGAAACGTTTTGTGATCTTAGGATGCTCGAAGTACTTGAGATCGATCAAAGAGTAGCGATTCCTCCATGCTTGTTGGTATATCAGACCAATCGTCTAAAAATTATTCAGCACTAGATTTTCTGGAGGACGATATAAAGGCCCAGAATAGAGTAGCATCGTATGAAAAATGGGCAGCGACAGCAAACCAAAGTCCGAAATGGTCAAATCCAAAACTGATAAGTACTATAAATGGGAGGACAATCAATCCATACAATGATTGCGCAATTGGCTTGATCGTGAAATAACCATGAATTGCTACAAACAGGATGGAAGTGACCCATGGTCCAAGGTAAAACTGAACACCACTTCTAAAAAGCAGCTCTTCTCCGAGACCGGCACAAAACGACAAAAAGAATCCCATTGCGTATGAGATGTCCATTTCTCCGATAAGTTTATCAACTCTCATGGGTAGTTTTTCGAATATAGGAGATGATAAAAGAAGTGCTGAGAAAAACGCGTAAATGATCCCGAATTCTAGGCCAAATAAGATTGGGATGGTTTTAAGGTTGTCTAATTGAAGGAAATCCTTAATATCGGTACCTTCAAAGTAAGTCAAAGCAAAATAAGCCGGGAGTGGAAAGATCAGTAAGGTGATCAAGCCTAATAATAGTATGTATCCCTTGGATATCTTCACAGTCAAAGGTAAAGAACCTTTGGAATGAAATCTTCTAATCACAGGAGATTAACTTTTTTTAATAGGTTGAATTTCGGGCCTGTTCTTTTCAAACCCTTAATTTTGCCTAAAAAAAGGATGAAGGATTTTATAATCGACTGGATCAGGCATTTCTATCAATATTCAAAAGATGGGGTGGTCTATTTCGATACTAAAGGATATAATGAACACGCGTTTTATTGGTCGGCAGGAATGTTTGTGGCATTGATTGCCAGTTCACTTCTAGCATGGTTTCTTACACGTTTGTTCATGGTGCAAATTCTTCATGTATTGGTGGATCGAACAAAATCCACACTGGATGACCATCTCGTAAATAATAAAGTATTCAGATCGATGGCTCATATTGTGCCTTTGATGTTCCTTGAATATTTTCTATCTATTGCGTTCTACCGATATCCTGAAATGAATGGAACTATGTCAAAGCTGGTTTCTTTGCTCATGCTGTATGCAATAATGGTTTCGTTATCAAGAATTTTAAATGCATTTAGGGATTATATCAAGGAAAAACCAGCTTATTCAGATAAGCCTATTCAATCGTATTTTCAGGTGATCAAGATCGTTTCGATCGGAATATTGATGATCTTGATGTTGTCCGTTTTAACGGATAAATCTCCTTTGTTCTTCTTGACATCACTGGGGGCAGTATCGGCGATTCTAATTTTGGTATTTAAAGATACGATCTTAGGTTTTGTTGGCAGTATACAGCTATCTGCAAATGATATGATCCGCATTGGTGACTGGGTGACGATGGATAAATACGGAGCTGATGGTGATGTGGAAGAGATCAATCTGGCAACAGTTAAAGTGAGGAACTTCGATAAAACCATTACCACAATCCCGACCTATTCATTTATCTCTGATTCATTCAAGAACTGGAGGGGAATGCAAGAGTCTGAAGGAAGAAGGATTAAAAGAGCCGTCTATATTGAAGTAGATACAGTTCATTTTGCTTCTGAGGAATTGATCAATAGGTTGAGCAAGTTGAAGTTGCTTAAGGAATTCATTAAAGAGCGTCAAACTGAGATCGAGAGCTACAATGAAGAACACGGGTTCAAGGGGGATGAGCTGATCAATGCAAGGAAACAAACTAATTTAGGGTTGTTCAGAAGGTATATTGAATACTACCTTCGTCACAATGTTGAGATCAATCAGGGAATGACTTTGATGGTCAGACAATTGCATCCAACCGATAAAGGAGTTCCATTGGAGATTTATTGCTTTACGAATACGAAGGAGTGGGGTGAATATGAAGATATTACTTCAGACATTTTTGATCACATATTTGCCATCGTTCCGGAATTCGAATTGTCATTGTTTGAAAATCCGTCAGGTCGAGATTTTCAGCAAAGTTTCTCTAGTGTCCGATAGGAGTTTTTTCTCCAGCTTTGATCTCAATACTTAATGTGTTTTCTTCCGGTGGAATAGGGCAGGAAAATTTGTCTGAGTAGGAGCAATAAGGATTGTAGGCAAGATTGAAGTCGATCTTTACTTCCTTCTGTTTTGGTTTTGAAAGGTCGATATATCTTCCTCCACCGTATGAATCTTTTCCTGATGTTTTGTCTCTGAATGGAATGAATAAATAGTCTTTGTATTCCTCTTGTTTACTAAGTGCTATGTTTTTGTAGACGGTGAGGCGGAATTCTATCGAATCCTTTTTGCAGTAAATATATCCAGCCCTTCTGTACACGGGTCTTCGGTCTGTCGTTGTGATCATTTCGAATTTGGGACCTTTTTTCTTTTTATAAGTAGCATTGATGATCCAGCTGGTGTCGATGAGAAAATAATCCAATCCTTGGAAGTGATCGATCTCCTCTTGTGATAAGATCTCATTTTTCGGATCAGTAAGCTCAGCATAATGTTTTACTCGGATCTCACGAATAGAATCCTGATAGGTCTGTGAGTAGGTACTCAGCTGAATTAAGCACAATAGAAGTCCGATTACAAATCTCATCTTGACCCGAAAATTGAACTTCCAACTCTAACCATTGTGCTTCCTTCTTCAATGGCAAGTATATAGTCACCGCTCATTCCCATGGATATGGTATCAAAGAATTCAGCCTGACTTAAGAAGTTTTCTTTGATCTCTCTAAAATAGTTTTTCAGTGTATTGAATTCCTTTCTGATCTGTTGCTCATCTTCAGTGAAGGACGCCATACCCATAACGCCTCTGATCCTAATGTTTTTCATTGCTTGAAATTCTTCTGAACGAAGTAGTTCGAAGGCTTCATCCCAAGTCATGCCGAACTTGGTTTCTTCATTAGCAATAAAAAATTGAAGTAATACGTCGATCGTACGTCCATTTTTTGCAGCCTGTTTGTCGACTTCCTTCAAAAGTTTCAGACTATCGATCGCATGGATCATAAATACAAAGGAAGCAATGTATTTTACTTTGTTCGTTTGCAAATGACCAATCAGATGCCAGTGAATATCCTTTGGCATGTTCTCCCATTTCTGAACCATTTCCTGAACTTTGTTCTCACCAAAATGTCTTTGTCCGGCTTCATATGCCTCCAAAAGATCCGGAATTGGTTTTGTTTTCGAAACAGCGATGAGGGTAACATACTCAGGGATTTCTTTTCTGATCCTGTTTATGTTTTCTGCGATACTCATTCGTTAATGTTATAGATCGTTAGTCCGCTTCTTAGTTTGGGTTCCACCCAAGTGGATTTTGGAGGCATGATCAAATTCTGATCCGCTACCTTTTTAACCTGATCCATGGTGACAGGGTAGAGTACAAAAGCAATGTCAAATTTGTTTTTCGAGATCTTCTCTTCAATTGATTCAAGTGATTCCACACCTGAAGAGAATTCTATTCGTTCGTCCGTTTTCAGATCATGGATGCTCAAGATTGGAGACAACACATATTGAGTCAGGATTTCAGGGTCCAGTGATCGCACGGCATGGTCTTGATCGATAATCGAATTTTTGCAATCAAGTGAATACCATTTACCACTTAAACACATGGTGAATTGGTGTTGGTGTTTTGGTTTCGATTGACCGTCGAGGGAATGAACCGTAAAACTTTCTTCCAAACGATTTAAGAATTCATTCTCAGATAGACCATTCAATCCTTTTATCAATCTATTGAATTCCAGGATCTTCATTTTTTCTTCATCGATCAGATAAGCAAGAAAATAATCTTCATTCGGAAATCCACCATTATTATTGGTTTCCCTCATCTTTTTCAGACCAGCCGAAGAAGCAGAGCGATGATGGCCATCAGCAATGTATAAAGCTTCAATCTTTTCAAATGAACCTTGAATCTTTTTAGTTTGCTCTTCAGACAAAACCCAAAGCTCATGTTTTATTCTGTCAGTTGTCGTGAATTCATATTCAGGTCTACTTGAAGTATATTCACTCAATAATGAATCGATCTCATTGTTATGAGGATAGGATAGAAGAACAGGCTCTGCGTTGAATCCAACAATATCAAGGTAAGTGGTGAACATCTGTTCGCGCGACGTAAGCGTTGCTTCGTGCTTTTTGATCAGATCCTTGTTGTATTCATCAATGCTTGCTCCACAAACAATGCCGGTGAATTCATGACCTTCTTTCGTCTGCTTGTAAATGTAAAGGTGGTTGTGGTCATCCTGTTTTAAGATACCTTCTTTAAGAAATTCCTGATATCTGTCTTTGACGTGTTTAAATCGTTCCGGAGAATTAGGCTTTGTTTTTTTCGCAGCACCGAATTCCGGGTTGATAATATGCAGGAAAGTAAAGGGGTTGTCTTCCAGCTTAGCTTGCAACACGTTTTTCTTGTATGAATAATAGGGACGAGTCGCGACTAAGTGCACCTTGTCTCTTACTGGTCGAACCGCTTTGAATGGAATGATCTTGCTCATGATTGAATACAAAAATAGGGATGAAATCATCCCTATTACAAGATTATTAAAAATTCATGGATTAACCGAACTGACTAATGATCTGAGCGGCTAATTCTTCACCGATTCTGTCTTGAGCTTCCAGTGTTGCTGCTCCAATGTGTGGAGTACACGCAATTTTAGGATGACTCAAACGTTCCTTTCTTGGACTTGGTTCATTCTCAAAAACATCCAGAGCAACCACAGCAACTGTTCCATTGTCCAGAGCAGCGATCAGGTCAGTTTCATTGATCACTC
>ENA-UPTJ01000414-UPTJ01000414.1-marine-metagenome-genome-assembly--contig:-NODE-414-length-27038-cov-6.296224_pt1 | contig 27038 bp, 26 predicted proteins | sample MGYA00238168_ERZ767080 | MGnify/ENA primary metagenome ERZ767080 (study PRJEB28935, sample SAMN06266237) | marine metagenome | isolation source: Columbia River Estuary | place: USA:Columbia River Estuary... | reverse complement strand
CACCTAGCAAGCGGTTAGATGCATTGCTATTAGCGCCGTTGGCAAGACAAATAATCGAGCCGTCATCAAGAGTGTTAAGTGCAAGACCTGCGCTAGGGTATGCGCCCTTCAGTTGAAGACCTGGGGTGGATGGAGTGGATGGACTGTAAACATTGTAATAGACATCAGCAGTAGATGTCCCTATTAGCAACCCGCCGTCTTTATTAACCCTCAGCCTCTCACTACCCTCCGTCGTCACCACAAACCGGCCATCGCTGCCGGTATCAACTACCTCAGCCTTGGTGTTGCCCTTCTCGATCTTGTCGAGAGATATACCACCAGTGACTGATGCAGTCCACTTTGTACCATCCCAGACGTAGTTTACATTACCACTTGAGAAGGTTTGGTTTAATGTAGGTGATGCGGGAAAATTAATAGCCATTAGTTGGTTCCTCCTTCAAGGGCGGTGAGACGTGCATCTAGTTGTGCGTTCTGGGCTTCAAGGGTTTCGATGCGCTCCATTGCTTCCTGCAACGCCTTCACTGCCTTCATGTAGAGCACCGACTGGTTGACGCCTTTGGTGACTTCACCAGTCTCGTTACCGTCTTCGTCGCGGTCAGGCGCTTCAAACACCAAGCCAGGGCAGACAGTCTCTAGCTCTTGGGCAATGGGACCGATCTGGCGATGGGTTTCGTGCCCGGTTTCGGCTTTGAAGTTCCAGTTACGGATTTGGATTGCTTTAAGATCGCTCCACTGAGAGCCAGCGTCGACAATGTTTTCCTTTAGCTTGGCGTCAGAGATTGCGGTGTAGCTACCGTTGGTATTGACAACGTTGCCATTTGTGTAAACGGCATAGCTGATTGTGTATCCTGTAATGCTTGCGGCAGAGTGCCCACCAAGCTGAAGCCAATTTGTAGTCCCAGCCCCAGCATTACTAGCAAATGAGAAGACACTGGTAGTACCTCTAGTGTAGGCGGTGCCATCACTCGCAATCCTCATCCGCTCCGTCGGGCTGCTTGCTCCGTCGGCCGTGGTGGCGAACGTTAATCTGCCTGGCATGTCGTTAGTGCCGGGGGTGCCGTCTACTGCTGCGGTGATAGAAGCTGCCTGTATATCTGCTGTCCCATCAGCACCACTCCAACCCAACTGGCCTAGTGTGTCTCCAGAGTTGACGATTGTAAACGAGCCCGCTGTAGTACCTCTGGATTTTGAAAAATTGAATCCAGGGCCAAATACACCATTATTGTTGCGAGCAAGAGAGAAGAGTACATCAGAGCTTCCTTCGGCCTGAAGCAGATAAGAGCCGCGCGCAGTAGACGTGCCAATTAAGAGGCGTCCCGAGCTGTCGATACGGGCACGTTCGGAACCATTCGTCGAGATGGCTACTTGGTCTGCACCTGGGGAATAAATACCCGTATTACTATCACCTTCTGGAGAAAGACCAGGCAGTGCTGCAGTACCAGCTAGGAACGTAGAAGTACGATTACCTTGTGGTGAAACATCTACCCATTGGCTAGTGTTACCGTCATTATACCAGATATAAAAACGACCACCAATGCTGTCATACCAAAGAGAATCCTCAGTAGGACTAAGTGGGGCAGTATCAGATACAACAACTGACCCAGCCCAATATCGGTTCTCAGGGTCATTAGGAAAATAGCGACTCCAGACCCACGTAGAACTGGTACCGTTATAGTAGATTTCAACAGTTAGTGCAGAGTTACCAACAAATCCTACAGGAACACCAACAATAGGCGTAAAGGACTCAATACCAGTGGAATCGGTAATGCGCAATGAGTCTCCATTAGTAGGAGAGCCAGGAATAGCAGCAACGTTGGCAACAGTAGTGTAGGCCAGTGCTTCAGACACAGCAGATAGAGCTGAAGATGCTGTAGAGTTAGCTGTATTAGCTGTAGAAACAGCACTAGCAGCAGCCGCTGAAGCAGAATTAGCAGTAGATACAGCTGAATTAGCCGTACTTACTGCTGAGTTGGCTGTGCTAACTGCTGAGTTAGCTGTACTAATGGCGCTAGCTGCTGAAGCTTGGGCAGCAGTTGAGTTACTGAGAGCTGTATTAGCAGTTGTTGTAGCAGCATTAGCCGCTGCAGTGGCGGCAGCTGCATTATTAGATGACTCCTGTGTCACATAGAGACCCTGAACAAAGTTATTGTTGAGGTCTTGTGCACGAATAGCAGAGCCAGAATAGAAGGTAGATGCTAGATCAGTGTCATCAGTCTGACGATAAATGACAATAGCAGCACCATTGGCAGGTGCATTACCAGCTGTGAACAGAACCTGACCACCAGTCTTAGTGCTGTAGTTAAGGCTCTGCAGATTGTAGTGAGTACCAGCTGTCTTAAGGACACCAGCCACAGTGACCTTAATATCAGTTGACTCCAACCATTTAAAAGTAAAAGAAAATGGGCCTAAATTAGACCCATCACCAGTGAATGTATTTTGTGTAGTTGCCATCTTAAAGGTTAACGATACATTTGAGTAAGTCGTTCAATCTCTGCCTTACGACGATCAGCAGCTCGTGCAGCATCATCAATACGACCTTGACGCATCATGTTCTTATTAGTCAGTGACTCTTGAATAGAGCGCCACATCGGTTCATTTTCTTGCTGCATACGAAGTTCAGCAGCTTTCTGAGCTTGAGTCATGATATCATTCAGTACTGAATAGACTTCACTTTGAGCTGCTTGTATCTCTTCAGATGGACGACCTTGTACTCGCATTGCACGAATACGATCCAACTGATCGTTATACTTTTTGTTCTTACTTAGTTTATCAAATTCCTTCCACAGCTGCTGTTCACCGATGTACTTATACAGTACTTCGCGTTCCTGTGGGGTGTATTCGTGGTTACCAGTGCTGTCCTTGCGGATCATCTGAATACCATCCCAACCACTATCGATCAACCACTGACGCCAAGGCTCAGTACCTTCACTGATCTTAACTGGATTAACAGCGTTGAGAGCACGCAGTACCGGGTTATCGATGTCGTTAAGGGGCTTACCAGTGTAGATATCGATCTGTTCAGGAAGCTGACTAGAGAAGCCAGGAAGCCTGTTTTTAACATAACCTACAAGGTCATTGTAGATATCCTTTTGGGAACTAGTGATGGCATTATTGACAACACCAAGTGCACCGGACATAGGTATAGCAGATCGCGCTTGATTAGCAAGATAACGAGTGATAGCAGTTTCATCACCGTTAGCAATAGCGACAATAGGCTCTAGGCCGGCAACCCAGGTTTTATTGACAAATGTAGCAGAAAGAGTCCACGCTAATTTTTTACCAAAGTCCTCAGTAAGGGTAGAGCCAATATCACGAGAGTAATAAGCTAGGTCACCAACAAGAGTGAGGATCGTATCAAGAGGTTCATAGCCAGCGTAGCTTATCCACTTGCCAGCAACGTTGATAGTCTTAGGTTGCCAGTTAAAGTTATCACGCAGCTTCTTACGTTCACCAGCATTAACAGGACCGTTGCCACGGATGTTACCACCAAGAGCATAGCCCATCATAGACGTAGACAACAATGCACCAAAGGCTACACGGCCACGATATTCAGCCTCAAGTCCCTTGAAGATAGCCATACCATTAGGCACACCATCATACGCAATGTTATGGTCTATGAGAGCATCTTTGATTTTGTTGATGTCATCACCAGCCATCAGTACTTTAGAGTACTTATTTATACCAGGTAGGGTCGCAATAGGTGTGTAAGACATAGCCATCTTAACACCATTAATACCTGTACTTGGGAACATAAAGAAACCTTTGAGGATTGGAAACTTATTGATACCACGTGTAATAGCAGTAGCTAGTTCACTATCCAAGTTAAGTGCAATCTCTCCAGCAGCATTCTTAGCAGCTGCATCAGTGAGGTTACCGAGAGCATCAAATGCTTCACTATAAGCAATCTTCTCAGCCTTAGCCAGCTGTTGTGCCAGTTCAGAGCCTTTATAGCCAATACCAAAAAGTTCATCCCATGCACGTGCACGAGCCATTTGAGAGGCTATAGTGCTTTGTACAAAGGCATCAGCACTAATCATTGCGTTAGTACCGTACTTAGCCCAACGCCAATTACCAAGGTCATACAAAAACCTAGCTGAGCGATACTGGAACAACTGCCCCCAGTTACCATCCTTCTCCCACACCTGTTCCATATCGGCCAGGGTATCCCAAATGGTAGGAGTATAGTCAGTTACAAGGTCTTCACGTGCCAGTTCACGGAAGTCCATTGTAGCATCACTGCCCCATTTACCGTTATTCCAGGTTCGCTTAAACGTATCCCAGGAAGCTCCAAGAGCTCGCTTATTGACAGTCAAAAATGAACCATAAATATAAGTAGCCCTGCGAAGGTCATCAACGGTGTTTTTGCCCATCAGCATACCGATACCAGTACCGAGATATGCGTTACTAGTACGAAGCGTAAGTGATACAGTGTTACCAGTGACAGCTTTAACAGCTGAGATGCCAGACAACACATTGTTATACACCACTGCCCATGCACCTTGTGCAAAAGCATTCAAACCACCATCGCTGTTATAGATAAGGCCCATAGGGCTTGTTTGCTTAGCGCTCCACTTCATCAGCTTATCAAGTGTATCTACATCACCCTTGGATAATGCAAAGGCATCAATAAGAGGCTGTGCAGCATCAGGACGTTCCGTAGCAATAGTACGGATCATGTCCCGATAGCTCTGTGCTTGGAGGTTCTTCTCTTGTACCTTAAGATCAAACTGTTCAGTAATCTGCCTAATAGCAGACTCCTTATCAGGTGAATTCTTAAGGAACTTCTGCCAACGATCTTGGTTCTTAAGTGCCCAACCTGCGATGTACTTATTGAGAGCATACTCTTCCATAAGGAAAGCAAGGCGGTCACCAAGCATCTCAGTAGTACGACCAAGGTCAGCACTTTCAGGGAATGCCTTATAACCCTCAGCGATATCAGCTACCTCACGTCCTACGGTATCCATAGCACGAGCTGAGGTTTCAGTAACAACCTTACCAAGATATTTATCAGTAAGATCACGCATAGCAAAGCCAATAGCTTCTGCCTGAATATCATTAACGTACTTAATGGCTCGTCCATCAAGCAAATGCTTCACATCGCGTGCATCAAGGAAGAGGTTCTTGAGATCAGACACCTTATCGGTACCAATGATGTCATTGTAGATCTTCCAGGCTGCATCACTCATCTGAGCTTTGGTGTACCTGAATCCATCAACCACAGCATCGAAGTTACCAGTAGCACGAGTGCCTTCAGCTAGGTCTTCAATAAGGTTACGAGATACAGCATTACCCTTACTAAGGTCGTAATAGGCACGCTCAGATAGGATAGGAGCTGGTGTACCGCTAGTTGTACCAAGCTTAATAGCAGTAGTATCAGCCATGTTCCTAGCGATATTACCAGGAGGAATGCTAAGAGCAGCAGTAGAGCCTTCTGGGAACATGTTAGGAGTGACCATAGGATCAACACCAGCAACCCCTTCAGGATCGTCCATAAGGCGCCCCTTACCTACCTCATCGATCTGACTATCACGGCTTACCTGTTGACGCTCTACAAACGATTCCAGGGGGCTCTCAGTGAGATCTGATGCACCTGTGTTGACGTACTGTTGGCTGAGTTTACCAGACTCACCATCAAGTGCCTTGATTTGGCTTTGCAGTTCACTAATTAGACCTTGTTGTGTAATAAGTGTTTCTGGATCAATAGCAGGTGTAGCGGCTACCTGATCCAGCTGTTGCTGTAGGTCCATGCGTCGTGTATCGATCTCAGACAACCGAGTAGCAGTAGCAGGATCAGCGTTGACCAGCACTTCAGAGGACATAAACTCCTTAGCTGCTGTATCATTTGGTTTGAACCAATCCATTACACCACGACCAGCAGCAGCAGAGTAACCGATGATATCACCAATAATACTAATACCAGCTGATTCGTAGATGTTCTTCTGGCGCCTTGCTTCAGGAGAGTCAGTGTCCTTTACTACAAGGGCATCAGGAACTGGCAGCCACGGAGCTGCTTCTTTCACAATCGTCGATACTGTATCTCCTTCAGATTGGTCACTAATAGCATTAACAGCAACATCACCAGCAACGTTAATGCCAAGTGCAGTAAGACCACGTGCAACAGCACTACCAGTCATACCAGCAGTAGCAACACGTGATGCAGCACCAACACCTATACTAGGCACAAGGACAGAAGATACTTCCCTTACCTTTTGGAAGGCAGGATTCTTAAACTTTGTCTTAGCATCCCAAGCATCATCAATCCATTCAGCACCTGTAACACGACCAATAGTCTCTAGCCCAAAGTCAATCATACCCATACCAGCTGCTCCAAGTCCCTCAAGGGTACGTTGAGCATAGGTACCAAGGTCCTCACCAAGAGTAGCATTAGGGTCACCGCTACCATAGATGAAACCACTGCCACGATTAAGAGGCTGTTGTGGTTGCTGTTGACCGCCACCAGTAAGTTGTTGAATGGCTTGCTGTTGGGGAGACTTAACAGGTTGTACATTACCAGCAGCTTGGTTTTGAGCTGGTGTAGCCTCCTGATACATTGTCTCAGGAGCATTTGTCTGAGGATTATACCTAGGAGCTTCTGATTCTAGAGCTTGATACTGAGCCTCCTCCTCAGCTAGGATACGCTTCAGTTCTTCTTCGTCAACATAGGGGGATTGTGTCATACTGATTTACCGTGTAAGAAACTGAAACGCCGTCCATCCGGCAATTGAATAACAACTTTGTGGCCATGTGCAGTTGGAGTTTTACTAATAACTCTAGCTCCATTTTTAATAAAAAGTTTAGAACCTTTGGCAGTGGGGTAATCAATACCATGAGACCCACGTGCTACGTGTTCATCAAAGCTATCCCCTCTTCCAGGAAGTCTCCTTTTAAGATCACCAAGGCTAATACGCCCAAACTCTGGATCTTGAACCTCGACAAAATTATCAAGCGCATTCTCAGCAAAGCGTTGTCGATTTTCCTGTTTAACATCTAAGTGTTCTCCAGTAGAAGTCGGGCCAATATCGCCTGTGATGTAAGCAAGTGTAGGACGCATGAATGCTTGGTTACGTGCAGGCGCAGCTGCGGGCTTATATGGTTGATCCACATTAACACCCATCTGCTGCATAACACGTATAATCTTACTAGGATAAGCAGCTTCACCGCCAGCATAACCGCCAGCAGCAATTGCTTCAATAGCTTGACGTGGAGTCTGAGCCCTTGACAATCCAGGAGCATACCTAGGATCAGTCATGAGGTTCATGAAGTCCTTAGCAGACTCAAGAGGAGAAGCATAATCCCTCCAGTAGGAACCGTTCTTTTGTGTACCTTGGCCAGGACGTGCTTTAATATTAAAGACATTGTTTTTACCTGAGGTATACTTACCCCAGCCACTTTCCAATGCCCACATAGCAGCCATTACCTGTGGGAATTTAAACCCAGATGCAGTACCAAGAGACTGTACATCAGTAAAACCACTATTGCCTGTACGTACAGTAGCAGGTGCATTGCCGCTACCAATGATAGCTGTATTAAGACGATCCTGAGTAAGGGGTTGTCCTAGAATACTACGCAATACAGGGTCATTGATTTGGTTTAGTTGATCCCTAAATCCAGGCTTCACTCGTTGTGTAAGTCCTGCCGCATTAAGCTGCGCATTAAGTAGATCCGTAGTAGTAACACCTGGTTGTGATCTTTGTAGGATATTTAAGACTTCAGGCATCGAAAATGGTTTACCACTAGCAATCCTATTATCAATGTCCTTAAGAAGAGCAGGGCTTACCAGAATTTCTTCATTAATGATGTTGCGATTGGCATTAAAGCGGTTTACAACATCTTTTGTATTGATGATATCAATGGCAGCCGGAGCATTAGCGTGCTTACCAGGTGTAAAGGATCCATAGAAAGCCTGTGTTTTCTTAGCCGAAGCAGATCCAACAACAGTGAACCTACCAGTCTGCTTTTCAATCGCAGTTAGTACGTCATTACGCGCTTGAGCAGCTGCAGCACTAGGCTCCATCGTCTCAGCGTATTCCTTAAATCTTTGGGTGTACAAGTTATACGCATAAGCAGATGCACTACGTAGGCTGTAGTGAGCAGTACGATCAGTACTATCACCAATCAAATTTTTCTTGAGTGCAGCAGTCAATTCCTCCTTAACTACTTTTGGATCAATACCAGCACTAGCCCTACGATTGTCTAAATCTTGTGCTCTGTTAACCCAAGCTTCTTTTACCTCGGGAGGAACACCAGGTTGGTATACATCCTCTGTAGTGAGAGTTCCTAACTGGTACGCTTCACGGAAAGTTTTAGTCCAGAAGTCAGTATTCTGTTGTTCAGTAGTGAAGGCAAGGTACGCTTGGAGACGATCAGTGTTGATACCCTGTGTTTTACCCTCTTTGATAATAGACTGAAGAGTTTCTTCATTGGGATTATTATTCTTTACCCAATCAAGTAGCTGATCTTCTTTACGCTTATTCTCACGACGCTCTTGGGCTTCAATGAGTTGGAATTCAGACTCTTGGTCTTTTTGTCTAGCATTCTTCAGATCATCAAGGCGGCGAGGGAATCGGTCATACCAACTACCTTGGTCTGTCTGTGCTTCTTTGAGCATACGCTCAACATCAGCATCAGAGTAACGAGTAGTATCAGCCAGTTCTTTATAGATAATATCTAGTGCTTCAGCATTACCGACTGGTGTTACACCATCTTCCCTGTAGCTACGTGCGGAAGTTCTAAATGCTTCAGCAAGGCTCTCTCCAGTCTTTGTGCGAGACATACCACTAAGTGCATCATCACGCATCATGGATGACTTATTGACTACATCTGACTTCCTAGCAGCCTCAATGTATGAACCATATACTCCCCTCATCTTCATAAGGGCAGGTGCCATGAAATCAGCACTTAGTCCGAAGACACCATTCTCTTTAAGGAATTCACCAAAGATGGTTTGCATTGCTGCTGTACGCTCTGGTGCAGTAAGCGCCTTCATCTCATCTAGTTTGGCTTGAGCGTAACCAGGGAACTCAGCAGTGATGATCTCCATGTGAGCTTTAAGGCGACCATAGTCACGTGCCTTATTGCCACTCAATAGACTGGTAACAACAGTAGGATCTACTCCCCTTGATTGAAACCCTTCAGCAATTTGATCTTGTGCTTCACCACTCTGCTTAAGCAGTGATTCAGCACCAGCTACTGCTTGTTGACGTTGTGGTGATAGACCGCCTGTAGCTACTTCCATGTAGCCAGCTAGCATATCAGACTCATCTTTAGCTTTACGGTATTCAGTAAGGCCTTCGCTGAGTGTTGTGCTGAATTTAGCTAAACTTTCAAACGTAGCTTCTACGTTCTTACCACGCTGTAGCTCACTTTGGATTAGTGTTTGAGCATTCTTACCAATAGCTTCCTGACGTTTTTCAGAAAGCTTTCGCTCCCACTGATAGTTTTGATCGCGATCTCGTGCTTCGATACTAAGCTTACGCTCAAGACCTGCACCATACTCGTCTCTAACCTGTTTAATGTCCCTACGGTTCTCTTCCATACCACGTATGATACGGCTGTCTCGTTCTTGCATTCTAGCAAGACCTTCCGTAGGTGCTTTAATAGGATCGAAACCTAGACTCCGGGCGTACCCTCTGTAACTTACTTGATCCATTTTAATTTATTTAGAATGGCTTACCACTAAAACTTAATCCTGTTGTATCAATGCCAAAATCATATTTACTTCCAGAGCTACCAATCGCACCAGCAATACTAGTTAAACCTTGACTGGCTGCTCCAATCCATGAACCAGTAGACGATGCCATGGCACCTTTAATTGGCTTAGGACCAAAGTCAAACTGCTTTGGCTTACGTGGCTTGAGGTACTCAGCACGTGGTGTAGTAAGTGGTTTAGGCGGTTGAGGAAGACGATCAGGACGAAGCATACGACTAGCTTCTGCTGCAAGATCGGCACCAAACTTATCGTTAGCAATCTTGCGAAGAGCAGATGCTGCATCAGCCTTGGCACTCAATAGCGACTCAGCAAGGATTGCTTGGTTACGACCAAGAGCAGCGAATTCAGCTTGCTCCATCTTCTCTGCACTTCTACCTTGTTGACCTTTGACAGCAGCAACTCCTTCAGACTGGAGAGCTTTAATAACAATGTCCTGGTTCTGGAAGGCCGTCTCTTTCATTGTGTCTTCCAGTTTACGGTACTCTGCTTCATTAGCGGCAGCTTGTGCCATCTGGTTGAAGGTAAGCTGCTGACCATAGATCTGTTCAGACTTAGCATATTGCTTCATCTGAGAAGCATACTCAAAGTCTTGAATCTTTAGATTATACTGCCAATCCTGAAGGTTGGTAGCATCTTTAAATGCAGCTAGAGTTTCTTCGTTCTTTTCGTTAAGGCGCCACTGTTTAGTACTATGGCGCCAGTCAGCCATGGTGCTGCGCCTACCGTAACGCCAAGCTTGTGTACTATACTTATGTTGAGCTTCAATGGCAGCATTCTGAGCATCAGCTTCGGCTTGTCCACCCAAGCCTCCCATAACGGCACTGCCAATACCAAGAATTGCACTAATTGGATCTATAGCCATTACTAACTCCTCCTATAGAAGCCAGGTGAGTATTGTCCTTCCCACTGCATAGACACAAGACTAACAGGGAACGGAGTATTTGAAGTAACTTTCATTGTGTAGTTATCAGGTCTCTGGTAGATAGGTACTTTATAAACATAGGCATCACGGAATGGAGATGTATTAGAGATATAGAAATCAGCAATTTGTGCACCACCAATACTAGACCACTCAGGCCTACTGCGATCTCTAATGTTGAAGTAGATATCACCACCAAGTCCTGTATAGAATGCCATACGAGATGTAGTAGTAATAGCAGTGAAGTCAACACCTGCCTGACCCATAGAGTAGTAGTACCTAGGAAGCGTTACCTCCATGTTGTACTCATACCCAACATAGATATAGTTACTGGTAACATTACCTGGGATAGTGAAGTACGTACCACCACCATCAGTTGCCAGTACAGCTACATTGGTGTAACCAGATTGTGTACCAGGACTACCTACTTTAAGCAAGCCAACTACGAATCTAATAACCTTACTGGTGTTAAAATACGTAGGTAGATATACCTTAGTAGTGTCCGTGATATTACTGTAACTAGGAGCTGTTGGTGGGGTTGGTGATACCATGGTATTATCAGTCACCTCACACCATGAATCCAGGTTAGGATCAACAGTGTTACCAAGGCTATTGATAAGACCACCAGTACTAGGAGCCAGTACAAGTTTGTATTGTGTGACTGTATATCCCTCAGTACCACTAGTCAATACATAGAGAACATCGCTTTGGATTGATGTATGGATAACATTAGATGGTAGCTGCCAGCGAACCCATGCAGCCATCACACGCTCGTCTGCCTGCTCGTAGTACCTATGGAGGTACATATAGTTAGATGTCCTACCAGAGGCTACCCACAGGCCATTCTGGGCACTTCCTACGGTCTCTGTAATGCTTTGCGGCATCCACTCAGGTACAACCTTTGTGGTTTCAGTAACAGTAGGTGTCTCCCTTTGTCCTCTAACAAAGATTTCAAAGGCTCTAGACCAGCTCTGGTTACGGCTAACATACAAAACAGTGGAGCCTAGGTCAACAGGCTTGATGTACCTATCACACTCGTAATTAGCAATGGTGCTGATGGAGCAGTTAGCAGGTGTCCATGCACCATTCTCTGCTTCCATTAGGAACTGCTGACTATCACTAAACAGCAACAAACCTTGTGTAACTGGTACAACTGACCGAACAGTAGCTGGTTTGATGCTTGCACAGCTAAGATCAATAGGATCAGATACAGTAACAGTAGTAGCTGATTTGTGATAGAAGTTATAGTAATCTCCAGCTTGAGACATGGAGACATTATCTTCAGTTAGGAACCCAAGTCTATTGTTAAATAGGAATACATCCTGAATGGTATTATTAACAAAGGTAGGATGACTGTTTGATTCCTCATCACCAACCAAGCGAGGCTCCCATAGTAAGGGAAGGTTGTTAATGGTCTCTGAGCCGTCCAGGAAGGTGGCTCTGAACGTCAGAGGACTAGTGCTAGTGCGAATCAAGGCAATGGGCATTGTAGCCTCATTTATGCCTGTACTGACGTTGGGTGCCACAGTCTCTTCCCAGTAACCCTTACCACTTGACCCATCATCAGCGATGAATTTCAGATAGAAGTCGTCTTGGCTAGCGTTAGTGTTGTTGATCTTAACAACTTGGTTATGCTTAGCTTGTTCAGGAAGCCTGGCAAATGTATCTACAGAGTCCTGAAAAACACGAAGGTCCTTACCGGTGACACCTGCGAAACCAGACACATTAGTATCTGTACTAAAGGTCAAGTAGATTGTATTGTCAATGATAGTCTTCGTGGCGAACCCACCAGTAATGGCTGTTGAGATACCAGTCATCACAGTTCCAATAGTCAGGTTACCAGAACCAGAAGCATGGGAAGTGTAAGTATATGTGGTGCCATTGATAACTACATTGTAGGCAGTATTATGCTCAACACCGGAAACAACAACAGTGGCCTGCCTTTTAGCATTCCAACTAGGAGCTGCCTTAGCAGTTACAACTTTCTCACTATTGACAATATAAGTGAAGTCGTTAATAGTGAGAGTCTTAATGCTACGATAGTCTGTAGCAGTTAAATAGCTTTCAATAGATGCTTGCTTACCAGCTGGATATGTAACACTGCCAGCCAGTCCAGTTAACAAATTCCATACCCTAATAACACCAGCAGAGGATACCGTAGCAATATACTTCTCCTGGTTATCCCTAAATATACTAAACCATGAAGCTGTATTAGCTGTATTAGCTGTAATACTAGCTAGTCTACCTAGAAACTTACCACCAGGACGCTTTAGCATACCAAGGGTAATATCAGGGTAACAGTTCAAAGCATCTTTAACTTGACCCAACAGCATTTTCTCATCAGCCTGCTGGGAAATACCACCAATGAAGTTGGGGATACGTTGAGAGATTGCTGTCATCGTGCAAGGGCCTTAAATGGTTTATAGCTGCTGTAGAACCCATCACCTTGTTTAAACCCAAACATGGTGTAGTCGCCTTCATTGCACTCATACTCAAGGCAGTTAGCGCGTCGCCATGTTTCAAAGGAAGCAAGAGCTTGGGTAAGGTTCACATCTCCAACAAGACGAATGGCACATCGTGTTGCAGCTCGTGATGTAATATAGTCTTTGAAGACCTGAGGTAGATCAACAAAGTCATAATACCAAACCACATCTACTTCATAGATCTTAGTTGTATCCCATACATCAGTGTGTCCGATCTTATCATACAGTTTACCGTTTCTAATAACAGTATCATAGTTACTATTAGCGACAGTATCACTAAGATCAATTTGCAGCATACTACCAGTTAGTGATAGATAGCCATTAGCATCAGGAGTAAGTGGGTACTCAACCTCTCGGTTAAATGTCCACCCCTCTGCCTGCACCTCCCGAGAGACTTGCATTAAAGTCTCATAAGCAATTGCAACTTCCGGGTTGATTACAGCTTCGACAGTGGTACCATCTTCGTACGTGATGGTCTGTGCCTCGATGGTGGTAACAGGCGCCTGACCAATAGACGCCAGAATTTCATTAACAGCTTGTAGCTCAGCCTGAGCGTTATTGGTATACGGCATAATGATGACGTTATAAAAAGATTAAAAAAAAAGGGATCCCGAAGGACCCCCATTAGAACTAATTAAACAGCAGTACGGCTAGCGTCAAGTGCCGGAGAATCCGACTCAACACCAGTGTAAGCAAAGCGGAGACATTGGGTCTCGGAGAATACGCCAGAAGCGGTGGCCGTACCGTGAGTACGGGATACCGAGCGACGAACAGCATGGTTGTCAGAAACAGCCAGGTTGCCGTTATCAGCGTAAGTAGAAGCGTAGGCGCCAGTTACGGTGCGGGTAGCGAAGTTAACGTTACCAGCCACACCGCTGCCACCAGCAGCAGTAGAAAGATTAGCCATTAGATAGTACCTCAGTTGGTATAAGAAACAGTGTCAACACGGAAGGTTGCACTAGTGGTGCCAGCAACGGACAGCACATCACCAACCCGATAACCATCACCACCAGCAGCAACAGTCTGACCAGTTACCACACCAGCAGCGACAGTAGTAGTAAGAGTACAGCCAGTGCCGTTGATGTTATCATCGGTAGTAGCTTTAGTGCCAGCCACTTGGCCAGTGCCACCACCAAGGCGAGTTACGGTAACAACCGTACCACCTTCACGACCAGGTTCAATAGGAGGACGCATGTAGGCAGTTTCACTAGTAGTGACACCTACACCGTCAACAAGTGCGAATCCCATTAGACTTCTCCTTTATCAGGAGCGAGCCGACTGCAGCTCAATAGCAGCAGCGGGGTTCAGGGTACCGCAGCCCATAGCCAGACGACCCACGATCAGGTCACCCTGGTACATAACCGACACATCACCAGAGGTGGTCTGCACGGAGGGAGCAATAGCTTCCACAACACCAGCAGCATCCTTGTAGTAGATCAGACCACAGTGGGTGCTGAAGTTACCGGAGTAATCGTTGTTCTCACCGTTAACGGAAGACACGTTACCAGCCAGGAAGGGCAGGTTGTTGGAACGCTTGATAGAGATACCAGCGATCTCATACAGGCCCTCACCACTGTTCAGGTTACCTTGGCTGTTGCCATAGTCACGGTTGAGGATATTGCTGTCGACTTGGCTCACCAACGCATAGTATTGGCGGGGGCTGAGTACAGCGGTACGACCTTGCTTGGGCAGGTTCTTCTCATCGAGAATACTAGCGGCCTCAAAGAAGGCGTCAACCAGTGCTTGAGCATCATACTCTTTGTTAGCACCAAGTTGAATCACAGAACCGCCGGGCTCAGGACCAGGAGCAGCAGTGATGGGATGAGCTTCACGAGCAGCCTTAGCGATCTGACGGAAGATCTTCTTATCATACGCCTCTGCGAGAGCGTAGCCAATCTTCTTGGCGATCTCAGAACGCAGGGAGTAATGAGCAAGAGTTTCATCAAGGTCATAAACGAATGCCGAGCTGATCAGCAGGTCGTCACAGACGATGGTCTTCTCAGCCACCGGAGGATCTCCAGAACCCAGGATCGGGGTGCCGGGCTCATGATAAGCCGCCTCCATGCGACCGGTGAAGATAAACTGCATAGCTTTGCCGTTCTTCAGGGTACGGCTCTGCACAGTGCCTTTGGCGATAGTAGCGCCTTCATAGGCTTTAAACATTTCACCTGAAAACAGTTTCAGGTAGGTAGCGTACTTGGTATCATAGGCGGTACCAAGAGCAAGGGGGGTCGAACTAGTGTTATTAATCCGACCTACAGGAGTTACAGAAGTGTTAGCCACAATAGTTTAAGAGAGAGTTGTTTACGATGTAGTCCTCTCTAAGCGCTTAGAATTTTTGTTGTCATATTTTTTGGTGTCGTCTCTCCGACTGTCATGACTAAGGGTATCGGTCGTAACCGGCCTCAGCCAAAGAAAAGGAGGTCCTACTCTGAGGTGCCTCCAGTCCAGTTAGGGCCAGGTAGCAAGCGTACCAGCTTGTACCTTAACGCCTTTAGGGCTCATCTCAACGAGCGTCTGATTAGCTTCACCGTATGCAGTTGCAAAAGCAGCAGAGCCTGCAGTAGGTGTGACATATTGAACAGTGACCGAAGACAGCTTCGGATCAAAAGGATTAGCGCGTGCCATAATTAACCAATAGTAGGTGCAGTATGCGTGGCAAGATCAAGCGGGAAGTTGTGAGCATTACGTTCATGCATCACCTCAAAACCAAGACCAGCTCGGTTCAGAATGTCAGCCCAAGTGTTAATCACTTTCCCTTCAGAGCTGACAAGGCTTTGGTTAAAGTTGAAACCATTAAGATTGAAAGCCATGGTCGAAACGCCCAAAGCAGCAAACCAGATACCAACAACAGGCCAAGCAGCAAGGAAGAAGTGAAGACTACGGCTATTATTGAAAGATGCATATTGGAAGATCAAACGACCGAAGTAACCGTGAGCAGCTACAATGTTATAGGTCTCTTCTTCTTGACCGAACTTATAACCATAGTTCTGAGAAACCTCTTCAGTCGTTTCACGAACAAGCGAGGACGTAACCAACGAACCGTGCATAGCACTGAACAGTGAGCCACCGAATACCCCAGCGACACCCAACATATGGAACGGGTGCATGAGAATGTTATGTTCGGCTTGGAACACCAGCATGTAGTTGAACGTACCGCTAATACCCAATGGCATGGCATCGCTAAAGGAGCCTTGCCCGAATGGATAGACAAGAAAGACTGCCGTAGCTGCGGCAACTGGTGCTGAGTATGCGACAAAGATCCAGGGCCTCATCCCTAGTCGATAGCTAAGTTCCCACTCTCGTCCCATGTAAGCATAGATGCCAATGAGGAAGTGGAACACTGTAAGTTGGAATGGACCCCCGTTGTAGAGCCATTCATCAAGTGAATTAGCTTCCCAAATTGGGTAGAAGTGTAGTCCGATGGCATTGCTGCTCGGAACGACGGCTCCCGATATGATGTTGTTTCCATACATTAAACTCCCGGCTACGGGCTCTCGGATGCCATCAATATCGACAGGGGGAGCCGCAATGAATGCAATGATAAAACATGTAGCAGCGGCCAAGATCGTTGGAATCATAAGGACTCCAAAGTGGCCGATATAAAGACGATTGTTTGTACTGGTTACCCAGTTAAGATAAGAGTCCCAGGGGTTAACCTGAGACTTAGGTGCTGCAATTGCAGTAGTCATGAAGTTAATTAAGACGTGTTACTTTAACTCGCCCAACTCCAGAGGCAGTGAGACCGATAGTATCAGCCGCACCTTTACTGAGATCGAGTCCTCTGCCGTAAGCATAGGGACCACGATCATTGACCGTCACCACGGCACACCTCTTGAAACATACACGAAGGCGTGTTCCAAAGGGTAGTGTCTTGTGCGCAGCAGTAAGGCCGTTTTGATTATATCTAGCACCACTAGCTGTGTAGTGTCCATTAAAACCTGGACCATACCAACTGGTGATCACTGACAGAGTAGTTAGAAGCGGGATCATAATAAGATAGCAAGGAACATTTATATTTCCATCTACTCATTGAGGCTCGACACTACTCGCTAGGGGCCAAGCCTCTCTAGTCAGTTACTTCTTCTTAGCTGTTTTGGCTGACTTCTTAAACTGAGCAGCAGTAGGAGCACCGGCTGCACCGGGCTTCCTCATCTTCTCACCAGAGCCAGCTTTAATGCGCATACGCTTAGCATGAATGTTAGCGTACAAACCAGGCTTAGCCATTTAACATTTCCATTTACGGAGGGCTAGTGCTTTGCGAGTAGGGCGTCCCTTCTCATCTTTCATCGGTCCCTTCACTCCACCCATGCGGGCACAGAAGGAACGCTTACGTGGCCCTCCTTCAGGCTGTGGAGCCTTCAGGTTAGAGCCAGTAGCCTTGTTATATTTGGCGCGACCAGCAGCCGTAAGGCCGCCAGTGCGTGATTTGTGGACACCAATCTTAAGACTGACGTTACTTTTTCTTTCCGCCATTGCCTTTGTGTCCTTTACTTCCACAGGCCATTACTTTTTCTTCTTTTTAGATTTACCAGCACTGCTAAGTGCAGCAGCTACTGCTTGTTTTTGAGGGTAACCTTCTGCTTTCATCTTACGAATGTTAGCAGAGACAGTTTTGTCAGACGTACCTTTCTTTAGGGGCATTAAAATACTCCAGGAATGATTTGACCAGTTACGAGATAAGCGCCAATAGCAGCCACGAAGCCAAGCATAGCAAGGCGACCATTGAGGAGTTCAGCACGTTCGTTATGGGGCACAGTGTAGGATTCGTCGGTGTACATGGTGGGTTCTTTCGCGAAGATGTTAGTGTCGTTCATTAGGTGGGTTAGAAGTTAATGTTGGATCGTTCAAGCTTGTCTGCTACATCAGCACGATAAGCAGGATCCTTATCATAGCGAGGGTCACTCATTGCAGCTACCAGTTCAGCTTGCGAACGGAAGGCATCATTAGAATTGCGTGGTGCACTGCCAGTAAGCATCTCACCATCGTAACCTACAGCGTCTTGGTATCGTGCATTCAATGCCTGAGCAGCAAAGAACATAGCAAGAGGGTCACCGCGATCCATTACAGCATCGTACATAGCTGTCTCCTGCTCAGATAGATTCTGAGATGCCCATTGAATCATGTTCTGGTACTCAGTGGTACCACCAACTGACTCTTGAATCTGCTCAATATCGCTAGATGTAGCTTGAGGTGCTTGTTGTGCTGTGCCCTTTTCAAGGAACATATTAGCTACATCGACAGGGTTCATGCCTTCGACATAGCCGACAACCTCAGGGTCCCACTGACCAGTACGGTACGACTCCATAATCGTACCATAAAGGTCGAGCCCTTCCTCATCTGGGGCTTCCTCTTGTTGAGGCTCCTCCTCTTGGGTCTCTACCTCTGGCTCTTCCTTACCACTGAGACGTTTCTGTAACTCAAGATAGCCACGCTCCAGCTCTTCTGCTGACTTGTATTTACCAGCCAACAGTTGTTGCTCTTGCTCGGCTAGCTGTTCACCAACTTGCAGAGAATCAAGCTCTTCAGCAGAGAACTCACCCTCTGCTTGCTCATACGGATTAAGTGTAATTTCGTTTGCCATTTGCTGTGATAACGGTTAGATTTCCAAGACCTACAGTCTTAACGAAATCGGGGGAACGACCGATGGTGGGTTCACCAACCTTAGTGCGCTTCATGTAAGGTGCAGCTTCAGTTGGTTGCTCATCAACTTGGTCAACCGAAGGGACTTCCTCCGGGGATGTTGCTTTCTTGTTCGATCTCTGGGATCTCGTTGGCGTTTGTTTGTTCATTTGATCCGTTCAATAGTTGTGGATTCTTTGTAGGATCCATCATAGGAGCTTTGGCAAGATTAGGTACTTGCTTAAGTTGCTCCATTTCCATAGCTTGTTGCTGTGCCTGGTTACGTTCCTGCTGTACCTGATCCATTGATTTAATCAAGTTCAGTACATCAATACCTTGAGCAGCAGCAAGACGCTTAACAGCTTCGTCTACATTAAGGTAAGTACCAAGTGCCTCAGGTCCAAGTGTCTGAGCAATAACAGTGAAGAACTGAGTAAGTGATTCCCTATCTTGCCCCCTACCAAGCGCATTAATACCAGCCACAATAGTGGGTCGTACTAGATCCTTGGGGATACGTGGGATGTCTTGGTTTTTTTGCAGTACTGAGAGTTTACGATTCAGATACGGTACAAGAAACTCAACAGTGAGTAGCGAGAATAGGCCACCAAGCTGTTGCTCTAGTTCCATCTGCGTCATGCGTACTTCCTCAGCAGTAGTACGCTCACTGTTCCTAACATTAAGGATGAGGAATGCTTCACTGAGTCGACGCTCAAGTGTTGCAGCCATTTCCATAGCAGTTCGGAAGTCTGCTGTCTTACCGACTTGCACAACAGAGATGTCATCAGGACGACCCTGAATGATGGCTCCGTTGCCCGCAGCAGAGAGTGTTTGAGGCTTAGTAGTACTAGAGGGAGATACGGTAAAGACAACCTTAGCAGCCACTGCAGAGCCCTCTACGAGTGCTTGCATGAGAGCTTCAAGTGAGCGCAAGTCGCCAAGGAATTCCTCTACTCGACCACGACCAAAGGCCTCACCATCTACTACGTTAAATCGTAGGACCAACCAAGGGTTAGTATCAAGTGGTGCCTTGCCTTGGGAGCCAGGAATGATTTTGTCAAATACTTCTTGATGCCATACAAGGCGATTGTTGTCACGTTTAACATGCGTGTAAACATCTACATCCTCCTCACTATCAGCTCCCTCTTCTCCAGGCGGATTAACAGGAAGACTAGCAGTAAGAATAGGTGCTAGTAGTTTACGGCTGATGCGTTCACGTGTGACGATCTCTAGGATTTCACCGTTACCATCTCGGTCTACAACATACCTGTTCAATGGATACAGCTTAAGCCCCTTAGGACCCATATAGATCAATGCATTACCGCCAACCACCAGATGCTTAAGAGCCTGGTGCACGGTAACACGATCACTTGATGCTGCAATAATTTCCATGACAGACCTTTCCATCTTAGCGAAAGAAATATCAAGGTCTGATCGTGCTTCTGCTGGGAGATCTACACCGATCTTTGAATCATCAATCTGTAGCTTAAAGAAGCTGGTTTGAGGAGGCAGAAGAGCTAGCATCAATTTAGAAGCTAGAGTAACAACCCCCTTAGCACCAACGCTTTGCCATGGTGTAGTCAACTTTAAATTAGTTGACCTACCCACATCATCATCTTGTTGGATGAGAGTAGGTAGAGTCAACTCAGAGCACTGTACAGCTGTGTCTAGAAACGTGGAACGATACTTACTTAGATAATCGTATCTTGTTTTAGCTGACATTTACTATAATCCAAGTGTGTTAAATGATGGTGCTACTCGTTGAGAGCCTAGACCTTGTGCACGGGGACCAGCGCCTTTACGGCTGCTTCTCTTAGACTTAAAGCCAGTAGCCCAGTTAGCGAGATCAGCACCAATGCCAAACGGGCTAGGCGTTGCAGCAGCAGTGGGAGTTTCAGGAGCAGTGAAGCTTTCACCCATATTTGCACCACCAATATCCATACCGCCGCCGCCACCTGTATCGGTAGTGCTAGCAGATGCTGGAGTTGTATCAATAGGGGCTGCTGTCTTAGGTGTGAACTGCTTACCAAAGCCACGTACCGTTTCACGTCCACCAGGACGGATAGCAGTACCGCCTAACATAAGCTTGGGCTTTTTACCGGGAGTGGTGAATTGTTGTCCGCTCTGTGGATTGATGTAACCACCGCTTTCCCTGGTGCCCATCATGCCCTGTAGAGCGCTACCAATTCTACCAGTACCGAATTCAGATTCCTGGAACATCGAAGTAGGTTTCTTTGATGCTTGATTGATAAGCATATTAGCAGCACCTGAGTTCAGGCTAATGCCAGTTCTATCTTTCTCTTTCAAGGATCGATTGATTTGATCGAGACGTTGGATGGCAGTACCACCAGACTTGCCAGAACCTTCTAGCATCCGATTGAGTTCACCCTTACTGATGCCACCAGCACCAGCTGCTCGAATAGCTTGGCCAAGGTTGGAGGCATTACCAGTGGAGCCACCACCACCGCCTGCAACATTTCTTCCGCCACCGCTACCACCAGACATAGCATTAGTTCCTCCAGCGCCTCCAGTACCGCCTGCACCACTGTTAGCAGCTGCATACTGCTGGGACCATGGTGTATTGAGTCCAGTCATGGAGGGGTTGTACAGTCCTGTGAATCCAGCTGGCATAGCCGTAGGAGGCCTACCAGTAATCAGAGATTCGGCACTACCACTATCCATAAAGGCTGCCATGTTTGCATCCCTGTTAGGATTGGCAGACGACATAGCCCAAAGGCTATTGATGTGTCGATTGATAGCTTCAGGTGATGTGTACTGAGCAAGAGCAGCGGCATTGGCTGGGTCTTGCCAGTTGACACCATCACCAACTACTTGGAATCCAGTGTCGAAGTTGTTCATTGGATTACCAAGCATATTAGTAACACCTGCGGTGCTGAATGGGATGTTCAGCTTGAAGATGTTAGATGCTTGACTAGCAGCAATCGGTTGACCAGTCCTAGGATCAGTACCTCCTGGCATACTATAGCCACCAGGGCTGCCAGTATTTGTTACACCATAACCGATGTTAACACCTTGTGCACCTTGGGACTGAGCTGCAGGTGCTTGCCTAGCTACCTCTCTAATGTTTTGAATAGCTTGGGGTCGTACGCCAGCCTCACGCATTGCTTGCACATTGGACTGTCCAAATGAACCTGACTGTGCAGCTTGACGTGCCTCTTGACGCACTTCTTGTCGTGATTGTTGCTGTGACTCTTGTCGTTGATTCTGTCTAGCCATTGGTCTCTTCGTTGAGTTGGTGTTGAATCCACTCTACCACAGAACGTTGGCCAGAGCGGTACATAATTAATGAGTGTGAGTCATCCGGGTGGGGATTAAGTGGTGGGAAGTTTTGCTCTAACTCATTGATGAGAGAGCTGAGCTGGAGACCATGGGTCTCAAGCATATTGAGGTAGGTTGGGGTTTGCATGTTCAAAGAACGCTGGCATACGTGCTCGCTTTGTATCAGAAAGCTCAGGAGCCTTGCCTTCATACATCAGGCGATCACTAGCATCCAGCCAAAATTTTTTGTCCAGATATTTGTTGGTAGACGCTTTGAGAGGCGACATAACCCAATTGATAGTTGCCTTACGCAGTTTGTCCAAGGAGGGACTGATCTCAAGTCCAAGCTCCTTACACACAAGACTGTTAGCCGCTACATGGACTTGCTCATCTCGGCTGATGTCAGCGGAAACTGTGCGGAGACCAGCGTCACCATTAAAGCGGAAGAAGGGGAGTAGTACGAAGAAAATTGCACGCTCGGCAACCAGTGCTTTAAGGACTGTGTGATCAGGATGCGCTTCCCAAGCATCCCTAAGGCGCTTCGCTTCGGCTTCAGCAGTTTCGTCAACACCCAAAGCATTGGCGATGTAACCGAGAGCCAGGTCGTGGTTTTCTTCGTCTTTGACATTAGATCGGAGTAGGTCTGCCGATAGAGCTGGAATTTCACTAAGGGCATCTTGAATGAAGCTACCAACGGGGAGCTCCATGTGCCGCATAGCAAGCGCACGGTAGATAGTTTCTTGTGAGCCATCACGAACGGTTCCAGCAGTAGTTTGGACAGGTGTCCAGGTACGCTTACGTTGTTGTAGTTTTTGATAAGGGTTCATTCGCCGCAATTACAATCAGGAGCTTGGGGCTGACTAGCGCCAGCCGGGTCGTTTAGAATAGACTCCAGGTAATCATCGACTTCAGCTTCATCCAGTGCTGCATATGCGCTGGATTTATCCTGAACGTCTCCCATCACTTGGAGTGAGTAGTAAAGAGATGTTTGGGGGCTATCCAGCCACTCCTCAATAAATTGCTCATCATAGGTGATCATATCGGACCAGCTATTGAATGAGTAACCATGAAGAAGTCCCGTCTTATCAAGCATACGGACAACTTCGTCCGTAACTCGCTTGTAGTTCTCCCAGCCAACTTCAGAGGCGATCTCTACATCACCATAGTCGAAGCTCTGGACGCCGAAGGTACCGCTATCACGGTCGACTTGGCGGGCAATAGGAGGTGCAATTTCAGGACAGGTAGTATACCCATCCAGGTCTTTGTAGCGGTAACTGCAAGATGCTGTTGGTGCAATAGCAAACGCTCGATCCATCTTGTTGATACGGGCGGTATGTGCTGCTGCAGTCACACCAGCATTGATCTCCGCTGCAAGGATATGAGCAGGTGTCTGTGCCATCTGCCCATCGTTGATATCCTTCAGTGCTTTACCGAACACCTCATAGGTGATACCATAACGCCTCAGAAGGTTGGCAAGTCCCAGCAATCCGAGACCAACTTGGCGATCTGTGCTTGAAGGTAGGTATTCTCCGCTTTCGCCAACATTTGTTTTTCCGTGAAGGTTGCACAGTTCGGACATTCCGTGAACAAACGCACCTTGAATGTCATTGAGTTCACATCCGCCGAGGTTGACATGTTGAAGTAAACAGGTTCCCCTACTTGGGAGGTATACCTCCAAGCATACGTTACCCCTGATTCGATTTCCATTCTTGTCTACCTTTGTTTTGTTGAGCCAGATGTCACCCTTTTTGATACCATCAAGTAGGGCTTCTTTGGTTTCAGTTGTAGCAAGCTCCCACCAATGCTTGTTAATGTTAACGCAGCGCTTAACCCAAGGAAGCTCAGCCCGAGAAGCAGTAATAAACTCAAGCACGTCAGGGTGATTAAGGTCCAAGTGGAGAACCACTGCACCATTCTTATATACACCCCCACGTCGAAGGATTTCGTTTAGTGTTGAGTAGATCTTGGCAAAAGATACGGGGCCTGATGCAACCAAGCCTTTATCATTCTCCTCTCCTCGTGCCCGGAGTTTAGATAGATGGACTGCAACTCCCGCTCCATAGCGTAGAGCGTGCGAAACAAATCGCCAAGAGGCTTCGATTCCATTGGGACCCTCCATGGTGTCCTCTACAACAAATACTGTACACGACACAGGGAGTCGTGAGGTAGGATCATCGATCCAAGATTGAACGCGCCCAGTACGGGCAATAAGATCAGTGGACATACTAGACAAGATCACTAAGGTTTGGTGGTTCGTAATTAGGTCCCTTGAGGACTTTACCATCCTCTCGGTATACAGGTTCTCCGTCCTCCCCAAGCTTACTCATATTGCTTCGGTGGACACGGTTGAGAGCTTCATCAAGATCCCAACCAAGGTTTTCTGCGTATTGATAGCAGACATAGACTAGATCAGCTAACTCTTTGAGGGTATCGGTAGCATTAACTACGAATCCTGTAAGTAACTGATTCTCAGCTTCAAGGAACTCTTTGAATTCCTCAACGATCAAAGTCCGCTGCATAGTCCGTGAAGCTGGACTCGTATTGTTCCTGACCCGGAAACTTCTCCGGAATTGTTTTGCCTGGACGCTGATGAATGACTTCGCTTTCAAGCTCATTTTGAAGATAGTGGATTGCTTTTTTAAGATCTTCTACTTTGCTGTCTTTGTAACCAGCACGGCAGATGTATTTGATTGCATTGCCAAGATGGAAGTTCAGTCCTTGATCTCGGATGAAGTCCCAAACTTGAATTGACCCTCGCCTGTAGTAGTTGGGGCCTGTGGAATTGGAGTCGGCCATTTCTTGACTAGGTTGGATACTGTATTACAGAGAGTAAAGTTTTGGCGTTGAAGAGCCATGAAGATAGTAATAACATCTTCTAGCTTTGTCTCTGGATCACGCAGAGCATTCTCAATCTGTTTGAGTTTGAACTGCTGCTCCATCGTTAACTCGATCACTGGAGCTGGGAGACCAAAGTCTTGGTTCTTTATTGGTGAAATCATAGTCATCACATTGTAGAATCTTAGCTAGGCGAGCATTCATGAGAGCCACATCTTCTCCAAGATCCTTTTCAGCGAATGCTTTAACTACGGTATCCCAGGTGTAGCCCTCTTTTTCAAATAGAGCAACAGCACGTTTGATACCAATACCAGGTACACCAGCGTAGCCATCTGTTTGGTCACCAGCAAGTGTTTGAATAAGGTGCCACCTACGGCCTTCCTCAGGCGCTACAGTGGTCACTCCATCAGTGAGGTCATACAGGTCGCCAGGGATCTGTCGCATGTCCTTGTCGGGGCTGCAAATGATGTGTCCTGGCTCCTTGGTGGCGTAGATACCAAGAGCGTCGTCTGCCTCCAGTGTAGGCATCACAACAACGGGGTACTCCTCCTTGAGTTTGTTGATGACCCTTTTGTAGCCGCACGGCTTCTTTCGATTTCTGTGTCCTTTATACGCTGGATCAATAGATTTACGAAAGTTAATAGAATCAGAGAAAAACAGAATAGAGTCATCGAAGCATCCAAGGTCTGTTGCGATGTGATATAACTCTCGCTCGACATACTCGTATGCTTCTTTGAAATTGGAGGTGACAACGATGAGGTCTTCTCCAAAGTCAATCTCTGTTTCAGCTCCTGCACAACATTTATAAACGATAAAGTCAGCGTCAATCAATAGGCTCACTTACCCTGTCCCCTACGAAGCTTACGCCCATGGGATGGGAGAGATCGAGTACCATTACCTTGACGGGTACGCTTGTATTTAGCACGGGACTTGAACTCAACACGTCCAAGTGCAGTCTTTGATTTAACAGCCATAATTAGTGAACATCTGCCCAGGTGGATCCGATCTTCCCTTCGGCAGCAATAGGGATTCGGAGGTTGTAGTATTCACCAGCTAATGCAGCTGACTCTTCAAGGTGAAGCTTGAGGATCTCAGCAGCGTCTGGTGTTGTTTCCCATTGCAGCTCGTCGTGGATAAATGCGAGCTGATGAGTGTGATTATGAAAGAAGGTGTTGTTGGCAATTACCATCCATCGCTTAGCCACAACACCTGCACCTGATTGGAGCAAGTAGTTGAGAGCTTTGTGCGGGCTGTCTACTGCAATCTTACGGCCATCTATTGACTTGATAAAGCCTCGCTCACCTGCTTGACGAACAGCGGTAAGAAGACTATCCAAACCGTCAATGGCAGCAACATAAGCACTTCGTATCTCAGCCCCTTTTTCTTTTGCCTTGTTCGGGGAAAGGCTTTGGTCATAACTGAATCCTATCTTTTGGTCGCCTGCCCCATACAAAAACGCATAGGTAACAGTCTTTACTAGTCGCCTTGATATGCCTATCTTGTCGGCGTTCTCTTGGTGTATGTCACCGTTGAGAAGTACGTCTCCGTAGCGGCCTCCATCATATCGAGCAAGGTAGTGTGCGAGCATTCTAAGCTCAATCCCTGCGAGATCAGCACCAACCATGACATAGCCAGGACTAGCGGTGAATAGCTTTCTAAAGTTAAGATCACTCGGGACCTGGGCAAGGTTTGGATTACGATGCGCACATCTGTGCGTGTTAGTAGAAACTGAACAGTGATGGTGGATACGGTTACCCTTGGTTAGCTTAAGCCAGGCATTCTTGCCCTCAGACAACATACCAAGCTGCTTAGTTAACTCAAGGCAACGGAAGAACTGCAGCGACTCCTCCGTACCTATGTCCTTTAGAACAGTCTCATCAATGGCAGTCTTGCCACTTGCTGTCTCTTTGTCCGGTATCCAACCATGATGATTCTTCATGACCCATGCAATGTGATCACGACTACCAGGGTTGAACTCCTTTAGTTTAGTGAGAGGAGCTCCTGCGACGTATCCTGTGGTTCGGTTAACTCTTTTAGGAGTGAACTCTCTATCTTTAATGAGAGGGTACCTGTTGCGTAGTAGTTGAGTAAGTGTTTCCAGTTCTCGTCGGAGACTCGACTCAAGTTCCCATGCAGCTCTTTCATCAAAGCACCACCCATGTATCTCTTGTTGGGTGAGGATTGTTGCAACGTC
>ENA-UPTJ01000412-UPTJ01000412.1-marine-metagenome-genome-assembly--contig:-NODE-412-length-27155-cov-6.194207_pt1 | contig 27155 bp, 23 predicted proteins | sample MGYA00238168_ERZ767080 | MGnify/ENA primary metagenome ERZ767080 (study PRJEB28935, sample SAMN06266237) | marine metagenome | isolation source: Columbia River Estuary | place: USA:Columbia River Estuary... | reverse complement strand
ATGTTAGAATCATAAATCAATCGTTATTGCCAACTGAATGGTATAGTTCAGTATTGTTGGATACGGTGTATAAATCGACACCTTTGCCATTGACCTTAACTAAAGAAGACTTACAAACCGGAAGTTTTGAATATGGTATTCCTGTAAATCGCGAGGTTAAGGATGTTAGACCCGTCGTGGAAATCATCAAAGAATTGAGAGATGGTAGAAAAGCTGCTCAAGGAGAGACAACCAACCTTTCATGGAGAGGCGGAAGAGTTTACATTAATGTAGACAAAGAAGCCGTATTAAAAGCTGGAGTTGTACATCCAGATCATGCAGCTCAAATTGTTGATAAAATAGAAGTTGGAGTATCTGGCGATTATTTATCAAAAGGTGACTTGGTTATGTATGATTTAGTAGCAGAAATGTCAAATCAGGGTTGGAAACGTCCGATTTATTTTACTTCTGTTTCTGGCTTTGACTTCGGTGGATTCAATGATTATTTACAACTTGAAGGATTGGTGTATCGTTTGGTGCCTATCAAAGGTGGTTCTTCTAGCAGACAGCCAAATAGAATTGATCAATTTAAAGTATATAACAACCTTGTTAATAAGTATAGGTACTATGGAATGAAAGAGAAAGAAAATTTCTTCCTTGATGATAAGGCAGCCTACGTACCTGGTGACCTTGTTCAAATGGGATTATTACTTTCTCGATTCTATATTGAAAAAGCAAGAATCATTGAGTCAATAAAATCTCAGTACGACAAAGCGCCTGAGAGCATCACCAAAGCAGCTGCTCCTGAAGACGGGTATGGATCTGCTTGGGATTATTACAATTTCTATAAAGATTCTGTGAGTATTTTTAAAGAAAGAGGTCAAAAAGTACTTAAGCACATTATGACTGAAATCCCAGAAAAAGTAATGCCAATGCGTCGTGAGTATAGAGTTGATTATGGTTTGACATTATTGGAATTGGGTGATGAAACAGAAGCGAAAAAGGTGTTAGACTATAGCGTCAAAGAAAATGTAGATTATTATAACTTCTTCAACGATATGATCGATAATGGTCAAAATACCATGTTTGCTCAAAGAGAAGTTTATTTCTCAAGAGAAAATTTAAAGAGAGTTCTTTCAAGCCTGGAAAGCAGAGGTAAAATGGCTTGGGTGAAAGAATACAGACAAAAAGCATCTAAAGTGGGCAATTTATAATTGCCCACCCTTTTATGGAGAAAAAACAAAATACATTAATCTACGGGGTGCACCCCGTACTCGAGGCATTAGAATCTGGTAAAACCATTGACAAAGTTTGGATCCAAGAAGGACATCTTCAAGGACAATTGGCTGAAATCTTAGGCATACTGAGGCAAAAGCGAATTCTTTGGAAACAAGTTCCTACAGTGAAATTAAATTCACTGGTAAGAGGAAATCACCAAGGTGTTGTAATTGCACTGTCATCGGTAGACTTTACGCCATTAGATATTATCATATCTGAGGCCTTTTCACACGGTGATGATCCATTCATTTTAGTACTTGATGGTATTACAGACGTAAGAAATTTTGGTGCCATAGCTCGTACTGCTTCTTGCGCGGGCATCCATGGAATTTTAGTTCCAGAGCAAGGCAGTGCACCAATCGGTCCCGACGCCGTAAAAACTTCTGCTGGCGCTCTTTTAAAAATTCCAGTAGCTAGAACAAATAGCATGTATCACGCTATACGGCAGCTTAAGAATAGTGGTTTAACCATCATTGGAGCCACTGAAAAAGCAGCCGAAGGACTTTATAAAGCTGATCTTACAGGTCCAGTGGCATTGGTGATGGGTAATGAAGAAACCGGCCTGTCACCCGATGTTTTGAAGTTGTGCGATCAATTGGTGAAAATACCTATGTCAGCTGGTGGAGTTGATTCATTAAATGTTTCAGTTTCTACCGGGGTGGTCGTTTATGAAATAATTCGACAACGCACCAATTAATAGGTTAATCCTATCGACATTATGCACTAATTTTGTGCATTGATTATGAAGTCCATTCAAATGGTTGATTTGCAGTCGCAATATATTCGTCTAAAAAGCGAAATGGATGCTGCTGTGATTGACTCAATGTCGGAGGCTAAGTTTATACAAGGTCCGCGAGTTCGTGAATTCGAAGCGAATTTGTCCCAATTCTTAGGTGTGAAGCATGTTATTTCATGTGCGAATGGAACAGATGCTTTGCAATTGGCATTTATGGCTTTGGGACTAAAAGCCGGAGATGAGGTTATCATTCCTAGTTTTGCCTATGCCGCATTGCCTGAGGTACTCCTATTACTTGGAATTAATCCTGTATATGTGGAAGTAGATCCGATCACCTTTTTAATGGATTATAATGCACTGGAATCATTAATTACACCAAATACAAAGGCAATTGCTCCAGTTCATTTGTTCGGTTGCGCAGCTCCCATGAAACAAATTCTACAAATTGCCCGAAAACACAATTTGTTTGTTGTTGAAGATGGTGCTCAAAGTTTGGGTGCTCAATATTGCTCTGATGAAATCGAGGGATTTGCCTCGTGCTTAGCCGATATAGGTACCACTTCGTTTTTCCCAAGTAAAAACTTGGGTTGCTACGGCGACGGAGGTGCAGTTTTTACCAACAACGATGAATGGGCAACAACACTAAGAATGCTTGCCAATCATGGGCAAATCAAAAAGTATCATCATCAAATTATAGGTCTAAACTCTCGACTAGATACTCTTCAAGCGGCTATTTTAAATGTGAAACTTCCACATCTAAAAGATTTTAATTTGAAGCGTCTGAATCGTGCACAGAGATACAATGAGGCATTTGAAAACCTGAGTCAATTAATTACTCCTGTTTTAACAGACGATAGTTCTCATGTGTTTCACCAGTATACCTTGAAATTAAACGGAGTAGACAGGGAGGATTTCAAACAGTATTTGGAGTCCAAGGGAATCCCGACTATGGTGTATTACCCAATTCCGTTGCACAAACAAAATGCTTATGCTAATGGACAATCCCTGCCTATTTCAGAGGCACTTTCCCAAAAAGTAATCAGTTTGCCCATTTGTCCCGAATTAGACGATGAGCAACAGAACTATATTATCGAACACGTAAATACTTTTTTTAAAGCTTAAAACCCAAAAATTATATGAAAATTGCAGTAGTTGGTACAGGTTATGTTGGATTGGTAAGCGGCACTTGCTTTGCTGAGACCGGTAACGATGTAATTTGTGTAGACATAGATCAATCAAAAGTTGATAGACTTTCAAACGGACAAATAACCATTTTTGAACCCGGATTAGAAGTGCTTTTTAAAAGAAATCTTAAAGAGGGTAGACTTCATTTTACAACAAAATTAGAGGAGGCTATTAAAGATAGTCAGGTTATCTTTTTGGCATTGCCAACCCCTCCAGGCGAAGACGGATCAGCAGACTTGCGTTATGTTTTAGGTGTTGCAGACCATTTGGGTAAAATAATGACTGATTACAAGGTCATCGTGGATAAAAGTACAGTTCCAGTTGGAACAGCAGACCGAGTTCATGCAGCTGTAGCAGCAAATTATAAAGGTGAATTTGATGTTGTTTCTAATCCTGAATTTTTACGTGAGGGTGTAGCGGTAGATGATTTCATGAAACCAGATCGTGTGGTAATTGGAGCTGCTAGTCAACGCGCATTTGATATAATGGATGAATTATATGCACCATACGTGCGTCAGGGTAATCCAGTAATGCACATGGATACTCGCTCAGCAGAGTTAACTAAATATGCGGCAAACAGTTTCTTAGCAACCAAAATTTCCTTCATGAATGAGATAGCTCGTTTGTGCGAACTTTTGGGGGCCGACGTCGATATGGTTAGAAAAGGAGTGGGTAGCGATGATCGTATCGGAAAGCGTTTCTTATTCCCAGGTATTGGTTACGGGGGAAGTTGTTTTCCGAAGGATGTGAAGGCATTGGTTCATAGTGCATCAGAAGTGAATTACGACTTCAAAATTTTGAAAGCAGTAGAAGATGTAAACGCGGATCAAAAGAAGGCTTTATTGCCTAAAATTGATTCACATTTTGGTTCTGTAAGTGGTAAAACAGTTGCGATGTGGGGACTTGCTTTTAAACCAAATACTGACGATATCAGAGAGGCTCCAGCCTTAGAAATGATTGATGAATTGGTTGCTAGAGGTGCAAAAGTTCAAGTTTATGACCCTGAGGCAATGTTAAATGTTAAAAATACGATTCAAGAAAAGGTTACTTACGCAGATTCATCGTATGATGCAATACAAGGTGCTGATTTTCTTGTAATTGCTACAGAATGGCCTGAATTTAGAACCCCAGATTTCGAGAAAATAAAGTCTTCCTTAAAGGAAAAGGTTATCTTCGACGGAAGAAACCTATTTGAGTTAGAAACCATGAAAAAACAAGGTTTCACTTATTATAGTATCGGAAGAAAAGACGTAAAATGAAAAAAGAACGAGTTTTAATTACCGGTGCCGCCGGATTTTTAGGTTCACACTTGTGTGATAGATTTATAAAAGAAGGTTACCATGTAATTGGTATGGATAACCTTATTACCGGCGATCTCAGAAATATCGAACATTTATTTAAGTTGGAAGATTTTGAATTTTACAACCACGATGTTTCTAAATATGTACACGTACCCGGTGATTTGAAATACATCTTACATTTTGCTTCACCAGCGAGTCCGATTGATTATTTGAAAATTCCCATTCAAACTCTGAAGGTAGGCTCTCTAGGTACCCACAATCTTTTGGGATTGGCAATGGCGAAAAAAGCCCGAATCTTAGTTGCTTCAACCAGTGAAGTCTATGGTGATCCAACGGTTCATCCCCAAACAGAAGATTACTGGGGAAATGTAAATCCAGTTGGTCCCCGCGGTGTTTATGATGAAGCCAAACGCTTCCAAGAAGCAATTACTATGGCTTATCATACTTACCATGGATTAGAAACTAGAATTATTCGAATATTCAATACCTATGGACCTAGAATGCGTCTAAATGACGGACGTGTATTACCGGCATTCATGGGTCAAGCGCTTCGTGGTGAGGATCTGACGGTTTTCGGTGATGGAAGTCAAACTAGGAGTTTTTGCTACGTAGACGATTTAGTAGAAGGTATTTATCGCCTATTACTGAGTAATTGTGTGGATCCAGTGAATATTGGAAATCCCAAAGAAATAACCATTGCTCAGTTTGCTGAAGAAATCATCAAACTAACCGGTACAGATCAAAAAGTGGTTTACAAACCTTTACCCGTTGACGATCCAAAGCAGCGCCAACCAAACATCACTAAGGCACAAGAAATACTAGGTTGGGAGCCTCGTTATGATCGCAGTGAAGGGCTTAAAATTACTTGGGATTATTTCAAATCTCTTCCTAAGGAACGCCTATACGAAGAAGCTCATCACAGAGATTTTATTAAATAAAACTTATTGAGACAGCTTGTTGGCTAATTGGCCGCAAGCTGCATCAATATCTTTTCCTCGGCTCCTTCTAACGTTTACTATCAATCTTTTGGAGCTCAATCCTTCAGCAAATTCCATTAATCTACTCGTGGGTAGGTAATCAGCTGTTGATATTGGGTTGTACTCAATCAAATTGATTTTACTTGGAAAAGAGTGAGCAAATACGGCCAATTCTTTTTCAGATTGCAAATCGTCGTTGACCCCAGCAATAACTGTATATTCTAATGTTGGTCTGTTACCTGTTTTGTCGTACCAATACTGTAATGCTTCAGTTAAATCTTCAAGTGGATTGCTATCATTGATTGGCATGATAGCGCTTCGTTTCTCATTAGTAGCGGCATGCAAACTCAGCGCAAGGTTGGTTTTTACGCCATCATCTGCCAATTTTTTAATCATCTTTGTAATACCAGCAGTTGACAACGTTATTCTACTTGGACTCATTCCCATTCCTTCGGGAGAAGTAATTAAATCAACGCTCCTCAGTACCTCCTTATAATTGAGTAAGGGCTCACCCATACCCATGTAAACGATGTTATCTAATCGTTTTCCATGGTGCTTTTCGGCTAATTCATTGATTAAATTTACCTGATCAACAATTTCACCGGCAGTGAGATTTCTTTCTCTTTTTAAATAACCTGTTGCACAAAATTTGCAGTCCAATGAACAACCAACTTGACTACTTACACAAGCAGTGGTGCGACTCTTGGTAGGAATCAATACCCCCTCAACTTTGTTCCCATCAAACAGCTTAAATAGTACTTTTATGGTTCCATCTTTTGAATACTGTGCATCGCTTAATTCAGTTTGATGAAACGTAAAATTTTCTTCTAATAGACTTCGTAAATCTTTCGGCAGATTGCTCATTTCGGCAAATGATCTTGCCCCTTTTTGCCAAAGCCATTGCCATATTTGTTTAGATCGAAAACTGGGTTGTTTTACCTCTAAAAACCAAGAATTCAGCTCTTCTATACTGAGATTGCGAATGTCTCTTAACTCGCCCATAAAGATTATTTCTTTCTGTAATAAATCACAATTGGAACTCCTGAAAACGGAAATGAATCTCGGATTTTATTTTCAAGGAATCGGCTGTATGAATCATCAACATATTGGGGCAAATTGCAGAAAAATGCAAAGGCCACCCTTTTTGAGGGAAGTTGAGTTACAAATTTAATTTTAACGAATTTTCCTTTTTTACTTGGCGGAGGATAATTCTCAATAATTGGCAAAATGAAATCATTGAGTTTATGTGTAGATATTCTAGTGCTCAACGAATCATAAACTTTAGTTATCATTTCAACAGCTTGAAAAATACGTTGTTTAGTTAAGGCTGAAATGTATAAGATCGGTACATCAACAAAGGGAGCAATTCTTTGCTTGATATTTTCTGTAAAGGTTAAGTGAGTATTTGTTTCTTTTTCAATGAGATCCCATTTGTTGACAAGGATAACAACTCCTTTACCCAGGCGGTGAGCCATCCAAAATAAATTTAAATCTTGGGCTTCAAGTCCTTGTGTTGCATCTAAAACTAGAACTACAATGTCAGCATTTTCTAGTGCTCTAAGTGACCGCATGACAGAGTAAAATTCAATATTTTCATGTACCTTACTTTTCTTTCTAATTCCTGCGGTGTCTATAAGAACCATCTCTTTTCCAAATGCATTGTAGTGAGTATCTATGCTGTCACGAGTAGTTCCGGCAATATCAGTAACAATATTTCTATCTTTCCCGAGAAGAGCATTAATGATGCTACTTTTACCCACGTTTGGTCTGCCCACAATAGCAATTTTGGGTAAATCTAGTTCTTCATCTTTAGAATCGGGAAGTTCTTTGATTTGTTCTGTTACAGCATCCAATAATTCACCAGTACCAGACCCATTGGTAGCTGAAACCTCAAAAATATTTTCAAATCCCAGTGCGTAAAAACTAGGAGCTTGCAATCTGAGATTTTCATTGTCTACTTTATTTACACAAAGCAATACAGGCTTTTTGTTTCTATGGAGTAATTGAGCAAATTCTTCATCAAGTGGATGGATGTCTGATTGCACATCCACCATAAATATCAAAACTGCAGCTTCTTCGATGGCAATATGAACTTGCTCACGTATAGCATTTTCAAATAAGTCTTCTGATTTAGGAACGAATCCACCAGTATCAATTACAGTAAATTCAACACCGTTCCAATCACTTCTTCCGTAATGACGATCACGTGTTACGCCACTAAAGTCATCGACGATGGCCTTTCTCTCCCCTGTTAAGCGATTAAAAAGGGTGCTTTTTCCAACATTCGGACGACCAACAATGGCTACTATTCGATTCATCTTACAAAGATACGATAGAAAATGCCGATGTTATGCTTAGTGAACATTTATTAGGTCATATGTTATAAACGGGGATTGTTTGACGATTGTTTGTTGTTCAAACAATATCGTTCTACTCAAAAAGAGATTTAGATGAATTTGTAAATAAAACAATTGTTAGCCTATAGTTTAACATTCATTTGGTAATTTTGTATAAATGAAAATTACCCTGATTGCAGCAATTGGTCAGAATAATGAATTAGGTTCTAATAATCAGTTATTGTGGCATATTCCTGAAGACTTCAAATGGTTTAAACTAAAAACTATGGGTAAGACGATGTTAATGGGTAGAAATACTATGGACAGTTTAGGAAAGCCATTGAAAAATCGCGAGAATTGGGTACTTACAAGAGATTTTAATAGATTAATTGATGGGTTTCAAGGTTTTTCCAATTGGGAAGAAGTAAAGCATAAAGCCTCTGAACTGAATTTAGAAGAATTAATGATCATTGGTGGCGCTGAAATTTATAAGCAATCTATTCAATTTGCAGATGAATTGATTATTACCCATGTACATAAGGAATTTCCGCAGGCGGATGTCTTTTTTCCAGAGATAGATTCCGCAATATGGAAAGAAGTTGAAACGATAAATCAGTCAGAGACCAGTGAAAATAATTGGGAATATAAATTTAATACTTACATTCGATCTATAGTTTAATGAAAATTGGAGTATTCTCAAAATCTATAAATGATCCAAAGCATAGTGATGCTTTGCTAATATTGGTGAGAATATTGCAAAAACGTGGCCATGAGATTTGGACAACTCCGGCATTGGAAGACTTTATTAGAATGAACCATGGAGATATTTCACCTTTGGTCTTCGATGAGGTTGAGACAATAGGTAAACCAATCGATTTTTTATTCAGTATTGGAGGAGATGGCACTGTTCTAGAATCATTATCTATTGTAAAGTCAAGTGAGGTTCCAATCTTATCAATTAATACAGGTAGATTGGGTTTTTTAACTGGAGTGGGTTTGAATGAATTAGAAGAAACTATTGAACGAATTGAACTTGGGCAATACATTCTCGAATCAAGATCCCTTTTGCATTTAGAGTCTTCGGAAAAGGTATTTAATTTCAATTTTGCTTTAAATGATTTCGTTATCCATAAAAAGGAAACCTCAAGTATGATTGTGGTTCATGCATATTTGAATGGAGAGTTTTTGAATTCATATTGGAGTGATGGATTAATTATTTCAACTCCAACTGGTTCAACTGGTTATAGTTTGAGTTGTGGTGGACCAATATTGTTTCCGAAGTCAGATAGTTTTGTTTTGACGCCAATTGCTCCGCACAATTTGAATGTTAGACCTGTGGTAATTCCGGATGATGCTGTAATATCATTTGAAATTGAAGGTAGAGCGAATTCTTATTTAACAAGTTTAGATTCGCGAAGTCAAAGTATCACTAAAGATGTAACAATGGCTGTAAGAAGAGCAGATTTTGTATTGAAATTATTGAGATTGAACGATACTAATTTCATGGATAATTTGCGCTCAAAGTTGAGTTGGGGTTATGATAGGAGATCAGAGAATTGAGGAAATATATATTTGGATTATTTTGTTTATTGTTCTTTAGTAATACGTTAAAAGCCCAAGATTATAATCTTAATTCTACAGATAGACTAGATATTATTGCTTGGAATACTGAGTGGTTGGGTGATGTAAAAAATGGCCCTTCAAACGAACCCATCCAAATGTCAAACGTTTTAAAGGTTATTAAAAATTACAATGCTGATATTGTGGGTTTGTGTGAATTGAGTAGTGATCAGGCATGGACAGATTTAATTAAAAACCTACCAGAATTTGCTGGGGTAAGAAGTACTTGGTCTCAAACCCAGAAAACAGCGCTTTTATTTAAAAAAGACCAATTTGAGTTGGTTTATCAAAAACATATTTTAGATAAGTATGATTATGATTTTGCTAGTGGCAGACTTCCCTTGGAGGTTTGTTTGAAAACTCCGAATAATGATACTTTTTATTTCTGGGTTATACATTTAAAAGCAAATACCGGTAGTACGAGTGCTAAAATAGAAGCATACAATAGAAGGTATACCGCTGCATTGGCATTAAAAACTTATACCAAAGCATTTCGAAATGGTATTATTTTAGGTGATTGGAATGACGATTTTGATCAAAGTATATTAACTGGTTATAATTCACCTTTTTTGGGATTTGTAAAGGATACTGCATCATTCATTTCAGCTACTCTTACCTTGAGTAATCAAGGCAAGAAATCTACCGTTAGTTATAGTGACATGATTGATCATATAGTTCTTTCTAGCGATTTTAAAGGTGGTGTAATTGAAGACTCCATTATGGTTTTGAATCCTTCGAATTTTATATCAAGTTATGGTTCATCGACGAGCGACCATTATCCGGTATTTGTAAAGACGAAGTTTCCTGTTAAGCGAAATGCTGGAATCAATGAGTTAAAAGAAATTCATTACTTTTTTGATGTTGACGGAAAATTAATTGTAAACGGCGAAGCATGTGAAAAATTAAAAGTTTACGATATGTTGGGTCGATTTAAAGTGTTTGAAAATAATGTGTATTTTAGTGACTTGAACCACGGATTGAATGTGGTTTACTTAGAAAATAAACGAATAAGACTAAAAATTGTAAAATGAAAACTTTGAATATCAAGAGATTCCTGCTAGCAATGGCGGGAATTTTTTATTTGGGACAAATCGGATTTGGACAATCACACTATTTTGAGTTGAATCAGCCCATCCAAATGGTGGGCCCGAAAACAACAGTTTACTTAAAGGATTACGTATTGGATGTCTCCAAAATTGCATGGATCAAAAGTGGCAATTTCCCATCGGATTTAAAAAACATCAATAATAAAGACTATAATTTGACTTGGGTTAAAGGTCAAGACTCTTTGTTAATTTCAACAGCAAAGGGTTGTGCCAAAATGGGTTTTATCCGCATTGGATTTGTTGACGGCAAGGATATGTACATACCCGTGAAAGCATCCCCAGAAAAAGAAAATCAGGAATTTCATAAAGCTCCAAGTACTTATAGTTATTCGTATACTAAGATAATGCCGGGAGTAAAAAATCCTCCACTGGAACTCGAATTTATCATTGATTCCAAATCAAAAGTTGGAGTATTGCCCATGTGGGGAAATGATGTAATTGCTGAATGGAAATTGACACCCTATCATCCGGGTGAGTTTAAATTGAAAGTGGTTGTTCCTGAAAAGGCCAAAAACATTCATAAATCGTACGTGCGAATTTGGGTGTACAATGAATATGGAATTGGTAATGATATCTTAGTGCCGCTGGTAAGTGGATCTGTGATGAAAGATTTAGGGAAATTTGGGGAAAGAAGAGATCCGCATGGAATGATCATGTATAACATTATGATTGATCGTTTTTTTGATGGAAATAAGGCGAATAATAAGCCTTTAAAAAACGATTCGGTGCATTGGAAGGTTGATTATTTTGGAGGGGATGTTGCTGGGATTACTCAGAAGGTGGAAAGTCATTATTTTAGAAATCTTGGGGTAAATTCGTTGTGGATTTCGCCGGTAGTTTTGAATCCGTCGGAACCGTGGGGTCAATGGAAGAAGCCAAGAACCAAATTTAGCGGTTATCATGGATATTGGCCCATTTCGAGTACTTTGACGGACCCCAGGTATTGTACGGAGTCAGAATTAAAGAATTTTATTGAAGTGTCTCATCGGTACCATAATAATGTGTATTTGGATTATGTTGCACATCATATTCACCAAAGTCACCCGTTGTACAAACAAAGACCTGATTGGTATACGCCGTTGTATTTGCCTAACGGCAAGAAAAATACCGAACTTTGGGATGAGCAGCGATTGACAACATGGTTTGATGATTTCATGCCCACCTTTAACTTTTTTAAGCCAGAGGTTGTCAATGCATTGACTGATAGTGCGTTGTATTGGGTTAAAACCTATGATATTGATGGATTTAGACATGATGCCACCAAGCATATACCAAACGAATTCTGGCGAGAGTTAACTTATAAGTTGAAGCTCGAAACGGCTGGTAAGGGTCGACAAATGTATCAAATTGGTGAAACTTACGGTTCACCTGGGTTGATTGGATCGTATTTAGGAAATGGATTGTTGAATGCTCAATTTGATTTTAATCTTTACGATGCAGCAATTAACACATTTAAGGCTGATAGTGGCGGGTGCAAGCGATTGGCAGAAGTATTGAATGAGTCTTTAAGAACTTATGGTTCTCATCATTTGATGGGAAATATTACGGGTAACCAAGATAGGCCGAGGTTTGTTTCTAGGGCTGATGGAAGTGTGAAAGATAATGAAGATGGAAAACAAGCGGGTTGGGATAAGGACATTCAAATACAAGATGAGCGCGCGTTAAATAAGCTCAGGAATTTGTACGCTTTTATGTCGGTTATTCCTGGTATCCCAGTGATTTATTATGGTGATGAGATTGGTATGCCTGGCGGAAATGATCCTGATAGCCGGAGAATGATGAAGTTTGATTTGAATGAGAAAGAGCAAGAACAATTAAATGTGTTCAAGAACCTGAATTATTACAGAGGTGTTTCAGCTGCGTTGCAGTATGGTGAGTGTTTTGTAGAGAATATGGGTGATGATTTTATAAAAGTGAGCAGGGTTTTCTTCGGAGAGGAAGGTGTTTCTTTCATGATGTATACAGGAAACAATAAGGCGCGAAGAGATTATATACTCAGTGAATGGGGATTATCGATTGATGCAAATGGCGAGTTGGTTAAGAGCCCCAATGATAGTGTTAGAATAATTTATTTCGATAATAAAGTAAATCCTAATGGTTTTACTTTGATTGTTACAAAATAATTTAATCTGTTTTTTTATTTCCAGAATTCTAACGATTAAAGGGGAGTTTTTAAAGTAATTTGATGATTACGAGACGGCTTAAGTGTAGTTTTGTGGTCCATGTTTAAAAGTAAGATTATTGGGGCAGCATTTTTCATTGCGTTTTTCATTTTTGTAGATCTATATGTTTGGCAGGGAGTAAAATTATTCCTTAAGGGTTCCAGCATAATTACTCGAAGGGTTGTTTTCGGATTGTATTGGGGATATACTGTTGCCATGCTTAGTTTTTTCGCATATGCTCGATTTGTTCCAAATGCTGTTGGTCCGATGGTAATGAAATTTGTTGGTAGTCTGGCATTCAGTATTTTAATCGTAAAAATTCTTTGGGTTGTTTTTCTTTTAATTGATGATTCACAGCGTGCAATAAGATGGTTTGGTAAGGATATTTTAAATTCAAAACCGGGTGTTGAAACCTTTCAAGGAAAAGATGGAATTCCACGATCTAAATTTTTGAATTATTTGGGATTAGGAATAGGAATGCTTTTTTTGGGTAGTTCTATTTGGGGTATTGTAAAAGGTGCACATAATTATGTTGTCAGAAGAAGAAAGTTAAAAATCAAAGGGTTGCCGAATGAATTTAAAGGCTTGAAAATTGTTCAAATTTCAGATATTCATTGTGGTAGTTTCTGGAGTCGTGAAGCCGTTGAAAGAGGTATAGATTTGATAAATAAGCAAGATGCTGATTTTGTGTTTTTTACTGGTGATTTGGTAAATGATACTTCGAGGGAGGCAGAACCTTGGTTAGAGGTTTTTGGTAAAATCAAATCAAAAAATGGGATTTATTCAATTCTGGGAAACCATGATTATGGAGATTACGTTCAATGGGAATCCCAGTCTGCTAAGCTTAAAAATCTAGAGGAAATGTATAATCACCACAAGGTGATGGGATGGAAATTGTTGCTGGATGAAAATGTCATAGTTGAAAAAAATGGGCAGAAATTGGCAATACTTGGAATTCAGAATTGGAGTGCCAAAGGAAGATTTCCAAAATATGGTAATTTAGAAAAGGCATTAATAGGAACAGAAGATGTCAGCGTAAAATTATTATTAAGTCATGATCCTAGTCATTGGAGAGAGCAGGTTTTAGGGAAAACAGATATCCAAGCAATGTTCAGTGGACATACGCATGGTATGCAGTTTGGTGTAGATACTAAGTTTTATAAATGGAGCCCAGTTAAATATCTGTACAAAGAATGGATGGATATATACAAAGAGGGAGAACAATATTTATATGTAAATCGCGGTTTTGGATATTTAGGATATCCGGGAAGAATGGGTATCTTCCCGGAAATCACCGTATTTACCTTGGCTTAAAGTAATTCTTTTGCTTTGTTAATGAATCGCTCAAGTGCGGCTCCATTTAAGAGGTTCTTTTCCAACATAGCTAGGTCCAAACAATATTGAATGGTGCTCTTTTGGGTTTCCACATCTTGGTCAAGCACTTTATTGGCAAGTGCATGATTAGAATTAATCACCAAATGGTGCTTTTTCATTCCTAAATCACCAAAAGGCATTGATTGACCCATTTTAGCGTATTCCTCCATGCGGCGCTCCCATTCATTTTTATGTATACTAATGAATTCTTGTTGAGGAGGAAGACTTTCCATTTTAACATCAAAGGCTAATTCATTTACCAGGTCTTTTACAGTTTTTTCAAGCTGTTCTTGTTGTTCTTTTGTTAAACTACTTTCAATAGTCACATCTTTTTCAATCAATTGATTGACCGGCGCACTATCAACTCCTTTGAATTTTACCTTCTCATATTTTCCTTCGGCAAATCCTGCAAAATGCACATCCAATGGTCCTGACAATTTTATAACTTCATACCCGGCATCTTTAACTGATTTAATGCTCATATGTTGGGCATTTTGGTCTGTAGTGTAAAGTATGATGGTTTCGCCGTTTTTATCGGTTTGATTTATTTTGCAATGATCAATCCATTCTTGGATGGTATGGAATTTATTGTCTGTTGTTTCAATAAGACAATAGTCTTTCATGCGTTCTGCAAATTTTTCATCAGATAGCATTCCATATTTTACAATTAAATCAAGATATTCCCATTTTGACTGGTAATCTTCGCGGTCTGCTTTGAAAATTTCTGTTAATTTATCACTGACTTTCTTAGAAATATGAGAAGTTATTTTTTTAACATTTGAATCACTTTGAAGTGCACTTCTGCTCACATTTAGTGGAATATCTGGTGAATCAACAACTCCTTGAAGTAGAACTAAAAACTCGGGAAGAACATCTTTAACATCTTCTGTTACAAAAACTTGGTTAGAATAGAGCTGAACGCGATCTTTTCTATTGTCAAGGGCTTGATTGATTTTGGGGAAATAAAGAACTCCAGTTAAGTTAAATGGATAGTCGGTATTGATGTGAATGTGAAAAAGAGGGGCCTCCTGCATGGGGTAAAGTTCTTCGAAGAACTTTTTATAATCATCTTGTGATAAATCTGCCGGTTTTTTTGTCCAAATAGGGTCGATGTTATTGATAACTTCGCCATCAAATTCAACGGGAATGGGTAAAAATCTGCAGTATTTTCTTAGGAGCTCACGAATTTTCCATTTACTTAAATAGGTTTCGGCATCTTCATCTGTGAGGTGAAGAACAATGTCGGTTCCACGCTTTTTGCGTTTCCCTTTTTCAATGGAATAGGAGGTTGTTCCATCGCATTCCCATTTCACGGGTTCAGCATCTTTTTTATAGGAACGAGAAATGATGTTTACCTCTTTCGCCACCATAAATGCTGAATAAAAACCAAGTCCGAAGTGACCAATCATTTGATCTGGATCTTTGTCTTTCCATTTTTCCACGAATTCAGTTGCACCAGAGAAAGCAAGTTGAGTTATGTATTTTTCAACTTCTTCTTCGGTCATACCTACACCATAATCTGTGATGGTAAGAGTTTTTTTCTTTTCATCGATGGATATTTCTACCTTAAGGTCTCCTAATTCTTCGGAGTACTCACCGATGCGACTTAGTGTTTGGATTTTTTTAGTTGCGTCTACCGCATTACTTACCAATTCTCGCAAGAAAATTTCCTGATCTGTGTATAAGAATTTCTTGATGATTGGGAAGATGTTTTCTGATTGAACTGAAATTTGACCTGTTCTCATGTTTTAAATGCATTCAAAATGTGTTCCATGAAATTTCTGCGGAAAATTTGGCAGAAATTTGAACTAGGGATGGGACTTTTTGTCATTATCGCATTTAAATTTGAGTATTCAGAATGGTAGATCCCAAGGTGTTATTGAAATTAGAGCGTTTTTGTGCTTATCAAGAAAGGAGTCAAAAGCAAGTGGAAGAGAAGGGCCGTAAACTTGGTTTAAGTCAGTCTCAGATCGATCTTGCTATGGTGGAACTCATCCAGTCTAACTTTTTAAATGAAGAGCGCTTTGCACTTGCCTATGTAAAAGGAAAAGTAAATATCAAAGGTTGGGGTAAAAACAAATTGATATTGGGATTAAAGCGGGCGGGAATTTCTCAATCACTCATCAATAAGGCATTGCAGTCTGTGGGTACTGAGAAGAATGAAAAAGCTTTAGATATTCAAATCCGCAAAAAATTAAAATCACTTTTTAAAAATGATGATACCGTGGAAATGATTTTAACTGGAAATGAAAAACTAGATTTTGAAACGCGCAATAAATTAGTACGATTTCTTTTAGGTAAAGGATTTGAGTACGATGAGATTAATCGTGTTTTACAAAATTTCTAAGGCATTAGAAAATGACCCTTTAATGGTTGATGGGATTTCAATTTTTGTTTCGGAATAAATGGTTCTTCCTTCTAACTGGATTTTAAAATCACTTTGAGAAATAAGGTTGGCAAAATCGGTATTAACAATTATAAACCCTTTCAAAGAACCGATGTAATTGAATTGTATAAGCTCTCCGGCTTGCACTTCCTGTAACATGTTTAATTCGACTTCAACTTCGATTTTAGCTTTATTCTCAGAAATATTTAATAATTTTAAGTTAGCTACTCCCAAATTGGGGGTGAAATTACTGTCTAACCATTGATCACCGATGTGCTTTTGGGATTTCAATTTTAATATGGGAGAAAGACTAGTTAAATCAAAAAATTGAATCTGATTTAAATAATTTAGTAGTAGACTGTCACCTTTTGATTCGATGATTTTTTGATTATTATCGATTAAAAGTGTCAACTCCTTGAACTTCGAATTATCAGGTGATGAATTTATACCATTGTATTCAAATACAATGTTTGGTTCTGAAATAACTCTTTCGATTTGATTGAGATCATTAAAATGTAATTTATTAAGTATTTCAATATGTAAGAAGTTATTGTTGTTTTGTTCTTCACCAATATAAAGTGTATTAGATTGATTTTGTTGTATATAGGTTTGTTTAAATTTAAAATTGGGTACCTTTTTACTCCAAGGATTAATGGAATTCTGCGCGTTAACTGAGGTAGTTATTAATAAGGAGAACAAGAAGAAGGCGCCTATTTTTTTATTCATAGAATTAGAGGTTATTTTTCAAGTTACGCAAACTTATTTAAAATCTGTTGCTGACATATTGAGCCATTGTAAAGCGGCATTTGAGAGAAGGTCTTCTTTAATTCTAGGGTCAAGATTTGATGTTTTGATTAATTCTCCAGGTTCGAGTTCACCTAAAGGAAAAGGATAATCTGTTCCTAAGCAAATGCGATTTGAACCCATTAATTCTACAATATGGTCAAGGACTTTATGGTCGTGTACCAGGCTGTCTAACCAGAATTTTCCTAGGTAATTTTTTGGATTGTGCGGATTATCAACAGCTACTAAATCGGGACGCACTTTCCAACCGTGTTCAATACGTCCTATAGTACCTGGAAAAGCACCCCCACCGTGAGCAAATGCAACTCGCAGATTGGGTAATTTCTCAAAGATTCCACCGAAAATCATGGAACAGATGGCTAAAGAGGTTTCCATAGGCATTCCAACAAGCCAAGGAAGCCAATAGTCAGGCATTTTTTGTTTTGCTTCAAACCACCAGGGGTGTACAAAAAGGGCCATATCTAATTCTGCCATGGTTTCGAAAATGGGGAATAATTCTGGGGCGTTGAGGTTCCATTGGTTGATGTGTGTACCTATTTGAATACCCTTTAAACCTATTTCTTTGCATCGTTTCAATTCTTGAATGGAGAGTTTGGCATCTTGCATTGGCAAAGTTCCAAGTCCAACAAATCTTTTAGGATATCGTTTGCACACATCTGCAATATGATCATTCAGATATTCTGCGATTTCAAGGGTGTGTTCGGGTTTTGCCCAGTAATTGAACATTACGGGAATGGTGCTGATTACTTGTACAGAAACTTCGTGATGATTGCATTCAGTGATTCTTTGTTCAGGTGACCAACAGTTATCTTGTATTTCTCTAAAGAATGCTCCGTCTTGCATCATTTTAGCACAACAAGGTTTATGATGTTCTAAAGTAATGAATGGACCGTAACCAAATTTGGATTTCCAATCTGGAAGATGTTCAGGAATAATGTGGGTATGTATATCAATGGTAAGAATAGAATCGGCAGAAGTTGGATTTTGCTTATCGGATGTAGGCTGCATGTTTCAAAAATAAAGGATGAATTTGGGGAAAGTGTAAAAAATGTCCGTTTTTCGAATTCTATTTTATGAAGTCGAAAGGAATTGGGTTTTGGGGAGCTACAAGTATGGTTGTAGCGAATATGGTGGGGACGGGTGTGTTTACGAGTTTGGGTTATCAATTATATGGTACTCACGATGGCTTCGCGATTTTAATGATTTGGCTTATCGGTGGTATTGTGGCCTTATTCGGTGCTTTTGCTTATGCTGAAATTGCCAATAGATTGCCGCAGAATGGAGGCGAATTTTACTTTTTATCGGAAATATATCATCCAAGTGTAGGTTTTATGGCTGGATTTGTGAGCGCAACAGTGGGATTTGCAGCACCCGTTGCAGGCGCCTGTTTGGCTTTCGGGGCATATCTAAATGGGATTATCGAAGGAGTTGATGGGAAATTAATTGGGGCTATATTAATGATTTTGATTAGTTTATTGCACTCAAAATCAATCAATATTGGGATGTTATTTCAAAAGATTTCTACTCTAGGAAAAATAATCATTATTGGTTTGTTTGTTGGGGTTGGTTTTATTTGGAGTGGTGATCACATAGATATAGGATTAAATTTATCTATGACCGAGTCAAGTTGGGATGAAATTTGGAGGAACGGCTGGTTTAACTCGGCGTTTTCGGTGAGTTTGGTTTGGGTTTCTTTTGCATACAGCGGTTGGAATGCATCGGCATACATAGCGGGTTCAATTGATAATCCTGAAAAGAATTTAACTCGTTCAATTGTTGTAGGCACCCTATTGGTAATTTTGGCTTATTTGGGTTTGAATTCGGTTTTTTTGTTGAATGCTCCGGTTGAGGAATTGCAAGGCAAGAAGGAAGTAGGCTTGATTGCGGCAAATTATATTTTCGGAACGGGTTGGGGTAGAGTTATGGGTGGAATAATCAGTATTTTATTGATTTCTACTATAAGTTCAATGATTTTTACTGGACCAAGAGTTTTGAATGAAATGTTCAAGAAGCTCAAGGTTGCAAATAAATGGGCCGTACTAGATTCCAAGAATATTCCTAGAGCTTCGATTTATGCTCAGCTTGGTTTGAGTTTGTTGTTGTTATATACCTTGGATTTTGAATCCTTGATTTATTACGTGGCTTTTACACTATCGTTTTTCACCATTTTAACGGTTATTGGAATTTTTATTTTGAGAATAAAGGAAGGTAAACCAAAGGGTTATAAAGCTTTTGGGTATCCAATTACGCCTTTGATTTTTATTGTAATGACTGGATCGGTAGCTTGGTTTTTCATTACTGAAAAGCCGTTTGAAAGTTTATTGGGACTCGGTACTGGATTGGTGGGAGCTGGGTTGTATTTTTTCAGGTTGAAAGACTAGTTATTGACTTTCCAACTTCTTTTTTTCATTGAACAAGGGTTCCTTGATTCTTAGAGTAAATAAAGCTGCCAAGATAAAGAAGACACCTCCCACCATGACATATTTTATGGGGTAGTTTCCACAGAAGTCTCGCACAATGATTCCGCCGATGAGTCCGTTGATGATTTGGGGAATTACGATAAAGAAATTGAAAATTCCCATATAAACGCCCATTTTTTGGGTGGGTATTTTATCTACTAAGAGGGTGTAGGGAATTGAGAGAATACTTCCCCAGGCGAGTCCAACACCAATCATAGGTATCCACAAGAGGTCTGGATTTGAAATGAAATACATGGAAAGAAGCCCTATTCCGCCGGCAGTTAATGAGAAAACATGAACGAATTTTCTAGAGGTTTTAGCGGCAAATTTGTGAATTAAAAATGCATAGACTGCTGAAACTGCATTGTAGATACCAAACAAGATTCCTACCCAATCGCCAGCACGTCCAAATGAATACGAACTATGATCATCGGGTGATAAATGGTAGTGGTGTGTGGCAATTGCACTGGTGGTATAAACCCACATAGTGAAAAGTCCAAACCAAGAGAAAAACTGTACCAAACCTAGGCCTTTCATGCGTTCTGGCATAGACAGAAAATCTTTGATAATGGATGATTTAGAAGAACCATTTTCTGAAGGAATCTGAGAATCTTCGTTTTGGTATTGTATGAACTGTTCAGGTGGATATTCTTTGGTTTTGAAAATGGTGATTAAAACAGTGCCCAGAAGGATTACGGCTCCAATGTAAAAGGAATAGACCACATTTGGAGGCACCACGCCTTCAGCAGCGGTGTTTGGAATACCCATTTTATTATGCAAAAACCAAGGTAACCACGATCCAATGACTGCCCCAATTCCAATGAGTCCGGTTTGTACGCCGAATCCTGCTGTGCTTTGATTTTTGGGAAGCATATCTCCAACCAGTGCGCGGAAAGGTTCCATGGCAATGTTGAAACTGGCATCCATGAAGGCTAGGAACAATCCCCCGAACCAAAGCACTAAAGACATCCCCAGAAAAGTAGAAGAGGAGTTTGACAATACAGAATTTGAATTCGGAAGGAGAATTAAACCGATGAAAGCGAGTACAGCACCCAAGAGGAAAAAGGGTTTTCTTCGGCCGAGAGCATTCCAGGTTTTATCGCTGAAATGCCCAATGATGGGTTGAACAATGAGACCCGTAAATGGCGCTACCAACCAAAACCAAGAAAGTTGGTGAATATCCGCACCAAAAATTTGAAGTATACGGCTAGCATTACCGTTTTGCAATGCAAATCCGCCTTGAATTCCTAGGAATCCAAAAGACAGGTACCAAATTTGTGAAGTAGATAATTGGGGTTTTTTAAGTGACATAATCGTTTAATTTAAAATGATTACTGCGAAACCGAACCCGTTAATTTTGGCATTCAATTGATCGTCGAATTCCATGTTGTCGTAGGCAAATAGGCTGGGGTTTTCAGAAATAATTTTACCCTTTGGAATAGTTAAAGGACTGTTTCCTAGATTTATCACTACCCGAACTCCACGACCTTCAGAGTCAACTCGATCAAAGGCGAAAAGGTCTTTCGAAATTTCATCGAGGTTGATTTCTTTCATTGGTGCTCCCCATTTACCGTTTGCTAACGCAGGAATGATGTGCTTTAAATGATTCATTTGACGGTACCAATGGTAGCGAGAAGTGTCACCCCATTTGATGGGATCTTTTTCAAAAAAGAGCAAACGTTTGGTGTTATTTTCCTCCTCACCATTGTATATCAGAGGGAAACTTTGCGGTAAAGTGTAATTCAATGCGGAAAAAAGTTTCCAATGTTTGCCGTATTTTTCTTCTACGGTTCCGTTCCAGGTATTTTCATCGTGGTTGGTGAGAAACTGCATTTTGAAAACATCGGAGGGAATCTGTCCGTAGTTGTATTTAATGCCACTTTTGAAATCTTGGGCGGTCTTTTTACCTTGTGCAACTTGTGCGGTCAAGGCGTGTAAATGCCATGAATAATTGGCATTGAAGGCATTTGAATAGTAATCTTTGAAAGTCTTATCTCCTTGCGTTTCTGATTCCATTTCAGCCAACATAAATACAGGTTTTATTTTTTCTAGGGATGCTCGAGCTTGACGCCAAAAATCTGCAGGAACCATGAACGCCACGTCGCAACGATATCCGTCAATGTCGGTTTCATTTATCCAATATTCTAGGGAATTGATCATGGCCTTTCGCATGTTAGAATCGTTGTAATTGAGTTTGGCTACATCGGTCCAATCAAAGGGTGAAAGTACATTACCGGAACTGTCTCTTTCGTACCATTCAGGGTGTTCTTGCATCCAATGATTATCCCAAGCACTGTGATTGGCAACCCAATCAATGATCACTTTAAGTCCGTTGTCATGAGCAGTTTTCACTAGTTTTTTGAAATCATTTAAATCTCCGAATTCAGGATTGACACCTTGATAATCTTTTACACTGTAATAAGAGCCCAATGTGCCTTTTCTTTTTTCAATTCCGATTGGATGGATGGGCATGAGCCAAAGAATGTCAACGCCTAAATTTTTAAGACGGGGAATATCGTTGGTAACGGCATTGAAAGATCCTTCTTGAGAATATTGTCTGACATTGACTTCATAGATCACGGCATTTTTACTCCATTCGGGGGCATAAAATGGCTGGTTTTGAACTTGAGTTTTAGCTGTTTCAGATTTTGTTCCGCAGGAAAATAACATTGCGGCTGTTGAAATCAATAAGAATGATTTTTTGATAGATGAATGTAAAATGCTCATGGTGTCAATTGTACACTAAGTGGTGCAATTTACAATTAATACTGAGTATAACAAACTGAGTTTTGGAATACCTTTGCATTTGATTTATGAAATTACAAGAATTAATCACCCATGTGGAGTTGGCAATTTCAAAAATGGGATTGTCGGAAAGCGAATCCAAAGCAGATGAAAATGGCCAATGGGTATTGTTGAAGGAGGAGATGCCAGTATACCTTGATGCTTGGGAAGATTCAGAATCTTCACCTTGGAATTATTTTGTATTCAAGAAGGATCCATCAGTATTTCAAATAACCATACCTTTTTGCTACGTGCCTACTGTTAAGCGAAATGAATTGATTGAAGAGTTATTGATTGTTAATTTGAATTTATTGTTTGGTAAGTTTTCGTACAATCCCAAAGACAACATTGTGGCTTTAAGTTATAGGATTCCGGGAGAACAATTTAATCAAGAATCGTTGCAAGTTTGGATCGATGGTTTGGCTTATTATGCTGAAATGGCTTATCATGTATTGAAAGATGAGTTCCATTTGAAGAGGGTGAATGTGAGGGATTAAAAGTTGATAAAATCATTTAGATTTGTGGCAATGAAATATTTAGGATTATTTGTAGGCGCAGCCATTTTGATGGTTTCCTGCGGTAACAAAGGGGTTAATAACTCTGAATCGTACAAGAAAGCCTATGAGTTATCTCATAAAGCAGAAGACCGTGAAGGTGTAATTCAAAATTTGACATTATGGCTTGCCAATGATTCTAGTATCAGTGACTGGGCCTATGATACCTTGGCCTTTTATCATTATTTCTACAGAGTAACTCCTGGTGCAATTAGAAATTCAAAAACCGCAACTTATTATGTTACTGAAGGTTTAACAAAGAACTCTGGAAGTTTATTTTTGAAAGACATTAAAGCCAAATTGGACCTTGAAGAAGGAAAAGATACCATGGCATATGAAAGTTTTGATGGAATGTGGAAACAGTCAAATGACCCAACTTATTATTGGGATATGGCTTGGATTCAAATTGCCCGTGGAAATTTAAGAGAGGCAGATTCAATGGTTAATTGGGCTATTACGAATAAAGAAATTTTATCGAAAAAAGTCAGAATGGAACATATACAAGCGTCATACATCGAAAATGTTCCAGGCGAAGCAGCTTTTATGCATTTACAAGCTCTATTGGCAAACTCAAGAAAGGATTTAATGGGCGCAGCCACTTACTGGCAGAAATCACTTGAAATTTTTCCAGAGTTTTATGCTGCTAGAAGAAGCATCATGGAACTTCAAAGATTGGCTGCGGGCCAACAGTAATTAAAGGTCTCAGCACTTTACGGTTCGAAAAGGTCGTTTCGATCGAATTCTGTTATGATCAATTTATGATCGCCCGGAATATCTTCTATACTCCTGTATGTTTCGGCTTGTAACGGGTCTGAATACAGAATGTAATCAATTCTAAAACTTGGGAATACACCTTTATAAGTTGTTTCAAGACCTTTTCCTCTTGTGATGAATGCATCATTCAGTCCCTTTGAAACATTGCGATATGTGTAACTTACAGGTACATCATTAAAATCACCGGCAACGATTTTGGGAAGTTTGCAATCTTGTATTTCTCTTGAAACAATATCTACTTGATGTTCTCTCTTTTCGTAGGCAATTCGAATTCTTTGAATTAACCCTTTTGCATTATTTTCATCAATTTCAATGGAGTCTTTTGCTGTTTTGACAGTTTGGTAATCTTGCTTGTTAAATCGAAATGATTGCAGATGAATGTTGTATACTCTGATTTTTTCGTTGCTGCATTCTAAACAATTTAATGGTGGAATTGATATGTCGGCCGACATTGCCATATTTCCAGTTTGGTCTAAGAATTTGATTTTTTCCCAATTTTTAATTGGGTATTTTGATAGGACACACATCCCATACCCTCTATTTTCAGCTAGTTGATAAACAGCGATATGGGGGGTTTTTAATTTTTTACCAAGTGTCCGACAGAGCGCTTTTAATTTATTTTGTGGAGAATAGGCTTCTTGAATGAGGTAAACATCGGCGTGGAGGTCTTTTAATTTTTCTGTGATGGTATCAAGTGAAAAGTTGTCTGTCCACTGACCAAAGGAGTTAGCATTGTAACTCACTACTTTGAGTTTACTACTTTCTTGTATGGGAAAATCTTTGGGTGAATTCCATTGAAAATAAAGTGAAATTTGACCCATGTTAATGAATAAAAAAGTAGCTGGTATCAGGCTTCTCCATTTTACCTGAAGCAGCCAATAGACTAAAAGTATTATATTGATTAAATACAATACAGGAAAGGCTAATCCAAGTAATGGGACATAAGTTGAGAAACTTGGAGGTACTGAAGGAACTTGACCTGATAGTGAGAGCAGTAGCCCAAAAATCAGGGTTACTGGGAATACTAGGAGGTTAAATATTTTCAATAATATTTTCAATCGCTTATTTTTTACTCGCTTTAAACAGGGTTTCCTTTTCTTTTTTTGAAAGGTTGTCATACCCTGATTGACTAATTTTATCTAGAATTTTATCAATCTCATCTTGGGAGGGTGATTGACGATTTATCTGAACATTGGCTGAGCGTTTAGGTTTGGAAGTTTTTTTAGGGATCCAATTCGTAGGAAAGTTCCAAATTCCTTTCAAATTAAGTATATATAATAAACCAAATAAATAACCACCAATATGCGCTTGGTTTCCACCTGAATTAGGGCCTCCAAACATCCCAAGGAAATCTAAGAAAACCTTAATGGCCACTATCCAGCGAAGTTCAATTTCTAAAACACCAAATAAGAATATTCTGTAGTACGGAGTAAAAATAGCCGTGGCAAGAATAATAGCGGAAATACCGGCTGATGCACCGACAATTGGTATGAAATTTCCAAATAAATTGCTAATAATATAAAACAAAAAAATACCCGAAATGCCTCCTCCAAAATAGAGAATATAAATGTGTTTTTTACCAATAAGATCTTCTAAAATGGTGCCAATAAAATATAGCCAAAGCATGTTGCCCAAAATATGAAAGAAGCCATCATGGATAAAAATGGAAGTAACAATGCTGTGCAATGAAGCCCACAAAGGCTTGGAGGGCCAAAATGATAGAAAATTGAAAATGAAATGTCCAAAAGGAGTCAATTTAACCAATGACACAAATAAGAAGGCCAACAAATTGACCCAAACTAGGTTGATAACTGCTGTATTTAGTGGGCTAAATGGTTTATTATAAATTCTCATTTTTACTTGATCCAACCTTTTTGCCAGACTTTAACAATAATTAACCCAAATAAAGCACCACCAATGTGAGCGAAATGGGCAATATTATCAGATTCTAGGTCAACAAAACCCATAATGACATCTATACCAACGATGATTGGAACTAAATATTTTGCCTTTATGGGATAAGGGATGAATAAGAAAATCATGCTCTCGTTTGGATAGAGCACGGCAAAAGCTGTCATTACTCCATAGAGAGCTCCACTTGCGCCCAACATGGGTGGATATTGTACATTGTACCCAAGATTTCCATTTGGGAAAAAGGAACCAGTAATTGATTCTATTTCTTGTGCTGTATAAAGATAGTGCAGTAAAACGGCACCTAATCCGCTTAAGAAAAAAAGTTGAAGAAATTTAGTGGTTCCAAGTCTGAATTCTACCACCATTCCGAAAGAGAAAAGCGCGATTCCATTAAAAAGAATATGGGAAAAACTACCATGACAAAAAATATGGGTTACTAGTTGCCAGATTCTGAAGTCGTTCGAATCGGGGTAAAATAGATACCAATTTACAGGGTCGATGCCAATTCTTGGAAGTGCAGTTTGAGCCATGGCGCCCAGCACCATGATGATCAATATATTTTTTAGAGCTGGAGGTAAATTATTAAACATTATTTTCTTTTAAACAAATCAAACAAAATTTCATTGTTCAGATGAACACAAATTGGCTTACCATCGAAGGTAAATTGAAAACTTGGCAATGTGAAGAGTTCTTTAATCAAATATTCAGATTCAATTTGATTTAACAAATGATTTTGTTGGGCTAGTCGAGAGAGACTCAGGGCTAAACAGTCGTTTTTGGAAAGTTTAAGATCGCCTTGAGTAGATTCGTAATCATCGATCATCTTTTCAATTATTTTTTCTTCTCCACCTTGAATATGTGGCGGAATTCCATTGATAATAATTGTATTGCCACCAAAGTGACCAAGGTCAAAACCTAGATATTTAAACTCATCCATTAACTCCAACAAAAGTCCTGTTTTTGAGGGTTGAAGTTCAATTGTTTTTGGAAAAAGTAATTGTTGAGAAGTGCTCTTTTGTTTTGAAAGTTGCTGTTGAAATTGATTGAATAAAATCTGTTGCCTGGCTAATTTTATGTCAATGATATATAGCATATTATTCAATGATACCAGCAGAAATTTTTCATTATGTTGGAAGTATCCTTGTATAATAATTGAGTCTTCTTGTGGAATTAGACTAACTTGATCTTGATTGAAAACTGAAGATAATTTTGGGGGTAAATTCTGATTAGAAGTTTGAGTAGTTTCAATGGGTCCTAAAATTTTCTGCCAATCTTGGTTTTGAAAGCGCTGATTGGTTGGGTTTGAATTTCCAAACGGATTGAATTTTGGTTGATTGCTTGAAATAGAACTGCCTGAATGGGCTTGGTTACCAAGGTTTCCTGACCACTTTGAGAAATTATCTATATTAAAAAGCCCATCAGAGGT
>ENA-UPTJ01000411-UPTJ01000411.1-marine-metagenome-genome-assembly--contig:-NODE-411-length-27217-cov-4.951403_pt1 | contig 27217 bp, 21 predicted proteins | sample MGYA00238168_ERZ767080 | MGnify/ENA primary metagenome ERZ767080 (study PRJEB28935, sample SAMN06266237) | marine metagenome | isolation source: Columbia River Estuary | place: USA:Columbia River Estuary... | reverse complement strand
CCGGAGGAAACGTATAAGTATACATGCCCAACCATTCAAGTCCGTTTATCCCTTGATAAGGATCAGTCAATCAACGACTCCCTGATCCAAGCCGTAAAATCCTTCAAAGAACAATTTCAAGTATGGACTCCTCCCCCACCGGAATCCAACGATCCCATACTGACAATCACTCCACGTCCGGTTAAAAACTACGTGGCGGAGAGACAGCAAACATCCCGTTCGATAGAGGTAGCGGAAGAGATGGAGGTGGACATGGATGATGTCAAGATCAGCTTGTACGACAATGGAGAAGTGGATGGCGATTCGATATCTGTTTTTTTAAACGGAAAGCTGATCGCCACACATCAGCGTTTGAGCACCCGCCCCATACAACTAACCATCCCTCTGGACTCCTTGTTGGATTATGTAGAATTGTCCATGTTCGCGGAAAACCTCGGCAGCATTCCACCAAATACTGCCCTCATGATCGTGGAGGCCGGCGATCGTCAATATCAGATACGACTGACCAGTACTTTAGAGAAAAGCGCATCGGTTCGCATCAAGCGAAAACGAAATGGATTGAAAGTTCGTTGATCAGGCATCGAACAGCGTGGATTGTGACTGGGCGGACTCCGATTTATTCACCCACTCCATCTCCGTCGACTTGGTATAATCGGCCATCTTCACACCTACCGTACGCCAGCCAGTCACTTCAGCCATCTTGGTGATCTTCAATTTGGCTTTTCGTTGTTGGGCACCACGCCCCTGTTGTATAGCCAGTACCGGCTCTGGATCTGTGGTAACAGCTTCCAGAAAATTTCCGGCCCCTTCTTTGATGCAGAGAAATTTACTGCGCAGTGTTGTAGTCTCGATACGGAATCGCTTCAACATGAATTGTTTTTTATCCTGGTCTACATACACGGCCGTCACGATGGCATTCGAATCGAATTTGGCGATCCACCGAATCTGCGCAGAGTCGAATTTCTGCGTCATTTCCTGATCGGTAACTTCATAATTACCATCCTTGTAGAAAACAAGGATTCGGTCTTCCGCTTCAAAATTTCCGAGTGAAGACCCTTTCCCTTCGGCATTGAGTCGACCAAACTTATCATCAAACCAAAGCGCACGACCACTGAGCGTCGCTTTTCCAGCCTCTTTGAATTTCACGGAACGGATGGGATACTTGGTTACTTGATTGCCTACACTGCTTCGTCCTTTGATTCCCATTTCCTCAAAATAGAAATCAAATTCCTTGATGCGTGCGGAGCAGCCGGAGGTCAGAAGAATCTTCACCACCTCCGCTTCGCCGTTCGGATTTATGCTGAGATAATGCACACGACTCTTCTCGTCGCCACGGGTCAAATCGTATTCTTTATCGCGCGTAACACCGGTAATGTTGAACCGTTTCGCATAACTCACGCCCCCTTGCCCGTCCGTATAGATCATGTTATAGGTGGTTCGCTCATCATTTTTCTGGAATACCGCCACATGCAGGATGTCTTTGCCGATGAAGGTTTTCTCGGCCACTTTAACCACTTTCACGATGCCTCGCTTGGTAAAGACGATGATGTCATCCAGATCGGAACACTCGAACAGAAGTTCGTCCTTTTTCAATCCGGTACCAATGAATCCCTCCTCCCGGTTGGCATAAAGTTTGGTATTGGCGATGGCCACCAATTTCGCCTCGATGACCTCAAAGGCCATGATCTCGGTTTTGCGCTCCTTGCCTTTACCGTATTTCTTGAGCAAGCCCTCGTAATAGGCAACCGCATAATCGACGAGGTTGGCCAGATCGTGATTCACTTGTTTGATCTCTTCTTCCAAGGAACGGATTTGGGCATTCAACTCCTCGATGTCCAACTTGTAAATCCGTCGTACGGGCTTTTCAGTCAATTTGAGAATGTCCTCTCGGGATATTCCCCGATTCAATTTCTTTAGGAATGGCTGAAACGCCTTTTCGATCGCGAGTAATACTTTTTCCCAGGTTTCGTGCTTCTTCTCCAGCTCCTGATAGATCTTCTCTTCAAAGAAGATCTTCTCCAATGAGGTGTAATGCCATTTTTCCTGTAACTCGTTCAGCTTGATGCGCAGCTCCTGTTCCAGTAGATCCTTTGTCTTATCCACCGACAAACGCAATAATTCTTGCACGCCGAGAAATTGAGGTTTTTGCTCAACAATTACACAGGCATTGGGAGAAATGGAAGTCTCGCAATCGGTGAATTTATACAATGCATCAATGGTAATATCGGGGGAAATGCCAGGTGCCAGGTCTACTTGAATCTCGACCTCGGCAGCCGTGTTGTCGGTTACCTTCTTGATCTTGATCTTACCCTGATCGTTGGCCTTCACGATCGATTCCATTAATTGTGTAGTCGTGACCCCGTACGGAACGCTGGTTATGGCCAGCGTTTTCTTATCGACCTCTTTGATGTGGGCGCGCACTTTTACTCGTCCACCCCGTTTGCCTTGATTGTAATCGGCCACATCGATCATGCCACCCGTCTGGAAATCGGGATAGAGTTCAAAACGTTTGCCTCGCAGATATTTAACCGCAGCATCGATCAATTCCTGAAAGTTATGTGGAAGGATCTTCGTGGATAGACCAACGGCGATCCCGTCTGCCCCTTGCGCCAACAGCAAGGGGAATTTCATCGGCAGCGTAACAGGCTCGGGTTTCCGACCGTCGTAGCTAAGTTGCCATTGGGTGGTTTTGGGATTAAAAGCCACCTCCAATGCGAACTTGCTCGGGCGAGCTTCAATATAACGAGCGGCCGCGGCATCATCACCCGTTCGTACATCGCCCCAATTACCTTGGGTATCGATGAGCAGATCTTTCTGACCCAAGTTGACCAAAGCATCCCCAATGCTTGCATCGCCATGGGGGTGATATTGCATGGCCTGACCGATCACGTTGGCCACCTTGTTGAAGCGTCCATCATCCATTTCCTTCATCGCATGGAGGATGCGTCGTTGAACGGGTTTCAACCCATCCTCGATGGCCGGCACGGCACGCTCCAAGATCACATAGGAAGCATATTCCAGGAACCAGGAACGGTACTGACCATGCAAACCATGTTCCAGGTTCTGTACGTCGGGCAATTTATTCTTTGGAGTAGCCATAATAGCGTTTCGTTATTTTGCCTCGACAGAAGCTGATTCGGTATTATTTAAATTGGAGGATCCGCCCGGCAGTTTCAGATCCAGATCTTTCCACGACCGATCGACCTCACCGCTTGATTGCAATTGTCCAGTTCGAAGCAACTCACGGATCCGAGCCATCAAAAACACATCACCGGTGCGAATCTTCATGCGCTGTTGTGTATGTTGCAAAACACGGGTTGCTTTTTGAAATTCACCGGTGCATTGACGCAAGATCTCCTTGTCAAAGAACTCGATGGGCTGACTCATGATCTTTTTACCACCTTCCAGGATACGAACCATGGTATTCTCCGATTTCATTCGACTGAACTCATCGGGGTCGATCTCAAATTCACTGGGGGTGATGGGACGAGCGAGTTTTTTTGCCTTGCGGAACTCCTTGGCAGGGATCTCTGACAACCAGGCGGGATAAAAGATCTGTCCTTTCTCATTGATGAAAGGGAGGTTGTTCATGTACAAGACATCTATACGTCCGGTAAAATCCTTTAATTGAGGCATGAGCCAGTAATAACCCATCACATCGTGTTGGTTCTGTCCCATCCAAATCCAGAGTCTATCTGCTGAATTTTCTTCCAACCAAGTTCGGATCGAATGAACGGTCAGCCGATCGTCAATCACATCCGCCTGTTCCAACCCGTAGGGCGTTTCTGCCAACTGACTGCGCCACCAGGACTGACGCGCGGACCATCCCTCCGGCGTGTCGACGTCGATCAGTGGTCCCACGGCATAATCATCGCGTATCAACGCGATCTCTCCTGCCAATTCCGGGTCGAGGGAAACCACATCTTGGAATAGATTCAGATCCGATTCATTGAAAACAACATGCATCATGCGAGTTGGGTATTGGGCGTGATCAAATAATATACACAAGTAGTCAGATAATTCCGGAAATAAGGGATTCCACGGATCCAGCCCAGTTGTTTTCGGGCCTTCCAGCCAAATTTCCATTCATAAATGGGATTGAGCAGGTAATGCTCGCGCAGGGACAAATCATAGCCTTGCTCGGCACAGATCCGTTCAAACCGTTCAATGGAGATCCGCGTGTCACGAATCTCCATGAGATCCTCAACCGGCTCTTTTTTCCAAATCAGGAGGGAGCGATAGAGCGGTCGAGGAAGTAGATGAATGTAGGGCAGTCGCGATAACCGAGATCTACAGATCTGTTGATGACCGCCGAATGGCATTTGCCAAGGGGGGAATCCAAAAAAGATGGCACCCTTGGGCTTTAGGTATTGCTTCATCCAGCCGATCAATTTGGGTTGATCGTGAATGTGCTCGATCACATCCTTTAAAAGAATGAGATCAAAGGCCCCTTGAAGATCCGATTCAACTTCCACCTGATAGATATCCTTGGACACGATGCGCAGTGAACCGGCAGCAAGCTCATCTTTCAAAAACCGATTGGCATCCAGTACACGTGTGGGATCCAATTCTACCCCCACTCCGATACAACCTCTTTCCAGAAAGGCTTTCAGTACACCGCCTTCCCCACATCCGATCTCCAGAACGCGCATACCCGGGCGGATTGACACAGAGCGCTCGATAAACGGCAATACGTGTTGCCGTGCGTTCAGCAGCTGAATCTCAAAGTAGCGGTTTCTATCGGCGTGGAATTCGAACAACGATTGAGTATTTTAGGTCAAGCGGTTTCTACGGTGTCTAGCTCGATGCGGAGGTTGGAGATGATGAACTCTTGTCGGTCTTGGGAGTTCTTTCCCATATAGTACTCCAGCAGATGCTGGATGTGATCTCCTTGTTCTAGACGCATCAATTGCTTGCGCATATCAAGACCGATGAATTGAGCGAATTCGTCGGGACTGATCTCACCCAATCCCTTGAATCGGGTTACCTCAGGTTTCCCACCGAGTTTCTTCATCGCGGCCTGTTTTTCGGATTCAGTGTAGCAGTAAATGGTCTCTTGTTTATTTCGAACCCGGAACAACGGCGTGTCGAGCACATACACTTTTCCGTGTTTGACCAGATCGGGAAAAAATTGCAAGAAGAAGGTCATCAGCAACAGCCGGATGTGCATGCCATCCACATCGGCATCGGTTGCGATCACCACATTGTTGTAACGCAACCCTTCCAACCCTTCTTCAATGTTTAGTGCGTGCTGCAGCAGATTGAATTCCTCATTTTCGTAAACCACTTTCTTAGTCAAGCCAAAACAGTTCAGGGGTTTACCACGCAAACTAAACACTGCCTGCGTCTCTACATTTCGAGCTTTGGTGATCGATCCACTGGCACTGTCGCCCTCTGTGATGAAGATCGTTGTCTCTTGTTGCTTGGCGATGTAATCCTCTTTTCCGCGGCTGGGCGCCTCCTCGTTGAGGTGATAGCGACAATCGCGGAGTTTTCGATTGTGCAGATTCGCTTTCTTGGCTCGCTCGTTGGCGAGTTTCTTGATGCCAGCCAATTCTTTGCGTTCCCGCTCACTTTGCTCAATGCGCTTTTTCATGGCATCGGCCAGAGTCGGATTCTTGTGCAGGTAGTTGTCTAGCTCTTTGGCCAGAAAATCGCCAATGAACTGACGCATGGTCGGCCCATCGATATCTACATTGACAGAGCCGAGTTTGGTCTTGGTCTGTGATTCGAATACGGGTTCAACAACACGAACCGAAATAGCAGCCACGATGCCCGTCCGGATGTCGGAAGCGTCGTAATCTTTCTTAAAAAAATCGCGGATGGTCTTCACAAACGCTTCTCGGAATGCTTGCTGATGGGTACCGCCTTGAGTCGTATGTTGACCATTGACAAAACTGTACAGATCCTCTCCGTAGTCGTTGTTGTGGGTGATCGCCACTTCAATGTCGTTGCCCGTCAGGTGGATAATCGGATATCGGATCTCATCGGCATTGGTCTTGCGTTCCAGCAGATCCAACAACCCATTCTTACTCTGAAAGCTCTTTCCATTGAAATGAATCTTCAGTCCCGCATTCAGAAAACAATAATTCCAGATCTGCCCTTCTAGGTATTCGGGGATGAATTTGAAATTCCGAAAAATGATTTCATCGGGGATGAATGTTACGTGCGTTCCATTCGCCTCCGTGGTTTTGGCCTCTTTGTGTTCTTTGGTCAAGACACCACGTTCGAATTCGGCGGTCTTTTCTTTTCCGTCGCGTACCGCCATCACTTTGAAATAAGCACTAAGCGCATTGACGGCTTTGGTACCCACCCCATTCAATCCGACGGATTTCTGAAACGCCTTGCTGTCGTATTTCGCACCGGTATTAATCTTACTGACCACATCCACCACTTTTCCCAGCGGAATACCGCGGCCATAATCACGCACGGTTACCGACTTTCCCTCGATCGAAATTTCGACAGATTTGCCATGTCCCATGGTAAATTCATCGATGCAGTTATCGACCACTTCCTTGACTAGTACATATATGCCATCATCTGGGGAGGAGCCATCGCCCAACTTACCAATGTACATACCGGGTCGCAACCGGATATGCTCTTTCCAGTCCAGCGACTTGATGCTGTCCTCGGTGTATTCAAACAAATTCGCTGGATCTTTTGGATTGGCCATATACAAGTGATTCTCAGTTCGTTGAGCCCTGCGAATCCTTCCGTTCGCGGAGGTTTGCAGAACGAACAAATATACCGACTGCAGCGGGTGGTTCGTGAGGCGGATTTATGCACAACTGGGGAAAAGAAACGCCCGATCCGAGTCAGTAAGCCGGGTGACGAGCGTCGCTCGGTTCACTGGCCGTGTGCGGGAGATTTGAAAGCTGAATATACACACATGTACGCCTATAGACTATTGGAGACCGGACGATACTATTTGATCCGGGAGTATGAACAAGGACCGATTCGGTTGCTTCAGGTGATGATGCAAACCGACCAATGCGTCTTGATCCAACGATATGGAATACCTGTTGAGTTGGAGTGGCGCTTGTTGGATGATCCCTTGCAAGACATCCTGGAATGCCTGTCGGAGGATCAAGTTCGCCAATGGCAACATTGTTTTCGTAGTTACGAAGATGCCTATCTACAATCGGGCGAAGCAGACGACGAGGAGGATTAGAGAATCCGGAAACGGCGAAGCTCTTGTTTGTCTTGCACCGTACCCGCCGCGTTCAAGGATTCGTATAAGATCAGTCCGATGCCCCGGGCAAAATAGCTCTTTCCATAGAAATCAATGGCCGTGGTTATGTCTTGCCAAACCCCGGGGGTAGCTTCGAGTTCAAATTTTTCTTCCACCACAATCACGTTGTTGTACGTAACCGTTCCAATTGAAGAAGTGACCGTTACCGGAACGTCTTTCTGCAGGATCTTATAACTGAAACGAATGTTTAGGGCCGTTCCCATAGCTGTTCCGGCGAATCCGGAAGATTTCCAGGTGGTGTTGGCCGCTACGTTGTCTTTGACCATGATGTATTGACCCCAAACCGGCGCATCGTACCCCAGGTATCCGCCGGCATCAAACCACTCAAAATAGTCACCACCCGTACGGCGGTAGTAACCGGATGAATCCAATCCTGTTCCATCGTTGGCTTGGAAAATCTGAAAGGTATTTCCGAGGGCAGAAATTGTATTCGGATTTACAACACGGTATAAAGAATCATTTGCAGCATCATTGATCTCATAGCTCCAGTTGCTGCCTACGATGCGAGGGAAATAGTCATTGGGCAATACCTGTACAGTAAAGGTGCAACTGCTGCTTCCGAATGTGACGGTAAACGTTTGATTGCCGGCAGTCGTAGGCGTACCGCTTGCAGTTAGATTAATGACTTGATTGTTCCCCACGGATAGGCTACCCGATGCGCTAAAGCTGAGTCCGGTTACGGTATTGGTCGTGATGTTATAGGTGCCTGCAGTCGTCACATTCACCGTTACCCCTACGGTGTTGGAACCACCCACCGCGGTAGATTCAACATAAAATCCATTGACGGTAATGGGGGCGCATGCATTCGGCGCACCAGCCAATGTGCCAACAGCTGCACCACCGCCGGCGGGATTTACCGTAACGGTGAAACTGCAACTTGCGTTGGGCGCAGCAAAAGTCACTGTATTGGCACCGGATGTTGTGGGCGTTCCACTTCCGGTTAACGTAATGGTTTGGTTGCCGGTCGTGGCAAAGGTGCCGGATCTGGTAAAGGCCATGCCGCCACCGGTCGCCGTCAACGTATAGGCGCCAACGGTCGTAACATTTACCGTTACATCCACCGTGTTGGATGCGGTTAATGCGGCATTTTGCGTATACGTGCCATTGACAACCGCGCTGGCACAATTACTGGGTGTTCCACCCGTGACCAGTGTAAAAACTCCATTGCTTCCACCGCCTCCACCACCACTTGCTTGAACTGTAACCTGAATATCACAGAATGTGCTGTCAAAGCTGACGATGAAATTATTTACCCCGGCAGAAAAAGGAGTTCCGTTGCTACGTAGCGTCACGGTGTTGTTCCCTAAACTGGTAAACGTGCCGGTTGAACTGAAATAATAGCCATTGATGGTATCGGTGGTAATCAAATAAGGCCCCTTCTTGGTCACATTTACATCACAGGTGATGGTATTGACAGAAGGCACCAAGGCGGTACCGGCAACATAAGTGCCATTCACAGTCTTCGGTAAACAATCTCCACTCACATCGCTCAGCAAGGACCCTTCTGCCGGGGTATTATCCCCTTCAAAACTGGTTTCTTTTTGACAAGCCGTGAAGCCGATCAAAAACGCAAAAGCCAACAGGCTGAGTGAACGGATCATAACTATGAATTTGGGTGATGAAGTTACGAAAAAGCGGGGAGCAAGGTCCCCATGCCTATTTTTACGCCATGTACAATTACCTGAACGTCAAAATCCTGTTGTTAGTATGTCTATCCATGCTAAATGCCGAAACGATGGATGCCCAGGAATTGATCGAATTAAATAGTGGCACCCAAGCGCATTTGCGTGGATTGTCGGTAGTGAACGATCGGGTGATTTGGGCGAGTGGCACCGGCGGACAAGTGGGTCGATCCACCGATGGCGGACAATCGTGGAGCTGGCGGACCATCCCGGGCTTTGAATCAGTCGATTTTCGGGATGTGGAAGCTTTTGATGAGTTGACCGCGGTGGTCATGGGGGTTGGTAGCCCAGGATACATCCTTCGCACGACCAATGGAGGAAAAGATTGGACCATCGTATACAAAAACGAAGACAAGCGGATCTTTTTGGATGCCCTGTATTTTTGGAATGATCGTTCCGGCATGGTCATTGGCGATCCGATCGATGGACGATTCGTCGTTTTGCGGAGTTTCGATGGCGGGCGCAGCTGGAAATCAGTACCGACCGATCGTCGCCCGCCGGCACAGGAAGGCGAAGCCTGTTTTGCCGCCAGTGGAAGCAACATAGCCGGGATCGCTCGGGATGAGGCTGTATTTGTAAGTGGCGGAACTCAGTCGCGTTTTTTTCACCGAAACAACCCTGTGAAACTTCCGATGGTTCAAGGATTGGAAACCACCGGTGCCAATGCCATAGCGGCTTATCGTTCGAACACAAAGAAGAAAGCCAAAAACCTGATCATCGTTGGTGGGGATTTCATGCACGATGGATCGGATAGCGCGAACTGTGCGCTTAGTCGAGATGGCGGAAAATCCTGGTTTGCTCCGAATCGATCTCCGTTTGGATATCGAAGTGGCGTAAGCTGGATCGATTCCAACCGAGCGATCGCCTGCGGAACCAGCGGTGTTGATATTAGTAGCGATCGGGGCGTGAATTGGCAAGCGATATCCAAAACAGGATTTCACACCTGCACCAAAGCCAATTCGGGCCAATCGGTTTTTTTGGCGGGTGCCAAGGGCCGGATCGCGCTGTTGAAATGGTAGAAATCGAATGGATTCAATTATATTTAATGCCCAAATTATTTACCCCATGTCAGAACATTCTCATCGGGCATAAGTTAAAATCGGATTTTAATCGACGCGCCCGGCAACGAGAGGTAAAAAAACATTTCACCAACGATCAATAAAAAAAGGGAGCATGCTCCCTTTTTTTATTAGTTTGATTTTCGTCCAACTCAGGCTTTATCTTCTAAGCTTCTAAAATCTACGCTCACCAATTTACTGACGCCGGGTTCTTGCATGGTTACCCCGTAAATCACATCCACGGTACTCATGGTAGTCTTGTTGTGCGTCACAATGATGAACTGGGAATTCTGACTGAACTGACGAATCATGTTGGTAAACTTACCTACGTTGGCGTCGTCCAACGGAGCATCCACCTCATCCAAAATACAGAACGGCGCAGGCTTAATCAGGTAGATGGCGAATAGCAGAGCAGTCGCGGTCAAGGTACGTTCTCCCCCACTGAGTTGTGTCAGTGAACTAGGACGTTTGCCTTTGGGCTTCGCGATGACGTCGATGCCGGTTTCGGCGAGGTCTTCGGGATTTTCCAAAACCAGGTCGCACTGATCATCCTCGGTGAACAAGGTCTTGAACACTTTTTGGAAATTCTCACGAACCAGGTGGAAGGTTTCGAGGAATTTCTGGTTGGCGGTCGCCTCCACTTCTTCGATGGTCTTCATCAAACTCTCCTTGGCATCGACCAAATCGGTCTTTTGCTCCACGATAAAATCGTAGCGCTTTTTCATCTCCTGGAATGCTTCTACGGCCATCGGATTCACTTCACCCAAATTCTCTAAGCGCTTCTTCATCCGATCGGCGCGTTCTTGCAATTCTTCCAACGTAACCTCACCCGTACGTTCTTGCCCGAGCACGTCTTCCAAATTGATCTTGAACTCCACGTCCAGGCGCTCTTTCATCCCAGCCAATTGAAGTTTCAAGTCGGTCAGCTTGTCCTTGATCGCGGTCAGCAGAAAATCAACTTGTTCGCGCTCCTTCACGTGATGACGGATGGCGCTTTCCTTTTCTTGCAATTCCGTTCGGTGCTTGTAATAGGCTTGATCAGCCTGATTCAAGGTTTGTTCCGCTTCCTCTTTTCCACGCAGGTGTTCGGCTATGGCTTGATCGAGTTGCTGAAGACTTTGCCGGATCTGCTCGATCGATTGATCCGCATCGGTCAGGTTATTCCGATTGCTTAGAATCTGATCCTGCAATATTTGAAACTGATTGGTTCGAAAGTCCAACTCCTGTTTGAGGCCGGCGATCTTGCTCTGATGCCGGGTCAATTGCAAATTGAATTCATTGAATTCAGCCTGGGCTTGTGCAAACCCTGACTCGGCAACTTGGAAAGCACCCTCTGCTTCCAAAACTGCCGTTTGATGCTGGAGCAGTTGCTCACCGAATCCGGCGAGCTGAACCCGTACATCGGCAATGCCGGATTGAGTCTGGATCAATTGTCCTTGCAACTCCTCCAAACGCGCAGCACTGGATTGCTGCAGGGCGTGAATGTTCTCCAGTTTATTGCGTAAGGCAAATGCTTCGTTGGTTAATGTTTGGATCGCCCGCTCGGTTTCACGCAACACGGCCTCACGCATGTCTTCGTTGAAGGCAATGACCTCGTTGTGTTTGGTCTGGATGCGGGCACGCAGGTCATCCACGATGCGATCTTGTACCTGAATCTCTTCTTGCAGTTTCTCTAGGTTCTTAGCGCGACCGATTTTCTTTCCTTCGATCAGTCCAACACTACCCCCGGTCAACGAGAATTTACCGCGTACGTATTTGCCCGATTTTTCGATCACGATTGGGGCGCTGGCATTTGCCATCGCTTCCTCCGATTCCGCAATGAATACCTGCCCCAGCAAGTGCTCGGCCAGTTTGCGGTATTTCGGATCCACTTCAACCACATCCAAGGCAGCAACCAATCCGGGTGCTCCTGAACCGGAAGCGGTTGATGTATCCAAGCTATTAAGCCGGTCGAGCAGGAAGAAATTCGCTTTCCCTTTGCGGTTCGCGTCAAGTAGTTGAACGGCTTTCAATCCTGTGGCCATGTCGTCGACCACGTAGTAACTCAAGTATGGCTCCAGTACATTTTCCAGAGCCGTGCGATACTCTTCGCGGACGTACAGCACATCCGACAGAATCGGCGCCTGATGGTCCCAGGCCGGGTTGTTGTGCAAGAATTTAACGGAATCGGGATAGCCTTCCATTGAATCGATCATGCTCTTTAGAAGATCATGCTCGTTTCGTTTGGCATCCAATTTGCGGGATTCGTCGGCAAGTTCGTTGCGAAGGGATTCAAGAACTGATTGCGACTGCAAGATCTGTTCCTTGGTTTGCTCCTGGTGCTTTTGGAGTTGTTCCAGGTCCACTTTCTTGATGGAGAGGTCTTTCTCCGTCTGCTGCTGTTGTTGACTCAGCTGTTGCTCTTGCTGCTGCCGTTGCGTGCGCTCGGTTTCAATCTGCTGGATCGCTCGTTGCAGGTTCTGCACGGATGTATCCGCTACGGCCACTTGCTTCTCGGCCTCGAATTGATTGCGTTGGATCTGCTGATGCTCGCTGCGGGCACGGTCCAGATCGGCACGTTTTCCCATCAACGCCTGACGCAATTGCTCTACATTTTCTGTACGAGATTGCAGCTGCTGTTCCAACTCTTTGAGTGCTTTCTCCTCGTCCTGAATCTGCTGATTCGAGAAAGCGATGCTGTCTTGCAAACCGCTCAGTTGTCCTTCTGCCTTTTGCAGAAATTCACTGAGGCTGCCTTGCTTTTCCTGTAGGTGCTCTTGGCGTTGTTGAGCCAAGCTTCGTTCTCCTTCCAGGGTACGCAGTTGCTGGATCCGTTCGTTGTAGCCCTGCTGCAATTGCTGAAGTTTCCGCTCTTCCTCGATCAGGGTCAATTTCTCTTTTTCCAATTCGGCTTCCTGCGTACCAATGGCTGCTTCAATCGCTAGTTTTCGATCGGCCTCGATCTGCTGCTGTTCGTTGAGCTCTTGGTAAGAAAGATTGTATCCTTCGAGCGAGGCTTTGGCCAACTCGATGCTGGTCTCCCGATATTCTTTCTTGATCTCGTGGTACTTCTCTGCTTTCTTGGCTTGACTCTCGAGTGCCTTCAGCTGGTTATTGATTTCAAAGACCAAGTCTTCGATGCGAGCGAGGTCTTGTTCGGTTGCCTCGAGTTTATTGCGCGCTTCTTTTTTGCGTGTTTTGTAAATCGAAATGCCGGCTGCTTGCTCCAGCATTTTACGCCGGCTATTGTCTTTGTCCTTGATCAGGTCGTCGACCATGTCCAGCGCGATGATCGCGTAGCTGTCGGTACTGATCCCGGTATCCATGAACAAGTTCTGGATATCCTTCAAACGACATTGCACGTCATTCAATCGGTATTCGCTTTCCCCACTCTTATAGAATTTGCGGGTAACGGTTACCGTGCTGAATTCAGTGGGCAGCAGATTCCGGGTATTTTCAAAAGTCAAGCTCACTTCCGCCAATCCGCTGGAACTGCGGGTCTTGGAACCATTGAAAACAAGACTATCGAGATTCTCGCTACGAAGCTGGCTGATCTTTTGCTCACCGATCACCCAACGAATGCTGTCGACAATGTTGGATTTTCCACAACCATTTGGACCGACGATCCCGGTCACATTTTCATCAAAATGAACAACGGTCTTGTCGGGAAAACTTTTGAACCCCTTGATCTCTAAGGACTTTAAACGCACGGGTATTGATTTTAAGTAAGGTCAGGCGGCGAATATACCAAGACCCCGGTAATAAACTATCGGCTGGGATTCAAGCATTTATTCACAGTCATGGGGATAAAAATCGAAGCAAAAAATGTCGACCAGCCGACCCATTCAAGGTCCAAAATTCAGGGTTCAGCCTCCGTTTTGTGACTGCCGCGAACAGTTGTTTGTATTTGCATCGAGGCATTACCTTTGCCAAGCATGAGAAACATCAAATTGATCGAGGTCCCGTCTGAGATCGGGGCAGGCACCCGGGGAGCCAGTTTGGGCGTGGAGGCGATCCGTATTGCTGCTTTGGACTTTATGAGCAATTTTTTTGTGCATTTCCCCTCCGAGCGGGTTGAAACGGAGAACAAGCTCTTGTACGAACCCATCGACTCGCCCTATGCCAAACGAATCAAGGGACTCAACACCTTGTACGAGCGGGTTTCCAGATCGGTCGCCGATGCGGGCAAAAACCAGTTCTTCCCAGTTATCTTGAGTGGCGACCACAGTACCGCAGGTGCCTCCATCGCCGGACTACGGATAGCCAAACCCAAGGGGCGACTGGGCGTGATCTGGATCGATGCGCATGCCGATCTGCACACCCCCTACACCACCCCATCCGGTAACCTGCATGGAATGCCCATGGCGATCTCGTTGGGCGAAGACAATCCGGACTGTGCCTCGCATACGGTCGACCCACAGACCGTCAAATACTGGGATAATCTGAAGCGGATCGGAAAGATCCACCCCAAGGTTAAACCGGAGGACGTGATCTTCATCGCCCTGCGCGATTACGAGAAAGAGGAAAAATACCTCATTGAGAAACTAGGCATGAAGGTGATCAGCACGAAAGAAGTACGCAGCAAAGGGATCGAAAGTGTGGTTCGCTCCTCGCTTCGTTATTTGGCTGATTGCACCGACATCTATGTGTCTTTCGACGTAGACAGTTTGGATGCGTCGATCTCGAGAGGAACGGGTACCCCGGTTTCACATGGCCTCAAAGAACGCGAAGCCGAAGACCTGATCAGCAAATTCATGATGAATCACAAGATCTGTTGCTTGGAGATCACAGAGGTCAACCCCACCCTCGATCGGGAGAATCTGATGGCCGAGATTGCCTTCAACATCCTACAACGATCCGTGAATATTTTACTGATGAATTGACGCATTCCGGCGTCGGCTTCAACGCGTATACGAACAACTGTGTGTGCCCTACACATTCCCGAATTCCTGTACCTTTGCGCGACTTAAGACCATGGAAAAAAAGTTAAAAAGAATTGGGGTAATGACCAGTGGTGGCGATGCCCCGGGCATGAATGCTGCCATTCGGGCCGTCGTACGCACTGCCCTTTACCACAAACTGGAGGTTTTTGGCATCATGCGCGGTTATCAGGGTATGATCGATAACGATATGTTTCAGATGGACAACCGCTCCGTGGCCAACATCATCCAACGCGGGGGGACGATTTTAAAAAGTGCCCGATGCAAAGAATTTTTTGAACCCGCCGGTAGAAAAAAAGCATTTGAAAACTTAAAAAAGCACGGCATTGACGGACTCGTCATCATTGGAGGCGATGGATCTTTCCGTGGCGCCTGTGCCTTCAGTGCGGAATATGACATCCCTTGCATCGGTCTGGCGGGCACCATTGATAAGGATATTTCCGGCACCGACTTCACCATCGGATTCGATACAGCCGTAAACACCGCCGTAGAGGCCATCGATAAGATCCGCGATACCATGGATGCACACGACCGCGTGTTTATCATCGAGGTCATGGGAAGAGATGCTGGTTACATCGCCTTGCACAGCGGCATTGCTACCGGTGCGGAGAACATCCTGATCCCCGAACGCAAAACCGACATCAACAACATCATTCAAAGCCTGCAAGAGAAGGAACGCCGCAAGAAAATGGTGAACTTGATTGTGGTAGCCGAGGGGGATGATTTTGGAGGCGCTACTGAAGTACAAAAGATCCTGGAAGAAAATTTACCCAAATCCGAAATCCGTGTCTGCATTCTGGGACATATCCAACGGGGCGGTTCCCCCAGTTGCATGGACCGCGTGCTGGCCAGTCGGATGGGTTACCATGCCGTAGAATCTTTGCTGGAAGGCCGGCACAATGTTTTTGTTGGCATTCAGAACAACAAGATGAATTATATCCCGCTTGAAACCGCCGTCAAGAATAAAGGCACGATCAGTGATGAGTGGATGAAGATTGTAAAGATCCTAGCTAGTTAAGCTCCAACATTATGAGTAAAATCGACAAATACCTGCATCATGAATTCGACAACGAGGCAGGAAAAAAACATGCTTACAAACGCACTAAGATCGTTGCGACCGTCGGACCCGCCTGTGATTCATACGAGCAGTTGCTGGAGCTCGTCAAAGCCGGTGTGAATGTTTTCCGCTTGAACTTCTCACACGGCGACCATGCCGATAAGGCCAAGATCATTCAATACATTCAGGAGATCAACCAGACCGAACCTTATTACATCGCGATTTTGGCCGACCTGCAAGGCCCCAAGCTCCGTGTAGGTGATATTGAAAACGGACGTATGGATCTGGTGGAGGGCGATTTGCTCACCTTCACCAACGAAAAAGTGGTTGGCACCAAAGAAAAGATCTACGTATCCTACCCCAACCTCTCGGCCGATGTAAAAGTTGGGGAGAAGATTTTGATCGATGACGGAAAATTGGAAGTGGTCGTTGAAGAGATCACCGCCAATAAAGAAGTGAAAGTCCGCGTCACCCTGCCCGGCAGCTTGCTTCCAAAAAAAGGAGTGAATTTGCCGGATACGGATATTTCCTTGCCGTCGCTGACCGAAAAGGATCTGGCGGATCTGGATTTTATTCTGACACATCCCATCGATTGGGTTGCCCTATCCTTCGTACGCAATCCGGAAGACATCACCGACCTGAAACGCCGCATCAAAGAAAAAAACCACATGGCCAAGGTGATCGCCAAGATCGAAATGCCCCAAGCCATTGCCAATCTCCGCGACATCATCGTCGAAAGCGATGGTGTCATGATTGCGCGGGGCGACCTCGGTGTGGAAATGCCGGTTGAAGCCGTGCCGCTGATCCAAAAAGACATCATCAATAAATGCCTGCATCGGGCCAAACCCGTCATCGTGGCCACCCAAATGATGGAGAGCATGATCGACCGAACCAAGCCCAACCGCAGTGAGATCACCGATGTAGCCAACGCCGTATTGGAAGGAACCGACGCGGTCATGCTTAGTGGAGAGACCGCTACGGGAAAATATCCAAGGTTGGTGGTAGAGACCATGAGTAAGATCATCTTGGAGATCGAATCGAAAGCTTACAAATACAACCGGGAAGATGAAATGAAGGCGCAGGTTCACTCGCCTTCCAAACTCAGCGACGCGATCTGCTACAATGCCTGTAAACTCGCAGAGGACGCTCATGCCGATGCGATCATTGGAATGACACAGAGCGGATACACCGGATTCATGCTCAGCAGTTACCGACCCAAGTCACCGCTGTATATTTTCACAAAGGAAAAAACCCTGGTGAATCAGCTCAGTCTGAGCTGGGGAGTTCGTGCCTTCTATTACGATGAAGAGGAAAGCCTGGATGAGATCTTTCAGGATCAGATCGAGATCTTAAAAAAGCGCGGATTCTTGAAGGAAGGGGATGTAATCGTGAGTACCGGAAGCACGCCCATACATCTGCACTTGCCCACCAACGTGATTAAGATCGATCGGGTGAAATAATTCGTTGGATTAGAGACGACGGATCTTAATGTTTCGATACCAGACCATGTCACCATGATCTTGTAAGGCGATGTGTCCTTTCTTGAACTTTCCAAAATCACGCATCTTGGCAAATTTGCTGCCAGCCACTAGTTTTTTCCAGCTGTCATCCCACAGCGTGGTGGCGACAACCTTAACCCCATTCAGCCAGAATTCTAAATTACCTTGCAGGCATTTGATCTCCACTTGATTCCATTCACCCGCTCCGCGAACGGTTTCGGGCTTGGCGGTGATCAGATCATATAAATCGCCCGCGCGGTGCTTGATGATCTTGGCATCGGGATGCCCAGTGTTATCGAGCACTTGCATCTCCGGAGCCGTTTCCCAGGGCCAGCGGTATTTGGCTGTGTCTTCCTGGGCATAGATCATGATGCCACTGTTTCCGTTCTTCGCGATCTTCCACTCCAATTTGAGATGAAAATTTTCGTACTGATTGTCCGACATGATGTCGCCGCCGCCTTTTATCTGCCAGTTCTCTTTGCTGGTCGTATCTAAAAACAGAAACCCATCGGCCACTTTCCAAGCGGTACCGACAACCTCGCCGCCGTACTTGTGCCATCCCTTGGTGGTCAGCCCGTCGAACATCAACTCCCATCCTTCCTTTCGTTCTTGCTTGGTCAACCGGTTCGGTGTTGGAAGGGTATCCTGACCGGGAGAAAAGGATGAATTCCCACAAGCCGTTAGTACGCTGAACAGTAGCGAAGCGGAAAGTAAGAGTCGCATAGAATTATTTTTTTAGTAACCGAATGTACTCAACCATGGCAACGGCATCGGCTTCAACGATCGCTGGATGCGGAGTCATGGGAACCTCACCCCAGACGCCTCCTCCTCCTTTGATGATTTTTTGAGCAACCTGACTCACCTCTGCATCGGTCGCCTTGGCGTATTTAGCGGCAATGTCGCGATAGGAAGGACCGGTCATTTGCTCATCCACTTTGTGACAAGTAGCGCAATCACTTTTAGAAACCAGCGCAAGCCCGGTTTTATAGGCCGGATCCTTGGTGACGTCAACCGAATTGGTTTCAGAAGAGGAAGTCGGCGCATCTCCACAAGCCATCCAAACCAAGGAAGTGGCCGCTAGAAAAAGAAAAATAGGTTTCATATACTCCGTCAAAAATTACGATTACGAATATACACTTTAATCAAGACCCAGGAGTTTCCGGTTGCCCGTCTGGTCGGTTCCGCTCGACGCAAAATCGTCGAACGTTTTATCGGTTACCCGGATGATGTGATCACGAATAAAGGCCGAACCTTCCCGCGCACCATCTTCCGGATGCTTGATGCAGCACTCCCACTCCATCACCGCCCATCCAGCATACCCATATTGCGTGAGTTTGCTGAAAATCCGTTTAAAATCCACTTGACCATCGCCGGGTGAGCGGTAGCGACCTGCGCGATTGGCCCAGGACTGATAACCACCGAAGGTTCCTTGACGACCGGATGAATGGAATTCCGCATCCTTTACGTGAAAGGCCTTAATCCGCTCGTGATACAGATCGATGTACTCGATGTAATCCAGTTGCTGCAAAACAAAATGAGATGGATCATACAACAAACAAGCACGCGGATGTTGATGCACCGCATCCAGAAACATTTCATACGTGATGCCATCGAAAATATCCTCTCCGGGATGCACCTCGTAACAGACATCCACGCCACATTCGTCAAAATGATTCAAGATGGGCAGCCAGCGACGGGCTAATTCTTGAAAACCCTCTTCAACCAAACCGGCCGGACGTTGCGGCCATGGATGGAAGGTATGCCAAAGCAGCGATCCGCTGAATGTAGGATGAGCCGTCAGTCCCAGGTTTCGAGATGCCTCCGCGCCATACTTTACTTGCTGAATGGCCCACTCGGTACGGGCCTTGGAATTTCCGCGCAAAGCTTCCGGTGCAAATCCATCGAACATCGTGTCGTAGGCTGGATGCACCGCCACAAGTTGGCCCTGTAAATGCGTCGACAATTCTGAGATCTCCAAACCAGCCGCTGCTACGATCCCTTTGATCTCATCGGCATAGGTCTTGCTCTCGGCCGCTTTTTTCAGATCGATGCAACGCGGATCCCAAGTAGGAATTTGAACCGCTTTGAATCCGAGCGAAGCTGCCCACTCGCAGATCGAAGAAAGATCATTGAACGGGGCTTGATCGCCCATGAACTGAGCGAGAAATAGGGCAGGTCCTTTGATGGTACGCATGTATCAATTATTTTAAACCGTGAAGTCGATCCATTTCTGTTCGGAATGACCGGAAGCGATCACATGATCGATGAAGGCCATGCCTCGAACGCCCTCTTCTACCGATGGAAAGTCGCGCATTTCGGGAGTAGCTTCTTGTCCGTTGAGTTTGGCCCGAAGCGTTGCCGCAAAATTCCGGTATAGGTTAGCGAATGCTTCCAAGTAACCTTCCGGATGACCCGCCGGTGTTCGTGCATTGTGCTTAGCAAATGAATCCACGTATCCGGATCCGGCTCGATAAATCTCAGCCGGACGATCGGGCCATTTAACGAGCAACGTATTTGCCTCTTCTTGCTGCCATTCCAATCCTCCTTTTTCTCCAAACACCCGCACTTTGATGTTGTTCTCGGCGCCCGCCGCAATCTGGGTAGCCATCAATACACCACTCGCTCCATTATTGAACTTTAACAAAGCGGCTCCGTCATCATCAAGCAGTCGACCTTCAACAATCGTATTTACATCCGCACAGATTTTGGTCACTTCCAAGCCAGTCACGTATTCAGCCATGTTGAAGGCATGTGTACCGATGTCACCCATAGCTCCGGCTTTTCCACTTCGCTTCGGATCGGTACGCCAGGCAGCTTGTGGGTTGTTGGCGCCTTCTAAATAAGTACTCAGCCATCCCTGCGGATATTCGACATAGACTTTCCGCACCTTGCCGAGTGCCCCTGAGTGGATCAAGCGACGGGCTTGCTTCACCATCGGATAGCCGGTATAGGTATGACAGAGCAACAGCAACTTGCCGGTCTCCCGAACTTTATCGCGGAGTAGCTTGGCTTGTTCGAGTGTGAACGTGATGGGTTTTTCAACTACCACGTGAAAGCCTTTTTCGAGCGCCAACATAGCCGGTTCAAAATGAAGGAAATTGGGCGTAACGATGCTGACAAAATCGATCCGCTCCTCGGCGTTGCGCGCTGCCTCTTGCTCCAACATCTGTTTATAATCGGTGTAAATGCGATCTGGCTGTAAAAAAAGAGCGCGTCCAGATTCGATGGCCAGTTCCGGATTTACGCTAAGGGCTCCGGCGACCAGCTCCACTTGTCCGTCCATATTGAAAGCCAGTCGATGAACGGCCCCAATGAAGGCGTCCTTGCCGCCGCCGATCATGGCCACGCGAAGTTTTCGGTTGATCATAGAGAGCTAGTTGAAAAGAACAATGGTTGTGGGTAACAAATAAACATTCTTTTTTCTAAAATTCCTACATTAGAACTTCATCCATCCACTTGCTAACCAAACGATTGCTCATGAAACCGCCCATTCGCCTCCAACTTTACGCCATGATGTTTCTGAACTTCTTCGTTTGGGGCATCTGGTTCGTAACGATGGGAACCTACCTCACCAAAGGCGGCATTGGTGCCTCCGGTGAACAAACCGGGCTAGCTTATGGCACTCAATGTTTGGGCGCCATCATCGCCCCGTTTATCATCGGCATGATCGCAGACCGATTCTTCGCCGCGCAAAAGATCTTGGGTGTATTGCATCTGCTGGGCGCGATCCTGCTTTACACACTCTCCACACAAAATGAATTCGGCAGCTTTTACACCAGCCTGCTCATCTACATGATCCTGTATATGCCCACCCTGGCACTGGTGAATTCCATCGCGTTGAAACAAGTCACCGATGCCGAGAAAGAATTCAGCGGCATTCGCATGTGGGGTACGATTGGCTGGATCGTATCCGGACTCATCATCGGTTGGATGGCCTGGGAAGCCAATCCCGGATCATTGGGCATCACCTACAGAATAGCTGCCATCGTGGCCGCGGGTTTTGGTGTATTCAGTTTCTTCTTACCCAATACACCTCCACCCAAAGCAGGACAACAAGTGTCGGTGGCCGAAGTACTCGGACTCGATGCCTTGAAGATTTTACGCGACCGCAACTACTTGATCTTTTTCATTGCCTCCATCCTGATCTGCATTCCGCTGGCCTTCTATTACGGGCAAGCCAACCAATTCCTGAACGAAGTAGGCATGCAACAAGCCGCTGCGAAAATGACCATGGGACAAATCGCCGAAACCATTTTCCTGTTTTTGATGCCCTGGTTCTTCGTTCGATTTGGCACCAAGCAAATGATTCTAATCGGTATGCTGGCCTGGATATTACGCTATGCGTTGTTCTCCTACGGCGATGCCGGTTCTAATATTTGGATGCTCTACGCTGGGATCATTCTACATGGCATCTGTTACGATTTCTTCTTTGTAACCGGACAGATCTACACCGATCAAGTGGCAGGTCCCCGTGTACGCTCCTCCGCACAAGGTCTCATCACGTTGGCCACCTACGGTGTAGGGATGTACATCGGGTTTTATTTGGCCGGATCGTATGTAGACAAATACAAAGTGGGCGAATCCGGACACGATTGGCCTACCATCTGGCTATTCCCCTGCTTATTCGCTGCGGGCGTAGCCTTGATGTTCCTGGCTTTTTTCCGAAACAACAAGAAAAAAACCATAGCCTAAAATGCGTCGTCGTACCGCCATTCGATCCCTGCTTGCCAGTACCGCAGGCATTGGCGTAGCCAGTCCACTGACTGCCTGGGCAAATTCAAACATGGAGTTGGCCCCGTTGAAAGGGAACATTCGCCATTCGGTTTGCTCCTGGACCTACGATTTTCTTTCGCTGGAAGAACTTTGTCAGGTTGTCAAGAAGATCGGTTTCTCCGCCATCGACCTGGTAGCGCCCAGCGGATTCAAAACGCTGCAAGCAAATGGCATCGATTGTTCGATGTCTTATACCGCCGGAAAAATTAGCCTGACCGAAGGATGGAACCGCATTGAAAACCATGACTGGCTGGTAAAAGATTTCCTGGATGCGATTCCGGTCGTTGCGGAAGCCGGATATAAAAATCTCATCTGCTTTACCGGCAATCGAAACGGAATGGATGATGAGACCGGATTGAAAAATTGTGTGCAGGGACTTAAGCGGATCATGGGCGCTGCTGAAAAAAATGGGATCACCATCCAATTGGAACTTTTCAATAGCAAGGTGGACCACAAAGATTATATGGCCGACCGATCGGATTGGGGAGTAGCCTTGTGCAAACGATTGGGCTCTTCGAATTTCAAATTGCTGTATGACATCTATCACATGCAAATCAGTGAGGGGGATGTGATCCGAACGATTCGCAACAACCATGAATACTTCGGACATTACCATACGGCCGGTGTGCCCGGGCGGCATGAGATCGACGAAAACCAGGAACTATTCTATCCGGCGATCATGCGGGCCATCCACCAAACCGGGTACCAAGGCTATGTGGCACAAGAATTCATTTCAGAGAAAAAAACAAACACCGAAAAAATCGCCAGCTTAAAAAAAGCGATCCAGATCTGCGACATTTAAAAACTCCCAAACTTTCCAAACTCACCAAACTTCCAAACTAAGAAGAAATGTCAAACCAACAGTATGACGCCATCGTGGTCGGTTCCGGAATCAGCGGAGGCTGGGCCGCCAAAGAGCTGACCGAAAAAGGACTCAAAGTACTGCTGCTCGAACGTGGCCGCAACATCGAACACATCAAAGATTATGTGAATGCCAATAAGGAGCCTTGGGAATTTCCGCATCGGGGATTGATGCCCACCCAAGAAATGCTCCAGAATTATCCCGTCCTCAAACGCGATTACCCGCTCAACGAAGAAGTATTGGATTATTGGGTAAAAGACAAAGAATGCCCATACACCGAAACCAAACCCTTTTCTTGGTTTCGTGGCTATCACGTCGGTGGCCGTTCCCTGATGTGGGGACGTCAGAGCTACCGTTGGAACAAATGGGATTTTGAAGCCAACTTGAAAGATGGTTATGGAGTGGATTGGCCCATTCGTTACGACGACATGGCTTCTTGGTACAGTTATGCAGAAAAGTTTGCCGGCATCCAAGGTAGCCTAGAGGGATTGGACGTGTTACCCGACGGAGATTTCATGCCCGCCATGGAAATGAACATCGTCGAAAAAGATGTGGCGGCCAAGATCAAAAAACACTACAACAACGAGCGGCACATGTTCATCGGTCGCAGCGCCAACATCACACAAGCCCATCACGACCGCACCAACTGCCAATATCGAAATCGTTGTTGGCGGGGTTGTCCATTCGGTGGTTACTTCAGTACACAATCGGCCACCCTGCCGGCTGCCATGAAAACCGGCAATCTGACCCTGCGCCCCTTCTCGATTGTTACCCAGGTATTGTACGACAAGAATACCAAGAAAGCAACGGGGGTTGAAGTCTTGGATGCCACCGATAACAAGACTTACGAATTCAAAGCCAAGATCGTTTTCCTCTGCGCTTCTGCGTTCAATTCTACTTGGGTGTTGATGAATTCAGCTCATGATGTTTGGGCGGATGGATTAGGAAGCAGTAGTGGAGAATTGGGGCACAACGTGATGGATCACCATTTCCGTTGCGGCGCAAATGGCCAAGCAGAAGGCTTTTCCGATACCTATCAGTACGGCCGTCGACCTACCGGAATCTATGTGCCCCGTTTCAGAAACATCTACAACGACAAACGCGATTATCTCCGTGGATTCGGCTATCAGGGTGGAGCCGGACGAGGTCGAGGTGCCGACATCGCTGAATTCACGATCGGAGCCGACCTCAAAGATTCCCTCAGTGTACCCAGCGATCATTGGGGCATGGGTGTCATGGCCTTTGGCGAAGTACTTCCCTACCACGAGAATAAGATCTCGCTCAATAAAAACGTAAAAGACAAGTGGGGATTGCCTGTACTGGACATGGATGTAGAGATCAAAGACAACGAAAAGAAGATGCGCATAGACATGATGAACGATGCCGCAGAAATGCTCGAAGCTGCGGGCTTAAAAAATGTAAACACCTACGATTATGGGTATGAGTTTGGCATGGGCATTCACGAAATGGGAACGGCCCGTATGGGTCGTGATCCTAAAACTTCGGTGTTGAATGGCAACAACCAAGTTTGGGATGCGCCCAATGTATTCGTTACCGATGGAGCGTGCATGACCAGTGCTTCTTGCGTGAACCCTTCCTTGACTTACATGGCACTGACCGCCCGTGCCGCCGAATTTGCAGTCAGCGAATTGAAAAAAGGAAACCTCTAATTGAAATCCGATCAAACGAAAATCATGGATAGAAGAGAATACCTAAAAAAGATCGCCCTACTCAGCGGAGCCGCGGTTGTTGGCGTCGATTTCTTTCTGTCGGGCTGTTCCCCCAATGGAACCGCTGCTGGCAATTTTAGCAAGGCGCAATTGGCCTTACTCGATGAGATCGGCGAAACCATCATTCCCGCCACGCAAACACCTGGAGCCAAAGCCGCTGAGGTCGGTAAGTTCATGGAAGTAATGGTGCGCGACTGCTACACCACCGAGCAACAGGCAACATTCAAAGCCGGACTTATCTCGGTCGATGAAGCGTCTCAAAAAGCCAATGGCATGAGATTCACAGAGTCTACGGCACAACAACGTCATGACTTGCTGGTGAGTTTGGAAAAAGAAGCCAAGGCGTACAATGAGAAAAAAGAAAAAGATAAACCAGTTCATTTTTACACGATGATGAAGCAATTGACCCTGTGGGGATTCTTCACCTCGAAGACCGGCATGACCGAAACCCTTCGTCACATTCCAGTACCGGGTAAATTCGATGGCGCCTTCCCCTATGCCAAAGGCGACAAGGCCTGGGCCGAATAAATACCAATATATGCGCAATCAACGTCGTGATTTTCTTCGCTATTCCGCGCTGTTAGGCAGCGGGTTATTGCTGGCTAAACTTCCGCTGGGAGCCAGCGACTTCTTCGAAGTCGCCAAAAAAAACAAATACGGCGTTCAGCTATGGACACTGCGTGACATCCTCGGAAAAGACACCTGGAACATCCTATCTAAATTGGGCAAAGCCGGGTACCGTTCCATAGAAAGTTTTGAAGGGCCTAATGGAGTGTACTGGGGGAAATCGCCGAAAGAATTTTCAGCCTTTTTAAAGGACAATGGAATGTCCATGCCGTCGATTCACTGCAACGTATTTGAGAATTTTGATAAAAAAGTAGCCGAAGCAGCTGAGTCCGGCGTACAGTATGTGCTCTGCCCCTGGCTGGGTCCACAAAAAACGATCGATGACTTCAAAAAAGTAGCCGATCGTTTCAATGACATGGGGGCTATTTGCAAAAAGAATGGATTACGTTTTGGCTACCACAACCACGATTACTCATTTAAAATATTGGATGGAGAAATTCCTCAACAAGTGTTGATGGACCAAACCGACGCCACGCTGGTCGATTTTGAAATGGACATCTATTGGGTAGTTACTGCGGGGGCAGATCCCATTGATTGGCTAAGCCGCTACCCCAACCGTTTTCGATTGGCCCACGTAAAAGACAGAAGCAAAAATCCGGGAAGCGACAACGGACAAAACTCCGTGGTTCTGGGCACCGGCTCGATCGATTTTGCCAAGATCTTGAAAGCCGGTCAAAAAAATGGAGTCAAACAATGGATCGTAGAACAGGAAGCGAATTACGGGGCCGGCCCCTTGGAATCATGTATCGCCAGCATCGATTATTTAAAAAAGATGTAAGATCGAAGATGGAAGTTTGGAACAAACTAACTCTAAACTCCCATCTTCAATCTCCCTTCATCCTCCTCACCTGCTCTGCCTCGATATTCGGATTGCGATAGCTTTCCACGCTTTGTTTAAAATTGGGATGCCGGAATTGCATCTTACTTTCTTTCCATCCTCTTAGTGAGGTATGAAATTCATAGCAACCCGTTTTGTCTTTTAGTTCACTTAAGTTATCGGGGCGCACACCACTTCCCGGCATGACCACGATTCGTCCGTTGGCCTGAGATTGTAACGCAGCGATACATTCTACGCCTTCTGGGGCCGTGAGGGCTTGTCCAGACGTGAGTACCCGATCGATCCCGATCGAGATCAGTTCTTCCAGTGCTTTGACCGGATCGGAACAACGATCGAATGCCCGATGAAAGGTCACCTCCATTGGGTAGGCAAGCTCACGAAGCGCGGCGGTTCGGGAAAGATCGATCTGACCGTCGGCCAACAGCATACCGATCACCACCCCTTCAAAGCCCAGCGACTTTACGATCTCAATGTCGTATTGCATGGAGTGATATTCATCGTCGCCATAAAGAAAATCACCGGAACGGGAACGAATGATCGGAAAAATCGGCACTTCAAAGAGTTCTCGGCAACGACGAAGTGTTCCATAGGCTGGCGTGGTTCCTCCTTCGCCTAGGTTGGCACATAGCTCGATGCGATCGGCTCCGCCCTGTACCGCTTGACGAGTGGTTTCCAGATCGGCGGTCGCTATTTCGATCAAGTATTTTTTTTCAGTCATCATTGATTATTGATCAAACCAGCTTTTGGACTTATAGAGTTTCTCCTCGTTTCTGGAACGTACGGCATATGTGAAGCCTGGTCGTAAAGAGAACGCACCGAAATTACCCGATCGATCCATGGCTAGAAAACAGATCTGAATATCGCAGAGTTTATTTTTCCGCATAGCAACCAATCGTCCTACCGCTTTTTTACACGCTTCC